>OGRK01000015.1_pt1 | contig 216893 bp, 202 predicted proteins | sample 1553471 | NCBI WGS metagenome assembly OGRK01 (sample SAMEA2580080, study PRJEB22360) | human gut metagenome | biome: human gut; feature: human-associated habitat; material: faeces | place: Denmark | collected 2008/2010
ATATGCACAACTTTTTAAACATCAATATATTATCTTTTTAATTCCGCCAACGGGTAACTTGTTATTTTAAAGTATGCATGCAAATATAGGCAATATCTATTGCATAGATTCAATAGTTGATATTTATTTTATTCAATACTAACCCATAACTCTTCTTAATTGATTATTGCAGCTTTTTCTTTTATTAAAACAGTAACCATTAGTCGTTACAGAATAATAATGCATGTGCTTCGATAAATATAGTTATAAGAAGATTATCTATACCAACGAAAATATAGCATATGAAATCATTAAGCAAATTTTCTTTTCAAATCCCCTCAAACTCTTATATATGATAAAATAGCTTGGAGTATTATTCAGCACTGTAATGAAGAGTGCGTACGGCTTCAAGCATTAATGATAAAAACAATTACCGGGTCACTCTTATTTTCAGACGATGGATAAGATGGAGATTCGATGATGCGTAGCAATTCCAGTATGTGGACAAGACATAAAGTTCCCCACGAAAGAATGTATGCCGCATGACAGGCCAAGTAAATGCGAGGAGCTATTTATAACGGTTCAACTGTCACAACCAGTCGAAAGACCGGTCTATTTTTTCTTCCCCCCCTTCCTTGATTTCCCCTCAAAGCCTTATATATGAGAAAAGTATATAAGAGAAATAATAACTAACAATTTAAAACAACTAAGAGACATGGGAAATTTAATTAAAGGATTGAAGGTTGCAGCTTATGTGGCCGAGATTATCGTGGCAGGTTCAGTAGTAATCGAGCTTGCGGAGAAGTATAGTGGCAAATTTGGAAAAAAGAAGATTGCCACGGGTGAAGTCAAGGCCGTTGATGCTGCGACTGAAAACTGATAGTACGTCTGATGAATGGATTATGACAAGAAAGCGGACGTAATAATAACCGTATTGGAGGTAGCAACTTCAATACTCAAAGGGATAAAGAAGCTAAGAGGTATATTCATAAAAGCAAAGAAATGACACCTCTTGGCTTTTTGTTTTTTCATCGCATTTTATTAACCGACTAAAAAATAACAAGAGTATGGAAACAATGACTAATGAACTTACTGTCATTCCAAGAACAATCGGAATGATGGGCGGAATGGGTATGCTTAAACCTGAATTTATCGAAGATGCTGTAATCGTATCGGAAGAGCAGAAGGAGCATCCGAATTTTATTGAGAGCAACACTTCGGGTATTACGCTTGAAGAACTTGAAAGGAACTGTATTGTACCCAGCTTCGGAGACAACCAGCTAACAATCAGCCACCAGAAATTTATCCACCAGGTAGAAGATGCTGCGAGAGTATATTTTACCGGAGAGAACTTTGGAAACACAGAAATCAGAGTATCACATAGAATCCTGGGCAGAGTGCCGAGTGCATTGACCAAAAGGAAGGAGGAACTTAAACCGGAGGACGAGACCATCTACTACCAGAGAATGGCCTTCTGTTTTCATATCCGTTCCATGAGCAGAATGATGAACGGAGAGGAAGTCCATTTATGTATCGGAGGTGTAAGAAGCCTGAACGAGGAAAACTTATACGCCCGAAAATCACCCGAGAAATTCAAGATCTTTATCGGGTGGAGGGTTCGTGTGTGTTCAAATCTGATGCTGACAAATGATGGCTTGACCGGAAGACTGGAAGTGATGAGTGACGCTGATATTTATAGTTCAGCACTACGGTTATTTCAAGACTTTAATCCCGAACAAAATCTCAGGTTACTTGAAAACCTGGGAAGAACGAGGATTTCACAGGAACAGTTCTGCCAAATAATAGGTAGGCTCAGATTATACCAAGCTTTACCCGCTTCACAACTTAAAGAATTACCCAAGGTTATCTTAGGTGACTCCAATGTCAATGCAGCTACGAAAGGCTATATAGAGAATCCAAATTTCGGATTGTGTGGCAGAGAGAATATCACTTGTTGGGATTTGATGCAGCTACTCAATGATGCCGCCAAACAATCCTACATAGACAAGTTTCTGGAGAGAAATCAGAATTGTACTGATTTTGCGATTGGTATCCAAAAAGCTTTAAGGGGTGAGGATACACAGAATTACGGATGGTTTTTGAGTTAGACCGAAAAAGAAATTAACTCATAAGGGAGAAAGATCTAAATATAACAAACAGGATCTTTCTCCTTTTTTTGTTGAACCCTTAAAACAATAAACAAAGAAATGGAAAGATATGAATTGGAAAACAGCAGAGAGTTCAAGGTTGCAAAAGAACTGGAGCACGCTTTGAACGATTACGGTTGGAATGGAAAAAGATTCGCTATGGCAGTCACTACATTCCACAGAACCTTACAGCAGACTTTGTTCAGAAGCATGGTTGAAGTGATTAAGATTATGGGAAGTGAGGACTATGGATATGACCTGAGGAACAAGGCTTCGCATGAGATTTGTAAGAAGATAGTGGAATCGGGAGTTCTGGAAGAGGATACGATACCATTCATCTGAAACGGTTGAGACATACCGAGATAATATTCCGGGGAGGGATATTTCCGATTGAAAGGAAGTATCCCTCCTTTTTTATTTACCGACAATTTAAAATTCAGAAGATTATGTTATACTATGATTTTTGTGGTTACGAAAGGTTCAAGGCCTGTTTCGGACTTGAGAAGAGAGACAATGGTGTGGCGGTAAGAAAGAACAAGATACTGCTGGCCCACCTGAAAAATCCTGCACTGCTCAGATATTGCAGGGAACATGATGATTATGCCTTGTTACATATATATGATATGGCTGACCTACAGAAAAAAGTAATGGATGCTGTCACTGAATCAGGAAAAGGTGATGAAAAGCTACCTTATAGGGTGGAGCTGATAGGAAAGACATATTACTCCTCCCAATATCAAACTGACGAAAGCAAGGGTGTATGTGAGGATCTGGATAAAAGTTCAGTCCGCTATATAAATGTTGAACGTAACCGGGTCTTCAAGAAAAGAGCCGGAAAATTCATGAGAGGGCTTATCCTTGAGACAGAGATAGGAAAACTGCTCTCTCCAAGTGTAGTGAACTGGATTTCGGGAGACGTTTTCACTCAAAACTGGTGGACTTATACACATGGGAAATCACCTGATATGGAATTGCATGTGAATAAGGAGTTCTGGAAAATCTATGACAGCAACTGTTGTAAAGGGAATTTCGGTTCATGCATGGTGGATGAGAACAGGACTTCGTTCTATCGTGATTCGGTAGAAGCCAATGCTGCTTACATAACTGATAAAACAGGATTGATTGTAGCCAGATCCATTCTTTTTACTGACGTTACGGATCAGGATGGCAATAAATGGAGATTGCTTGAAAGGCAATACTCCTCAGGAGGTGATGATGTATTGAAACGGTTATTGATTGACAAACTCATTCAAGGTGATTACATAGACGGTTATAAAATCGTGGGTGCATCCTGTCATGAAGCTAACGCATTTGTAGATATTCATGGGAACTCATTATCCGACAAGAAGTTTGAGATTGACTGTGATCTGGAACTGGAAGACACGCTTTCTTATCAGGATTCCTTCAAATGGTATAGTTATAACCTGAATAAAGCCTATAACTACGAGAACTCACACTATTCATATAACCTTGACACCACAGACCTGAACTTATATGGTGACACTGACGATGATGAAGATGACGGGGAATGGGACGATTACCACCAGTATCATTGTTCAGAAACAATCTGTTGCTACCGGAATGGAATAGAGATTTGGGTGGATTCAGAGAACCTGGATGATTTTATATGGATAGAATCAACACAGGAATACCACCATGAAAACGATTGTGCCTGCTGTGACGAATGTGGAACACATATCCTGTTGGATGATGCCATGTGTTCGAAAGTGACGGAGGAATATTATTGCTGCAAGGAATGTATGGAGAAAGCGGAGAATGAGTTCAAGCGGAAGAACTGGCACTATTCAGAATATGATGATGAATGGTATGAGGATTACACCGATATAACCTACATCCATGTCTGGAATGAACAAGAATGCTCCTATCAGGATAAAAGCATCAATGTGGATACATTATGCAGGTTATTAAAAAATGAGGAAGCATGGGAATTTGGTGAGGATGTATTTGACAAGGTAAATCCGAGTACCAATCTCCCGTATGGTTATAAACTAAAAAAAGAAATGAATCATGAATATACAATTATTGAAGAAGCTGTATAGTATCTACAGCCCCAGTGGAAAGGAACAGAAGATGGTGAAGTTCCTCTGTTCCTATATAAAACAGCTTTCCGGAAACATATCCGTGTCAAAGGATAAATTCGGGAACCTATATGTAGTAAAGGGGGAATCAGAAAGTTATCCTTGCCTGGTGAGCCATATCGACCAGGTTTCACACTGCAACCACTCAAAGGATTTCAAGGCGGTGGAGACTAGGGAAATCATATTCGGTTATTCGCCAAAGAACAGGAGGTTTGAGAATCTGGGAGCCGATGACAAGAACGGAGTGTTCATCTGCCTTGAATGCTTGAAGAAGTATGATTCTATTAAAGTAGTGTTTTTCAGAGAGGAGGAGACCGGATGCAGGGGAAGTTCTGAAGTGGTGATGTCCTTCTTCGATGACGTAAGGTTCGTTATCCAGCCTGACCGGAAAGGTAATTCGGATCTGATTACAAGTATCGGATATTCTGACTTGTGTTCCGAAAAGTTCATAGAAGCCCTTGAACCTGAGAAATGGGGGTACAGGGAGGAGAACGGCTTGATGACCGATGTTCTGGCATTGAAAGAAAACGGACTTGGGGTCTCCTGCATCAATGTCTCATGCGGTTACTACAATGCCCATTCTGACGAGGAGATAACAATGAAGAAAGACCTGCTGAAATGCCTGATGTTTATAGGGCATATTATAGAGGACTGTACCGGTGTCTATCCCCATGTTCAGGATGATTCATATTTCAGCCCCTATGAGTTTGAGGACGAGGTTTACGATATGCTGAACCATGACCCGACTTTAACTCCTGAAGACCTTTATGACATGTATTCCACCAATTTTCCTCATTTCGGGCTGGAGGATTATAGAAAGATATGTGAGGATTACCGGATGTTCTGGTATGATGATGAAGAAGATATATATGAAGAAAAAAGTACGGACCTAAAAACTTTGGAAGTATGGAAAGAGACATGAATTACGATTTGGAACTGGCCAGGTATATCTGGTCAATCCTGAAATCCGATCTCCCCGTCCTTATGTCCTGGGGAGTTGAGATTGAGACAGTAAGAGTAATAACGTGCGGTCTTGAATTCAAGGTCAACGGATTCAAGCACACCGGAAAAGTTCAGATAGTCTTGAATGAAGGTGCGGACCTGTTTGAAGTCTGTCTGATTGGTGAGGATGGAGAAATCAGGGATAAGAGGGAAGACATCTACTTTGACATGCTTGTTTCCGAGGTGGATGGACTTGTGGAGAAAACCGACGATTATGAAAAGAGGATTGCTGAAACATATAATATTATAAGGTATTAGCAGTTCTCTGAGAAATCGGGAAATGTGACAACGGGCTTTCTGTGAGGGAGTAGATTTTATAGGAACTCGAAATCTCATGGAAAGCCTTTTTTATAAATCAGCTTAAAGGTTATTGAACGCTCGTTTAGTAACCGAGAAGAGCGTTAAATAAGTGTTAATTATGAAACAGAAAAATTATGTTGCCTACCTACGACAATCCACAGTGAAACAGGAAGTATCAGGATTAGGTGTAGAGGCACAGAGAGAAATAATACAGAATTACCTGAAGGATAAAAAAACGATTGCTGAATATATTGAAACGGAAAGCGGCCGTAAATCTGACAGACCCAAACTTACTGAAGCATTGGAATTATGCAGAAAAACAAATTCTGTCCTGATTGTAGCAAAACTGGATAGGCTGAGCAGAAATGTAGCCTTCACCAGTCAATTGTTGGAGAGCGATGTGGAGATAGTATTCTGTGATTTTCCTGAGGCTAATAAACTTGTACTACATATCATCAGCAGTATAGCAGAATATGAGGCGGGATTGATCAGCCAAAGAACGAAACAATCCCTGAAAGCCAAGAAAGCAAGAGGGTATAAGCTTGGTAAATCCGAGAACTTATTAAACAGACTGAACCAAGCGGTAGAAAACAGTAATAAGACCAATCACCAGAAAGCCCTTGACAACCCCAACAACAAGAGAGCCATAGCATTATTGAAAAACTTGGTGAAAGAAGATAGAAGTTTGTCTGAAATGGCGAGGATATTGAACAGTGAAGGATTTGTAAGTTCTAAGGGGTGTCAATTCAGAGCTTCGCAGGTGAGTATATTATTGAAAAGGTATAACTTGAAAGAGGATTGAAATTATGGAACCCAAGTATGTATTGATTCTAGACTTTTTTGTCGGCTGTCTGAATATCATAAGGCTGACAGATGAAGAATTAAGGGAATCGGAGAACTATGAGAATTTTGAAAATTTTCTTATAACGATTGAAGATAAGTATGGATTCAAATTAAAGAACTGCAATTGGATGACTACTGAAAATTTAGACATCTATTGCTATCAGAATGGAGAAGAAGCAGAACTCAATCTGTTATAGTCAAACCAAGAAGAGAAACTGAGGTAATGCTTGGTTTCTTTTTTTCTTTCTTCGGGTTGGTCGGAGATGATGGTATGGAACGTAAGTGGAATGTAATACATAACTGTAAGACAAAGTGTTATAAAAAAGTATGCAAATGAGGTACAAATGCTTAAAGAATAACGTTTTTGTAGTTTTTTTATAACATCCCTTCGGGTTATGTTTCAATACTACGTCTCACCTCTGTCTCTGACCTACCCCCGATTAAATTACTATGACGGTTGATAAAATATTTCCATGAACGGGAAAGGCAAATGATGGTGTTTATTTATCATTATATTCTTAACCGGATGAATAGTCTCGGCATGGTTTTATACATTTTCTGCCGACAATCATCTCATCCGGGACTGTGAATGGTGGGATAAAAGAAAAACGATTAGAGATTTTTTTATTCCGGTCTTTATAGTGCTGTCTGAATTTGGGTTGTGAGATTAAGGAAATTTTGTTGATTGATAATAGTTGTCAGGGTTGGTTTATATCTTTCTTATCCCTAAAAGTCAGATTATAGTTTGGATGATTGGTTCTGTGATTAGATTACTTTTCTTTCCCTGCCTCAAAGGGAAAAGGAGGGGAAATGGGGGAAAAGGGGGTGGAAAAGCCTATTTTTTATAACTTTTTTCAATTTCATCCATTCCAAAATTAGTAAAAAAATAGGTTTTAGAGGTTCCGCTTTCCCCTTTCCCCCCTTCTCTCTCTTGAGGACGGGAAGAAGATAAGAAAATAACCAGAATAAACAATATCCATCTTGAAATGAAAGAATATATCAGGCAAAGCATTGTTTATGTTACATATACCATTATATTTGCATCCATTGCCAATCAACTTTGAAGGACTTATGAAACCCGATTTTTCCGATTATATTATTGCCGTATTGTTTGAACTGAATGATGGACTGCCGCATTCAATGGATTGGTGTGTCGATAGAATCCTTGATAGATGTAGTATTGAGTATGAGATTCCATTGGTGGGGCATTATTTGAAAAAAGAGGATGTCTATTACACTTCCGTCAAGACCACGATCGTCATGCTTGAAGCCAATGGTATCGTTAAGATTGATAACGACCATAACGCAATGCTCACCAGAAAAGGCAAGAGATATATTGAAATGAACGAACTGGAAATCATGGAGAGATGGAAAGAACTTCATGACCGGAAAGTATTGGAGGATAAACGGAAAAATGAAGACGGTTTCTAAAGATTATAATTTCAGTATCCATCATTCCCTTACAACCCTAAAAACTGCTCTCCTATATACTTAAAGGTTACTATTGGAAAATCAGGATATTATAGGCTAAAAGGGATAAGTCGGAGACAAGAGTATGGAACGTAAGTGGAATGTATAACATAGCTGAAAGACAAGGTGTAATAAAAAAGTTTGCAAATAAGGTACAAATGCTTAAAGAATAACGTTTTTGTAGTTTTTTTATAACATCCCTTCGGGTTATGCACTATACTCATACTTCATATAGGCCTCCGTCTCTGACTAACCGATTTTTACTTTGGAATAATAGGCTTACAAGGAATATAAATAAAGAAAAAGAGAACTATCATTATGCTATGTCTTTCGTATTTATTTTGTCTTCGGTTATATATCAAGCTTATTTCTACGGTTTGGTTGTAATGTAATATCAAGTTGAATGTTACAATTCCATCATATACAAATCAGCCGTTCAATGATATTTTCCTAATTTTACCGTCTCTGAAAGTATTGTTTTCCTTATATTTGAAGAAATAATACTCACTATAAGAGCGTTACGTTGAACAAAAAATACTATCTTTGCGGTGTCTGATCGGAGAAATGGTCGGATATATAGAAAGCGTTTTTTGCTTTATCCTGATATTCGAAATCTGGAAAATTTCACTGTAAGAGGATAGAGACAATGTAACGCTCATTCTGTTTGCATGTGCGTGGTATAGCTAATGCTGTATCATTCTACATAGCTAATGGCGTGAGTATTGTTTCTTCATATTCATTCTTACAAGGTTTTTCCAGATACCAGAATATCAATGGATAGCAGAACAAGTTCCTCACGCCTTTCTTGTATAGTTAAATCTAATGCTGACTTCGGAGGACTTATAGGCGTATTAAAGAATGCAATAATTTTAAAATACGTTTTATATGAAAGGCAAAATTCACTATTTACAGTTATTGTTTGTGATGCTACTTTTCGTAGTATCAGCTTGTGGAGGTAATGAAGATGATATCACTCCACCGGAACCTGAGACACCTGCCATTACGGTTCCTGATTCAGAGAATTTACGTCCCGTTTTAAATCAAGAAGGTGGCACGGTAAGTATTTCATTTACTACTACTGCCGATTGGACTGCATCTCTAGTTAATACCCGTGCTGAAAGTTGGATTATTGTTACTCCTAGTTCTGGCAGCAAAGGTAAAAATGAAATAACTATAACCACGACAGCCAATGAAACATACGATGAACGAAATGCAACAGTTGTATTGAAATGTGGTTCGGCTTCTAAAAACATTGTCGTAACCCAGAAGCAAAAAGATGCTTTAACCGTAACTTCTTCCAAATATGAAGTAGATAGTAAGGGGGGGAATATCAATGTAGAAGTAAAAGCCAATATCAGTTTTGAAGTAGAGATTAAAACGGATTGGATTAAACAGCAAACCGAAAAGACACGTGCCCTGACTGCAAGTAATCTGAATTTCACCATAGAACCTAATGAAACCGGAGATAAGCGAGAAGGTGAAATTATAATCAAGAGTGGAGAACTGTCAGAAACAGTCAAGGTTTATCAGGGATTCGAGAATTTTATAACCCTGACACAAAAAGACTTCACTATTCCCGAAGAAGGCGGAAGTGTGGATATTGAAATAAAAAGTACACTCGGTTATGAGGTTAAAATGCTCCCCGATGTAGTAGATTGGATTACAGAGGTTCAAAGCCGTGCGGTTTCTACCCATACACACCATTATACTGTATCTCCTAATGATACCTATGATTCTAGGGAAGTAAAGATTGTATTCTATGATCCTAAAGATAAGAATGTGGCTGATACTGTAACCATTTACCAATTGCAGAAAGATGCTATAGTATTGGCACAGGATGAATATATAATGGAAGCTAAAGGAGGAGAACTGGATTTTACGGTAAGTGCCAATGTCGAGTTTAAGGTTTCCGTATCCGCAGACTGGATTGAACAGATCTCCACCCGTGGATTGATTGACAAGCGATTGAAATTTGTCGTGAAAGAAAATACAAGTGATGAGAACCGTGAAACTGTGATTACAATTTCCAATGACAAGTTGGAGCAGCATATCAAAGTGATACAAAAAGGGAAAAATATATTCAGTATAAAACAGAAGGAATATACCGTCTCTGCTGCTGGTGAACAGATACGAGTGGAAGTGACAGCCACCGGAAAATACTCCATCCAAATGCCAGAGGTAGACTGGATTGCGGAAGTTACTACAAAAGCAACTGTTACCAATACTCATGTCTTTACCATCGCAGCTAATGAAGGATATGATGAACGTTTAGCTGAGATAACCTTCATTGACGGAGAAAGCGGATTGGCTGAAACGGTAAAAGTGATCCAAAAGCAACTGGATGCTATTTTTATAGGGCAAGATGAATATACTCTCGGATGTGAAGGAGGAACTATAGAAATCAAGGTAGATGCAAATGTAGAATATACAGTTACCACTTCTGAGAATTGGATTGAACAGATTACTACCCGTGCTTTATCAACCGGAATTTTACAGTTTACAATTTTAGCAAATGACAGTGAAAGCCAAAGAACAGGAAGTGTAACTTTGACTGGTGGTGACATAACTAAGATTATTGTTATAAGACAAGCAGGAAAAGATAATACAAGTGGTGGTATTGACGATATGCCTACTCAACCATGGTAAACTTTATAAATGAAAAGAGATTATGGACAAGATGAAATATATAATTCAGATATTGGTCGCTATAACTTTATTGGGCTGTACCGATGAAGAGATATTCAAAAGTAAAGGCGATATAGAAGTTACAGCAGGATTTGCAAAAACACGTACCACTTTTGTAGAGGATGACGGAATAACACATGTTACTTGGAATACGGGAGATGCTATCGGATTATTTACGAAGGAACAGAATAACCTTCAATATACAGCTTTGAATGATGGTGATGAAACAAAGTTTGGTACTTTAGGAGAAAAAATAACAGCTACAGAAGGAGAAAAGGTGTATGCTTATTATCCTTGGATAGGAGGTTCTGAAAATCCGCAAAAAATGAAATTGCCTGACATACAGTTCCAAAGCTATAATAATAACAGGTTTGATTTCATATATGCTTCGAGTTCTGTAAATGACAGAAAAGTGTCATTACAATTTAAGCATCTCTTTGCTTTCATTAAAATTACTCTTCCTGTCGATATTCTTTCTGTAGAAGGAGATAATAGATTGGGATTTTATGTAAGCTCGTCAGAAAATATTGCTTTTCAGGATCTCTATAATGAAGGAAAGGTCTATTTCGACATGGAAAAAGAGGAAATTGTTGCAGAACAATTGTCTCAAAATTTGCGATATCATATTTCTAATGGTCCATTGGAGGGTCAACAAGAGATTACATGTTACATTGCCATCCTTCCACAAACGGAGGATGCTGAACTGATAGTATCCAAACAGAACGGAGACCCCTTGTTAGTAAAGAATGTACCAACAGGAGGTTTCAAAGCGGGTAACGTATATACGTTATATTTGAATGGGGATGAAGTTGAAAATATGAAAGCAAGAGAACGGGAAGCTTTGGTTGCACTCTATAAAGCTACTAATGGGGATAATTGGACAAATAATACAAACTGGTGTAGTGATAAACCGATTCATGAGTGGTATGGAGTCGGAGTAGATTCGTATGAGCTTGAAAGAGTTAATAGGCTTTTTCTATCAAATAATAATTTATCTGGTGTGATTCCGGAAGAAATTGGAAACTTAGAAGGTTTGAAAGAACTCTATTTTGATGGAAATAATTTAAAAGGTTCCATACCAGAAAGCATTGGAAATCTAAAAGGACTTAAAAAATTATGGCTAGGTGGCAATGCTTTGATTGGTTCTATTCCTGAGAATCTTGGGAATCTTATAAATTTAGAAATACTGGAGTTAGGTGGTAACAATTTGACTGGCTCTATTCCGAGAAGTATTGATGCTTTAAAAAAGGCTAAGCTTATATTATTGGCACATAACCAATTAGAAGGTTCCATACCTGAGTGCTTTGCAAATTTATCAAATTTGGTTGACTTAGATTTATATGGTAATTGTCTTAGCGGTATTGTTCCCGAAAAACTATTGCAACATCCCAATTGGAAAAAATGGGATCCAGAACTTGACATCTTATCCCAACGCCCCGGCTATATTTTGCAAATAGAAAACCTTTATGCTTCTACAGACTTTTCAAAAGACGGAGAAGTGGTTGCATTACAAACTCATTCAAAAGGTAATGGTATAACTATAGTGATGATGGGTGACCAGTTCGTAGATACAGATATGGAGAATGACGGTTTATACGAAACAAAAATGAAAGAAACGATGGAGCATTATTTCTCCATAGAACCATTCAAATCATTACGGGAATTATTTGATGTAATAATGATTAAGGCTGTATCCAAAAATAATATGATGACTGGAGAAACTGCTTTTTCATCAAAAGTTACCTCAAATTTTGAAATAGATAAAGATAAATGCATGGAATATGCCAAAAAAGCAATAAGAAGAGATAATTTGGATAATGTACAAGTCATAATGGTACAAAACTGTTACGTGCCTATAGCCAATACTTTCTTGTATCAAAATGGATTCTCCATTGCCAATTGTCCTTTTGGTACAGGTAACACAGATTCAAATAATTTAGCTCATCCTAATAGTGCTCGTAGTCTAACACTCCATGAAGCAGGTGGACATGGTTTTGGTTATTTACTTGATGAATATTTGCAAAGTGGAGCCGTGTCGGGAACTCCTTCGGAAGAATTCATTATATCATTTAATCAAGATTATATTAATTATGGTTATTATGCCAATATGGATTTTATTAGTGATCCAGAAAAAGTTAGATGGGCACATTTTATAAAGGATCGCCGTTATCTGTATGAGGAAATTGGACTTTTTGAAGGAGCATATCTTTATAAAAAAGGAATTTATCGTCCGACCAATAGTAGCATAATGAATAGTGGTGGTAATCGAAGTAATTTATTCAATGCTCCAAGCCGTGAAGCAATCTATAAACGTGCCATGAAATTAGCTTATGGTGATTCTTGGACTTATGATTATGAAGAGTTTGTTAAGTTTGATGAACCTGGACGTTCTGAATGGATAAATGCTAATACAAGGTCAGCGAATGAAGAAATGATGAAAAATTACAAACATATTCCACCTAAAATCTTTAATTATCCGGCAGTAGTAAAATAACAACTGAGATAAATATACAAGTTTAGTAATTGAATAATCATAACGTTAAATTATATGAGAAATAATATTTATAATCTTTTGTCACTATTTATGCTACTACTTTCCGTAGTATGCTCTTGTAAGGATGATAACAATGAGCCTACACCACCCGAACCTTCTTCAGAAATAACAATACCAAGTTCGGAGAATCTAAATCCCGTACTATCACAAGAAGGTGGTACAGTAAGTATTTCATTTACTACTACTGCCGATTGGACTGCATCTCTAGTTAATACACGTGCTGAAAGTTGGATAACGGTTACTCCAAATTCTGGTAGTAAAGGTAAGAATGAAATAACTATAACTGCAACAACCAATGAAACATACGACGAACGCAATGCAACAGTCGTATTGAAATGTGGTTCGGATTCTAAAAACATTGTCGTAACTCAAAAACAGAAAGATGCTTTAACCGTAACCTCTTCCAAATATGAGGTAGCAAGCAAGGGAGGAAATATCAGTGTAGAGGTGAAAGCTAATATTAATTTTGAGGTTGAAGTAAAGGCTGATTGGATAAAGCAAGTAAAATCATCCAATACACGTGCTCTTACTACAAGTAATTTGAATTTCACTATAGAACCTAATGAAACCGGAGATAAACGAGAAGGTGAAATTATAATCAAGAGTGGAGAACTATCAGAAACGGTCAAGGTTTATCAGGGATTCGAGAATTTTATAACCCTGACACAAAAGGACTTTACTATTCCAGAAGAAGGTGGGAATGTAGATATTGAAATAAAAAGTACACTAAATTATGAAGTAAAAATGTTATCTGATGTAGATTGGATTACGGAAGTTCAAAGTCGTGCCGTTTCTACCCATACACACCATTATACTGTATCTCCTAATGATACCTATGATTCTAGGGAGGCTAAGATTGTATTTTATGATCCGAAAGATGAGAATGTGGCTGATACAGTGTCAATCTATCAGATGTATAAAGGTGCTATCCTTGTTGCCCGTAATGAATATCAGTTCGGCATTGATGGCGGTACGCTGAATCTAGCGGTACAAACCAATCTGGAGTTTGATATAGAGATTTCAGATTCATGGATTCAGCAAGTACAACCGACACGTGCTTTAACTGAATATAATCTAAGTTTCGCTATCTCCAAGAATACGGAACAAAAGGACAGAGAAGGTACTATTACTGTAAAAGACAAGAATAGTGATAAGAAGCAGGTTGTTACAATTAAGCAAAGCTATGTAGATCCAGAACGTGAAGCATTGATAGCACTATATAAAGCAACCAATGGTGACAACTGGACTAATAATACAAACTGGTGCAGCGATAAACCTGTTTCTGAGTGGTATGGGATTACAATACAAGATGGTGAATTCTGGATAGATTTACCTAATAACAATCTAGCAGGAGAATTACCTAAAGAGATAGGCTCACTCAAACGGCTCACTCATTTGCTCTTATCAGGCAATAATATCACTGGCACTATTCCTGAAGAAATTGGAAACTTGGATAGATTAACGATTCTTGAACTTTCCAGTAATAGTATAGAAGGGAATATACCAAAAGAAATAGGGAATTTGAAAGAAGTAAAAAACATATCTTTAAGCTCTAATAAATTAGAAGGTAATATTCCTGAATGTATTACAAACTTAACTCAATTAGAAATATTTGGTGTATACTCCAATCAGTTAATAGGAAATATTCCTGAAGATATAGGTAGTTTAATAGAATTAAAAGGGCTTTATATTGGTGTTAATAAACTTAGTGGGACTATTCCTAAAAGTATAGGAAAGCTAAAAAAACTGACTTCATTTGAGGCGGAATTTAATAATTTGGAAGGAAGTGTACCAGAAGAATTAGCAGATTTACCCCTACTTACAGATTTGAGCTTACAAATGAATCGTCTTAGTGGATCTCTTCCTGCTAGATTAGTGCAATGTGATAATTGGAAAGTATGGCAACCTGACTTTACTATCATTCCTCAACAAGAAGGGAGTTTAACTGTGGAGGTAGAATCTCTTTATACATCTACTGATTATTCAAAAGATGGTGAAGTCTTCACATTACAAGAACATTCTAAAGGTAATGGTATCAAATTGGTTATAATGGGCGATTTGTTTGTAGATACAGATATGAATCCAGAGGGAGTATATGAGACCAGAATGAAAGAAGCAATGGAACATTATTTCTCAATAGAGCCTTTTGGTTCTCTTAGAGAATATTTTGATGTAGTTGCTATTAAAGCCGTTTCAAAGCACAGCCAACTGAATCAAGAATGTGCTTTTTCTACAAATACAAGAAGTGGAAATATTTTTTATGGTGATATGGACAAATGTATGAGATATGCCCAAAAAGCTATAGGTGATGATAATTTAGATAATGTTTCTGTTATAATGGCATTAAATGTATATGCTGGAATGTCTCAAGCTTTTCTTTATAATAACGGCTTTAGTATTGCTTATTGTCCTTTAGACAGAAACCTGCAAGTATCTGCATATATGGTACATCATGAAGCGAACGGGCATGGATTTGGTTATTTGCTTGATGAATATATAATATCAGGTTATTCTTCATCACCAACTCAAGAGGATATCGAACATTATACACAAAGATATGAGAAATATGGTTATTATGCTAATATAGATTTTACTAACGATTTGCAAAATATAAGATGGGCGCATTTTATAAATGATTCTCGTTATAGTAACGAAAAACTTGGAGTTTATGAAGGGGCTGCTTATTGGCCTAAAGGAGCTTATAGACCTACTGAATTTAGTATAATGTGTAGTGGAGAAGGACTATTCAACGCTCCTGGCCGTGAAGCAATCTATAAACGTGCCATGAAATTAGCTTATGGTGATTCTTGGACTTATGATTATGAAGAATTCGTTAAGTTTGATGAACCTGGACGTGCTGAATGGATAAATTGGTATGGAACAAATACAAGGTCAGTAAATAAAAAGACAATAAAAGATTACAAACATATTCCACCTAAGATATTCAATTATCCGGCAGTAGTAAAATAATAATTAGGAAATAGCTTATAACACAGAAGATAACGCACTAGGACATAAATCTTGGTGCGTTATTTTTTTGTCCTTATTCCCAAATCGCTAAAACGCTATTCACAGCCGGCCAGAACCTAATAACTGAATAATAAAATAGCATAAACCCTATGTTTAAAGAGTTCATAAATCAGCTATTGGGACTTGAGCGGGAGCCTATGCCCAATCGTCAGGATACTTTTACCGCACCTGATGTCACCGAAAAAGCGGTATCATCCGAACCTATCCCTGAGAAATACCAAAGAGACATAGAAGCACTCCGACAGAAATATGGAGACGCTTTTAAAACTGGCTTCTGTATTAATCTTACACTTCAGGAGGCTTTATCAGTCATGCCGAGAGATCGTAAGAGAGTAGATTCTTATGCAGGACTAATATCTTATCTAAAAAGAGAACAGGGAATTACACTAACCATTAAATCACAAAAGACTAAACTATGAAAAACTATTTTATAGCAAACGGAGAAGTACTCAATACAAATATGAGCATTGAAGAAATGGAATTACGGGTACAGGCAACATTAGATGAGAGCACTTCCGGAATGGCGCAATTCAGGATCAAGGAGATCAGCGAGAAAGAAATCAGAATGTTCTTTGTCAGAGACTTCGACTATAATCCCAACCAACCTATCATTTTTGACGCTGACATGGCCTTGATAAGCGGAGTGGGAATAGGAGCATTCCAGCCACAACAAGTCGGAGGATACCCAATGATACATCCCTTGAGTTTTGCCGGGAAGAATTTCTACACGGATGTAACGGCTTTCATCAGGTTCTATAAGTCGCTGCTGTTCATGGAGATGGGACAGAAGGTGGAGCATATAGGTCTGAGATGCTATTCGGATCGTATCTTAATGCAGATAATCTTCTAGTCCTTATGAATGTATTGGTAGCATGTGAAGAAAGTCAGGCCGTTTGTCTGGCTTTCAGAAAACTGGGTCATAACGCTTTCAGTTGTGACCTTCAGGAGTGCAGCGGTGGGCATCCCGAGTATCATTTCAAGGGGAATATGTTTGATGTAATAGCCAATCGTGGGGGAACTTTGGAGAATGGCACTAAATATTTTCTTGACGGTAATTGGGATTTGGTTATAGCCCATCCACCCTGCACTTTTCTTGCTGTCTCGGGTGCAAGATGGTATTATCATCCCGACGATAAAAGTCTTCCTATAGAACAGAGAAGACCACATCCGAAATTCCCCGACAGAGCCAAAGACCGTGAGGAAGCAGTTCAGTTCTTCATGGATGTTTCAAGGATAGGAGTGAATAAACTGGCTATAGAAAATCCTGTCGGTATAATGAGCAGCCGATGGAGAAAGCCTGACCAGATCATAGAGCCTTGGCAGTTTGGTCATGAAGCGAGCAAGAAGACCTGTCTATGGTTGAAAAACTTACCTCTCCTGATACCGACAAATATAGTTGGGAAAGGTGAGATCTATGTTTCAAAGAGTGGAAACAAATCTCCTAAATGGTTCACTGATATATTCTTCTCGGGTGTATCGCCTGAAGAAAGAAGAAAACTGAGAAGCAAGACCTTTCCAGGGATAGCGGATGCGATGGCTAATCAATGGGGTGGAAAGACAGTGGCATAGATGATAAGTGATTCGTTATTTGACATCCGATTAGTCCAATGCAGTTAAGGTGCAACACGATTTTTTAGATTCTTGAAGGTTAATGAACTTGCAAAAAACGCTGGAGTTTATTACATTTGAGAGAAGAAAACTCAAAAACATTAATATTGCTATATTCTTAAAATTTATATTTTGAGGGGAAAAAGACTATTCTTTATTAATATCACTATCTTTGTGTAAAAAGACATGTTATGATTAGATTGGTGAAATTGAATGAATATGGTAAGTCCGCTGTTGACTCGGTAAACTATTTATTTAAAGAATGTGGTAAGAATCAGATTTTTAAATCTGATATATTGCTATGCGAGCAGAATGGATTCTTTTTTGATAATCATCCAACAATTGGTCCTGGAGATGAGGGCTTTAATTCTGTACAGGGGTTTAATCAAGCTTTTGGAAAAGGAATTGGCAATACAACTGATGATGATAAATATTTTGAGAAGCTGGATTACCGAAATTTCAATGGAATAACATCTTATGAACAAGACTTACATGAGGAATTGTCTAAATACAAAAATATTTGGGAAAATAACTTTATACTGAGAACTTTGATACAACTCGCCCATTTGATAAATGGCGAACATTATGATTGGAATCTTAATGTATTTGAGTTGATACAAAGAAAAAGAAGTAAATGTAATATAATAGAGCAAGATATAATAAAAAGATTCAAGTGCTTTCCTCCTATTTATAATATCTTACGAATTGCATATAACAATAAAATTAGAAATGGAGAGGCTCATTCGCAATATCATGTTGTCAATGGAGGTATAGTGCTTGTTGACCATACCAACCATTCTGATTCTATTCTTCCAGGAATAACTTTTGAGCAGTGGGAGCAGATATATATTTTTACGTATTGTTTTATACGGTATATTTGGTACGGCTTAAAAATGTTATCTCAAACAGAGGCGGCACACTGCATTCAAAATAATAGTGGAATACCAATATATATACCATGCGATAATGATAAATGGCAACCGACTATGACATATCCAGTAGTGTGGAAAGAAGACAATACAGAAAATATCCGTTGGGTGTTTAAAAAAACTTATTGAAATAAACGACTTGTTTTTTAGATGGATAAAAATATTCAAATTACTGAAAATCATTATGATAGTATAGCTGCCACTTCACCTTATAAGACAGTCCTGGAGTTTATGGAGACAGCCTTGGAAATATCGAGTAAAGGTAGCAGAGACCGTTTGGAAGAAAGACTATAAGGGAGATACTGTAGTGGATTGGATCAACTGAAACAGATAAAAAAGTAAACCTAAAAAGGAAATCAGAACCGGTAAAAAGGCTTTGGTTTCCTTCTTTTTCACTCCGGGATACCATAAAAGCACTTTATTGAGGGAAATGTTCAAAAATATATCCATAAATGCTTGTTGTTTCAAAAATATGAGTACCTTTATGGTGTTCATCGTGATGGACACTATAATCTTATTGATAAAAAAGCGTTTAGCTGGTTCTGTATAAGTGAAAAGTCGAAATTTCCTTCCAATGTACCCAAGGACAGCCCTACGTTCAACCTGCGATATTTTGCGGAGGGCGTTTTCTGTTTGTACCAAGGGTTTCGACTCCCTCACTTATAGACAAGGTTAATGCCCTTCCGCTTTTAATTTAGATGGGTTTGCATATAGGGCACAAGCCTGGAGCCATAATCATGATACTGATGAATAAGTGCAGATCCTTTTCCTGTCTGAAAAGCATTGTCAAACATTGGAATTCCACTGAGAAAAAATTCCTGATACATAAGTGATATGTAGGCTTATAACATAGCCTATGTATCACCGGATGTCGGTTCCCTTTCTATACCTTAATAAGGTATGCCGCTTGAGTATTATCAATTGAATATTAATATTTTAATGTAAGACGTATGGACAAAAGAATTGTCGGTGTCAATGCAGGTAATGTATGGCACGTCCTTAGTGAAGTGAAAAGAATATCAATCCCCGAACTTGCCAGAAAATTGAATCTGAGTGTTGAGAGTACTGCATTGGCTGTCGGATGGCTGGCCCGTGAGAACAAGGTCTGCATACATCGGGTGAACGGATTGATAGAAGTCTATGATGAAGACCAGTTCGGTTTTTCCTTCGGATAAGTGCATGTATTATTATGGAAAGGAACCGGAACTGATAAATGTTCCGGTTCACAGTTTGATTTTCCCCAGTTGTAAGGAGGTCTTTTGTAAAATATGCCTATTCTATCTTCTTCGAATTCTTTGCTTAAAACCTTATCGGGCATTACTTGATTTTTCTTTGTCATGCCCATTTTTCTCATTCTACAATGTATTAAATAAAAAATACGGAACTCATTTTGAATCCCGTATTTCACATTCATGTCAAATATTTATAGTGCCATCTTATATTGAACAAGTACTATCCTTGAGTAATAATAGAACCGTTTCTTACCAATTTTTCAAAATTCTCAACATTATACTCCACTTTCGGTATTTCTGTTCTTGGATGAAAGTCTTCCCAATAGAAACCAATATCTCGTATCTTGGCTCTAATCTTTTTTTGTTCTTCACTAGAAGCTTGCAGTTTCAGCCTAATTAACTCCTTAATTTTGTAAACTTCTTCCAAAGTAAAATCTCTTTTGCTTTTCATAATTTTTTCTTTAATATTTAGCGTTTAAGACATTTGACCAGTTCTGTATTTTTTCTTCTACTTTTTTAGCACAAGCATTGCTGGTAGAATAAGCTATACTGGACGGCAATCGAGTTTTGTAATAGTTGGCAGCTTTCTTTCCATTAAATATAACTTTTTTTATTTGAGGATAACGACTTAGTAAATCGTCAATGTCATTATATTCTTCTTCTTTTATATTGCTATCCAAGCTGCTTTCGCGTTCACAAGACTGTAACGTATCCCATAATGCAATGTGGTGTTTCTTTAAACACGAAACTTTTTCCTCGTAATTTTTGAATTCCATATTGGAATTGAACAATCGCTTCATTATTTTCCAGAAACTGTTATTGGGTGCAGCATAGTACTCTTTGCTTCTCAGTGATTCCTTACCGGGCATGGTTCCCAATATTAGGATTTCGGAACTTTCATCAATAATAGGCGGTAATGATTGTACTCTGTTCTTTAGTAATTCATCTTTTTTCATCGCTCTGTGATATGTTAATGTTATTCTTCAAAAATTGCAATAGCATGTGCCATCCATATAGAGTTGTTTTGATAATCTTCTTTACAACCTTTAGGAATAATTAAAAAGAAACGTAAAGGAGCTATATCTTCCATAGAAGTGCCTGTCCCTTCAAAAAAACTAGTTGGAGTTATTGTCGGCATTGTTTTTCCTTTAATGATTACGTGTCGTAATCTGGAACAGTTTCCAAATGCCCAACGTCCTATATGTGTAACGTTTTGAGGAATGGTTATAGCAGATAAATTTCTGCAAAGTGCAAATGTGCTATCCTCTATTTTTGTTAAGGTTTCAGGCAAATGAATATCTTCAAGTACGATACATTCACAGAACGCGTATGCTCCTATGTTCTTTACACTATTGGAAATATTTATAGTTTTTAGATTTATACATTTCTCAAAAGCGCATTCCCCAATGGATTTAACTTGTTCCGGTAAAAGTATATGTTCTAATTTTTTCCAATTGAAAAAGAGATAATCAGTAATTTCATTGTCTTTTGTAAAATAGTCTATGTCATTGTTTATGCGTTGATATGAATCTCCTCCTGATCTAATATTTGCGTGCGATAAATCTAAATGAGTAAGATTGCTCATTTTTTCCATGGTAACAAAATCACTCCCATTTATATAGCCTATAAGAGTCAAATCTTTTATTTTAGTTAAGTCTGTTGTGGATAATATCTCAGGTAATTTACCTGCCTCTTGAATGTCTATCTGTGCTTTACTCCCATTTTCTGATAATGTTAATGCAGGTTTTGCTGCTTGGTATATTTCTATTTGCTCTAAGTTGTTTTCGCTTTTAAATGCAATTTTACATTCGCGAGGAGATGTCTTTTCATTCTCTGATGCAAAAAATGTAATGACTTGTTTTCCAGGATGATATTGAAGATTGCCTTCTTTGTTGTAAATCCATGATTGGCCCTCTGGGGCAATTTCAATTGCATAGTTACAATTTGACAGGACTTCTATTTGAAACGCTGTACTAACATGACTAATTTCATACCTTTTTTCTGAAAGCTGGATAAAATCTGTCGTTCCTTCTTGCTTGATATTCAATGATTTTTGTGTATCTCCCACCTTTATTACAAACTGTGCGTTCCTTTCATTACGTTCTGCATTTTCTGCAACATGGATGTAGGATCTGACTTCATTCGATTGTTCAAAATTATATTTATACTCTACTGTACACCACTCGCTACTATTGGTGGGGATTATCTGGCTATTCCACCATGTTTGGTTCATGATAGTAAAAGATATGGATTGTTCACCTCCTTCTGCTGGGAAAATTATGCCATTAGTAAATAACATCTCACTTTCCGGTGAAAGAATAAGTTGTGGTTCGTTTTCTTCTTTGCTGCATGAAACAATAAGCACACATGAAATGGCGATAAACCATAAGGAAATTTGCAGATTGACTTTTTTCATAATCAGAATATTTATGGCTATAGTGGACTCCGAATCATAGCCTTATTAGTGTAAAAAGAAAGTGTGGAGCCACATCATTTATCGTGTTGGAGGCTCTGGTAAACCTAAATGCAAGATAAACAATATCCCCACACTTGTGATGTATATAGCTTGAGTAAGTATATACAGACAAGTGATGAGCGTGGTTGCTTTCCTATTGCATTTCGTGAAATTTACCAGATTTCCAACACAAGGATAAAAGCTACACTTTCATCAATAAACTATGTAATGCGTCCTAACCAGTCATGTTGGGACTTTGCAAAATTACAAAAAGTTTATTGATTATCAAACTCAAAGGGGATATTGTTATTCACTTCTGGTAAAACTAAGGTATATATACAATGTCAAGATGCCGTTCCATGAAAGCAGCCCAACAAATGAACAATAGAATGCCAATCAGGAAGAATGGATAATACCAATTGCTGTGTCTTCGCAATAACCCTAAGAAAGGAAGCCCCAATACAGGACAAATAACAGTAAATGAGGTAAGAATGATCGCATCTTTAAATAAAAATGCTTCTTTGGTACGGGATGTTCTGAAATGATTCATATTATTATATTTTTTGTTAATCAATTTATTCTGTCTCGTCTATCAGTGCATCATAGATTTCAGGCGGATAAGTGACTTCATCTTCCGGATCTTCAAGATATTCATCCAGATGTTCGTTGAAGGTGTCGTAATCGTTTAACTCCCTAGATTCTACATTCTGAGTTTTTCCAGCCACATCCTTATAAACCGCATTTCCATGTATGGCAGACGAACGTTGTAATCGAGAAGATTTGTGGGTAAAGTCGCGTTGCGGTGGGGCAGCGGTTTCATTCAGACTTCTTTCCAGCATGTTTCTGTTTATGGCATCTTGATAAGCGTAAAATCCAAAGATGATAAAGATACAAAGAGTACCTATGCCTTTCAGAAGATTACTTTTGTTCCAGTAAGAGTTATTGTTCATATTCTTTGGTTATTAGAGGGTTGTGTTCAGGGAACGAATTGTTGTTATCTGTTTCTTTTCAGAGCCTCTTCATAGATTGCCTTCACCTGCTCCCTCAGATGTAGAGGTTTGATGACTGTCAGCGAGCGGCTTCTTGAAAGCAAGGCCATCACAAAATCATTGGTAATACGGAGATGTAGTTTAATTCGGAATTCTTTCTCATCATCTACAATGATCTCTTGGGAATGATGCAATGGAACAGATTTCAGGAAATTGCCATCCAAAGGGCTATAACTCAATTCGATCTCTTCTATAGGAATATTCGTCTGGTTCCAAATGCCATAACAATCTTTAAAAAGGCTGTTTATGTCTATGTCCATATTACGCTTGAATGTTTTTCCATACAATATCTGAGGGTCAATAATACAGTCCACGCTGAAAGTTTTCAATACGTTTTCTTCATAAGCAAGAAGATACCACCGATATTGGTCTTCTTTCAAATAGTGTGGCAGCACTTCTTTTTCACGCACCTTGCCATTCTCCCGGACATACATATATTTAAAAGTTATGGGATGTGAGAATTTAATAGCCTTGATTAGAAGTGGCAGATATTCGTTATTTACCGGACGATGATGTTCTGCAACTACATAAGTATGAAGGTCTGAAGAGGTGTCCAAAGCATTCAGTATATCAAAGTTAAGAAGGAGCCTTTCATACTGTTCTTTTTTCGTGTCATCCTCTTCATTGATATAATATCCGTTTCGTTTCTTGTCAAAACAGATGCGAATGCCGAACATCTCTTCTATCGCATTAAAGTCCCGTTGCAATGTTCTGAGGTCTACAGGCATCCCACCACGTTCTTCCATGCGGTGTGTCACATAATTTTCCAGTTCTTCACGGGGGACATACCGTTGAAGTCCTTTCAGTTTATTGATGATAACCAGCATACGCTGTAATCTTTCCAACTTTTTCCCCATATAATTATGAATTTGATTTTATTATGGGCAAAGATATTGAAGGCAAGCGACAAAACGTGTCGTTGAACAAATTTTATTCTGGTCCTCTTCTCTTTAATAAACTTTGGATATCTTTGCAACTCTAAAACAAATAAGATTATGACAAAAGCAGAAATTGTAAATGAGATTTCCTTGAAAACGGGAACAGACAGAAAAGAAGCACTTCAGATCGTGGAAGGATTCATGGATAGTGTTAAAAAGTCACTTATAAACGGCGAGAATGTATATTTGAGGGGATTCGGTTCTTTTACATTGAAACACCGTGCTGAGAAAGTGGCCCGTAATATCACCAATAATACTATCATGATTGTTCCGGCCCATGATGTACCCCACTTCAAGCCGTCCAAAGATTTTTCTTTAGATTAATTAATCTATGAAAATGGTTTCGGTGGATACTCATTACTGGTCTTAGGTCGTGGAATGACTAGTGACAAACCTTTGGATATGGATTTGTCATGAGGATTGAATAGGAGGATATATGTGCGGTAGATGAATCTTTGCTCTTGAAAGAAATGCGGAAGGAGAAACGTATAGGCTTTAGGGGATGAAAGTTCTGCATCTTCCAAACTATCCTACAAGTAGATTTAGTTATAAAATATCACTATATTTGCCACAAAACCTGCACTACAGAATAAAATAGCACCATGAAAGAGAGTCTTATACAAAGATTAGAACATATATTACAAGTAAATGCTCCTCGTGAAAACAAGGGGAGTTGGGGATATACCCCTTCAGCTCAAAATATTTTTAGTGCTGAAGGTTTTGATATTCTATTAAATGATAAGAAATTCCATTTCAAACCAGTAGCCAATCCAGATTTAAATGAGGCATTGAAAGCATTTCACTCCATTTTAGCTGAAGATTCACAATCAGAACATGCATATAATCTGAGTGAGATTATTTCACTTGATTCAACATCAAAATTTTATTGGAAAAACAGAGCAGCGGGACAGGGACATGTTTTAGCTCAACGTTATTTAGGTGATTGTTTTTATAACAGTGAAGGTGTTTCCCAAGATTATGTGAAAGCGGTAAAGTGGTATCAGAAAGCAGCTGAACAAGGGGATGACATTGCCCAATATTATTTAGGCTATTGTTATTACTATGGTGAAGGTGTTTCCCAAGATTATGTGAAAGCGGTAAAGTGGTATCGGAAAGCGGCTGAACAGGGAAATGTAAAAGCTCAATATTATTTAGGCTATTGTTATTATGACCCTGAAGGCGTTTCCCCAGATTCTACGGAGGCTGCAAAATGGTTCCGAAAGGCAGCTGAACAGGGAAATGTAGAAGCTCAATATTATTTAGGTGATTGCTATTACTATGGAGATGGAGTATCACAAGATTCTGCAGAGGCGGTAAAATGGTATCGCAAGGCAGCTGAACAAGGTGATTATTTAGCTCAAAGTGCTTTAGGTAATTGTTATTATTGTGGTAAAGGCGTCTATCAAGATTATATGGAGGCTACAAAATGGTATCATAAGGCTGCTGAAAGCGCCATGTTGTCTTCTCGAGATAATAATAATTTAGGTGATTGCTATTACTATGGAAAAGGAGTATTACAAGATTTTGCAGAGGCAGTAAAATGGTATCGCAAGGCAGCAAATTTAGGCAATGCTAATGCTAAAAATAAATTAGGAGATTGTTACTATTATGGTAAAGGAGTGCTTCAAAACTACACAGAGGCAGCAGAATTTTATTTAGAAGCAGCGATACTAAATAATATTGATGCTCAATATAGTCTAGGAAATTGTTATTATTATGCTAGAGGAGTACCTCAAGATTATGCTAAAGCGATTAGATGGTATCGAGCATCAGCAAATGAGGGGCATGTTGGTTCTCAGTACCACTTAGGTATTTGTTATTATTATGGTTATGGTATATCTAAGGATTATGCTAAAGCTTTAAATTGCTATATCAAAGCTGCAAAGCAAGGAAGTGTAGAGTCAAAAAACATTTTAAAGGATTTAGGTTATTCCTTTTAATCCTAAATAATAGTAAAAAATCATGGAAACAATTACTCGATATACCCAAAAAATATGCAACCAACTTCAGCAATGCAACTTACGTATTGAAAGCCGCAAAGAGATCATATGCTTCTTTCAATGCTGGATGCGTGTTTATCAGAATATATACTACCTGCGTGCATTGGAGGTATACCGACATGGTGAAAACTGTCATGTAGATATGACTTCTTTCAAAAAGGATATTTGGGAGGAAAGTATACATCGATTTAATCAACCAGAAGTGACATGCCTGTTGCATTTTGTCAAACCAGAAGAAATCCCATGCCCTTTGGAAGAAGAAACCTTATTTGAACAGCATCTCAAGCAAATGGCCCAACGTTTGTTGGAAGAGGTGGAAGAGCACAAAAACTGGGTTGTACAAGAGTTCGCAGAAAGCTTGGCAGAACATCCTATTCTCGAAATGCCTTATTTATGTACTTGTACACCTGAATTTTTATTCAACAAATTCACGGCTGAAAGGAATCAACATATAGTTTTGCACAACTATCCGAGCACTTATGAAAGAATGGATATTCAGGATGAAAGTAAAACTTATCATCTTTATATCCCGAAATTATTGCCATGGCAAATGAAGTCGGGACATCCTAATTTTCATCTTTCGGAAGGGACATATACATACGAACAGTTAGACAGACTGATTCTTACTATGCTGCTTAGTTTTCCGATAGAGAAATTAAAGATCAGTTTTTTGGATTTAGGTTTTTCTTCCTCTCTTACTAAATTGAGAAATAAACTTTCTGACGAATTAAAGAGAACTATGTTGTTCACCGCTGATGAATTAAAAAAATGGATAGACATTCGGTTGCAACAGCTCAGAGAGTCATTTGAAAAATGGGGAGACTTGATAGAACACAATGTGGAACAGAAACAGATAGAGGGGTGCTATGAAATATGTATCTTAAATGGAGTGCCTCTAAATGACAGCTTATGTGAACGATTGGGACAACTGATGAAAGATGGACATCATGCCGGTATCTATTTTGTTGTATTGGGTGATTTACATCCCAAGTGGGAAGAATTATCTCTGTTCTATTCACTGGACGTTTCCCATGAGAAGCTTTTCGACTCATCAAATCCGATCGCTTTATATAATCAAGAGGCAAGAGAAAAATTATACACACTGCTCAATGAACAAGTAATACAAGAACAGACAGAACGCAGTCGACAGGAAAAACAAAAACAAGAACATAGGCAGGAAGAATTATATTATCAACCTTTCATTGACGCAACCGAAAAATTTGTGGTTGATATAGGGGCGGAAGTTCAGAGTGGACAAACAATTTGTTTCCGACTGGACGAACAAACTCATGTACATGCCTTTGTTCTTGGACAGACTGGATCGGGAAAATCAGTGTTTCTCCATACACTCCTTAATAATGCCATGCTGAAATACAGCCCGGATAGTTTGCAATTCTATTTGTTGGATTTCAAAATGGGTGGAGTGGAATTGAACCGTTATCGCTCTTACCCACACGTTCGTGCTCTGTTAGTAGACGAAAGTGACCCGGGTATTACATTGGAGATATTGAAGGACATTCGAATGCGCATGAAAGAACGAGGAGAACAGATGCGCCAAGCAGGATGCCAAAACCTCAAAGATTATAATCGGGAAAATCCGAACCATAAAATGCCTCGATTAATCTTGTTGGTTGATGAATGCCATGCTTTGTTTAAAGATGGTCGACACAAAATCCAAAAAGAGATTGACCAAATCATTGAACAGATTGCAAAGGAAGGGCGTAATCAAGGTGTGCATCTGATTTTTGCGACACAAACCTTGACCGGATGTACGATTCCGAGATCCATCATCAATCAGATAACCGACCCCTATTTGCTAAAATGTTCACCTGTTGATGCCCAATTGTTTGTAGAGAATCCTACTAAGATCTTAAATCTGTTGACCTTGCATTGTGCTTACCATAAAGATCATGCCAGCAATCAGGATGAGTATTTTTGCCCCATTTTTCTCGGTAAAGAGAAAATGGATAATTGCCTAAAAGCATTGAATCAAAAAAGTTCAAGTCTGCAATTGGATTTCAGCACTTTCTATTTTACAGGAGCACAAAGCTATAAACTCCAGGAAGGATTGGAAAATATCTCTTACCAGAGGTATGCAGAGGCTTCACTTGGGCGAAGTCTGGAAGTGCAGTCTCAAAACATAGTGGTACGCTTGAAAAAAGATATAGCTCAAAATCTGCTTATTTTGGGAAACAATGAACAGGAACAGGGATTAAGGGTACTGCTTGTTTCAATAGTTTCATTGATGCATTATCATAAGGTAACTAATAAAGAAGCTTGTTTTATCTTCTTTGTGAACGAGAATTTGGATGACAACCCAGAACTGGAAGATTACTTGGATTTGCTTGCTGACTATGGAGTCGAAATATTGAATAACAGGCGTAAAAGGCAGGATATGCTACAACATCTTTATGACCGGATGAACCAATCGGAAGAAGATGAAACACCTCTATATTTGTTCGTTTCCAGTCAAGATAATTATGCCGAGCTGAAACAAAATGTTGAGTTGTCCGTGTCTCAGCCTGCAGAAGTGTTCAATAAAAACCAAAAAGAGGAAAATGAACTGTTTTTTGGAGGTCTAAGTTTTGGTGGTGAGGCAGCATCGAAAACGGTAACAACTCAACAAGCCTGGGAACGTATCTTAGAAGATGGACCGGAAAAGGGTATATTTACGCTCTTGCAACTAAGTAAGTTGGATAGGTTGTTATTTAAAGAGAGTGTATACGCTAAACAGGTCTATAAATATTTCCAACATATAGCATTCTTGCGTACTTTTGCAGAGGTGTCAACAATGTTCGGATTGGAAGATGTCCGATTAGATGAATTGTCAGACAGTCCGGAAAGGTTACGCCTCTGCTACTTAAATGCAGCAAACAACAAAAGTACTGTTTTGTCACCTTATCAGATTCCGACATCAGATGAAATCGAACAATTATTAAAAACTGAATAGATATGGATGTAAATGTAAGAAACGAAGAAGATTTATTGCATTTTGCTACAGGATTAAGCAACCTTAGCCAGGCTTTGGTTTCCAGCTTTTCGAAAGCGAACAATGAGATGAACCGAGTAAACGAAGGCTGGAATGACCAGCAAAACCAAAGGTTTATGGCACAATTTAGAGAAGCTACCGCTGCTATTGATAAAATCGCAAGAATGATGGAAGACTATAGTGGTTATATTCGCCGTTATGCTCAAGCAGTACAGCAAGCTAAAAATGTACGTTAATTATGAATGATATTTCAGTTCAACATATTAGTACCCTTTATAATTACAGTCATAGTGCCAGCTGTTTCTTGTGTGATATAGAGTCTGCGATAAATCAGTTAAAAAGCGATTTGGAGCTTTTATTTGCAGATTCCTATACACACGTCAATCGTATTCAAGACGCTTTAGAGTGTTATCAGTCGGATATTGAAGGCATCAACATGCAAATAGAGAATCTTCGTGATCGAATGAGAGCAGAAGAGGATCCACAAATAAGAAGAGAAATATCAGAAGATATACAAGGCATGGGTGAAAATTTATCTGAGGCAAAAGAAATGGTTCGAATATGCAAAGACGACATGAGACATGCGGAAGTGCTACGGCAAGAAATAAACATTAAAATTTCAATGGTTAAAAGCCTGCTGGATGAACTGAGAAGTTCTGTATCAATAGATATAGATGCTTCAACGGATTTTATTCGAAAATATATTAGCTATTTGCAGACTGCCACAACTACAATGTAAACTATAAATTTATGAATGTACCTATCAATGTCAACAGTATAGAGAACTTAAGATATACACTTTATACAAGTGCTAAGGCTTTAAACTGTGTGTGGAATGATAAACAATATGACTATTTTCTCCAACATTATGTACGACCTGTCACTGACGATGTTCAAGCTGCAACAAGCAGGCTAAATGAACAGATATCCTCTCTAAGAATTGTAGTGGAAGAATTGGAAAATTTGGCTTCAAAGTATTAGTTCTCTTGTTTTATTGTTTGCGATCCAAAAAGTTAACAATTAAGTTCGGAATACTTTGGATGGTCAGTATCATAGAAAGTTAGAAAGTTCAGTCTCCTCTTTTTGTTTTCGTCGAATCATCCCCAATCAGTATACTAATCCAATATCTGGTATTGGCCTTGATTTCCATCTCTGTGACTTTTCCAAGTTCAGCAATCAATATATACAGCACTAATTTTGAGGAAGCATATAAAACTGCTATTTAGTTGCTATTTTCCTTCTGTTTTTTAATCTCTTCTTTTAGTTTTTCATCATTTTAGTTGCCAGTGTTGGATTAATAATATACTTTTGCAGCCGTTACGGAATTCTACTCCTTTAATTTGTGAGACATTCCATGTATGTCTCTTGTACAATGTAGGTTTGGTAAGACTGTATCCTTATTGTTTTTTTATATTACGGCTGTTGATTACAATAGACCGGAGGTAAGGTTATATTCTTAAACAAATTTTGCATTGTCGCCTTTTTAATAAAATAATAAAGTCTTTTTATTCTTGTCACCAGTCTGGTACATACTTTATACTTTCAATTGTCAGGAATTGAAGGTTGGCGATTATTTGGCCTCAAAAGGCAAGACCTATTTTATTCCCATGATGTACAAGGAGAAGGTCACCAGAGAAGGTAAACATAAACGGGTACTATTACCGGTTGTACACAATCTGGTCTTTCTCCAAAAGGATGACAATGAGAAAAAAATATTGGAGTTCCTTTCTGAGAGTCCGGTACCTATATATATTCTCCGCAAGGAAAAAACACTGGATTGTTATGAAGTTTCCGATAAGGAAATGCTTGAATTCCGGACTCTTTGTGACCCCAATTTTTCCGATACATGTTTTATCAGTAATGACGAGGCTGAAACAAAGCCGGGGAAAATGGTAGAGGTCGTTCATGGTCCGTTCAAGGGAATGAGAGGCAAGCTACATCGGATAAGAAACCAGTTCTATTTTATAAAGAGCCTTGCCGGGCTTGGAGTGATGATTCGTATTTCACGTTGGTATTGCAAGGCATTGGATTGATACATTAACTATATATCTATAATTTTTATGCTGTCTGAGAAGATTCAAAATCTTTATTCTCTATCCTGGAAGCTGATCCATCTGGGATTGGACGGTACTCCCATTTATTCTTGTGAGTTTTCCCGTTTGAATGGCGAAGTCTTCCGTCTTTGTAATGAATTGTATGCTGAAGGATGCGAAGATGCTGCTGTTGAGGAGCGGGCATTCTTTTATTTGTCTCTATTGAAGGGGTATGTTGCCACTTTCTGTGATGATGGAGATAAACAAGACCGTATACAGTCTATTCTTGATCATTGCTGGGAGATACTTGAGCAACTTCCAGCTTCTTTATTGAAGGTTCGTTTATTGGTTTGGTGCTACAGTGAGACTTATGATGAGGAACTTGCCCGTAAAGCCCATGCGCTAATTGATACATGGAATCTTTCTGAGTTAACAGATGAACAGGAGGAAGTCATGGAGGAATTAAAAAACTTTGAGGAAAATCAGTATCCATGGGAGAAAGTGGAGGAGTAATAAAGATTCAGATTAAGACTTAAAATGTATTTGTTTGAAGTGATAAGCAATAGCCGTTATGATAACCAAAGAATGTAAGCGCTCAAAAATGGCTATTGATTGAAATGTCTATCTTCACTGTGAACAAAATTTTATAATTATGTATAGCAGTGAAGATTTTGAAAGATTTTATTTTCAGTACTAACTAGACCGGGGCTTTGTCTTATGGAGAATCTTTCCAATCGTTTTGCGTTAAGAACAAGGTTCCTTATAACCTCTTTCAAAAATGGTTTAAGAATACTCGCAAAAAAATAGTTGAAGTCCAGATTGATGATATTCCAGTTGTCAAAAAGAGGGAAAATTTGCGACAAGTAACCAATATCTAACAGTATCAAAAAGTAATAATGACAACCTTGTTCGAATTTGGATTGATATTCGCATCAGCAATGGATTACACTTATTTCAAAAGAATTTAAGCTATCGTGATTTAGTTCGGATGGAAGAGAAACTTGAGTGTTACCAGTTTTAATCATTTTTATTATGTTCGTGATTTTACCGGTATGCGTTATAAGCACATCCGGGTTTTGTCCACCAATCGTGAGCAACTTCATAGGGAACCAAGTGATGGAGATGTCTTTATTGTCATGTTGCAAAATCGAAGAAAATTTCGAATATTTTCATTTGATAATCGTCCATACAGTCTACTAGAGAAAAAGTTCGTTGCAGGCTATCAATTTATGAAAGTAAAGCGAAATGGAACAGATACTACCTATCGAATTGACTGGCAAGATGTGATCTTAATTTTTGAAGATTTTGCAACTAAAATGTTAAAAATTATATAATTAATAGATTTGTTTACTTGCGGTTTCGAGATTATTTTAATGATTATCCGCATGATGTCCGTCTATAAATTTTCGATCTAAAGTCGGTGTTGTAGTTGATAGCAGTGAATGCGAGTCTATCAAATAGTACCTCATCGAGATAGTGTCTGTTGAATTTATAACAGAACTCGTTTAGATAGTATTGTAAGTATTCGTTTTTAAGTTTATGATGAACGTCCAACAGAAGCCTTTTGGTATTACTTATTGTAATATGCATCCAGGGCAGGAAGACTTTAACGGCTTCTTTACCGGAAATGATTGCCTTATGGCTTTTGACGAGTTTATCAAACTTGATATATGATGTGGATCGTCTGCAGTCAGTTCTACTGATGACTCCAGTTGTCAAAGGATTGATAATTGTATTCGACCCCCAATTTGATATGATTTACATTTTGAGGTGTCCGACCGCTTTATTGGGGTTTCCTCTCTTGGGAGTTTCCTAGATCGGAACTTTCAACCATGACCAGAATCTGGGCTTTCCTTTGACTGCCACGATTTCTTTTCAACGGTTTGTTCTTTTCCTATTCTTGAAGCTCCACAGTGAAGAAGCCTTCGTCCGGTTCTACAGAAGCGGTTAGGCGGTAGCGTTCATCACGCTTTCCCATGACATCCCGAAGTTCGCAGACCATTTCCCGGATGGGTTGATGATGTTTGTGACCTAACTGGCAACGGATTTCTTCTGTTGAGAAGGATTTCTTGGTGTTCATTAGCAGGAACATGGTGCTATCCAGTAACGGAAAGGCAGTTTGCTGTGTTCCATAACTGTTTCGCAGTGTAATGACTACCTATGATGACAGTGCTTACACTCGAATACAAGCTTGTTGGCATTCCAGCGATGTTCCATACAGCCACAATGTTTGCAGACAATACCTGATTGTTCCCTCTGTTCCTTCAGATAAGCAATGCAAGATGCTTCATCGGGGAACCGTTGCATGAAATTTAGTATGTTCATAATGATATTTTGGATTAAAACAGTATTGTAAATATGCTGAACCTCAGAAAAAGAGCAAATATTTTTGTGTAAATATTTATCATTTAAGCATTCGCGTAACGTTAAATAAATTAATAGGCGTTATACGGATAATCATATTAATTATAATTTATTTTGGAATTGCACTTTTGTTAATTGAACAAACAAAATTAATCAATATATGGAACTCAGAACAGACTATTCAAACGTAAGTTTCAAGAATGATGGTCGCCTCAAGCTTCTCATCATTGTTGGTACACGACCAGAGATTATTCGTTTGGCTGCTGTGATTAATAAGACACGTCAATATTTTGACGTCATTCTTGCTCACACAGGTCAGAATTATGACTATAACCTTAATGGCGTCTTCTTCAAGGATCTTAAACTTGCAGCCCCTGAAGTGTATATGTATGCTGTGGGTGATGACCTTGGTGCTACTTGTGGTAATATCATCAATGCCTCATACAAACTCATGGCCGCCACTAAGCCTGATGCAGTACTCGTTTTGGGTGACACTAATTCATGCCTCAGTGTCATTGGTGCTAAACGACTCCATATTCCTATCTTCCACATGGAAGCTGGTAACCGTTGTAAAGATGAGTGCCTTCCAGAGGAGACAAACCGCCGTATCGTAGATATCATTTCCGACGTTAACCTTGCTTATTCAGAGCATGCACGTCGTTATCTCGCAGAGTGCGGTCTTCCACGTGAGCGTACCTATGTGACTGGTTCACCAATGGCCGAGGTTCTTCGCCAGAATCTTTCTGAGATTGAAGCATCCGGCGTACACCAGCGCCTTGGCTTAGAGAAGGGCAAATATATTCTCCTCTCAGCCCATCGAGAAGAGAATATTGACACCGAGAAGAACTTCTTGAGCCTCTTTACTGCAATCAACAAGATGGCAGAGCAATACGATATGCCAATTCTCTATAGTTGCCATCCACGTTCACGCAATCGCCTTACAGCATCAGGCTTCCAACTTGACCCTCGCGTTAAGGTGCAGCAGCCTCTTGGTTTCTACGACTACAACTGCCTCCAGATGAATGCCTTCTGTGTAGTATCCGATTCTGGTACACTCCCAGAAGAATCAAGTTTTTTCACCAGCGTTGGACATCCTTTCCCAGCTGTATGTATCCGTACATCTACAGAGCGCCCAGAATCCCTAGATAAGGCAGGCTTCATCCTCTCTGGTATCGATACCAAGGGCTTACTTCAGTCTGTAGATACAGCTGTTGCGCTCGTTAAGAATGGTGATTATGGAACTCCTGTTCCTAACTATACTGATGAGAACGTATCGACCAAGGTTATCAAAATCATCCAATCGTATGTGGGGATTGTCAACAAGATGGTTTGGCGTAAGGAAATATAATTAGGCCTAGACGTAATTTCAAGAATATGATAACAACATAAATAATTAAATCAAAATGAGCATTTTTGCAGGTAAAACCCTTATGATTACCGGTGGTACCGGTTCGTTTGGTAATGCAGTTCTGAATTGTTTCCTCCAGACTGATATTGCCGAGATTCGCATTTTCTCTCGCGATGAAAAGAAGCAGGATGATATGCGTCATGAGTATCAGGCTAAGATGCCTGAGGTAGCTCACAAGATTAAGTTCTTCATTGGTGATGTTCGTAACCTCCAGTCTTGCAAGAACGCAATGCCAGGAGTAGATTACATCTTCCACGCAGCAGCCCTCAAGCAGGTTCCTTCTTGCGAGTTCTTCCCTATGGAAGCTGTTAAGACCAATGTAATTGGTACCGACAATGTACTGACTGCAGCTATTGAAGCAGGTGTAAAGTCCGTTATCTGCCTCTCTACTGACAAGGCCGCATATCCTATCAACGCTATGGGTATTACCAAGGCGATCGAAGAGAAGATTGCTGTAGCCAAGTCTCGTTATTCAGGTGACACCAAGATTTGCTGTACCCGTTATGGTAACGTGATGTGTTCTCGTGGTTCAGTAATTCCTTTGTGGATTGATCAGATTAGCAACGGCAACCCTATCACCCTTACTGAGCCTAAGATGACCCGCTTCATTATGTCACTCGAAGAGGCTGTGGAACTCGTACTCTTCGCCTTCGAACATGGTCAGAATGGTGACATCTTCGTTCAGAAGGCTCCTGCTTGCACCATCCAGACTCAGGCAGAGGCTGTATGTGAACTCTTTGGTGGCAAGAAGGAAGATATCAAGGTTATTGGTATTCGTCATGGTGAGAAGATGTACGAAACCCTTCTCACCAACGAGGAGTGTGCCAAGGCAGTCGATATGGGTGACTTCTATCGTGTACCTGCTGACAATCGTTCCCTCAACTACGATCAGTTCTTTACCGAGGGTGATAGTAAGCGTTGCGAGCTCTCAGAGTTCAATTCCGACAATACACGTCGTTTGAATCTTGAAGAGACCAAGGCTAAGATTGCAGCTCTTGAGTACATCCAAAATGAACTCAATGGCATAGCTAACTTGGCAAAATAATACATAATATTCGTGTTCTAAATTAAAAGGCATGAAAATCCTTGTCACAGGAGCTAAAGGCTTTGTCGGAAAAAACCTTTGCTTCCAACTTCATAATATTCAGGATCAGAAAGCACGTTGGTACAAGCTGTCAGAGCCAATCGAAGCCATCTATGAGTATGACATCGATTGTGCCCCAGAACAACTTGAACTGTGGTGCCGAGACTGTGATTTTGTATTCAATCTCGCAGGAGTAAATCGGCCTAAGGATCCAAAAGAATTTATGGAGGGAAACTTTGGTTTTGCCAGCACCTTGCTTAAGATGTTAAAGAAGTATCACAATACATGTCCTGTGATGATTAGTTCTTCTATTCAGGCTACTCTAGCAGGTCGTTTTGGTACTTCTGAGTATGGAAAAAGTAAGAAAGAAGGAGAGGAATTAATGTTTCGATATGCGGAGGAAACTGGTGCTAAAGTACTTGTGTATCGATTTCCCAACCTTTTTGGTAAATGGTGTCGTCCAAACTACAATTCTGTAATTGCAACTTTCTGTTACAATATTGCCAATGACTTGCCTATACAGATCAGTGATCGAAGTGTAGAGATGGAACTTCTTTATATTGATGATTTGGTCGATGAACTTATTGCATCACTTAATGGAGGAGGCCATCGTTGTGAATTCGACGGAGTGGAGACCATACCAACAGTAAATGGACGTTACTATTATGTTCCTGTCACCCACAAAACAACTCTAGGTGAAATTGTTGATGTTATTCAGAAAAGTGCAAAGAGTGTTAACCCGGGTTCGGGAATGGTGCAGACTGCAATTTCACTTCCCCAAGGTTCATTGGAATACAAACTTATGACTACGTACCTCTCTTACCTTCCTAAAAAAAAGATCATTATTGATTTAACTATGAATAAAGATCAAAGAGGTAGTTTCACTGAGTTAATTCACATAGTCAACAATGGTCAAATTTCCATCAATATTTCCAAGCCAGGTGTAACAAAAGGAGAGCATTGGCACCATAGCAAGTGGGAGACATTCATTGTTGTAGCGGGACATGGATTAATTCAACTTCGTAAGGAAGGGGCTAATGAGATATGGAGTTATGAAGTTTCTGGTTCAAAAATACAAGCAGTTCATATGCTCCCAGGTTATACACACAATATCGTTAATCTTTCTGATACGGAAGACTTAGTAACAGTAATGTATTGTAACGAGATATTTGATCCCAATCGACCAGATACCTATTATGATAATGTAAATTGTAAATAATATGAAAGTAAACGCAATTATTCAAGCGCGTTGCGGTTCTACTCGATTTCCCAACAAAGTGTTCGCCGACATTAATGGCAACCCCTTGATTTGGCACGTCGTTAATCGACTTACATACGCTAAAACTATTGACCAGATAGTGATTGCCACTACTGTCAATGAGAAGGACGACCAAATAGAAGCTTGGTGTAAAGAGAATAATATTACTTGTTTCCGTGGAAGCGAAAATGATGTCCTCAATCGTTATTATTCTACCTCAACAGCATTCCCCTCAGATGTTGTTGTTCGCATTACAGCAGACGATCCTTTCAAAGAGCCTGCAGTTATTGATATGGTAGTAAACAAACTCATCAATGAGGATTATGATCATGTCACCAATAATTTTCCTCCTTCTTTCCCAGAAGGTCTAGATTGTGAGGCATTCACCTTCAAGGCTCTCGAAGAGTCCGAGAAGGCCACACATGATTCCTTCGAACGTGAGCATGTAACTCAATACATCTACCACAATCCTGATAAGTTTAAGATTGGTAATGTTTCTTGCGAAAAGAATCTGTCACACCTTCGCTGGACAGTTGATAAGGATGTTGATTTTGAGATGGTAAAAGCAGTTTATGCTCATCGCAAACCAGAGAATGAGGGAATTCTTCTTATGGATGAGATTCTTGAAATACTCGAAGCCAATCCAGATATCGCACAAATCAATTCTGAGGTTGAAAGAAGTGCAATGTACACAAAAAAATGAAAGTCATTATGAAACGATTTACAGATCTTGAAAAGAAGTATGTGCTCGATGTGATTGATAATGAATTTGCTACATCGAAAAATTCAATCTACAACAATAAGCTTGAGAAGCAATTTGCAGAGATGTTTGATGCCAAGTTTGCTATCGGCCATTGTAATGGTACTGCAACTCTCCATGTTGCTCTCATGGCAGTTGGCATTCAGCCAGGAGATGAGGTGATAGTTCCTGCACTTACTATGTCTTCTACCTCCATTCCGGTAGTACTCTGTGGAGCTATTCCTGTATTTGCTGATAGTGATCTTGACACTTTCCAAATCTCACCTGAGAGCATTGAGAAGTGCATCACATCAAAGACCAAGGCTATTATAAGCGTATCGCTCTTTGGCCTTGCTCCTGATTATGACAAGATTTGTGCTATCTGTAAGAAGCATAATCTCGCACTTATTGAGGATAATGCAGAGTGTTTCCTTGGCACTTATAAGGGTAAGCTCGTTGGTCAGTTTGGTGATATTTCAAGTTACTCATTCCAAGCTTCAAAACACCTTACTACCGGTGAGGGGGGGATACTCATTACCAATAGTGAGGAACTTGCAGACAAAATTCGTCGCCTGAACTGCCTTGGTTATGCTGGTGTTTCAGCAAAGCAGGGTAAGATTACTCGCAATGATATACAAGATCCAAACTACAGTCGTCACATCTCATTTGGTTACAACTACCGCATGTCTGAACTTCAGGCTGCAGTTGCTTGTGGTCAGCTTGAACGTGCAGAGGAACTTGTACAGAATCGTATTGAAGTAGCCAAAATCTTCGATGAAGTTATCAAGGGGCAAACACTTTTGAAGCGTCAAGCAGAGCCAGAAGGTTACAAAAATTCATATTGGGCATATTGCTTGGTACTTGATACCGATAAACCTGAGGTGGATTGGTACCGCTTCCGTGACCTCTTCCAGAAAAATGGTGGTGATGGCTACTATGCAGCTTGGAAGCTCTCTTACAACGAACCTGCATACCAGAACATTCTTCAGCCTCAGGAGAGTGTATGGCAGAAATTCGATACAAATCTTTGTCCTAATGCTGAATACCTTCAGAAGCGTCTCATCCAGCTCAAAACTAACTATTGGAATCTTGATGAAGCACGTCAGCAGGCGGAGATTCTTAAGAAAACTATAGAAGAATATATCGCAACAAAATAATTTTTAGACAATGGGATTTTTTAATAAAGAATTCAAGATTGGTGACAAGTGGGTAGGTGAAAACCATCCTACCTACTTCATCGCAGAGATTGGTGCAAATTTTGATGGATCTATTGAGAAGGCTAAGAAGCTTATCGATGCTGCAAAGGTTGCTGGTGCGGATTGCGCCAAGTTTCAAACCTTTGATACACCTCGCATTGTTTCTGAGGGTGGTTTCTCAAAGATGCAGCTTCGTGGTGTTCATGGCTCCTGGGGACGTACGGTATCAGAGGTGTTCAAGGATGCTGAATTCCCTATAGCTTGGCACAAAGAAATTGCAGACTATTGTACTCAAGTTGGTATTCATTTCTCCACCTCTCCTTATTTCAAGGATGCTGTTGATCTTTGTGTTGATCTTAAGGTACCTTTCATTAAGATTGGTTCAGGTGAGATAACTTGGTTGGAGCAGCTTGATTACATTGCACGAAAAAACATTCCTGTAATGTTAGCTACAGGTGATGCCACTATGTCGGAGATAGACGAAGCAGTCCGTACTATCCAGAAAACTGGTAATAAAGATTTTGTTCTCATGCAGTGTATCACCAACTATCCTTCAAAGCTTGATAGCGCTAACGTAAATGTACTCAAGACATATCAGTCGGCATTTGACTGCTTGACAGGTTATTCTGATCATGCCCCTGGCCATGTGGTAGCTCTTGCTTCTACAGTAATTGGTGGTCGTGTTATCGAAAAGCACTTTACTCTTGACAAAACCGATAAGGGCCCTGATCATCCTCACTCAATGGAGCCTCAGGAGTTCAAGTTTATGGTTGATTCTATCCGTGAGGTAGAGCGTGCTATGGGTTCTACCGTAAAGGAAGTTCAGAAGGAGGAAGGAGAGACAGTCTTTGTTCAGCGTCGTTGCCTCTATGCAGCTCGTCCTATCAAGGCTGGTCAGGTTCTTACAGAGGAGGATATTACTGTTCTTCGTCCAGCACTTGGCATTCAGCCTAAGCATAAGCAGAACATTATTGGTAAGTCTGTTAACAAGGACATTCCTGCAGGTGACCCAATCTTCTGGGAGGATCTTTAATTATATTTCTATGTCTGGAGTGTTTTATTGTACACCAGACATAGAATTACCAAAATAATTCAAAATGATTACAGATAGAGAAAAGATTCTTGCAATTGTAGATAACGATTGCTTGACTCCATCAGATGCAGTCATTCTGCTTGAAGGTGATGGCTTCTTTCGTTTCAGTAAAGCTGTTGACCTTTACAAAAGGGGAATGGCAAAGAAAATCGTTTTCAGTGGTAATATTATTGATAGAGATTATGGCAGTTTTCCTTTTGAGGAAGTAAAGCCATTTATTCTCGAAGGTGGTGTGCCTGAAGAGGATTTGATACATGAAGATGTATCGCAACACACCCGTCAGCAGGCTATCGAAGTAATAAAGATGGCAATGACGAATGGTTGGAAGAAACTGGCTCTTGTGGCTTCACATGAGCATCAATATAGAGCATACCTTACTTTTCTTCGTGAGGTATTAGATACCAAGAGTGGTATTATACTTTATAATGCACCTGTACGTAACCTTAATTGGTTTGTTGATTCTGGTTGGGGCATTCGTTTTGAGCGTCTTTCTGTAGAATTTGAGCGTATTGAGCGCTATTCTGCTTTGGGGCATCTCGCAAATGCGGATGAAGTGGTAGAGTATCAGAAGTGGAAAGAATCATTACTTAATCAATAAACTATGGTCTTTGATAAGGTAGACAATCTACAATATCCTCGAATATTGCTGTAGCACTTCGTTACCTTCAGGCATTGGATAGCAATGTACCCAATGGAATGTATTAGTTTAATGAGAACGTAAAGGCGATTGTGTGCGAGTATAGCACAAAAGAAGTGAATGAGAATGACTTTGAGTCACATATTAAGTATTTCGACATACATTATCCATTAATCGAAAGGATAAAATCTCATGTGTACCATTAGAGAAGATTGATTTGAAGATTGCATATTCTTCAAACAAAGATATTGCATTCTATAAGTATGCAAAAGACGATATTTGTAACTGTGTCGTGGGATGTGGTTATTTCCTTTTAGTTTACCCGCAGGATGCTCACATGTCGCAGCTGTGTATTCATTTTCTTAAACAAATAAAAAAAAGTAACAATAAAAATTAAGATAAAATAATATTATGATAACTACTACACCTATATCTGTTGCGGAAAAGATAATGGGTACAAATTTTATTGGACCCAAGCAAGTAAACTTGCTTTTGATGCATATGGGTAAGGAACTTATTTCGGAGATAGATGTTCCAGAAGTGAACTATGACGAAGAGACACTTCGTAATAGTGCTTCAGACTATATTCTTGTGTATGGGACCGATGCTCTTGATATTTTGGATATTCGCAATTTCTTTGGAGTAGATCCTGAAATTTCAGAACCATGCCTATACAATCAGGATTGGTATATGTCTGAAGAGTTTATACGTCGCAGGATAGACAACAAATGGTTTCTTATTAAGAGGAATGTGCTTGAAGATACACGTGCTGTTATGCCTATGGAGATTATTTCTACAGGTGTTAAGTTTCCATCTGCTATTCTTTGCGTCTATTTATTTTTCACTTATTATGTGGCATACGGAGAAATGCTTTGGTTTCACGATTTTGTCTGGTGCGAAGATGTCGATCATAACGGAGACCGCATCTATGTTGGTAAGTATCACGATGTAGATGGTATCAATAAGAACGGATTTAGCATACATAGACATTTGGCTTTAAGACCGTGTTATGCAAGTGTTGATATCATATAATTAGTTAAATATAGTATAGATGTTGTATGTCAATAAATACGCTAAATATTGCAATGTGAATTTATTGCTAGTGTTTATCTATCAATATTTAGCTATCAACATGTTCTATTTTTAAAGAACAAGATAAGTTCTTTGTGAACGAATAATAATATACTATTATCGAGAAATACAATCTCTTAACATAAAGTTTAGAATGTACATTTTCTAGGGTTTATTTTCATGAATCAAATTATTGGTGATTCCTAGCTTAAACCAATATACTCTAAAATTTGTGGCATATTTTTAGACTTGTCTTATGTTCCTTTTTATTTAAAAATTTCAAATTTCCAAATTGATTTGTGGATTAGTCAATCCAAATACTTTTACGTAGATTATTATGTCAGACCTAAAAGATAAGACTATAAAAGGAATGATGTGGAGCGGAATTAATTCGTTTATGCAGCAGACATTAGGCCTTTTATTTTCAATTGTTATTGCAAGAAGGCTTGACCCTTCTGATTTTGGTATGGTCGGTATGCTCACAATTTTCACAGCTGTTGCAACATGCTTGCAAGATGGTGGATTGGTATGGGCTATTACAAACCGAAAAGATGTTACGCATCAGCAATATAGTTCTGTTTTTTGGTTTAATTTGATTTTAAGTGGAATCCTCTACATTGTTCTTTTTTGTTTGGCACCGCTGATAGCTTCATACTTTGGACATAAAGAATTGGTTTGGTTATCTCGTTTTGTCTTTCTTGGTATAATTTTTTCAAGCTTAGGCGTTGTTCAGACCGCTTATCTATTTAAGCAAATCAGAGTAAAGGAAAGAGCAATATCTATGGCAATGGGATTGGTTGTTTCTGGCATATTGGGCATAATACTCGCATATAATGGATTTTCTTACTGGGGAATAGCAACACAAGGCATTCTCAATATTGGAGTTGCATCTTTGATGTTGTGGATACAGTCTCCATTTAGGCCAGACTTCAAAATCGATTGGTCTTTTTTGAAGTCTATTGTTCCAGAGGGATTCCGGTTTGTCGTACCAAATATTTTTGTATTAGCAGGTGAGAATATTTTTTCGGTAATACTTGGAAAAAATTATACTGTGAGAGATGTCGGTAATTATTCGCAAGCTGCAAAATTTAATAATGCTGGCTATTCTTCAATATTGGGTATGATGAGAGGTGTGTCACAACCGGTTTTGGTGCAAGTAAGAGATGACAAGAATCAATATCTAAATGTATTTCGCAAATTGCTTCGAATGTCAGCTTTTGTTGTGACTCCGATAATGTTTTGTTTGGCAATGGTTTCTCCAGAATTTATCGAGATAATTCTCACTTCTAAATGGATTGAGTCTGCATATATCTTGAGGATTCTTTGTATCGGAGGTCTTTTTAGTGTTCTTAACACTATGATGACATATTTTATTATGAGTTTAAATAAAACCAAGCTTTATATGAACTTAGGTGTTATTATATCTGTCTTAAGTGTTATAACTGCTATTGTTGCTTCTCATTGGGGAATTATAACTTTGGCATATTCTTACTCCTTAGTTCAATTCTTTTCTTTTGCTATCTATTACTTTTTCGCAAGACAAACACATCCATATTCCTTAAAATTACTTTTTAATGACATAGTTCCTATTTTGGGAATCGGAATAGTCTCTGTATTAATTAGTTTTTATTCAACTTCTTTTATACAGCCTATTTATTTGTTACTCGTTACACGAGTATTATTTGCCTTATTGGTTTATTTTATTCTAATGAATCTATTTAAATGTGATTCATACATTGAAATAAAGTCATATTTATATCAAAAAATGACCTCTTTTTAGAATTTTTGTTTCCTCAAAATTTTATCATGATAAAGTTAAAAATAAGGAAGAATTTTATCTTAGATATTTTATTCATCTTAACATACTCAATAGGATATGCATCTTTGTTGAAATATGTGACCTACGTAATATTTCCTCTTCCAGAATCTATTCAGCTGTTCCTTTTTTTGTTTTTTCTTTACCTGTTTCGTTTTGGTGGAAAATATAGGAATGTAAGACGTATAAGTAGTAATGTTTCCTATTTTTTGTTTTTCTTGTATTTTTGGGAAATATTTCAAGGCATGATAGTAGGTGCTGAGAGTAACTCTTTGTTAGTTGCGGCTGTAAATTTGTCCTCAACTTTTGTTGCATACAGATACATGAGCAACTTAGTATTTGAAGGATCTAATATAAAACCAGTAATTACAGCATATTCGTCGTATCTATATTATACATTCTTCATTGTTGTTACTTCGTCAGTCTTAATTCTAAGTCATGTATTAGATCCATATTCAAATCAGCTAGGAGTTAATAGTCTGTTTAAGACAAACATGGAATCACAATTAACATTTTACTATTTCCCAGGATGTTTGTCGGTTGTGTATAATACTCCTTCTGTATTTCTATTTCCTTTAAATTTTCCTAGCTTAAGTGGATTAAGCCATGAGTCTCAAGCAATGTATTTTACGATATTCCCAGCACTTTTTTTAATGTTCTATTTAAGGAATAGCAAAAGCATTGAAAGATATATTATTGGTATTTTTCTTTTGCTTACAATTCTTACAACCTCTTTGACAGCTGCAATTTGTTTCATGCTTACTTTTTGTCTTCATTTGTTCTGGAAATTTAAAGATAACAGTCAGATAAAATCTGCCTTGGCTATTTCATTATTTGTTATAGTTATTGTAGTTTGGGTTGTTTCATCTGAGTATAGTGAGTTAATTTCACTCTTTTTCTTAGAAAAAGCAAATTTCGATTCAGATGGTTCATCTGGATCATATTCTTTGAATTTGTTGAGCTATATTGTTTCTCCAACAGATGTATTAGGAAAGGGCATATTCTGTTCGACGGAAGATCAAGCAAAACAATTCACCCTTAATTGCGGTTACCTTTCTTCGATGGTTATTATTTGCTTCTACCTTTTATTTTTCTTTACTAGTATTAGAAATATATTCTCAAAAAAAATAGTATGTCATGCAATCGGATTAGCTTCGTTTTATTTCATGGCACATTCTTTTAAATATGGTACTCAAGTGTTTAATAACTGTTACTTATTTTTTATTGTTTTTCTTTTATCCTATGCAGAGAATGTAAGAAAGAATAAAGTAGTAATTGAATAATTCTTAGCTGTTTGTAGATTATGCAGTTAGAATCTAATTATCGCAAGACTATTTGAACAGAATTCTACAATAAAACAACCAATAAAACTTTACAATTTAAGATTCAATAGTATGGGAGTCTTTGCCAAAAGGTTTAATCTGATTCTATGAGATTCTATACTAGTAACAAGCATATAATAATAAATACAATATCATATGAAAAGTGTTGATATCTTTATATGTACAAAACCTTTGCAATATATTAACCTTTGCAATATTCCTACAGATGAGTCGAATTCAAAGATTCTTATTATAATTGACGCTTTTTATAAAGCATCGGAGTTTTCAAAGTATATTGAGAATAATGAACACCAATGGAGTAAGGTAATCTTTCTTAAAAGAATAAATACTTTCTATAAGATTTTTAGATACAGGTGGTTATTTTTTGTATTGTTTTATAATGTGGACAAGTTGTACTATAGTTTAGATTCCACTGTTATTGGCCTACTACATTTTATAAAACGATTTAAATTTTTCTTATATGAAGAAGGCGCAGGAACATATAGAAAGCAGAGAATCCAGAATAAATATAAGGCTATAGCCAAAATGTTTGGCACTAGCGAAATCATGGGTTCTTCCAAGTATATTAAAGGTGCTTTTGTGTATTACCCTGATTATTATAAATCTCAAATTGCCCCTTCATGCCCTATATCGAGATTCACACTGTCATATCGTGAAACAATTAGACAAATGGCTAAGAAGTTTCTGTGTTTGTATGATTTAGATTCGCAGAATGAAGAATTTCTTAAAATGAAGGATAGTACGATACTTCTTTATATTACTGACTGGGAGATCCAACATTCAACGATAAGCCAAATGGAGAATCTTAGAAATGAATATGATTATTTATTCATAAAGCCACATCCTCATATTAGGATTAAAAATATGCCTAATATATTAGGAGTTGAGGTTTTATATACAAATTTGATTGTTGAGATTATTATTGATACGTGGCTTAAAAATAACAATAGAGTTACAGTCTTACACCAAGACTCTACGGCAGTAACTCCTTTTGGAAATGAAATTAAATCCATTAATGTTAGTGAAACACCACATTGTGAATATAGGGAAATTATTGAGAATCTAACTAGACTTTCTTGTCTTAATGGTAAAAATTAATCATTATATAATATGAAGAAGATACTGTTTGTAGCTCCAACACAAGGCAATGGTGGTATTGCCTCTTGGGCAGCAAACTATAGAAAAGTTTGTCCCGAAGAATATAAGTTAATCTCAGTTGGTGTTTCAAAGCGAAGAAGTTTGAATAATACAGCTGGCATATTTCGTCGAATGTTTGATGGTATTCTTGATATGTTTGAAGTATTTTACAATGTAAGACAAACATTAAAAAAAAATCATGATATTAACATAATGCATTTGACAATTAGTGGAAAACCTGGAATAGTACGAGACTATTTCATCGTAAAATCTGCTAATAAGAATAATGTAAAGACTATTGTTCATTGCCATTTTGGATCTGTTTGGAATCAAGTATCTGATACTGGTTTTTGGGGGAAACTTTTGCGCTCAACATTTCAGATGGCTGATCAAGTGTGGGTTCTTGATAAAAAATCCTATGACGCAATAAATAGTATTAATTATTTGAAGGGAAAAGCTTTTATCAATCCGAATTTTATTGATGTCCCTTCAGTGGCTTCTTTTAAGCCAAAGAGATACTTGAATATTGCTTTTATTGGTAATCTTTTCCCAACAAAAGGTATTTATGATTTGGTGAGTGCAGTTGCATCTCTACATAATAACACTATATTACATATAATAGGCCCAGGACAACCAGCAGTGATAGATGAAATAGAAAAACTTGCTAGAGATAAATTAGGAAAAAATATATTATTATATGGTAGACTCCCGAATGATGAAGTGTTGAAAAAAATCGAACAGATAGATATAATAGCTTTACCCACTTATTATGATTGTGAGGCGTTCCCGATTTCTATTCTTGAAGCGATGAGTCGGGCTAAATTGGTAATTTCTTGTGATAGAGGAGCTATTGTGGATATTTTGACAGCCATTGATGGATCAAACTGTGGTTTGATAGTAAAAGCGCAAAGTCCTGATGATATAGCAGAAAAAATAGTATGGTGTCAACAAAATAGGAGTGAAGCTGATCTTTTGTGTAAAAAGGCATATGAAAAAGTGTATAACATGTATCGTACCGAAAAAGTATTAGGCATTTATAAAGATTGTTATAATAGACTTGCATATGAAGGTGATTAAAACAAAACAAGATCTTGATTTCTTTCTCCAAGAAGACGCAAAAGCAAACTTTATGTTTGATGTGTCATTTCCGATGTATTGCTTAAAACTATTAGTTGGTAGTGAGTCTGCACATGTATGGAGATATTTAAAATGTTTAAGGCATTGTGAGTATCATTATAATAATAAAGGAATAATTCATAAATTATTATGTACTTATTATCAATTTAAACTACATCGTCTCGGATTTGATTATAATATACGCATTCCAATAAATGTTTGTGGTTATGGTGTTACCCTTTACCATCTTGCTGGTGGTGGTTGCTTGGTAAATGCAAAATCTGTTGGAAATTACTGTAGACTTCAAACAGGAGTTTTACTTGGGAACTCTCATCAATCGGAAGATGAAAAACCAGTTATAGGTGACCATGTATCTTTTGGACCGGGAGCAAAAGTTTTAGGGAAGGTGATTGTTGGTGATAATACTTTTATTTGTGCAAACGCTGTTGTAACAAAAGATGTACCATCAAATACTATGGTCGGTGGAGTTCCTGCAAAAATCATTAAAACAATAGAATCGTGAAAATAGTTAACAGATTAAAAAAAAACATTACTATTCGTGGACTTTATAGTCTTTGGAGAGAGTATTTTGGTTTGAAAAGAAAACAATTTGGTTATGTAGGAGAAAGGGTTGTAATGATTCCTCCTCTGAATATCGATAATCCTGCTAATGTCTATCTTTATGGATTAAATAAGATTGAGCACTGCACAATATCTGCATCCATCGCCAAATTTGTAATGAAATACGGTGCAGGGTCAGCAGAAGGATTGTCTGTACATACAGGTAACCATATGAGAGTACCAGGAAAGTATTATCGATCTATAGCAAATGACGATAAATTAAATAGCGGACAGAATTTTGATCTTGACGTTATTGTTGAAGAGGATGTTTGGCTTGGATGTAATGTTACTCTTCTTGCAGGGGTTACAATTGGTCGTTCATCTACTGTAGCTGCTGGTGCTGTTGTAACCAAATCCCTTCCTCCATATTGTATTTGTGGCGGTGTTCCAGCAAAACCAATAAAGTTTTATTGGACAATAGATCAGATTTTGGAACATGAGGAAAAGCTTTATCCATTAGAAGAAAGATATACAAGACAGCAGTTGGAGGAGATCTTCTCTAGGTGGGAGAAGAAGTAATAGATTTCTCTTATCTAGCACTTGGGAATCTATTATTGTCCTGCATTCGTTTCAGTAGATCAAATACTTAAGAAATTTTTCAAAATCTTTGGAATCTAAATATAACAAAGGATGAATGACAAGAAGAAGATATTATTCGTTTGCCAATACTTCTATCCAGAGGTATTCCGTGGGAATGATATAGCTTTTCATTGGGCAGAGTTGGGCCACGACGTTCATGTCGTGACCGGAATCCCTAATTATCCAGACGGAGTTTTTCATAAGGGTTACGGATTATTTTCTAAAAGACATGAGATTGTACGTGGTGTGCATGTAACTCGCCTCCCAATATTTCCTCGTGGAAACAATAAAATTATGCTGATGTTGAATTATTTTAGCTATTTAGTGGTTGCTAGCTTCTATATTATATGGCATGCAATATTTCACAAGTATGACTTTGTTTTCTGTCAGCAGTTGTCCCCTGTAATGATGTCAACACCAGCGGTTCTGTATAAGAAACTTCGTAAGTCACCACTTTATACTTGGGTGTTAGATCTTTGGCCTGAAAGTCTGACGGCTGCTGGTGGAATTGACAATAAGTATATATTTGTTTTTTTTAATTGGTTTGTCAAGAAAGAGTATAAGTGGAGCGATAAAATTTTGACTAGTTCGAGGAGCTTTGATCAGAGTATTCGCACTTATGGTGATTATGAGGACAAGATACTGTATTATCCTCAATGGTCGGATGGTTCTAGTTTGAATTCATCTTTGTTGTCGGATTTCTCAATGCCCAATATACCAGAGGGATTCGTCGTAATGTTTGCTGGTGCTGTTGGTGAGGCTCATGGCATGGAGTGTAATATGCAGGCTGCTTTGTTGACAAAGGAGCGTAAGGATATCAAGTGGGTTATTGTTGGCGATGGACGCAGACTATCTTGGGTTCAGCAGTTTGTAAAAGAGAATAAACTTGAGGAGACAGTTTTGACATTAGGTCGCTTTCCTTCAGAGACTATGCCATTATTTTTTGCAAAGGCTGATGTTATGTTGGTTTCATTAACAGATTCTCCATTATTTAACTTGTATGCTCCTGCTAAGATAAGTAGTTATATGGCAAGCGGCCGTCCTATTATTGCGTGTCTTAATGGAGAAGGAGCTGAGCTTATCAAAGTGGCAGAATGCGGTTGGCATGTGGCTGCAGGAGATGCTAATGGTCTTGCTCAACTTGTAATGCAATTGGCAGACAAAAATAAGGATACTCTGTTGGCATTGGGGCAAAATGGCATAAAGTTTTATGACGAAAATTTTCAAAAAGATAAGTGCCTTAAGAAATTGGACCAAATTGTGTTTTAGTTATTTAAGTTAGATGACTAATCAAATAATTATTAAATTAGTACGCAAATCTCTGGCTGATAAGCATATAACTAATCTATCGTTATTTCAAAATGTATATTGGGAGAAGGTAAAAGATTCTGCCACTATACGTGGTGTCCTTGGAATATGTCTTGATGGATTTGATAAACAAAGTAATTCTTCAATTTTTCTACTGTTTAAAACGAAGATTGAGTGGATTGGGCAGGCATCCTTTATGGAGACCTGCTTCGAACAACACAGAGATGTGTTAGAAGAATTGGCTCGATTCTATTCAGATCATGGTTTGAATATGATGGTACTAAAAGGCTATGGACTTTCTTAGTATTGGCCAAAACCAAACCACAGACAAGTTGGTGATTTAGATATTTTCCTTCACTATTCTAGCCAAAACTCTGAGCTTGATTTGCCAGCATGTAAACATGGAGACCTGTTAACAATACAGAAACTTGGGGTCAAAGTAGATGAAGGACACGAACATCACAAATGTTTCTTATATAAAAGTATATCGGTTGAGAACCATTATGACTTTATAAATATCAAGGCTCATAAAGATGCAGCTAAGATTGAATCTCGTTTGAAAAGTCTTTCTTTGAACTGTTTTCAAATGGGTTCAACTAATCAGGCTTTTCTAACTTCTAGCGCAACTTTCAATGCTATTTTCCTGATTCGCCACATGGGATAGTATTTTGCTGGTGAATGTGTAACACTGAGACAGGTGCTGGATTGGGGGCTTTTTCTGAAGCATGAAGGCGATAAGGTGACGTGGAGTGAAGTAATTCCATTCCTGAAAAAGAAGGGTATCTGGCGATTCTTCCAGCAGATAAATTCGATATGTGTGGATTATCTGGGTATCGAAATGCCTAAAGAAGTACCTGCACTGGAGCGTGAAGAATAGTTCGAACGTCGAATATTGAAGGATATTCTGCAGCCAGAGTTTGAAGAACAGAAAACTAAGGAACTGATCCTGTATTGATGTTTAAATGTCGTTGCTGGTGGCATAACAGATGGAAACATCTACTGGTTTACGAAGAATGGTTGCTATCGATGTTTTTTTACTTTACTCTGGAGTCATCTCAGATACATTGATACGATAAAGGATTGATATGTAAGAGTCATTCTGAACTGAATAAGGTTATAAGGAAAAAGTTATAAGATTAAATGAATAGTATTGTGACATACGGAATCATATTTGTGATTTTTCTTGTTCTTGAGTTAGCATACTTCAAGATTGCTGATAAATTTAACATCATCGACAAGCCCAATGAGCGCAGTTCTCATACGAAAGTGACTTTACGTGGTGGTGGGATTATTTTCTATTTCGGGGCGTTGGCCTATTTCCTGACGAGTGGCTTTGAATATCCCTGGTTCCTGCTTGCCTTGACACTGGTGACGTTCATCAGTTTCGTGGACGACATAAAATCCACCGGACAGATGACAAGGCTGCTTTTTCATTTCTCTGCCATGGCCTTGATGTTTTATCAGTGGGGACTGTTCTCCTTGTCCTGGTGGTGGATAGTCATAGCCTTGATAGTCTGTACGGGTATCATCAATGCCTATAATTTTATGGATGGCATTAACGGTATAACCGGCGGTTATTCTCTGGTTATTCTTGCTGCCTTGGCTTATATCAATAAGGAGGTGATTACTTTTGTGGAAGCGGATTTCATCTATACCGTTATCTGTTCCGTTCTTGTTTTCTGTTTCTTCAATTTCCGCAAGAAAGCCAAGTGCTTTGCCGGTGATGTGGGCTCCGTTGGTATCGCTTTCATCCTTCTTTTCTTGATAGGAAGACTTATCATTGGAACGGGTGATTTCAGTTGGATAGTCCTTTTATCCGTTTATGGTGTGGATAGTGTACTGACTATCATTCACCGCCTGATGCTTCATGAGAATATCGGTTTGCCGCATCGCAAGCATCTGTATCAGATTATGGCGAATGAACTGAAGATTCCTCATGTAATGGTTTCTTCTATTTACATGGTAGTACAAGCAATCATAGTCGTAGGATATATAATGTATATGGATTATGGATATTGGTATCTGATAGGTACAGTTATTCTTCTTAGTCTTATATACATATGTTTCATGAAAAAGTTTTTTAGGCTACATCAATTTTAGTATTTTTCATCTCCAATCAAATCTGGAACAATCTTTCAAAGATTATTTGTTTGAGAATAAGATAAAAGGAGAGCTATACGGCATCTCCTTTCTAATTATTATTTCTTTCTTTCTTGATTTATATCTCCTACGTTCACATCCGAAAGTATTATGGGAGTAGGTGTATTCAATTATTTCAGTAATATCATAATCCGGAATAAGCTCTTCGATGAATGATTTGGCTCTATCTTTCTCAACTCCTGCCTTACATAGAACTCCTGCATAAGACATCGCCGTATTGTTCCTTCCGTTAGCTATTGATTTTCCAGTCCAAATAGTTCCAAGAATACGAATTATACTGTCATCGGAAACAACTTGTCTGCTCAGAGTGTTCAGGAAATTGGCTACATAAGAATCATCCTCGGTTATCATTTCATTTCCGGCTTCATCCTTTATTATGGTTTCCGTTACAACATCAGGTATAATTGGTTCAGAGGTAGATGGAACAAAATGAAAAGACTGAGGATTAGGATTTTTCCATAGGTTCGGATCATAGCTCAGAAAATTACCTCTGGCCAAATCCACCGTACTCGTATCTTTCTCAGGACAATCAAAGAGTTCCAAAAGCTGATTATATAAGTCATAATGGTAAAGCGGCTCATAATTATCATGGAGAATAATCGCTTTATAACCCTTACCGCTTGGAGTAATATAATAGGCATAGACACATGGGAATCCTTGCAACCATTTCCCGAACCCATTCATCTTCTCCGGCTGAATATGGTCAAAGTCAAGAGCCGTGAATGAAGAATAGTGTATAAGATCGCTTCTGTTCTTGGTCTTGAAAGTTCCATTCCATGTTACAGCTGGAAGTTTCATTTTGGCTTCATTCTTGGCTTTATCATCTTTGGCTTTCCTTACCGCATCAACTTTTTCGGCTACATGATAATAACTGTTAGTCTTGATTATATCCAGTACCTTATCTATATCATATTCTTCAGGGTGATTGATGTCTGTAATTCTATTGAAAAGCGATATTTTTTTTCGGATATGGGATGCTATCTTTAATACAGCCACCTTTTTACCTTCTATCCGGTTGGTTCTGTCCTCACAAGTTAGATAGTTGGATATATCGGAAGCACTGGGATTACCGATGATTTCCAGTCTTGTATAGATTCCTTGAAGTAATTCCTTGACCTCAGCTTTCGTATAGTCCTTTCCAACCCTCAGCACTTTTATCAATTCCTCCGCTATTTTATCTTTAGGAAGTTTATCAAAAGGAGTGGGTTCAATGGCTTGTTTAATATAGTCCTCTCTCCAGAACAATGCTTCAAAACCTTCCCTTCCGAGAGCATCATAATAGGTCTTGAATTTCTTCTCTATAAAGGTACATCCGTCCAATAGATCGGGAAGAGTTTCATGGAGTTCACAGTATATCTTTGCTTTTCTGGAAAATTGGCCGTCCTTGTTCCACTCGTTGAATAATTTCTGTATCTCAGGATTGTCACTGTCGGTAGATCTGGTAACATTTACACCGGAACTTAAAGCCCTGTACATGGAAAAGTCACTCCGATAAATCTGGTCTGAAACTTCCCAAGCTCTTCGTTCTGCTATTTCAAGGATTTCATTTTTAACTATCCTTACGTTATTATCCTTATCCTTCACGATGCAACAATAATGCTCCTTATGCCCTTGCTGTCTGATTGTATTCTCCATTATTTGAAGCTGGTCATTTTTATGTGGAGCAGCTTCGTAGTTTTCTATTTGTCGGTTGGTCCTGTCGTTCTTCTCCCTGATTGATTTCTCCAGATTCTCTTTCGTTACCTTTGCTTCCCGTGTATTATAATATAAGGTGGCTGAGTTACGGAAAGGGTTCTCTTCCAGTCTTTGCCTTCCTATGATTTGTTGAAGATCCACAGAGACATCTATCGTCATGCTGCTTACTTTGGGATTGGCAAATATATAAGAATAGGCATTGGTGGAATAGAAGTCGGCTCCTACATAGACTGTCGAGGTACAGAAGGTAAACATCTTATGTGGCTCTCCCTTACCCGGAATCTCTTCTATCTTGAACTTCATCCCGGTCTGTCTTGATAATTCATCCAGTTTCTTTATATTGTCACTCTTGGAAGAACAGATGATAGTGGTCTCTTCCGGTTTTAATCCCGACTTCTTAATAATCTTTATAATCTCTGAAACAGAATTGATATAGAAAACAGCTTCCTTCGCTATAAACTCTTCGCCGTTTACCATCGTACTCCTGCCATTTCCTGAACGATATTTCTCTATCAATCCCTTACATAACTCCAATACTGATTTTCTGGACTTTATTACCTCTACATCAGGTAACTTTGTCATACTCTCCGGCCAAAGTAATTCATAGATGGGCAGAGACTTGAATTGTACCGTCATATCCAGATAAGATTCAAGAAAAGGAGTAGCGGAGAGATAGATTACTTGGGTAAACCTTTGTAATACTTCCGACAATTCATGTTCTGTAGTTGGTTTGAAATGGCAGTCATAGAAAATAACCTGAAATTCATCAACCACGACAATCCATTCATTCAGATCCTCTCCCAGGTCAACCAATACTTCCATAATCTTCCCAAGCGAATCATAGGTGGTAAGTATCTTGTTCTCTCCATGTTTGATATATTCAGCAAGATCATCATTAAAAGCCAGAATCTCTTTTTCACTACTTGCCTTACTTTCAAAATACTTCTTTTTGTCTCCCTGAAAACGGTAAAGATAAAGGTTATCGGAAAAATGTTGGGAATACTTGTTATAAAGTAGATGTTTCCTTGGACTGGCTAAGATTACTTTCTTGTCGGAACGGATATACATTTCTGTGGCACCACAACCGCAAATCCGTTTATTGAGAATGAAAGGCCGGTCGTTGGGTAATAAATCCCAAAGTTCATCCCAATCCGATAAATACTTGATACCGGATGGAACGTTTATTTGTATTTTCTTCATTATTCTATAGGTTTTGATTAGTGGGTTAGTCAGAGACAGAAGGCTATACGAAGTATGAGTATGGTACATAACCCGAAGGGATGGAATAATTTATCTACATGAATGCTTACTCTTTAAGCTTTTGTACATCTTTTGCACACTTTTTTATTCCACTTTGTCTTCCAGTTATGTATTACATTCCACTCCGTTCCATACTCTTGTCTCCGACCAACCCTGATTATTCATTTATTGATTGTCTGGTAACTTGAAATTGGGATTGTTACGGTTAAGTTCTTTCTCCAGCTTATCCATATCCTCCTTCTTCCTTTTCATATACTCTTGATATTTAGGGCTGCTTTCTTCCACCCACTCAAGATTATCTGCATGAAAATCAAGATAATTCATGTTCTTATGAAGCACTCTCGGTCTTTTCATTTTGGATTTATCCCCGTCCACAAATTCAGCTTCAGCCATCAGGTCATCTATATTCGCACTTTTATTATCATAGTTTCCCCATCGGTTGTTTTTCCTGCGATACCTTACTTTAGGACTTATAGCCACCATTCGATCTGTATCTCTATCACCTGTCTCCTTCTCAATCGGCAGTTCTTTGCCTTTATCGAATATTTTCCCCTCAACGGTTACAGTCAGACCATTACCAATCTTACGTCTGGTAGCTAAGGGAGCATATTTTCTAACCTCTTTCCATTCAAGGTTATTGGCTTGACAGTTCCCCAAGTTCCCGTCATTATGTACCAACTTATATTTCTTTCCGTCATCAGGCATGGGGTTATAAGCATCGGCAACTAATTCATCCAACGGAACATTCTTAGGTTTGACATTCAGAAATTTGGAGCCATCAGTATTGGTATGAATCTGTAGAAATCGGTTCCAGCTAGTTGTATTATACTCTTTATAAACACGAGTGCCAGCCCAATTTACTCGAATACCGTATTTCTTACTAATTCTCAATGTTATGCCACAGACTACTATATCAAGCGGCTGTTTCTTACAAATCTTTGCCATTCTTCTTATTGCTTTTTATGGTTAATATTATGTTTCTTTCTTCTCTCAGGTATTTTACCAGAGAGTTATACGCTTCGCATCTTCTACGCTTTCTTGGAATTACGGCAAGAAGTTCACTCAATGTAACTTCAATGCTGAGACCGGAAATGAAATGTTCCTCACCGATATAACCTGCCAGCACTTCGACATCATCTTTGAACTTTTCCGGAGTTATACTTACTTTTTTGACGATAACATCAGGAGCAGTATTTTCCTGACGATCCAATGAAGATTCTGAACCTCCAATGAATGTATTTTTTATTTTTAGAATCATTTTCAGGAGTAAGGATTAGAGGGTTACGGAAGAGCGTTTTAGCGGTTTGAAGCGGATTATGGCTCCCTCAGGTTAAGAAGGAGCTATATTAATCATTAAAGGCTCCAAACATCATCCATCAGTTCTTCTATCCTTTCATCCGTCAGTTCTTCTCCTTGATATTTCATTTTGTCAGAAAACTCATTGAATACATAATACATACAATACTTATGACCGAATGCAACTCCTTTCGAGAATAACCACCTTACTTCCCCTGAATCGGATTCGAAGAAGTACCCATTCTTACAAATATCCAGGAAGAAGAGATCTTTCCCGAATTTTGTAGAATCAGAGAAATCCTCAAAAAATATCTTTGTGAAAAAAGCGGGAATTTTCCCTTCCAGGTTATCAGGATATATCATTCCCAGCGTCATGTCATCACCCCCATCTTCAAGAATAAACTCTTTGGTCAGACAAGGAATTAAAAACTCTTTCATTTCCGGCCAGTTCATGCCGATATAAGCGATATAGTCATCTCCCAGGTTAAAAGAAGGAAAAACATGAGTATGTGAACCTATATCTGAATGGTCTGATTTTGAATAACTCTCATACAGATTGGTATTATCCCTTATCTTTTGACTGATTTCATTCATAAGACAGGCATTGTTCCCTAAGTACTCATACATTACTTCACATAATGATTCATATCCTTTTTTACTCTGAATTGGCAATCTATAGGATGGAAATAAATTGCCGTTGTTACAATTAAATTGTACCATGATTCTTTATTTTAAATTGGTTATTAGCTTGTTAGACTCTGTTTCTGTGATATTCTCAGGCATAGGAGAGCCTGTAATGAAAAATATCCTATTTCCCATCATCTTATTTTTTTAATAAACTTCAATTGTGATAAAGTAAACTGGGTCCTTGCTTACTTTATATTAGAATTTTACATATCTGTCGGGAATTGTTTCAACATTTATTTCTTCATCTTTAATAGCGGATTGTAATAAAGCATACCAAAGGTTCAAATCACTACTCACAATAACCAGCTTCTTTTCCAAGTTGTTATCCAGTGAAGTTACAAGATCACCGTTCCCATCAACTATAGACACTCTACGTATCAGATAATCACTGACCGGAATAACATGTACTATGACATTATCTGTAGGACACATTAGCTGACATTGTAGCTTGTTGATAATTCCGGTATCAAGTTTGGGCTTTTTGGGGAGACAGATACTATATCCATCCTCCTTAAATTGTTTCAATGTTTTCATCTTCTGAGCATTGTTAAGAGAATCCCCATCACCTCTCACATGATGGGGAAACCGGGATTAGTGTTTAAGATTGAAATCAGCAAATAATTCGTTCAGCTTGGTGATAATCATGTTATCCTTGCTCTGATTGGCACTCTTCTTCATCTGGCTTATTTCCTGTGCATTGGTAGCTCCTATGCCTTCAAGAAATGCAACCAACAGATTCATGGCCTCACTCCGTTTCATATCCCTTTTTATCAGGGAGTCCAGTTGCTTGTAAATCCATTCCGGCAACACTTTCCAACCGAGAACCTTGGCTGAATTCCCTTCAAAAGACTTGGCGGCTGCTTCATAAAGCTTCTTGTCTTCTTCAAATGATGTAGTATCAGCCAGCTCCTCCAGTTTTTGATCATTGGTTGAAGCCTTGATGCAGACTGTCTTTGAATTGGTTTTGCCACCATTTACCCAAGACCATGCAGCGGAATCAGATCCGGTTTTGGCTTTCTCCTTTACCCACTCCAATTTTTCAGTTGATATACCTTTTTCTTTGGCGGTGGCAAGAAGTTGTGTCACCCAATCCATACCGTCCCAAGGGTTCGTTGCTGAATTGGCCTCTCTCAACAACGTGGGAACGTCATACTCGCTTATAAGAGGAAGATAGACATAACCCTCATATTCCGTCTTACCCTCTTTCTTTAGTTTCTTGTTCAACTGCCTGAGAGCCTCCATGCGGTGCTGCCCGTCAATTACAATAAGGATAAGATCGAGGTTCGGGGTATCCTCTGTGATTGGATTTCCGTTTTCGTCTTCCAGTTCCAGCCCCGCTTTTAGGCAAACAATGGCAGGTACGACAAGGAATGGAGATATGATACCTTTGCAGGCCAGAATGGAAGCTATTTTTTTCTTGACCTGTTTCACATCAATATCACGGTTAATCTTGATACGCCCGAAAGTATAACCCGTTTCAAGTAGTCCAAATATGGTGCAGATCATTCCTTTTGTCAGTTTTATCGGTGCTGCTTCTGGGGCTTCTTCTTTGTTCTCTTCTGAATTAGGTTGTTGTGCATCACCAGCAGATGCACCTGCCTGTAGATCCTTATCCTCTACAGTGGATTCTTTCACATTTGACCCTTGCAGATCCAGTGTGGAAACTGCTTCATCAATTAGACTCTTTTCCATTGTACTTTTAACTTTTAACGTTAAACTTGTTTTTCTTGTCACTCACACGTAGGATTTCAATTACTTTAGGCAGTTCAAAGATCACTACCTTCCCACATTGCAGGGTTGCATCATCAAGCAGACCACAAGCTTTCCAACGGTTGACTGTTGAAACGGAAGTACCCAAAAATCCAGCAAGTCCCTTTACCCCTATTATAAATTGGGGGATACCGGAACAAACCTCTTTCGGAGACGCTTCATCCCTTTGATTTGTTTTTATTACTCCCAGCTCCAGGCCGGCCATCCAAAAATCTGCAACAGTTGCTTGGAACATCGCTTTTTCCAACAGCGATTGTACTTCATTTTTTTGCTGTGCCATCTTTTTAAAATTTTAGTTCGTCATACTTTTTGTCTTAATGACATAGCAAAGGTAAGATGGGAAATAAAGGGATGATTTACTTGGGAACAGCCACAAACTCATATGCTTATTATATCAAAGCATTGTTTATCAGTAAATTATATACAATTATTTTTTTTACAGTAATGCAAAATATTGGGATTCTGGGAACATTCTGGGAACACTTTGGGAATAAAAAGTATATCATGGTGTATATTCCAATGGAGAAGAAACAGACGTTATGTTCAAATTGTATTTAAAACGTCTTTGAGTAATGTTAGAAAAGCGAACGGAAGATTATTTGGAAAGTAACGAAAGGTCTGTAGTACATGCCGGAAAAACATTACGAAGGATTTTTGGGACATATTCTTCACAGCCTTTAACAGGAACAGGTTAAATGAGTATAAAAGATCGGGGGAGTAAGAGGGGGAGTATCAGAAAAAAGAAAACCTCCGAGATGTTGATTCTCAGAGGTTTATCTTATCACTTGTTTTCCTTAAGCGGTGCGTACGGGACTCGAACCCGTGACCCCATGCGTGACAGGCATGTATTCTAACCAACTGAACTAACGCACCATTATTTCATTCTTTCGTTGCTATCTCTCTTGATTGCGGTTGCAAAGGTAGGCATTTCTTTGATATCTGCAATAGCTATGGCGAACTTTTTTCCAAGCGTTTTGTGCTGTATTTGCTTTATATCCTCATATTGAGAAGATTGGAAAAATAAGAGAAAAGTGAATTTAACAACTGTTTAGAAATACGTTTATGCACTGTTTTATTCTTGATATGAAAACCTTTCCTGGAGAAAACGAAACATTTCGGAGCTTCTTTTAAACTTCTTGCTCGAAAAGTTCGTTGTTTTGCAATAAATCGTTATTTTTGCGAACTCAAAACGAGAATGTTGTAATTTGAAAAATGATAAAAAACATTTTAGGATGATGAAAACAGCCAAACTGTTGCTGCACTGCCCTGACAAACCAGGCATATTGGCAGAAGTAACAGACTTTATAACGGTGAACAAGGGTAATATTATCTATCTGGATCAGTATGTAGACCATGTAGAGAATATCTTTTTTATGCGTATTGAATGGGAATTGAAAGATTTTCTGGTGCCTCAGGAAAAGATTGAGGATTATTTTGCCACTTTGTATGCACAGAAATATGAGATGAATTTCCGTCTCTATTTCTCCGATACAAAACCGCGTATGGCTATCTTTGTTTCAAAGATGTCCCATTGCTTGTTCGACTTGTTGGCGCGTTACACCGCTGGTGAGTGGAATGTGGAGATACCTCTTATCATAAGCAATCATCCCGATTTGCAGCATGTGGCCGAACGTTTCGGTATTCCTTTCCATCTTTTCCCCATCACCAAAGAGACAAAGGAGGAACAAGAGAAGAAGGAAATGGAGTTACTGGCAAAACATAAAATCACTTTCATTGTGCTGGCGCGCTACATGCAGGTCGTTTCCGAGCAAATGATAAATGCTTATCCCAACCGGATAATCAACATCCATCACTCTTTCCTTCCGGCGTTTGTGGGAGCCAAGCCTTATCATGCAGCATTCGAACGCGGAGTGAAGATTATTGGAGCCACCAGTCACTATGTTACTACGGAGTTGGATGCCGGTCCTATCATAGAGCAGGATGTGGTGCGCATTACGCACAAGGACACGGTGCAGGATTTGGTGAACAAAGGCAAAGATTTGGAAAAGATTGTGCTTTCCCGCGCCGTTCAGAAACATATTGAACGCAAGGTGTTGGCATATAAGAATAAAACGGTAATATTTAATTAGTTGATAGTTGATAATTGATAGTTGATGGTGGGGAACCTGTCATTACCTTTCAATTATCACCTTTCAATGGTCAATTCTCAATTAAAAAATGAAAGTTGCAGTTATCAAATATAATGCAGGCAATATCCGTTCGGTGGATTATGCTTTGAAGCGCTTGGGGATAGAGGCGGTGATTACGGCGGATGAGGCTGTGCTGCGTGCTGCCGATAAGGTTATCTTTCCCGGTGTGGGAGAGGCGGAAACTACGATGAGCTTTTTGCGTGCCGGTGGTATGGATCGGCTGATAAAAGAGTTGCGTCAGCCGGTGCTGGGCATTTGCCTGGGCATGCAGTTGATGTGCCGCCACTCTGAAGAGGGAGACGTGGATTGCCTGGGGATTTTTGATACTGACGTAAAACGTTTCATTTCGCAGAGGCACGAGGATAAAGTACCTCATATGGGATGGAATACCATTGCCCGGACGAATAGCGGACTTTTTAAAGGCTTTACTAAAGAAGAGTTTGTCTATTTCGTACATAGTTTCTATGTGCCAGTCAATGATTGTACGGCAGCCGTGACGGATTACATTCATCCGTTCAGTGCCGCTTTGCATAAAGACAATTACTACGCCACACAGTTCCATCCGGAAAAGAGTGGAAGTGTGGGAGAGCGTATTTTGCGGAATTTCCTGGAACTGTAAATCGTCAAATCGTAAATAAAATGATAGAACTGATTCCCGCTATTGACATTATTGACGGAAAATGTGTACGCCTTTCCCAAGGCGATTATGACAGCAAGAAGGTGTACAACGAAAATCCCGTGGAAGTGGCCCTGGAGCTGGAGGCTCATGGTATCCGTAGACTTCATGTGGTCGATTTGGACGGTGCGGCTTCCCATCATGTGGTAAACTACCGCACGTTGGAACAGATAGCTGTGCGTACGTCTCTTATTATTGATTTTGGAGGTGGGGTGAAGAGTGATGAAGATTTGGTGATAGCTTTTGAGAACGGTGCGCAGATGGTGACCGGCGGCAGCATTGCTGTGAAGAATCCCGAATTGTTCTGTAAGTGGCTTCAAATGTATGGCTCCGAGAAGATTATTCTTGGTGCTGATGTGAAAGAGCATAAAATAGCCGTCAATGGTTGGAAGGATGAGAGTGGCTGCGAACTGTTTCCGTTCTTGAAAGACTATGTAGAGAAGGGGGTCCGTAAGGTTATCTGTACTGATATCAGTTGTGACGGAATGCTGCAAGGACCATCGATAGCGCTGTATAAGGAGATACTGGAGCATCATCCAGAACTCTATCTGATAGCCAGTGGAGGCGTAAGCTGTGCCGATGATATACGCCAGCTGGAAGCCGCCGGCATACCTGCCGTTATTTTCGGTAAGGCTCTGTACGAAGGCCGCATCACCTTCAAAGAGTTGGAAAACTTTGTTAGTTGAAAGGTGAAAATTAATCACTTATAACTTATAACTCAAACCGCCGTGTTAGCAAAAAGAATCATTCCTTGCCTCGACATTAAAGATGGGCAGACCGTGAAAGGTACCAATTTCGTGAACCTCCGCCAGGCGGGCGACCCGGTAGAACTGGCGCGTGCTTATAGTGAGCAGGGTGCCGACGAACTGGTTTTTCTCGACATCACAGCCAGTTTTGAAGGCCGTAAGACTTTCACTGAATTGGTGAAACGCATAGCTGCGAATATCAGCATTCCTTTTACAGTAGGTGGAGGCATTCATGAACTGGGTGACGTGGATAGGCTACTGCATGCAGGTGCCGATAAAATCTCCATCAATTCCTCTGCTATCCGCCGTCCCGGATTGATAGACGAGATTGCGAAGAACTTCGGTTCTCAGGTTTGTGTACTGGCAGTTGATGCCAAACAGACAGAGAAGGGATGGCGGTGCTACTTGAACGGTGGTCGTGTGGAAACGGATAAGGAACTGTTTGCGTGGACAAAAGAAGCCCAGGAACGTGGTGCGGGCGAGATATTGTTCACCAGCATGAATCACGACGGTGTCAAGACCGGTTATGCCAATGAAGCGCTTTCCAGCCTTGCCGACGGATTGTCCATCCCCATCATTGCATCGGGAGGGGCAGGTGCCAAAGAACATTTTCGTGACGTCTTTTTGCAGGGAAAAGCTGATGCTGCCCTGGCAGCCAGTGTTTTTCATTTCGGAGAAATCAAAATTCCCGAATTAAAATCGTATCTTTGTGCCCAAGGAATTGCGATGAGAAGATGAAGGTGAGTTTACGATTGGACGATTTACGATTTACGATTGGGATTACTCAAGCAAATCATAAGTCTCCAGTCACTTAAAGTAATATCAATCGTAAATAGTAAATAGCTAAATCGTAAATAGAATGGATTTTGACAAGATGAACGGACTCGTTCCGGCGATTATACAAGATGCAGATACCGCTAAGGTGCTGATGCTTGGCTTCATGAACAAGGAGGCTTATGACAAGACGGTGGAAACTGGAAAGGTGACTTTCTTCAGCCGTACCAAGAACCGTCTTTGGACGAAAGGCGAGGAGAGTGGCAACTTCCTGAATGTGGTTTCCATAAAGGAAGACTGTGACCGGGATACGTTACTGGTGCAGGTACATCCCGTAGGCCCGGTTTGCCATACCGGTACAGATACTTGCTGGGGTGAGAAGAACGAACAGCCGGTTATGTTTCTAAAGCTTCTTCAGGATTTCATCTGTAAGCGTTATGATGAAATGCCCGAAGGTTCCTATACGACCAGTCTTTTCCAGTCCGGTATCAACAAAATGGCACAGAAGGTAGGCGAAGAGGCTGTGGAAACCGTCATTGAGGCTTGCAACGGTACGGACGAACGCCTGATTTATGAAGGAGCTGATTTGTTGTATCACCTCATCGTGCTGCTCACATCCAAAGGATATCGCATTGAAGACCTTGCGCGTGAATTGGAGGAACGTCACAGTGCGACGTGGAAGAAACATTAAGTAATTAAAAATTAATAATTAAAATGGGGGTGGGCGAGGCGCTGATAAGATATACGGACGTAGAGATACACCAGCAGGAGTTGTGCGTACTGAACGATGTGAATTTGGAACTTCACAAAGGGGAGTTCGTGTACCTGGTAGGTAAAGTGGGCTCCGGCAAGACGAGCCTGCTCAAGACTTTCTATGGCGAACTGGATATTGCATCGGGCGAGGCTGAAGTATTGGGGTATGACATGCTCCATATTAAGCGTAAGCACATCCCGCAGTTGCGCCGCAAGCTGGGAATCGTATTCCAGGACTTCCAGTTGCTGACAGACCGTACGGTGTACGACAACCTTGAATTTGTTCTCCGTGCTACCGGTTGGAAGAGCAAAGGGGAGATTAAGGACAAAATAGAAGAGGTGTTGAACCTGGTGGGGATGAGCAACAAAGGATATAAGCTGCCTAATGAACTGTCGGGTGGTGAGCAACAGCGCATTGTGATTGCGCGTGCAGTGCTCAACTCTCCGGAGATAATCCTTGCGGATGAGCCTACCGGAAACCTGGATTCGGAAACCGGACATGCCATTGCAGAACTTCTGCACGGCATCAGTGAAGCCGGCGCACTGGTGGTGATGACCACGCACAACCTGCAGCTGCTGCGAGAGTTTCCCGGCAAGGTGTACCGGTGCGCAGACCATCTGATGACTGATGTTACAGCAGAATACGCCCCTGCAATAACCAATGATTAGTAGTTAAGTAGTTATCTCTAACTACTGATTCTTATAAAGAACAGAAATTAACGATAAAGCTCCGCAGCTGCCTACTTGTAGCTCGTAGCTTGTAACTATAAACTAATTAATACAGGAACGAAAATGAAAGTTTTAAAGTTTGGAGGTACTTCAGTAGGTTCGGCTCAGCGAATGAAGGAAGTGGCCAAATTGATTACCGATGGTGAACGTAAGATTGTGGTTCTCTCTGCCATGTCGGGTACCACAAACACATTGGTTGAGATTTCGGACTATCTGTACAAGAAGAATCCGGAAGGTGCCAACGAGATTATCAACAAGCTGGAAAGTAAATATCGCCAGCACATTGATGAACTCTTTGCTACTCCGGAGTATAAACAGAAAGGCCTGGAACTCATCAAATCACATTTTGACTATATCCGTTCTTATACCAAAGACCTCTTCACTCTGTTTGAGGAGAAAGTGGTGTTGGCTCAGGGCGAGTTGATTTCCACCGCCATGATGAACTACTATCTGCAGGAATGCGGCGTGAAGTCTGTGTTGCTTCCGGCTTTAGAATACATGCGTACGGACAAGAATGCCGAGCCCGATCCGGTCTATATCAAGGACAAGCTCCAGGTTCAACTGGAACTGCATCCGGATGCTGAGATTTATATCACTCAGGGGTACATCTGCCGCAACGCCTACGGCGAGATAGACAATCTGCAGCGTGGCGGAAGCGACTATACGGCTTCGCTGATTGGTGCTGCCATCAACGCTTCCGAAATCCAGATTTGGACGGATATCGACGGCATGCACAACAACGACCCCCGTATTGTGGACAAGACTGCGCCGGTGCGTCATCTGCATTTCGAAGAGGCCGCCGAGCTGGCATACTTCGGTGCCAAGATTCTGCACCCTACCTGCATCCAGCCTGCCAAGTATGCCAATATCCCCGTCCGTCTGCTCAATACGATGGACCCCACTGCTCCGGGTACGCTGATTTCCAATGATACGGAGAAGGGTAAGATTAAGGCGGTGGCTGCCAAGGACAACATTACGGCCATCAAGATAAAATCCAGCCGCATGTTGCTTGCTCACGGATTCTTGCGTAAGGTTTTCGAGATATTCGAGAGCTACCAGACTTCCATCGATATGATTTGTACTTCAGAAGTGGGTGTGTCCGTATCTATCGATAATGTGAAGCATCTCAATGAAATTCTGGATGACTTGAAGAAGTATGGCACAGTGACGGTGGACAAGGACATGTGCATCATCTGCGTGGTGGGCGACCTCGAATGGGAAAACGTCGGTTTCGAAGCCAAGGCATTGGATGCCATGCGCGACATACCGGTACGTATGATTTCTTTCGGTGGTAGCAACTATAATATTTCTTTCCTCATCCGCGAGTGCGACAAGAAGGCAGCGTTGCAGTCACTCAGTGATGCGCTGTTCAATGAGGAATAACTCTTGATATTTTTCAGACGCAGATTACACAGATGACGCAGATTCTTTTTGCTTCCTATTTGTGTAATCTGCGTCATCTGCGTCTGAAAAATTATTTGTAGACACCTCTTTCATCTTCCTTTTTTTAAACTAAACAAAGATTACGATTATTATATGAAAGGAACATTCCCTATCCATAAATTCCGCGAATTGCGTACTCCCTTCTATTACTACGACACAAAGGTCTTGCGCGACACACTTTCGTGCATCCGTACGGAAGCTGCCCGATATGGTAACTATTCGGTGCATTATGCTGTGAAGGCCAATGCCAATCCCAAGGTGCTTGCCATTATCCGCGAGAACGGCTTGGGTGCCGACTGTGTAAGTGGCGGTGAAATCCGTGCAGCCATCAAGGCAGGTTTTCCCACTGGCAAGATTGTTTTTGCAGGGGTGGGCAAGGCTGATTGGGAAATCAATCTGGGGCTGGATTATGACATTTTCTGCTTTAATGTGGAGTCTGTCCCCGAGCTGGAGATTATCAACGAGCTGGCTGCCGCTAAAGGTAAGGTGGCCAATGTGGCTTTCCGTATCAATCCCAATGTAGGTGCCCATACCCATGCCAATATTACCACTGGGCTGGCCGAAAACAAGTTTGGTATCAGCATGCAGGATATGGACCATGTGATAGACATTGCGCAGAATATGAAGAACCTGAGATTCATCGGACTGCATTTCCACATCGGTTCCCAAATATTGGATATGGGCGATTTCGTGGCTTTGTGTAACCGCGTCAACGAATTGCAGGATAAGCTGGAAGCTCGCCATATCCGCATCGAGCACGTCAATGTGGGGGGCGGACTCGGCATTGATTACGGTCACCCCAACCGTCAGCCGATACCCGACTTCAAAAGCTACTTCGAGACTTACAACAGCCATCTGAAACTCCGTCCCCACCAGACGCTCCACTTCGAGCTGGGACGTGCGGTAGTGGGACAATGCGGTTCATTGATTTCGCAGGTGCTTTATGTGAAGCAGGGCACCAACAAGCAGTTTGCCATTCTGGATGCCGGCATGACGGATTTGATTCGTCCGGCACTCTACCAAGCGTTCCATAAGATAGAGAATATCACTTCGGATGCGTCGGTTCAGGCTTATGATGTCGTAGGGCCCATCTGTGAGTCTTCTGATGTATTCGGTAAGGCTATTGATTTGAATGGGGTGAAGCGTGGCGACCTTATCGCCCTCCGTTCGGCAGGGGCTTATGGCGAAATTATGGCTTCGGGCTATAACTGCCGTGAGCTGCCTCAAGGATATACGTCGGACGAGCTGGTATAGAGAGGCTGGAGATGCGTTGCATGAATGGCGAAGCATTTATTATACCAAGGCTTCTGTTTTTATATAAAAAATGTTATTGCGTGAACAACTTTTAAGGTTTCTTGTTACTTTTGTAATGATTTCAATTTAAATAAATACGATTATGATTACAGAAAAATTACAGAATGCAATTAATGAGCAGATTACGGCTGAGATGTGGTCTTCCAACCTTTATCTGGCAATGTCTTTCTATATGGAGAAAGAAGGTTATAACGGCATGGCTTCCTGGTTGAAGAAGCAGGCTTCTGAAGAAAAAGCTCATGCTTGTGAAATGGCTTCTTATATCATCAAGCGTGGCGGTAAGGCCAAACTGGACAAGATTGATGTTGTTCCCAATGACTTCGGTACTCCACTGGAAGTGTTCGAGCAGGTAGCCCAGCACGAACGCCGTGTTTCCAAAATGATTGATGAATTGGTAGATGTTGCCTCTGCCGAAAAAGATAAGGCTACACAAGACTTCCTTTGGGGATTCGTGCGCGAGCAGGTAGAAGAAGAAGCTACTGCCGACGGCATTGTAGATATGATAAAGAAAGCCGGTGATGCCGGAATCTTCTTCGTTGACTCAAAACTGGGAGAACGCAGATAAGAGAGAAACTAAAAAAATCCCGCGGCTAATTTTAGTCGCGGGATTTTTTTTAGTTATGAGTTATAAGTTGTGAGTTATTTGTTGATGAAGGGCTTATATCCGCAAGGGAAAGCACAAGCAAATAACTTATAACTCATAACTCATCACTCATTTCAGCACTCCCAGCTCTTTCCCCACCTTAATAAATGCAGCGATACATTTGTCCAGATGCTCCTTTTCGTGTCCGGCAGAGATTTGTACGCGGATGCGTGCCTGGTCTTTGGGCACTACGGGGTAGTAGAAACCGGTGACGTAGATGCCTTCTTCCTGCATGCGGGCGGCATAAATCTGGGAGAGTTTGGCATCATACAGCATGACGGCGCAGATGGCGCTTTGTGTCGGCTTGATGTCGAAACCGGCGGCGGTCATCTTGTTGCGGAAGTAGTTTACGTTTTCCAGCAGTTTGTCATGCAGGGCATTGCTCTCTTTGAGCATCTTGAATACCTCGAGGCTGGCGCCGATGATGCCCGGAGCCAATGAGTTGGAGAAGAGGTACGGACGGCTGCGTTGGCGTAGCAGGTCGATGATTTCCTTGCGTCCGGTAGTGAATCCTCCCAAAGCGCCGCCAAAGGCTTTGCCCAAAGTTCCGGTATAGATGTCTACGCGTCCGTAGGTGCCGTATTGTTCGCTTACGCCGTGTCCCGTAGGGCCTACCACGCCGGCGGAGTGTGATTCGTCCACCATGACCAGCGCGTCGTATTTCTCGGCAAGGTCGCAAATGCAGTCCATCGGGGCAACGTTGCCGTCCATGGAGAATACCCCGTCCGTAACTACGATACGGAAACGCTGTGCCTGGGCTTCCTGCAGGCATCTTTCCAGGTCGGCCATGTCGGCATTGGCGTAGCGATAGCGTTTGGCTTTGCAGAGGCGTACGCCGTCAATGATGGAAGCATGGTTTAGGGAGTCCGAGATGATGGCGTCTTCCTCGGTGAAGAGGGGCTCGAACACACCGCCATTGGCGTCGAAACAAGCGGCGTAGAGAATGGTGTCTTCAGTCTTGAAGTAGTCGGAGATGGCTGCTTCCAGCTCCTTGTGGATGTCCTGCGTTCCGCAGATGAAGCGTACGGACGACATGCCGTATCCGCGGCGTTCCATAATCTGCTGGGCGGCGGCAATCAGCCGCGGGTGGTTGGACAGTCCCAGGTAATTGTTGGCACAGAAGTTCAGCACCTCTTTGCCTTTTACGCTGATGGCAGCTTGTTGTGCACTCTCAATCAGTCGCTCTTCCTTGTAGAGTCCGGCTTCTTTTATTTCAGCAAGTGTCTTGCTGAGATGGTCTTTCATTTTACCGTACATAGCATTTTATTTTTTAGGTAATACGTTGTCATTACATTTCCCACAAAGAACATCATTTTTCTTGGAATAAACAATATCAATATGGCAGAAATATGAAAAAAAAGTGTGTATATTTGCACCATATATAATAACGAAACCTTATAAATAACTCGTATGAAGAATATTTTGGTAATTGGAGCTACCGGACAGATTGGGTCGGAACTCACGCTGGAGTTGCGCAAACGTTATGGTGATGACCATGTTGTGGCAGGATACATTCCGAGTGCTATGCCCAAGGGAGAATTGAAAGCATCCGGCCCTTCGGCCATTGCCGACGTGACAGACCGTCAGTCCATCGAGGTGGTGGCGCGTCAGTTCAAGATTGATACTATCTACAATCTGGCCGCCTTGCTCTCGGTAGTTGCCGAAAGCCGTCCGGCCATGGCTTGGAAAATCGGTATCGACGGGTTGTGGAATGTGCTGGAAGTGGCGCGCGAGTACAATTGTGCCGTGTTTACCCCGAGTTCCATCGGCTCGTTCGGCGAAGCCACGCCTCATGTAAAGACACCGCAGGACACTATCCAGCGTCCGCGTACCATGTATGGCGTGACAAAAGTGACGACTGAATTGTTGAGTGACTATTACTATACAAAATATGGTGTGGATACACGCTCGGTACGTTTTCCGGGAATTATTTCGAACGTGACCCCTCCGGGTGGCGGCACTACGGACTATGCGGTGGATATCTTCTACTCTGCCGTGAAGGGAGAAAAATTCGTATGTCCGGTGAAGGCCGGCACGTATATGGATATGATGTATATGCCCGACGCACTGAACGCGGCCATCTCGCTGATGGAAGCGGCACCGGCAAGGCTGAAGCACCGCAACGCCTTCAACATCGCCTCCATGAGTTTTGACCCGGAACAGATTTATCAGGAAATTAAGAAGCATATGCCTGATTTTGAGATGGCATACGAGATTGATCCGCTGAAGCAGGCCATTGCCGACAGCTGGCCCGACTCTCTGGATGACTCTTGTGCACGCGAGGAATGGGACTGGATGCCGCAGTACGACCTGGAGTCCATGACCGTAGACATGCTTGAGAAATTAAGGGCTAAATTAAACAAGTGACCGTAAGCGGTCCGTAAAGAATGAAAAAACTTTTATTGGGATTTTTGTTGTTCGCCTTTTTGATTTCGTGTGGAAACAAAAAGGCGAAAATGGATCCCTTTGCTACCATTACGGAAATGGTGGATTCGGCCGGTCACAAGGCCGATACGCTGCTGGAAGCAGAAGTGAAGGAAGAACCGAAGCCGATGGAGGCAGACGAGCTGTTTGATGATTTTATCTTCAATTATGCTTCGGATGATGCTCTGCAAAGGCAGAGGACGGTATTTCCTTTGCCCTATTATGACCGTGACACTCCGCTGAAGATAGAGGCGGACTTCTGGAAGCACGATTATCTGTTTACCAAGCAGAACTATTACACCTTGCTTTTTGATAAGGAAGAGGATATGGACATGGTGGGCGATACTACGCTGACATCGGTACAAGTGGAGTGGATTTTCTTGAAAACGCGTATGATGAAGCGTTATTATTTTGAGAAGAAGCGGGGAATGTGGATGCTCGAAGCCATCAACCTGCGCGAGATGGAGAAAGGCGAAAATGAGGACTTCGTGGAATTCTATACCCGTTTTGTGACGGACAGTGTCTATCAGAGCAAGCATATCAGCCATCCGCTACAATTCATCACCATAGACCCTGACGACGAGTTCTCTATCCTGGAAACCACTTTGGATGTGGACCAGTGGTATGCCTTCCGTCCGGTAATGCCTGCCGACAGACTGTCTAATATCAATTACGGACAGAAGAATGAGGACTTGTCGGACACCAAAATACTGAAGGTAAATGGCATAGGCAACGGATACTCCAATATCTTCTATTTCCGCAAACGCAGTAAGGGATGGGAGCTGTACAAATATGAAGACACGAGCATTTAAAATAAAGGAGGAAAGGTTTGAGGAAGATACCCAATACATTTGGAATTGACGTTACTGCTGCAAGATTTCTGGAATACGGTTCGGAGGATGAACTGCGGGAGCTGATTGTGGCAGGACAGGTCGTTGCGCCCTGGCTGCATATCGGTGGAGGGAGCAACCTGCTCTTTATCAAGGATTATGAAGGCACGGTGCTGCATTCACGTATCGGTGGCCTGGAGGTGACGTCAGAGGATGAGGAGCACGTGTGGGTGCGTGTGGGTGCTGGTGTGGTATGGGACGATTTTGTGGCTTGGTGTGTGAAACGACATTGGTATGGTGCCGAGAACCTTTCGCTGATACCGGGTGAGGTCGGGGCAAGTGCAGTACAGAATATCGGTGCTTATGGTGTGGAAGTAAAGGACCTGATAACATCCGTGGAAACCATAAATATGGCAAGTGAGAAGCGTATCTACGGGGTGGATGAATGCGGCTACTCCTACAGAAAGAGCTTGTTTAAGCAACCGGAGATGAAGGCCGTGTTTGTGACTTACGTGAACTTCTGCTTGAGTAAACGGGAACATTATACATTGGATTACGGTACTATCCGGCAGGAGCTGGAGAAATATCCGGTGCTGAATCTGGAAACTTTGCGCCGCGTGATTATAGACATCCGTCAAAGCAAGTTGCCCGACCCGAAGGTGCTGGGCAATGCGGGTAGTTTTTTTATGAACCCCATCGTGCCGCGTCGGCAGTTCGAGTCTTTGCAACGGGAATATCCGGATATGCCCCACTATGATGTGGATGCCGGCCGGGTAAAGATACCGGCTGCCTGGATGATAGACCGGTGTGGCTGGAAAGGGAAGGCGCTGGGGCCTGCTGCGGTGCACGGCCGGCAGGCGTTGGTACTGGTGAACTCGGGTGGTGCCACGGGAGCGGATATTGTTGCTCTTTCGGATGCCGTGCGGGCTTCTGTCCGCGAGAAATTCGGCATTGACATTCACCCGGAAGTTTGTTTGATAAAATAGTAAGAGAGTTTTGACGCACCCAAACATCGTTGTATATAACCTGATTTTAGAAATTTATTTGATTTAGTCAATGGGAAAACTCAGAATACTAGGAAGCGGAACTTCGACCGGAGTGCCTGAGATAGGCTGTACTTGTCCGGTCTGCACTTCCACTGACCCGCGGGACAACCGCTTGCGTGCGTCATCCCTGCTGCATACGGATGATGCGGTGATATTGATAGATTGTGGCCCTGACTTCAGGGAACAGATGCTGCGCGCCTCTTCTTTTGAGAAGATAGACGGCGTACTGGTGACACACGAACACTATGACCATGTGGGCGGTCTGGATGATTTGCGCCCGTTCGGCCGTTTTGCCGATATCCCTATCTATTCCGATGCCTACACTGCTGCCCATCTGCGGGCAAGGATGCCTTACTGCTTTGTCGATAAAGTATATCCGGGAGTTCCGCGTATCTATCTGCAGGAAGTGGAGGCGGGGCAGGCGTTCCACATCAACCGGACGGAGGTGCTGCCTTTACGGGTGATGCACGGTAGGCTTCCCATCCTGGGCTACCGCATTGGCGGCCGGCTGGGATATATCACGGATATGCACATGATGCCTGAAGAATCTTATGAACAATTGAAGGGCTTGGACGTTTTGGTAATGAATGCTTTACGGCCAAAGCCGCATCCTACGCACCAGAGTATTTCGGAGGCGTTGGAGGCTGCCGGACGTATTGGTGCCAAAGAGACCTATTTCATCCATATGAGCCATCATGCAGGGCTTCATGCCGATATCGAAAAGCAGCTGCCACCCCATGTACACTTTGCCTACGATGGACTTGAAATAGATTTCTAAACTTTTTGAAACATTTGTTTTGTTTTATTAGTAGAAAATGCTATTTTTGCCAAAAGTTGATGAATAAATGCCATGAAACTCCGACTCCTCATACAGATAGCTGTCGTTGTGTCCATAGTGCTGCTATGTACCGGTTTTGGCGTGTATTCCTTCCTGCGGTTGAATTCGGTGGAGAACCGGCAGGATTTCAATCTTTATACTTTGGTGCCGCAAGATGCCACAGCCATACTCGAAACCGACCGTATGGCAGACCTCGTGGAAGATATCAATGAACTGAATTGCAGCAAAGACAATCATTTTCTATACGTATCGGAGCTTTTTGTTTACTTGAAGAAGTATTTGTATACTTTGGTGGAGGATACTCCGCATGGACTGAGTAAACAGATGAACAAGATGCTGATTAGCTTTCACGAGCCGGATACACCGATGAACCAAGTATTGTATTGCAGTTTGGGTTCGGGTGATTATGAGTTGGTGGAGTCTTTTGTGGAGAAGTACTGCTCCAGTTCGTTTCCTTCCAAGTATTTCGATTACAAGGGAGAGGAGATACGTATCTATCCCATGGCAGACGGTCGTTTCCTGGCTGCCTACTTCACTCCCGATTTTCTGGTTGTAAGTTTCCAGAAGCGTTTGATAGAACATGTGATTGATGCGCGGCGCAGCAAAAAGTCCCTGATGAACCTCCCTTCTTTCCGCACTATGTACGCGGGCAAGCAGAGTAACGTGGCTGCCACGGTCTATGTGCGTATGAAAGGAGTGGATATGGGGAAGCCTACGGACGGTATCCGTTCGCAGACGCAGCTGGGCAGTTGGGCGGAGTTTGACATGAAGTTCAATGAAGATGCCATTTATTGCTCCGGCATCAGCCATGGGTCGGATTCCACACAGACGTTTATCAATGCCTTGCGGGTGCAGCAGCCGGTAGAGGACGGATTTTCCGGGGCTCTGCTTCCGTCTTCCACTTTTTTTTACGATCGCTGGGCAATGTCTGACAGAAATTCCTGGTTTGGCTTTACTGCCAGTCAGGAGTATGCCAAGGCCACCTATTCAGACTATATCAAGCAGCGCGACGAGGAGTGGATTGCTTACTTGAATGAGCATGCGGGCGAGAGCGTGATGTCTTGCTTGTTCCAGTCTAAAGACACGTTGGACAAGCTGCCTTGCGCCGTGATGTGTATCCCTCTCAAGGATGAACTGGCAGCGGAACGCCGCTTGCAGTCTCTGCTTTACAGTACCCCCAAGGAAGAGGATGCTCCGCTTATGCCGAAAGTGGTTTCAAATAATTCGTTGTATCCCAAAGCAAGGAAGTTCCCTAAATATGTGTTGCCCCGTAACACGCTGCTCACCCAACTGACGGGCATCACGGAGTCTGCCCTTTATACCTTTGCCTGTTTCTATCGGGGTAGTCTGTTGCTGGCTCCCGATGCACTGAGCCTTTCGGCCTATATTGAGGCGGTGGAGAGTGGAGATGTGCTAGACGGAACACCGGTGTACGAAGAGGGCATAGGCAGTCTTTCACCCATATATAATTTTGTGATGATGGTGGATATGGAGATGATGCTGAGCCAGCCTGAAACGTATGTGCGTCTGATACCGAACTTCTTCTTCCGTCAATCCAACTTCTTCCGTCATTTCATGCTTGCAGTACAATTCACTTGTACAGAAGGGGTGGTTTATCCGAATATCGTATTGCTTTATAAAGGGTGATTAATCGGTCATTCTGTAGAGTGCTGAGGGAAAATAAGCACGAGGAAAGTCAAAATACACACTCACCACAGATTGCACAGATTAAAACAGCTAAAAAATCTTGATTATCAAAATTCTAGAATAAACTGTGTTAATCTGTGCAATCTGTGGTGAATTATAACATATTCTTAGAACGGCAGGTCATCCTTTGCATCCCCTGCGAGGAATTCCGGTGCGGCAGTGGGAGCCGGCGGTGGAACGGGAGCGCCCGGAGCGGGTGTGGCAGTGCTTACGCGTTCTACCTTCCATGCGCGAATACTGTTGAACCAACGGTCTTGCCATTGGCGTGCGTCTACATCAAAAGATACTGTCAGCTCTTCGCCCATCTGAATATTGAACTGTTCGATTTTGTCCGCTCCAAATACGTCAAAACACATTTTGCGCGGATATTGGCCATGGTCTTCAATCACATATTCTTGTGATTTCCATTCGTTACCTGACTTGGAAACTCCGCCTCTGGGCTGGAGTATAGCGATGATTTTTCCTGTAAATTCCATTGTTTTCTTTTTAAATGATGCGGCGAAGTTACAATTTTTTAGGAATATGAGACGAATATTCGGCTGTTTTTTCTTGCTATTTCTTTGTCGTAGGGAATTCTTTTTTTAACTTTGTCCGTCAGTTTGAAAAAGATAAAAACGGTTTCTAAGACGTTAGCAAAATAAAAAACTTAAATATACAGAAGATATGAAATTTATCGTTTCGAGTACTGCGCTCTCCAGTCATTTGCAGGCTATCAGCCGTGTGATTAATTCGAAGAATGCGTTGCCTATTTTGGATTGTTTCCTCTTTGAACTGCAAGACGGAACCTTGTCTGCAACTGTTTCCGACAGTGAAACGACGATGGTCACTACAGTCGAAGTGAATGAAAGTGATATGGACGGCCGTTTTGCCGTCACAGCCAAAACCCTTTTGGACGCTTTGAAGGAAATTCCCGAACAACCGTTGACTTTTGAAATCAATACGGATTCCCTTGAAATCACGGTACAGTATCAGAACGGTAAATACAGCCTGATGGGGCAGAATGCGGACGAGTTCCCGCAGTCTGCCATGTTGGGTGACAATGCCGTACGTGTGGAAATGGATGCACAAGTGTTGCTGGGTGGTATCAACCGTGCCGTGTTTGCTACGGCTGATGACGAGCTTCGTCCCGTGATGAACGGTATCTATTTCGATATCACAACGGAGGACATCACGATGGTGGCATCAGACGGTCATAAGCTGGTGCGCTGCAAGACACTGGCCGCCAAAGGTAACGAACGTGCCGCCTTTATCCTGCCCAAGAAGCCGGCTTCGCTGATGAAGAATCTGCTGCCGAAAGAACAAGGCATGGTGACTATCGAGTTCGACGAACGCAACGCTGTGTTCACACTGGAAAGCTACCGCATGGTGTGCCGTCTTATCGAAGGACGCTATCCCAACTACAACTCTGTGATTCCGCAGAACAACCCTTATAAAGTGACGGTAGACCGCCTGCAACTGCTCGGTGCTTTGCGCCGCGTGTCCATCTTCTCCTCGCAGGCAAGCAGCCTTATCAAGCTCCGTATGCAGGAGAATCTGATTGTCATCTCCGCACAGGACATCGACTTCTCTACATCGGCCGAAGAAACACTGGTTTGCCAATATGCGGGCAATCCGATGAGCATCGGTTTCAAGTCCACTTTCCTGATTGACATTCTGAATAACATTTCTGCCGATGAAATCGTTATCGAACTGGCAGATCCTTCACGTGCAGGTGTCATTATTCCGGTAGAGCAGGAAGAGAACGAAGACTTGCTGATGCTGCTGATGCCGATGATGCTGAATGACTGATGAATATTAGCAATCGGATTATGAGCTACGAGCTACAAGTGGCTGCGCAATTATGCCGCACGGTACTTGTAGCTCGTGGCTTGTAAGTTAAACTTATAATTTATAGCTCATAGCCAGAGCTTATAAAACGAAAAAACAATGAAATTGAATCTGAAAAATCCGATAGTCTTTTTTGATTTGGAGACTACGGGTACCAATATCAACTCAGACCGAATTGTCGAAATCTGTTACCTCAAGGTATATCCCAACGGGAATGAGGAGTCCAAAACCATGCGTATCAACCCCGAAATGCCCATTCCTGCCGAAGCATCTGCCGTTCATGGCATCTACGATGCCGATATAGCCGACTGCCCCACATTCAAGGAAGTGGCGCGCAACATTGCCAATGACATTGAAGGATGCGACTTGGCGGGCTTCAACTCCAACCGTTTTGATATCCCCGTCCTGGCGGAAGAGTTCCTTCGTGCCGGTGTGGACATTGACATGAGCCGCCGCAAGTTTGTGGACGTGCAGGTCATTTTCCACAAGATGGAGCAACGCACGCTGTCTGCTGCCTATAAATTCTATTGCGGCAAGAATTTGGAAGACGCCCATACGGCAGAGGCTGATACACGTGCCACCTACGAAGTGCTGATGTCGCAGTTGGACCGCTATCCGGAGTTGCAGAATGACGTGGCTTTCCTTGCCGACTATTCCAGCTTCAATAAGAATGTGGACTTTGCCGGCCGTATGGTCTACGACGATAAAGGTGTGGAAGTATTCAATTTTGGCAAGTACAAAGGCATGTCGGTATCCGATGTCCTGAAGCGCGATCCCGGCTATTACAGCTGGATTCTGAACAGTGATTTTACCCTGAATACCAAAGCCACGCTGACCAAGATACGTCTGCGTGAAATGACTCAGAAATAAATGGCAAATATACTGAAAGGGAAGAAAATAGTATTGGGCATTACGGGCAGCATTGCTGCCTATAAAGCATGCTATATTATTCGCGGACTGATTAAGCGTGGTGCAGAGGTGCAGGTGGTCATTACGCCTGCCGGAAAAGAATTTATTACCCCTATCACGCTCTCTGCCCTGACCAGCAAACCGGTTATCAGTGAGTTCTTTGCCCAACGCGATGGCACCTGGAACAGCCATGTGGACCTCGGTCTGTGGGCAGATGCCATGCTGATAGCCCCGGCTACGGCTTCCACCATCGGCAAGATGGCGAATGGCGTGGCAGACAATATGCTGATTACCACCTATCTTTCCGCCAAAGCTCCGGTGTTTGTGGCGCCTGCCATGGACCTGGACATGTATGCCCATCCTTCCACCCAAAAGAATCTGGATACACTCCGCTCTTATGGAAACCACATCATAGAACCTGCTACGGGAGAACTCGCCAGCCATCTGGTGGGGAAAGGCCGTATGGAGGAGCCGGAGAATATCATCCGCCACCTGGAAATGTACTTTGCTGCCAAAGATGGCGACCTGGTGGGCAAGACAGTGATGATAACCGCAGGACCTACTTATGAGAAGATAGACCCGGTGCGCTTCATCGGCAACTATTCTTCCGGCAAGATGGGACTTGCCCTGGCAGATGAATGTACCGCCAGAGGGGCCAAGGTGATACTGATTGCCGGTCCGGTGCAGCAAGGCACTTACTTCCCGATGCACCAGTACCATGCGGTAGAGTCGGCGCAGGAGATGTTCGAGGCTGCATCCGCCGCCTTTGTCCATGCCGATGCCGCCATCTTGACGGCTGCCGTGGCAGACTACACCCCCGAACAAGTGGCGGATGAGAAAATCAAGCGTGAAAAGACCGGGGAGATGAGTTTGAACTTGAAACCTACTCGCGACATAGCCGCTTTCTTAGGCAATCTGAAGAACGATACAGAGCACCAACGGCGCCTCCTCGTAGGCTTTGCCCTTGAGACTCATAACGAGCAGATGAATGCGGAAGACAAGCTCAACCGCAAGAATCTGGACTTCATCGTGCTGAACTCCCTGAACGACAAGGGAGCCGGTTTTCGTTGCGATACCAATAAAATCAGTATCATAGACCACCAGGGAAAGACGGACTACCCCTTGAAGTCCAAAGCCGAAGTGGCTGCCGACATCGTAGACCGTCTGGTGAAAGATTTAAATAGTAAATAGTAAATCGTCAAATCGTCAATATCCTTATGTTGCGTTCGCTTTACATACAGAATTATGCGCTTATTGAAAAGCTCGATATCAGCTTCAGCAGCGGTTTCTCGGTGATAACGGGTGAGACCGGTGCTGGAAAATCCATTATTCTGGGTGCCATCGGTCTGCTGCTGGGACAGCGTGCCGATGTGAAAGCCATTCGTGTAGGAGCTTCGAAGTGCATTATCGAGGCCCGTTTTGATATTTCCGCTTACGGTATGCAGCCTTTCTTTGAGGAGAATGAGTTGGAGTACGAGGAAGAATGCATCCTGCGCCGCGAGGTGTCCGCTTCGGGCAAGAGCCGGGCATTCATCAATGACACGCCTGCTTCATTGGTTCAGATGAAGGAGTTGGGAGAACAGCTGATTGACGTGCATTCCCAGCATCAGAACCTATTGCTGAACAAGGAAGGATTTCAGTTGAATGTACTGGACATCTTGTCGCATAACGAAGAGGCCTTGTCTGCTTACCAGCATATCTTCGGAGCATGGAAGCAGGCACAGCAGGATTTGGAGGCCCTTGTTGCCCGTGCCAATCAGGATAAGTCGGACGAAGACTATATCCGTTTCCAACTGGAACAGTTGGAAGAGGCACACTTGTCTGCCGGTGAGCAGGAGGAGCTGGAGCAAGAGGCAGATACGCTGAGCCATGCGGAAGAGATAAAGGCCGGACTCTATCGGGTAGGGCAGACGCTCTACTCGGACGAAGGAGGCTTGTTGTCCGGGCTGAAGGAATGCCTGAATACGATGCTCGGCCTGCAGAGGGTTTATCCGGTTGCCGGGGAACTTGCCGAACGCATGGAAAGCACTTATATCGAGTTGAAGGATATTTCGCAGGAAGTGTCGGGTAAGGAGGATGAAATAGAGTTCAACCCCGAACGTCTAGATGAAGTGAACGAACGTCTGAACTTGATTTATACGCTCCAACAGAAGCACCGCGTTTCCACTGTCGGTGAACTTCTGGCGCTGACGGATGAATACGCCGCCAAACTCTCAGCCATCACTTCGTCCGACGAGCACATCGAGGAACTGAAAGCGCGTTGCGACGCTTTATATAATAAGGTGAAAAAGCAGGCTGCCGTCCTCACCAAGGCGCGTACTGCCGCTGCCCGTGAAGTGGAGAAGCAGATGGCTGCGCGGCTGGTTCCGTTGGGCATGCCCAATGTCCGTTTCCAGGTAGAGATAGGTGCCCGCAAAGAGCCGGGCATACACGGGGCGGATACTGTGAACTTCTTGTTTTCCGCGAATAAGAACGGGGCATTGCAAAGCGTCTCCTCCGTAGCTTCGGGTGGTGAAATAGCCCGCGTCATGCTCTCCATCAAAGCAATGATAGCCGGTGCCGTCAAGCTTCCTACCATTGTATTCGACGAAATAGATACCGGAGTCTCCGGCGAGATAGCCGACCGCATGGCGGATATCATGCAGGAGATGGGCGAGCAGGACCGCCAGGTAATCAGTATCACCCATCTGCCCCAGATTGCTGCCCGCGGACGCGCCCATTATAAGGTGTACAAGCAGGACAACGAGACGGAAACAAACAGTCACATCCGTCGTCTGACCGACGATGAACGTGTGGAAGAAATAGCCCATATGCTGAGTGGCGCTAAGCTGACCGAAGCCGCACTGAACAATGCCAGAGCATTGCTGGAAGTATCAAATAGTAAATAGTAAATCGTCAAATAGTAAATACCCATATATGGTTGATAACAGTGAAATGATTTTCGGCGTCCGTGCCGTGATAGAAGCCATTCAGGCAGGAAAAGAGATAGACAAGATATTGGTAAAGAAGGACATTCAGAGTGATTTGTCAAAAGAGCTGTTCGCTGTCTTGAAAGGGACTTTGATACCGGTACAGCGCGTTCCGGTGGAACGCATCAACCGCGTGACGCGTAAGAATCACCAGGGAGTGATTGCCTTCATCTCTTCAGTCACTTACCAGAAGACGGAGGACTTGGTACCTTTCCTTTTCGAGCAGGGCAAGAATCCTCTGTTTGTGATGCTCGACGGCATCACGGATGTCCGCAATTTCGGCGCCATTGCCCGTACTTGCGAGTGTGCGGCGGTAGATGCCGTGATTATCCCTGCACGGAACAGTGTATCAGTCAACGCAGATGCCATGAAAACTTCGGCAGGAGCCTTGCACACTTTGCCCGTTTGCCGCGAACACAGCCTGAAAGAGACCCTGCAATTCCTCAAGAATAGTGGTTTCCATATCGTGGCAGCCACGGAGAAAGGCGATTACGACTATACCAAAGCCGACTATACCGGTCCGATGTGCATCATTATGGGTGCCGAAGACAAGGGGGTGTCCTATGACAACCTGGCGTTGTGTGACGAGTGGGTGAAGATTCCCATGTTGGGAACCATCGAGTCCCTCAATGTTTCCGTTGCAGCCGGCATTTTGATTTATGAAGCGGTAAAACAAAGAACCAACTAAGATATGAAAAAGAAATTGCTGTTGATGCTCACTCTCTGTTTATTGGCTCAGTGGAGTGTGGCACAAGCCCCGAAGTGGGTAGACAAAGCCAAACGTGCCGTTTTTTCGGTGGTGACCTACGACCAGAACGATAAGATACTGAATACTGGAAACGGCTTTTTTGTCACTGAAGATGGCGTTGCGCTTTCTGACTACACCTTGTTCAAAGGTGCCCGGCGCGCCGTTGTGATGAGCTCGGACGGGGCACAGATGCCGGTGGAGGCCATTATGGGGGCCGATGACATGTACGATGTTGTCAAGTTCCGTGTCGGCATCCCCGGAAAGAAAGTCACGGCACTCACTTTGGCTGCTGTGGCTCCGGCTGCCGGTGCGGATGTATATCTGCTGCCTTATTCCACCCAGAAGGACCGTTCCTTCACTGCCGGGAAAGTAAAGGAAGCTGATAAGATTTCCGGTAACTATTCCTATTATACACTTGATATGCGTTTGAAGGACAAGATGGTGAGTTGTCCGCTGATGACTGTGGACGGGCAGGTCTTCGGCCTTGCGCAGAAGTCCTCCGGACAAGACACGGCTACCATCTGCTATGCCATTGATGCCAATTTCGCCATGTCGCAGAATATCTCCGCATTGTCTTATGGAGATATGTCATTGAAGGGCATCGGTATTAAGAAGGCATTGCCCGATACCGAAGAGCAGGCTTTGGTGTTCCTCTACATGGCTTCTTCCCAACTGTCTCCGGAGAAGTATATGGAGACTCTGAACGATTTCATTGCACAATATCCTGCCAGTGCCGACGGTTATCTGCGCCGCGCTTCCCAGCATCTGTTCATGTCCCGTGAAGATGCTTCCATGGATAAGGTCGCCGCAGATATGGATAAGGCTTTGGAGGTTGCCGCAAAGAAAGATGATGTGTATTACAATCGGGCCAAGATAATCTATAATTATGCATTGGGCAAGCCCGAGAAAGTTTATAAGGACTGGTCGCTCGACAAGGCTTTGGACGAGGTACGGAAAGCGATAGCCATTGACGAGCTTCCGGTTTATGTCCAGTTGGAGGGTGACATCCAGTTTGCCAAGCAGGACTATCCGTCGGCATTTACCAGCTATGATAAAGTGAATAAGACCATTCTGGCCTCTCCGGCTACCTTCTTCAGTGCCGCCAAGACCAAGGAATTGATGCAGGCGCCTGCCGAGGAGGTACTGGCTCTGATGGACAGTTGTGTGGCCCGCTTTACCCAGCCCTATACGGAGGAAGCCGCCCCTTACTTGCTGGAGCGTGCCCAAGCCCGTATGAATGCAGACCAGGCGCGTAATGCCATGCTGGATTATGACGCCTATTACAATGCCGTGAACGGTAAAGTGAACGACATGTTCTACTATTACCGTGAGCAGGCTGCTTTGAAGGCCAAGCAGTACCAGTGTGCGCTGGACGATATGGCGAAAGCCATCGAACTGAATCCGGAGGATTTGACTTACCGTGCCGAACTGGCAGTGGTGAATCTTCGCGTGGGACGTTACGAAGAGGCGTTGAATGTGCTGAAGGCTGCTCTGGAGAAAGACCCTAAGTATGCCGAGGCCTACCGTCTGATGGGTATCGCCCAGCTGCAGATGAAGAAGGACAAGGAAGCTTGTGCCAGCTTTGCCAAGGCAAAGGAATTGGGTGACCCCAATGTGGATGCTTTGATTGAGAAGCATTGCAAGTAAAGGGATGGGATAGAATAAAGGCTCTGCTTTCGCAAGCAGAGCCTCTGTTTTGGGGAACTCCCCCGTGTTAAATGAGTTAAGTCTAGGTATAACAGGTTATGAGTGAAATTACGTTGTTTTATTTATAAAATGCGTGGATTTCCGGAATACTGCATATACTTCGGATTTTTTTTATTTCAAAAAAGAAAATAGACTCGATTATTAATAAAAACAAACTTTGACAATCATGAAGAAAGTGATTTGCAGCCAGAAGGCACCGGGCGCCATAGGCCCTTATAGCCAGGCTATCGAAGCCAGTGGAATGGTATTTGTATCAGGTCAGTTGCCTATTGACGCAGCTACCGGAGTGATGGCTGAAGGTGCGGAAGCGCAAGCTCGCCAGTCCTTGGAGAATATAAAGCATATCCTGGAAGAGGCAGGGCTGGGTATGGCGAATATTGTGAAGACAACTGTTTTCCTGGCAGACATGTCCTTGTTCGCTGATATGAACAAGGTATATGCCACTTATTTTGACGGTGCTTTCCCGGCACGTTCGGCTGTGGCAGTGAAGGCGTTGCCCAAAGATGCCTTAGTAGAGATTGAGTGCATCGCGGTTCGCTAACAAGTCGGCCACAATGAAACTGCTGCCTCCCACGAAGATGAAATCTTCCGGGAGGCTTTTTTCTTGTGCGGCCCGCACGGCGGCAGGTACATCAGGATAGCAATGTCCTTCCAGACCTGCTGCTTCGGCAAGCTCCTGTAGTTCGCTTTCGGGCAATGCTCGCTTCACGCTGGCTTTGGTGAAGTAGTAGGTCGCTTCCCGGGGCAGCAGGGCCAGTACCCCCCGTATATCCTTGTCATTCACCATGCCTATGATGATGTGTAGCTGGCGGTAAGCCTGCTGTTTCAGTTGTTCTGTAATGTAGGTGATGCCTCCCACATTGTGGCCGGTGTCACAAATCAGGGTGGGCGACTCCTGCAGTTTTTGCCAGCGTCCCATCAAGCCTGTCAGTTCCACCACACGGGCAAAGCCACTGCGCACTGCTTGTCCGTCCAGCCGGTAGCCGGCTTCTTTCAGTAGCGGGAGGGCGGTGAGGATGGTCCGGGCATTTTTCTGCTGGTAGAGCCCTTTCAGTTCGTATTCTATTCCGGGATAGTCTTCACGGTCATTCTCCTCGGCAAAGTAGATGGGAGCACCCGTTGTCTGTGCTTTTTCCAGAAATACCGGTTTCGTTTCGGGAGTGGTCTCGCCGATTACAACGGGGATACCGCTTTTAATGATTCCTGCCTTCTCTCCTGCGATTTTTGCCAAGGTGTCCCCCAGGAATTGGGTATGGTCAAAACTGATGTTGGTGATGATGCATACATCCGGACGGATGATATTGGTACAGTCCAGGCGTCCGCCTAGTCCCACCTCGATTACGGCTACATCCACCTTTTCATCGGCAAAGTAGCGGAAGGCCATGGCGGTGGTCAGCTCAAAGAAAGAGGGATGGAGGGGTTCGAAGAAGCCACGTTCCTGCTCTACAAAACGGATGACGTATTCCTCGGGTATAGGCTGTCCGTTAATCCGGATGCGCTCCCGGAAATCCACCAGATGGGGCGAGGTATAGAGCCCGACCCTGTATCCTGCCTCTTGCAGTATGGCGGCAAGCGTATGCGAGCAGGAACCCTTTCCATTGGTACCGGCCACATGAATGCTGCGGAAACTGCGGTGGGGATGTTCGAAGTGTGCGTCCAGGGTCAGAGTGTTTTCCAATCCTTCCTTGTATGCTGAGCCGCCCACTTGCTGAAACATGGGCACACTGTTATATAAGTAAGTTAAAGTGTCCTGATAATCCATCTTTTATAATATTTAACGGAGAAGCAATCCTTTCTCCCTATTAATTTGTTATCTTTAAAAGCGACAAAGATAATGCAGACCGAACGCAATCAAGCTTGCTTGAAATTGCTTGCAGTGTAGCTTATCTTAAGCTTATGCAAAGGTATTAACAATTTAAATCTAACGTGTATGGGAGCTAAGAAAAATTTTGTGATTGATACGAATGTGATTCTTCACGATTATAACTGTTTGAAGAATTTTCAAGAGAATGACATTTATCTTCCCATCGTAGTCCTTGAAGAACTGGACAAATTCAAGAAAGGTAATGAGCAGATTAATTTCAATGCGCGTGAGTTTGTCCGTGAGCTAGATTTGATTACCGATGACAATCTGTTCACCAAAGGGGCGCCATTGGGAGAGGGCTTGGGCCGTCTGTTTGTGGTGGCAGGCATGGTGGACTCTCCCCGGGTACGTGATTCCTTTCCCGAACGCATCCCCGACCATCAGATTCTGTCGGTAGTGGACTGGCTTTCCACCAAAAAGCCTAAAATGAAAACCATCCTTGTCACGAAAGACGTGAATCTGCGCATGAAGGCGCGTTCCATCGGTCTGCTGTGCGAAGACTACATCAATGATAAGGTAATCAATGTGGATATATTCGAAAAGTCGAATGAAGTGTTCGAGGGTATTGACCCTGCGCTGATAGATCGCATTTATTCTTCCAAAGAAGGACTGGACATCAACGAGTTCGATTTTAAGGACATCATTCGTCCCAACGAATGTTTTGTGCTGAAGAGTGACCGCAGCAGTGTGCTTGCGCGTTATAATCCCTTTGCCCATTCGATTTGCCGGGTCCACAAGACAAAGAATTATGGCATTGAGCCGCGCAATGCCGAGCAGAGCTTTGCTTTTGAGGTGCTGAACGACCCGAACATCAAGTTGGTTGCCCTGACCGGCAAGGCGGGAACCGGCAAGACCCTGCTGGCATTGGCCGCCGCATTGGGAAAACTTACCGACTACAAGCAGATTCTCCTGGCACGTCCCATCGTGGCCCTATCCAATAAAGACCTTGGATTCCTTCCCGGTGATGCCAATGAGAAAGTGGCTCCTTACATGCAGCCTTTGTTCGATAATTTGAATGTAATCAAGCATCAGTTCGCTGCCAATTCCTCTGAAGTGAAACGCTTGGAGGATATGCAAAAAAGTGAACAATTGGTCATCGAGGCATTAGCCTTTATCCGCGGGCGCAGTTTGAGCGAGACCTACTGTATTATTGATGAAGCCCAAAACCTGACTCCGCATGAGATTAAGACCATCATCACCCGTGCCGGTGAAGGCACAAAAATGGTGTTTACCGGTGATATTCAGCAGATAGACCAACCCTATCTGGACAGTCAGTCCAATGGGCTTGTTTATATGATAGACCGCATGAGGGACCAGAATTTGTTTGCCCATGTCAATCTGGTGAAAGGGGAGCGTAGCCAGTTGAGCGAGTTGGCAAGTAATCTGATGTAGCGGATACCGCATTTTCTGGGGTAAAATTATTTCCATCCCGCTTTCCAACTGTTAAAACGAGGGAGGCGGGATAGTTTCTTTATAGACGATAAATAATTATTATAACATTTTTTTATCGATTTCTTGTCCGTTTTGACTAAAATAGTGTATCTTTGCCTCGCCTAAAACAAAACTGTCAAGCGAAATGAAGCGAAATTTTTTTCATCGGTATCTTTCCGCGAAAGTGCTTCCGATATGGACTATTCTATTAATTGACGTATTTATCATCGTCATATCCAGTCTGTTGGCCTATGCTCTCCGATATGATTTCAGAAGCATTTTTTTGGAATCCTCTACCATTGACAAGACCATTTTATGGACGGTTGTTGTCAACTTGATTTTCTTCCGTGTTTTCCGTACGTATTCCAATGTGTTGCGCTTTTCCTCCTTTGTGGATATCATGCGCATTTTTGTGTCATTGACGGTGTCGTATGCACTGCTGATGATAACGAGCGTCCTGACGGAAAGCTATTTGGAGTTCAACCTGGCTCCGGTCAGCGTGCTGTTCATGTCCTATATCATCAGCTTTGCCATGATGGCATGCTCCCGTGTGATTGTCAAGACTTTCTTCGAGGCGCTGAACTTCGACGGCACCCATAGTGCCAATGTGTTCATTTACGGTGCCAAGGAAGCCGGGGTCAACATTGCCAAGGCATTGCGTGTCAATCTGCGCAACCACTACCGTCTGCGCGGATTCATTGCGGACGAACCTGAGCTTATCAACAAGGTGATGATGGGTGTCAGGGTGTTCCCCAACGATGATACGCTGATTGATGTGCTGAACGACCGCGATGTGCAGACCATCATCATTTCTCCTGCCAAGATGGAGGAACTGAAGAAGTCCGACATGGCTGACCGCCTGCTGGTGCACAACATCAAACTGATGACCGCGCCTCCTTTGAGCGAGTGGAACGGTCAGGCGCTGAGCCGCACACAGTTGAAGGAAATTCAGATTGAGGACTTGCTTCAGCGCAATCCCATCGAGATAGATATCCATAAGGTTGCCTCTCATCTGGAGGGCAAGCGTGTGATGATTACGGGCGCCGCCGGCTCCATCGGTAGCGAAATCATGCGCCAGGTGGCTTCGTTCAATCCCTATAAACTTATTTTAGTGGACCAGGCCGAGACCCCTCTGCACGACATCCGTCTGGAACTTCAGGACCGTTGGCGCGACATCGATGCCGAGACCATCATAGCCGACATCTCCAATGCCACGCGCATGGAGGACATCTTCAAGGAGTTCAAGCCCCAGTATATTTTCCATGCGGCTGCCTACAAGCATGTACCGATGATGGAGGACAACGTTTCCGAGTCCATCCAGGTGAACGTATTCGGTACGCGCACCGTTGCCGATCTTGCCGTGAAATACGGTGCCGAGAAGTTTGTGATGATTTCTACGGACAAGGCTGTTAACCCTACAAACGTGATGGGCTGTTCCAAGCGTATTTGCGAGATTTATGTGCAGTCTCTTGCGAAGAAGTTGCAGAAGGAGGGAGGCCATGCCACTCAGTTCATCACTACGCGTTTCGGCAATGTGCTGGGTTCCAACGGTTCTGTCATTCCCCGTTTCCGCGACCAGATTCAGCGTGGCGGCCCGGTGACAGTGACCCATCCTGAGATAATCCGTTACTTCATGACCATTCCCGAAGCTTGCCGCCTTGTTCTTGAGGCCGGCAGTATGGGCAACGGCGGTGAAATCTACATCTTCGACATGGGTAAGCCGGTGAAGATTGTGGACCTTGCCAAGCGTATGATCAGCCTTTCCGGACGTACGGATGTGAAGATTGAATTTACCGGTCTCCGTCATGGCGAGAAGCTCTACGAAGAACTCTTGAATGTGAAGGAGCTTACAAAGCCCACCTATCATGAGAAGATTATGATTGCTACGGTGCGTGAGTATGACTATGACGAGGTGAAGGAGCGTATTCAGAAACTGATTGATGTAAGTTACACCTATGACCAGATGAAAATTGTTGCTGCCATGAAGGATATTGTTCCGGAGTTCGTGAGCAAGAATTCCTGCTTTGAGGCGCTGGATAAGAAGAAATAAAAAGATAGCGGTATAGTATAAAATGAAAGGGTGATAACGTCATTGTAGTGTTATCACCCTTTCAATTTTATTGTCTTCTTGTCAGTCTTTTGTCTCATTCATGTGAAGAGAAGTATTTCAAGAACTGTGTACGTTCGAAGGTATTGACTCCCTTCGGGTCGTTTACGTTCAGAATACCTTTGAACTGGCTGATGGTTTCCATACCTTTGCGGTCCATCCACAAGTTGAGGAAGCGGATGTATTCTTCAATGATGGTAGCTGAATTCTGATAAAGCACACTGCATATCTCTACGGCCGAAGCACCTGCTAATATTGCCTTGACAACGCCTTCGGGCGAGTGGATACCACCGGAAGCGGCATAGTCCAGCTTGTTTACGGCTGCCGAAGCGATGCCTATCCAGCGCAGGGCTTTAGACAAATCGGCTTCGTTGCTGAATACGTTGCCGGATACTTGTATCATTTTCTCAATGTTGATGTCCGGCTGGTAGAAGCGGTTGAACAGCACTACTGCGGCGGCGCCGTTGGCGTACAGTTGGTCTATCAGAGCTATCGGATTGGTCAGGTTGTCGCCCAGCTTCATGATGACGGGTATCTTGACCGTCTTCTTGATGTGGCTCAGAATGTCGATGTGGCGTTGCTCGAAGGTTCCATATGTATACTGTACATCCGTCTGCAGTGCAAGGATATTGATTTCCAGTGCGTCTGCGCCGGCTTCTTCTATTTTGGCGGCAAATTCCACCCAGTCGGCATTCTGATAGCAGTTGATGCTGGCTATGATGGGGATGTTGCAAACCTTTTTGCTTTCCTTAATCAAGTTCAGATATTCGCCTAACTTATGTTCACGGATATATCCTACAAGATAGTCACTGCCTTCGGGATACATATTCGGGTCTCCCATCCAGTCAGCCTCCATCATGATTTGCTCTTCAAAGAGTGATTTTAGCACAATGGCACCTGCACCGGCCTCAGATAGTTTCTGGTTCTTGGCGGCACTGTCTGTCAGTCCGGAGCTGCTGACGATAATGGGGTTTCTGAGTTTCAGCCCTGCAAAAGTAGTTTCTAATGTTGCCATGATAATGATTTTTTATGGTTAATAGTTTCTTTCTCCAAAAATCTTGCTTCCTACACGTATCAAGGTGCTCCCGGCTGCAATGGCTTCGTGGTAATCGTGAGACATTCCCATGGACAGTTCCCGGAATGACTCTGCATCGGCAAACCACTTGGCTTTCACTTCATTGAAGAAGCTACTTAAAGAACAAAACTCTGTTTTGATTTGTTCGTCATTGTCCGTATTTGTGGCCATGCCCATCAATCCGCATATCCGGATATGCTTGAGCTCTCTCCATTCACCGGCTGCCAGCATTTCCCGGCATTCGTCAAAGCTGAATCCAAACTTGGTCTCTTCCCGGGCAATGTGCAGCTGTAGCAGGCAGTTGACGGTTTTTCCGGCTTTGGCAGCCTGCTTGTCCACCTCGGCCAACAGCTTGTAGGAGTCTATGCCATGAATCAGCGCTACGTAAGGAACGATATATTTTATTTTGTTTGTTTGCAGATGCCCGATGAAATGCCATTCTATGTCTTTGGGCAGACTTTCGTATTTGGCGGTCATTTCCTGCACCTTACTTTCTCCGAACACACGCTGGCCGGCACGATACGCTTCTTCTATCGCCTCGTTGGGGTGAAATTTGGAAACAGCCACCAGCCGTACCTTTTCAGGCAGTTCGCTCAGTACTTGTTTTAAATTCTCTGCAATCATCTTTTTTTTGAGTTATGAGTTATGAGTTATAAGTTATGGGTCGCAATAATAACTCATAACTTATAACTCATAACTTAAATTAAACTTCCGGTTTGTCGTCAGGCTCTGCACTGTACGGATATACATCCATGATTGCTGTTTCCGCTACAGATGCTATCTGGTAGTCAGCCATTGTGCCTTTCATGCCCTCATCCAGTTTCTTCACTGCATCACGCAGGTCGGCAGCCTGCACCAATACCTGGGTAGAGGTTTTCTTTTCCGCACCGCTTTTCTCGTCCAGTGTGATGAAGACCAGCTTACATTTAAACCAGCGGTCGGCAGCTTCCTCTTCGCTGGGGAACAATTCGCTATAGTTGGCACGTTTGATGTCCGATACGGTGAACTCTCCCGAAATGAACGGCGTCATCTCTTCGATGATGCGTGCTTCCGCTTCCGTAAAACTGAGGGCATCCACCAAATACGGTTCGGTCACCTTCTTGTTCATTCCATTTTCCATTGTTTTCTCGTAACGGATCTTACATTCAAACCATGTATGCATTGCCATAATTTTCTGTTTTTAATTATTGATTTATTGTTAGTTAAGCTGCTTTATGCGTGCCTATGCCCACCAAAAGCAGTGCAAAGATAGCCAAAAACTAAATGGATATAAAAAGTTGCCTTGCATTTTACGTGAAAATTTTATTGGAGAACCGGGACGGTACGTATGGGCATAAAAAAAGGAGTACCGCTGTACTCCAACCTTTGTTAACCTTAAATCTAATACTATGAAAAACACATTGCAAAGGTACGGACTTTTTCGACATTTGCAAGAGTATCGGGGCATAAAGTGTGTATTTGTAACACTTATTATATTTTATGCCTTTGTACTACATCTTTTTTAAAACTTAAGGCGTGTTGCTGAAACATAAATTTGCATCTGCTTTGCTTCCACACTTCCACCCATCTCCTGTATCTCCCTATCCATCGGCATTTACCCTGCGGTGGAAGCAACTTGAAAAGGTGGAAGCAAAATTTGCTTCCACCTGCCAAAAACGCCTGAGTTTTGTCGTAACTTATTATCCTTTAACATAATACCGCGCGTGGGTTACATAAATCGGTCAGTGTAGTTTTCCTGCATTTTCGAGTTTGCCCGACTATGAATAGTGGAGTCTGATGTCTTTTAAGTTGCTGTACAATACGTTTGCACCTTGTGCGCAATAGGCGCGGGCTACGTACTTCATCTGTAAAAGCCTTGGAGTTAGTGACGCCTAACGGCCATGAACAACCCTGCTTATGGTCGTTAAACGATTGCTTCATGGCCATTAGCAGAGCTGTTCATGGCCGTTAGGCGTTATTAATTCCCTATGCAACAGTGGACAAACAAAGGGCGAAAAGTAAAGTAATGCTTTTGTTTTAGATAGAAATCCATGGGCTTTCACTCTCTCCATAGGTTATGGAAGTGGGCTTTTATTTCACTTGCGTTCTGTGCGATAAATTCCCATTTATCAGTAGGTATATTTACGAAACTTCAATAATGCATTTATGAGGGTAAGATGTTGGAATGTAGAATGATATATTGGAAATGATGAGGTGTTTTTTAAACGTTCGTTTAATGAACGCAAAGATAAGCTGTATTTTTTGAACTAACAAAATGTTTAATAAAAATATTCCCAAAGTGATTTCTGTTTCATATTAATATATTGAATTGCAGCAGTGTACGTCTAACATTTAACATATTAAAGTTCTGTTCCTTTTTAACTTTTATGCCTCTACTTATTTTCTTAAAAATAGACGTTTATTAAACGAACGTTTATTGGACACTTTTATGAGTCTAATATCTTCTTTAATAGCTTATTATCATTGCAAAAGTGTACAATACGGTTTGGGTGGGAAAATGTCTCGTTCAAACCGCGAAGCGCACCCGGAACTGAGCTAATTCATTCGAAAGAAAATTTCTAAGTGACTGAACAACAGAAATATTGGTTTGCGGCTCGCACCCGTGACAAGCAGGAATTCACAGTCCGGAAATCTTTGGACCGACTTAAATCGGAAGAGCATTTGGAGCTTGACTATTATCTCCCCACGCGCTTTGTCATTTCTCAATTGAAGTATCGGCGTAAGCGTAGCGAAGTTCCGGTAATCCGCAATTTGGTATTTGTTCATTCCACCAAGCAGACAGCCTGCGATATATCCAACATCTATAATGTCCCCCTTTTTTATATGAAAGACCTTGCTACACATTCCATGCTAGTGGTACCGGATAAGCAAATGGAGGACTTTATGTTCGTAATGGATTTGAATCCTGACGGTGTCAGTCTTGATAGCGAAATTCTTACTGTTGGGCATAAAGTAAAAGTTATCAAAGGCGAACTCAGTGGTATTGAAGGTGAGGTTGCCGTCGAAGCCAATAAAACATATGTTGTTATCCGCATTAAAGACCTTTTGACTGCAAGTGTCAAAGTCCCCAAATCCTATCTGAAAATAATCGGGTGACTTCTAAATAAGTATAATCTTATATTTTAATCATATATCATAATAATGAATGATTTAACTTCCCGTGCTCTTGAGCTTCAGCATGCAGCTCATGAGCTGATGTATCTTGGTATGGACGGTAATCCGGTCTATTCCGACACTTTTTGCCGGTTGAATAAGGAAGTGCTTGTTAAGTCCGATTCTCTTTTTTCTGCTCAAAGTTCCGATGTTGCAGAGGAGGCGAATATATGTCTGGCTCTTTTGATGGGGTATAATGCTACCATCTATGATGATGGGGATAAGGAGCAAAAGAAACAGACTGCCTTGAATCGTGCTTGTGAGGTTTTGGGTCGGCTTCCGGCTTCTTTGCTCAAAGTCCGCTTGTTGGCTTATACGTATGGCGAGGTTTATGAGGAATCTTTGCTTCAGGAAGCTCATGCTATTATAGATGGTTGGGGTAAGGAAGTCATGACGGCAGAGCAAGTGGAGTTGGTGAAGGAGTTGAGGAATATTGAGGAGAATCCTTATCCGTTTGAGGAAGTTGAAGATTGATTTTGAATAATATAGATATATGCAAACAGTTTTAGTAACAGGTGGAGCCGGCTTTATCGGTTCCAACCTTTGTGAGCATTTGCTTGCTCACGATTATCACGTTGTCTGTCTGGACAATTTTGCTACCGGAAAAATAGAAAATCTTCTTCCTTTATTAAATCAGTATCCGCAAACTTTTAGACTGATAGTTGGAGATATACGTAATATATCCGATTGTCAAAAGGCAGTGGAAGGAGTGGATTATGTATTACATGAGGCTGCTCTTGGATCAGTTCCACGTTCTATTAAGGATCCGTTAACGACGAATGAAGTCAATATCGGTGGTTTCCTGAATATGCTGGTTGCTGCCCGTGATGCCGGAGTGAAACGCTTTATGTATGCGGCCAGTTCATCTACTTATGGTGATAGCAAATCTCTACCTAAAGTGGAAGATGTAATCGGTAAGCCTTTGTCACCTTATGCCATTACTAAATATGTGGATGAACTGTATGCGGATGTGTTTGCTCGCACATACGGTATGGAGTGCATAGGCTTGCGCTATTTCAATGTTTTCGGCCGTCGTCAAGACCCGTTTGGGGCTTATGCTGCTGTTATTCCTCTATTTGTAAAGAAATTGATGGCTCATGAGAGTCCGATTATTAATGGGGATGGTGAGTACAGCCGTGATTTCACTTACATAGATAATGTCATCCAAATGAATATGCTTGCCATGACTACTACTAATCCTGAAGCAGTCAACCAAGTTTATAATACTGCTTATGGTGAGCGTACAACTCTGAATCAATTAGTAGATTATTTGAAAGAATTTTTGAGTGAGTTCGATTCAGAAATTGCAAATATTGAAATACTGCATGGCCCTAACCGTTTAGGAGATATTCCTCATTCATTGGCTTGCATTGATAAGGCTAAAAAATTATTGGGATATAATCCTAAATTCAATATGCGCGAAGGGTTGAAAGGGGCTGTGCTGTGGTATTGGAATAATATTTAATCTTCTATTAACTAAACAAAATTATTCATAGGTATGAATGAAGTAAAAATTGCCGTAATCGGACTCGGTTATGTAGGGCTTCCTTTGGCCCGTTTGTTCTCTACAAAATACAAAACAGTAGGGTTTGATATGAATCAGGCACGGGTAGATGCGTTAATGAAAGGGCATGATGCTACGCTGGAAGTATCGGATGAATTATTGCAGTCAGCCATAGCCAACGGATTTATTTGTACAGCTGATATTGAAGATATTCGTGATTGTAATTTTTATGTGGTGGCCGTTCCTACTCCTGTAGACAAGAACCACAATCCTGACTTGACTCCTCTTTATGGGGCAAGTACTACCGTGGGTAAGGTGATTTCAAAAGGGGACATCGTAGTTTACGAATCAACGGTATATCCAGGCGTAACTGAAGATGAATGTATTCCGGTGGTAGAGAAAGTGTCCGGTTTGAGATTTAATATTGATTTTTTTGCAGGTTATTCACCTGAACGCATTAATCCGGGAGACAAATTGCATACAGTGGAGAAGATTAAGAAAGTAACTTCCGGCTCTACTCCTGAGATAGGTAAGAAAGTGAATGAGATATATGCCTCGGTTATTACGGCAGGTACTCATTTGGCTCCTACGATGAAAGTGGCAGAAGCTGCAAAGGTTATTGAGAATTCTCAACGCGATATTAATATTGCCTTCGTTAATGAACTTTCTAAAATATTTACCCGTATGGGTATTGACACGCAGGATGTGCTTGAAGCTGCAAGTACAAAATGGAATTTCTTGCCGTTTAAGCCGGGTTTGGTAGGTGGTCATTGTATAGGTGTTGATCCTTATTATTTGGCTCAGTGTGCACAAACCTTTGGATATAATCCGGAAATTATTCTTGCCGGTCGTCGTATGAATGACGGCATGGGAGAATATGTAGCCAATCAAGTAGTGAAGTTGATGCTGAAGAAAGGTATCCAGGTATTAAATTCTAACATATTGATACTTGGCTTTACATTCAAAGAGAATTGTCCGGATGTTCGCAATACGAAAGTGATTGATATCTATAATTCACTGAAAGAATATAATGTGAATATCACAGTATATGATCCATGGGCTAATCCTAAAGTGGTGAAGAATGAGTATAGCATTGAGGCTGTAAATGAATTGCCGAAAGAGAAGTTTGATGCTGTAATTTTGGCTGTGGCACATAAAGAATTTCTCCATCTGCAGTTGGATCATCTTCTAAAAGAACCATTTATTTTGTTTGATGTGAAAGGTGTGTTTGATAAGACGGCTGTTGATGGAAGGTTATAAAGACAACTGTTTATGAAAATTGCAATACATCATAGAATAGGCTCTTTTTCGGATGCTTGGATTGAATATTGTCGGGATAATCATATTCCATATAAGGTGGTTGATGCCTATAAATATGATATTATTGACCAGTTGACTGATTGTGACATTTTTATGTGGCATCATCATCATGCTATTTATAAAGATACGTTGTTTGCTAAACAGCTTTTGTGTACATTGCAAATAGCTGGAAAGAAAGTCTTTCCTGATGTGAACACTGGCTTTACTTTCGATGATAAGGTCGCCCAGAAGTATTTGTTGGAGGCTGTTAATGTTCCTCTGGTTCTTTTTTGAGTATTGATTGTAGCCTGTTTTATGAAAGTTGGAAAGTTATATAGCATTGGAACTTCAAACTTTTTTTGAGGAAAAAAAAGAATCTTTTAGAATTTGCGGATGAATGCTTTGTTATGAAATCTAATATAAAGTTTCTTTTTGCTTAACTGTGTTTGGTTTCTGACAAGTGAAATTAATATATCAAAGTTTGATATTTGATATATATATATTCAGTCATTAGTGTCCCATTAAAATTGGGACGAATTAAAAATTAAACAAACTTGGCCCATTTGGTCCGAATAGTTCTTTGTCATTTTGAAATTTAGTTTTATTAAAGAGGTCTCTCAGATAAGTCTTATCAGTCAATGAGATGCTCAGTATTTGTAACACTTCATATGTACTTCTGTCCAGTTGCATATCGTGTTGAATGATTGCCACCAAACAGTAAGCGCATATAGCAGCATATATCTGTATTCGAACAGCATTCTCTGTAGTTCCCCAAAATCTTTTGATTTTAAGGTGTTGCTTGAGCCATTTGAAAAACAGCTCTACCTGCCAGCGATTTTTATAAAGTTCAGCAACTTGAAGCGCAGATATATGCATCGCATTGGTTATGAATATAAATTCTCGTTCTTGTTCTTCATCCCAATATTTAACCAGCCTAAGTGGCTCTGGGTAATATTGTTTAGGATAGAATCCTGTCAGAAGTACACTCGCGTCTGAAAGCACATTCTTAGGCAGCCTACGTTTCCATTGGATGGATTTGTACCCGAGATTCTTTTTTGCTCTGACAACAAAGTAGGTTTCAATTTGATGAATTTTATACAGCATTTTGAAGTTGTTATAACCGCGGTCAAAGATGTAATAAGAGCTTGGTTCATAAGGAATTTCAATCATGACTTTAGAATCGTGTACGGATGCTTCCGTGATATGAAAGAATGCAGGAATCTGTGTTTCCACATCATATAATGTATGCACTTTAATACCACCTTTCTTTTTGCGGAATTTTGCCCACCAAAAGACTGAAAGGCACAGGTCAATAGTTGTCGAATCGAAAGCATAAACGTTACCGCCAAGTTTGAAAATATGATTAGCACACTTTTGTCGTGCTTCGCTAACTAGGTAGTAAGCATATTCTTCAAAGATGTGATAGTCTCTATCTTGATTTGCTCTTGCCAGCGATGACTTTGATACATTTTTACCCATTCCTAAATGATAACATTTGGAATGATGAGCTTCAAGAGCAACTATCAAATCTCGCAGACTTTCACGATTAGAAAGTTGGCCAAACATCAAAGCAAGTAGTTGATTCCAGCAGGTGAAGTGCTTCACATATTTATCGCCATCATACTTGGTGACTATGCGGTTAAACTTACTTCGATTCAGAAATGAAGCCAATTGAGCGAAAACGTATTTGTCTTGGAACATATGCCATCGGATTAATCTGATGCAAAGCTACAAATTCAAGTCCGTTCGCTCGGAGAATAGCTGTAACTAACTAAATTTCAAATATTTCAAAGAACTCTTTTAGATTTTAATGGGACAGTAATGATATTCAGTATAGATTAATGTTCTATCTTTGGTAGGTGTCTGAATACAAAAAATTTTATGAAAGTAACCCAGTTGCATAAGAATTTTATATCCAACATTCTTGCACTGATTGCTAATGTGGTTGTAGGAATATTGTATACACCATATCTGATTCGTTCATTAGGTGTAGCAGCTTATGGAATACTGCCATTAACATTGGTTATTAATCAATATATCAGTGTATTAACTGGCTCATTGAGTGGTGCTCTGACACGATTTTATTCCATTGCATTGCAGCGGAATGACACTGAAAGAGCTTCTAAATGTTTAAGTACGATAATGGGGGTTTTTATTATATCCATTATCATATTGTTTCCCGTACTATTTGTATTTATAGATCATTTGGAGGACTTATTTAATCTTCCAATTGATCAGTTTAGGAGTGCGAAATTTTTGTTTTTGTTTACTATTTGCAGTCTTTTTACTTCTTTGTTTTCTTCATCGCTGAATGTAACGCTGTATGCGGAAAATAAACTAGATTTGATGAATTGGCTGAAGATAGGACGGACTTGTCTAAAGTTTGTTTTAGCTATTCTCTTTTTCAGTTTTTTAGATAAGAATGTGGTATATATAGGCGTGGCTAATTTAATAACTGAAATACTGGTTCTCTTGTTCAGTTATATCTTGTTCAGGCAATCAAGAAATAATCATATCACTATAAAAATTAGTTTATTTGATAAGACATTATTGGTATCCATTTGGGGAATGGCTTTGTGGACTATAATACATCAAATGGGAGATGTAGGGATATATCGGATTGATAATATTATAGTAAATAATAGTTTTGGTATAAGTGATTCTGGAACTTTGGGTGCTGTTTCTGAATTTGGAGTTTATGTAGGTTTAGTGGTCTCTGTGATAGGCTCATTGTATGGTCCTATTATTTTAAAAGCTTATGCTAAGGGAGAACATGATAAAGTGCAGAATATAGTACTCAATAATTCGCTTATTGTAGGGTCGCTGTCTGCAATTATGTGTGGCATCATGATGGGAATGGCGTCGAATGTGCTGACCTGTTGGCTTGGTTCTTCCTTTTCTGAATATGATAGGTGGCTTACATTGAAATTATTACCGTTACCTTTTTTTGCTGCTGCGGGTATTTATGCATTTTCAAATAGAGCGTGTAATATCGTTCGATATCCAGCTATTATAACCGTAATGATGGGAATATTGAATGTGGGGATTCTATGGTTTATTTCTCATTTTGTGTCAAAAAAAGAAATGAATACTATTGATATAATTTCATTAATGTTATGTTTCTCTTCATTTATTGTAATAATTCAAAGTTTTACACTTAATTCTATCTTTTTTTTAAAAACATATCCGGATAGTAAGCATCAAGTGGTAATCATATTTTTGAAAATTTGCTTAGTGCTGATTATGGCTTATACTTTTTCTAAATCTATAGCTTATTTTTGTATAACCTCTAATATGCTTGAATTAGTTGGATTATTTTTGATTTCGGGAATTTTATTATTGTCTTTAGTTTATCTTTTTTTCTTTAATAAAGTGCAAAAAAAAGCTCTTGCTGAATTGATTAAATAATATCATGAAAATATCTGTAATTATACCAGTCTATAATGTAGAGCGATATATTGCTCGTTGTCTTGACTCGATTTTAGCTCAAAGTTTTCAGGACTTTGAAGTTGTGATAGTGGATGATTGTGGTACTGATAACTCTATGATGATTGTTGAGCAATATGCATCAAAAGATGATCGTTTTGTTGTACGTCACAATAAGCAAAATATGGGATTAATGTGGACACGTCGGGAAGGTTATTTAAACGCGCGGGGAGAATATTTTGTTTTTTGTGACAGTGATGATTATCTGTTACCTGATTCTTTGGGATTGTTATATGAAGCGATCTGTTCTACTCAGGCAGATATTGTAGTATCATCATACGTTAGACATACCTTTAGAGGGAAAAATGTAGTTCAGTACAATAAGCTATCGTACGGTGAGGATCGCACTTCTGTTTATAAATCATTGTTATCCGGAGAAATGTCTCATTCTTTATGGGCAAAAATATTTTCGGCAAAACTATTCCGAGATTATTTATATGAGACGAAAGTTCATCAAACGAATAGTGAAGATGCGCTTCTTTTTTATCAAGTAGTGGAGCATGTAAAAAAAGTAGTTGTCATTCAGGAGCCTACTTATTGTTATGTATTCAACTCCACATCATCTATTATGAGAGATACTCGAAGTAAACTTCCACAAATTTTGTTTTTTCAACATTGGCAATTTAATTTTTTGAAGTCGAAAAATGATTTATCGGAATATCTTATTAAATCAACTATTTTGAAAAGAGTCGATTTAATGAAGTATAACGTAAGTAGTCATATACTCTTTCCGGAAGAAGATTTACGAAAGTATATTTCCTTACATAATTTATTGAATATATTCCCTCTTTTTCAGGCTTTCATTTTATATTTAAAAATTAATTGTTTCTTTTTTCCGTATTTGGCTAATTTGAAATATGAACTACGAATGTGGATTTTACGAAATTTCTGACTATGTAATTCATGGTAAATAAAGATGTGTTTGGAAAAAGAATGTTTTTGGCATTTCTTTTTTTGATAAATCCATTTCTTGCATTTTGTTTAGCTGTTTATCTGCTATCCAAACAAAAAGAAGCATTGTTTACAACCGTTGTCATTGTTCTGTTCTTTGGACTTTTGGGTTATACCTGCTTACCTTTTTCAACAATGGACATCACTCGTCATTATGTGATGTTTGATAAAATGAAACAAGCTGTTTCTTTTTCGGATTTTGTCTTTTATGAGTCCCTATCGGAGAAACCTGATTTTTTTTTAGATTTGTTATATTGGACATTAGGAAAATATGTTAATACGCATCAAATTGTAGGATTTCTGGGAGCATCTATTTATTATGGTTTTATGGTAGGGATTATACGAAATTGGTGTAGTGTTTTGTCCATACAATCATCGAAGATATTTCTGCTTTTACTGATTATGTTTTTGGCTTTAATTCCTATATATGAGTTTTCGGGTATGAGACAAGGGAATGCGATTATGATATTCTTATATATCATAACAAAATCTGAAATGTCTATGCTAAAACGTGGATTATTGTTGATAATACCTTGCTTGTTGCATTTTTCATTATATCCCATCGTTGCATTATACATTTGTGCTTGTATGGTGAAGAAGAAGATACTTTGGATTATAGCATTATGTATGATGTCTGCTTTCTTTTATTTTACTCCATTGATGGCTTGGTTGATGAATATCTGTTCTTCTATGGGAGGAATGGGTGCCGGGATTGCCGAAAAAATAGATGCTTATCTATTTCAGGGTGAAGTGGATTCAGCATTGTATTCTGGTTCTGTTCTTCGTTTTTTTATTATTTTAGGATTGCTTTTCTTCTATCCGATAATTGCTTATTCTGTGAATAGAAAGATTGAAAAAGGGAGTTTTTTTGAAAGATTTCATAATTTTTTCATCTTGTTTTTCTCTTATCTTTTTTTTTCATCATCTTCATATATTCTCTCTCGCAATTTGATGATGTTCAAACTATTAATCGTACTGTATGTTGTTTATGCGCTTTATACATTTGCCTTCAAGTGGTATTTAAAAAGGTTGTTGATTTGTTTGTGTCTTATAGTCTGCATATCAGGACCTTTCTCTTTCATTCTTGGGAGGGAGTATAGAACATTGAATTTTTCTTTGTTTACATCAAATATAATAGAATTGCTAAGTATAAAAACTAATCCTGAAGGATATTCCATTTAATAATTAAGATGAAAACTCTCTTTCTTATAACCTCTTTAGAGCAAGGTGGTATTGAAACATATCTACTTAGATATTTGGAATATTTTCAAGAACATGAAGCTATTGTGATTTGCAAATCGGGTGGTTTGGGAGAACTTTATCCCCAATATACTCAGATGGTAAGAGTTATCCCTATGTATTTTTCATATTTTGGTGGTGTTCGGTATTATAGATATTATAAATTGCTGAAAAGGGAGCAGGTCGATACGGTTTGCGATTTTACCGGGAATTTTGCAGGACTACCTCTTTTTGTAGCTTGGTTCGCGAGGGTAAAAAAGAGAATCGCATTTTATCGTGGTTCTACAAATCATTTTAGGGAGACACGTATTCGGTTACTCTATAATGCTTGTATGAGAAAACTGGTATCAGTCTTTGCTACCAAGATACTTTCAAATTCAGTAGCAGCACTTGATTTTTTCTTTCCTAAACGTGACAGGACGTCAGATAGATTTGATGTTATCTATAATGGAATGGACATGAAAAAGTTGTCAAAACTGGAAAAGAAACGGTTACGCCAAGAATTTGGTTTGCCTTCTGATGCTTTTGTTGTAGGGCATACAGGACGCTGTAATGAGGCAAAAAATCATGATACCATTTTGAAGGTTGCTTCTGAACTTTGCCATAAGTATAAAGATATTCATTTTGTATTGGTGGGTAAAGGAGTGAAAGAGAAATACGAAATGATGGTTCAGCAGATGGGGTTGAATAAACAAATTCATCTGCTTGGTTATAGGGATGATGTTCTTCGGATTCTTCCATTATTTGATTTATATTATTTCCCGTCGCTGACAGAAGGGCAGCCCAATGCTCTGATTGAAGCTATGGCTACAGGGTTGCCTTTTGTTGCTTCTGATATAGCTCCGATAAAAGAATCGGTTCCTCCTGCAATTCGTTCATTGCTTCTTCCTCCTTGTGACAGTGAAAGGGCTGTGAAAGTGATAGAACGAATCTATAAAGGGGAGAGTGACGGAGCGGAGTATATGTGTAAAGAGTGGGCGCAACAGCATTTTGATGCGGATGAATTGTTCGCTAAATTTAGAAGAGAGTTATAATCTTAATTATCTATGGACTTGGTTTTTTGTACAGAAGCACGTTTTGTGCGTAGGTCTTCAGGGGTAGTGTACAGTATTGATGGGGGGCTTACTAATAGTTTATGGGAACGTTATTTGCGTAAGTTCGGCCATGTGTACGTAATGGCGCGTGTGCTTCTTGATGATGATTATCCGATAAACGATAAGTATTTGGCATCGAATGAACGAGTTTCGTTTATAGATTTGCCGTATTATGTCGGACCTATACAATATTTGAAAGTACGTAGAAAGCTAAATAAGATAGTTGCAGCGAATTTAATGTCTGGATGTGTTTATATTTGTCGGGTTCCAGGGGAAATAGGGACACTTATGGCAAGGCATTTGAAAAAAAATGGGATGCCTTATGGGGTGGAAGTGGTAGGAGACCCATGGGACGTATTTGCTCCTGGGGCTGTTAGACATCCACTTCGTGTGTATTTTCGTTATAGGGGGACGCATGATTTGAAACAGACTGTTGCTCAAGCAAATGCTGCTCTTTATGTTACAGAATATCAGTTGCAAAAGCGTTATCCGATAAGTAATTCAGTCTTTAGCATTTCAGCATCAAATGTACAGATTTGCTCTTGTAATTTACCGTCTTCAGGAAAAAAATTGTATAAAAAGAAGGAGTACAATCTGTTGTCGGTAGGTTCTTTGGAACAAATGTATAAGGCGCCTGATGTGGTTTTGCAGGCGTTGGCATTGTTAAAGACCAGAGGGGTGAATTGTAAGTTGACATGGTTGGGGGAAGGTAAGCATAAAGAGGCAATGCGGAAATTGGCATCAACATTACATATTTCCAATGATGTGATTTTTAAGGGAAATGTAAGCCGGGATGAGGTGGATGAAACATTGAGGAATACTGATCTTTTTCTGTTAGTTTCACGTACTGAGGGATTGCCACGTGCCTTAATTGAAGCAATGGCTATGGGATTGCCTTGTATTGGTACCCAAGTGGGGGGGATTCCTGAATTGTTGGATGAACAAGTGTTGATTCCGGTTGATGATTCGCAGGCTTTAACCGATAAAATTGAGTTCTTGTTGAACCATATAGAGGCGATAGACAAGCAAGCAAGTAGAAACTATGAATTTGCCAAAAAATATTATGATTCTATTCTTCAACAAAAGAGAGAATCGTTTTATCAATACCTTATTTCTATCGTAAAATGAAGCCTTTTTCTTTTCAACATAAACTTGGACGTGTGCTTTTGTCATGGATTCAACACTATAATCACGAAAAATATTGGAAACGGCGAGATATCGTAATTAATCCCAATGATAAAACTTACCTTTTACTAAAACTATATTATTTATATTACATCAAACGTACAGATGCTTATCACAATTGTTCTTTTGGAACTAACTTAAATTCCGGAGCTTATTTTGCAACTCCTCCCCACCTTCCTCATGGACCAAAGGGGATTATAGTGGGACACGATGTTCGCATAGGAGCAAATAGTATTATATATCAACAAGTTACAATTGCACAGGGGGGGGTAAAAATACTAAACAATGTATTGATAGGAGCTGGTGCGAAGATATTGCCCGGTGTTTCAATAGGTAATAATGTTAAAGTGGGTGCGAATGCGGTAGTGGTGGAAGATGTACCCGATAATGCAACTGTGGTATTGCCGAAACCGAGAATCATTTTGAAATAATGGAGCATTGGAATGGAAAGATAGTTCAGATGAAAAAGAATAATAGAAAGAAGTTTTATATAGTGACTACTGTACCTGCATCATTAAACTTCTTTAAAGGGCAATTGGCATATTTGAGCAATGATTTTGAGGTAGTTGCTATCTCGTCTGATAAAAAAAATCTTGAGCACTTTGGTGAGGGAGAGGGAATTGATACTTATCATATCCCAATGGAGAGGCCGATTTCACTTTTGAATGACTTTAAAAGTCTCATAAGGTTCTTGTTTTTCTTCAGCAAAAAGAAGCCTGATATTGTACATGGAAATACCCCTAAAGGAAGTTTTTTGTCGATGATAGCAGCTAAACTGACAAGTGTGCCTGTAAGAATTTATATGTGTCATGGACTCAGGTATCAGGGATATGGCGGTTTGATGAGAACTTTGTTGAAAACAATGGAGCGTGTCTCATGCTATTGTGCCACAGAGGTTCTTTGTGTGAGTAATGGGGTAAAAGCAACATTAATGGAAGACGGCATTTCTAAAGCATCAAAATTGAAAGTTATTTGGAATGGGAGTGCCAATGGTATTGATACTAATAGGTTTGACAGGAAGATGGTTTCTTTGGAGGCACTTTCTTCTATTGCAAATTCTGTTGATAGATTTGTTTTCTGTTTTGTTGGGCGCATTGTGAAAGATAAAGGGATAAACGAACTGGTATTAGCTTTTAATAGATTGTCTGCTATATACAATGATATAAATTTGATGTTGATTGGCCAGTTTGAGGATAATGATAACCCGGTAGATAAAACTACTAAGGAAGACATACATTCGAATTCTAAAATTCATTTTTGGGGAATTCAAAAGGATGTCAGACCATTTATGTGTGCTTCTGATGTGTTTGTTTTGCCATCGTATAGGGAAGGATTTGGAATGGTGCTCATGGAGGCCGGTGCATTAGGTGTTCCATGTATAACCACGGATATAAATGGTTGCAACGAAATAATCCAAGACGGTGTGAATGGAAGGATAATTCCGCCACGTGATGAAGAAGCCTTGTATGAGGCTATGAAATGGATGTATGAGCATCGGAATGCAGAAGTAAAAGAAATGGCAAAACGCGCCCGTCCGATGATTATAGAGCGTTATGAGCAGCATAAAGTTTGGGAAGCACTATTGGAAGAGTACTGCTCTTTGGACAATAATGTCTGATTTTGTTTTAATATTCCAATAACTAATATCTGATGAAGATAAATTGGAATTGAATCGTGCACTTGCTGCTGAGGTGAGAGGCAGCAAATTGAAGCGGTTGTTGGATGTCTTGAAAACAAATGAGATTTTGCAAGAAGATATTGATTCTGAAGTAGAAACGGTAAGACAAGAAAATTATGAAAAGCGACTGCAAAACGAGAATTATTATTGATACAAATCTTTGGATTAGTTTTTTGATTGGCAAAAAATTGGCTGGTCTTTTGGATTTTTTGTCTGATGAAAAGGTTGAACTTGTTGTTTCAAATAATAACCGTAATGGAATTTGATGTATTGGCTTCTTCATCGGGCTATTCCTTTTTTGTACATGAAGATTTTGAAGATTATTATCATCTTGTTGTCAGAGAATAATTCTTTAAAATATATAGATACGATTTCTTCTTAGTGTATAACCATTAAATCATGTATTCTCATTTTTTTAAGAGGGTGATTGACTTCATCCTTGTGTTTTGTGTGTTGGCTTTGATTTGGCCGATATTGTTTCTTGTTGCCCTTTGGTTGCATTTTGCCAATAAAGGTGCTGGAGTCTTTTTTACTCAGGAACGCCCAGGAAAACATGGCAAAATATTCCGTATTATAAAGTTTAAGACCATGACGGATGAGTGGGATGCGGAAGGGAATCTGTTACCGGACGTACAGCGTTTGACTAAAGTGGGTAGGTTCATTCGTTCTACAAGTATTGATGAGTTACCACAGTTGATTAATGTCTTGAAAGGGGATATGGCTTTGATAGGTCCTCGTCCCTTACTCCCCCAATATCTTCCTTTATATAGTAAGGAACAAGCCCGACGACATGAGGTACGTCCTGGTATTACGGGGTGGGCGCAGGTGAATGGGCGTAATGCCATCAGCTGGACACGGAAGTTTGAATTGGATGTGTGGTATGTGGAGCATTGTTCATTTTTACTTGATTTGAAGATAATGCTTCTGACAGTAAAAAAAGTGTTTGCAAAAGAAGGTATAAACCGGGGAATGGAAGTTACAATGCCCTCTTTTACCGGTGACAATTAAGTGTATATGAAGGAAAGAAATATTAGTATAGATATACTAAAATGCTTTGCTGCGATATTGATTACAAATTCTCATATGGGAATCTTGTATGGTAATTATAGTGTATTGGCTACGGGGGGAGCTATAGGTGATTCTTTATTCTTTTTCTGTAGTGGTTTTACTCTTTTCCTTGGAAGGATGGGCAGATTTGATAATTGGTATAAACGTAGAATCAATCGGATATATCCTACTATTTTTGCTTGGGCTATTTTGACCTCTTTTTTCTTTCATAATCATAATGACATGAAAGATGTGCTTTTAAGGGGGGGGGGATGGTTCATTAGTTGCATAATGATATATTATGTTTTCCTTTACTTTATTCAACGATATTTTCTTCATAAATTGATAGATGTCTTTTTGATATTTGTATTAGTTTGTGTGTGCTGGTTTTTCACATTTGACAGAGGTTTGGGATTTAATATGTATGGTGGTTCTGTTTTGAGATATGGTTTTTCGTTTTTGCCCATGTTGTTGGGGGCAATAATTGGCATTTCTAAAAAAGACTTTCATTTTTGTTTTAAATTTGATTTTATAAAACTGATGTTGAATGTGGCGCTGTATTATGGCATTATGTTTTTGACTACAAAAATGACTTTGGTGCGGGAATGGCAAATAATATCTCTGATTCCTTTATTGTTTATTACATATTATTTTTATAAAGTATGTAATAGTCTAATTTTAAAATCTTGTTTTGAACATAGAATTTGGGGATGGGGTATCAAGTTTATAGGTGGGCTCTGTTTAGAAATCTATTTAGTACAGTCTCCACTTTTTACGGATAAGATGAACGCTGTCTTTCCGTTGAATATTCTCATAATGTTCTTTATCGTATTTGGGGTAGCGTATATATTAAGATGCGCTTCTCGAGTGTTTGCACAAACTTTTAAAGAACAAGAGTACGATTGGAAAGAGGTGATTAAAATGATATAGTTTAATAGATAATGTAGAATAATGAAGGATATTGCTATTTATGGTGCGGGTGGTCTTGGAAGAGAGATTGCTTGTGTATTGAAAAAGATTAATATGGTTACGCCAACTTGGAACTTACTTGGTTTTTTTGATGATGGTTTAGAAGTTGGAACAAAGAATGAATACGGTGAAGTGCTAGGTGGAATGAATGTGCTGAATTCGTATATAGGTTCGTTAGCCCTAGTGATAGGGATTGCTAATCCTGTTGCTATCCAGAAGATTGTGAGTAATATCATGCTGGAACGGATAGAATATCCCAATATAATTTCCCCTGATGTAAAATATATGGATGAGAATAACTATTCTATTGGAAAAGGCAATTTTATTAATGTTGGGTGTCTGTTGAGTTGTCATGTGTGGATAGGGGATTTTAATAATTTTGGTGCTTTTTCTACAATAGGTCATGATACTCAAATAGGTAGTTATAATGTGATAATGCCTTCAACTCAAATTTGTGGCTGCGTTTCAGCTGGTGATATTAATTTCTTCGGTATAAGTTCTATTGTGTTACAAGGATTAAACGTAGGTCATAAAGTAACAATAGGTTGTCATAGTGTACTGATGACCGATGCTAAAAGTGAATATACTTATTTTGGGAATCCAGCAAAACCGATAATAAAAAAGTAGAATGGGAGAATTAAAAGGAAAGACTGCCCTCATTACGGGTTGTAATCGAGGAATAGGCAAGGCAATAATGCAAGAACTGGTTGCCGGTGGAGCCAATATTATAGCTTGCACTCGTAAACAGACAGCTGAGCAGGATGCTTTTTATAGGCAATGCCAATCAGAATATGGAATACAGATATATCCTATCTATTTTGACCTGTCTGATGAGGATGCCATACGGATTGCTTTAAAAGAAATATACTCTTTAAAAATTGTCATAGATATACTTGTGAATAATGCCGGTATATTGAATACGGATGGGTTACTCCGATTGAAGATGGAAGATGCTCATAGGGTGATGCAAGTGAATTATTTTGCTCCCCTGCAGATTACACAAGGAATTGTGAAATTGATGTTGCGCTCAAAATCGGCATCTATAATCAATGTGGCATCTATTGCAGCCTTGAAACCGACTGTGGGTAACACTGTATATGGAGCCAGTAAAGCAGCCCTTATAAGTATGACTACTTGTTGGGCAAAAGAACTTGCTTCAGCCAAGATTCGAGTGAATGCTGTAGCACCGGGGTATCTTGATACGGATATGAGCACCTCTGTTGATAGCAAGGTGATGGGGCGACTGGTTGATGATACATCATTGAAAAGATTGGGTACTGTGGAGGAAGTGGCTAAAGTCGTTTCATTTCTTGCCAGTGATGATTCGTCATATATTGACGGTGAAGTTATAGAAATTACGGGGGGATATAGAATATGATTGAAAATAAAATAATTAGCCTGGAAAAAGATTGTTATGATATGAAACTTAAGGCTCTTGAAATGGCTTTAAGTACGGGCAGTAACGGTTCTCATATAGGTGGAGCTTTCTCTGCTATGGAGATATTTGCAACGCTCTATTCGGTAGCCCATGTAGATGATACATTTGACGAGAAAAGGGACCGGATAATCGTCAGTAAGGCACATTGCGTTTTAGCCTACTATACGGCTTTGTGGAAGAAAGGCCTGCTGTGTGAGAAAGATTTATCCACATTTGATAAGAATGGTACCTCTTTTCATGGACACCCACATCGGAATTTAACTTATGGAATAGAATTTTCGGGAGGTAGTCTTGGCTTGGGGCTATCTTATGCTGTAGGAGTAGCTTTGGCTATGCAGAAAAAGCACCAGAGTAATAAAGTCTATGTGCTATTGGGTGATGGAGAGTGTGACGAGGGAATCGTATGGGAGTCATTGATGTCTATTGCAAATTTCAAACTGAATAATCTTATAATCATTGTAGATAGAAATGGCTATCAACTAGATGGTCCTACCAAAGAAATCATGAACCAATACTCTTTGGAGGAAAAGTTCAAGTCGTTTGGTTTGGAAGTGGAGGTCGTAAATGGGCATTCTATAGAGGAGTTGCTATGCGTTTTGAATAAGCCATCTGATGTATCAAGGGTGATTATCGCAGATACAGTAAAAGCGAATGGCATTTCATTTCTGATGAATAATAAGATGGCGCATCATTGCGTGTTGTCATTGAAGAAATATGAAAAAGCTGTAGAAGATATAAAAGCAATGTATGATGGGAAATAGTAAGATTAATCCTAAGATTTATTCAGCTTTAGGACAAGGTGGAAGTATGTTTGGTATTACATTGCCCGATGTGGCTCGGAAAAAGGATAATGTGATTGTTCTCTCGGCTGATATGTCAACACCTGCCGGACTTGATAAATTCAAATCCTTGTATCCAGACAAGTTTTTCAACTTAGGAATTGCTGAGCAAAACATGATTGGAGTGGCAGCTGGATTGACGGATGAAGGATATAAAACAATATCCGTAGCCCAGGCTTGTTTTGTTTCAATGCGTTGCTTTGAACAAGTCCGCCAATTCTTGGGGTATATGCATTCGGCACAAGTTCTTGTGGGGATTGGTTCCGGATTTTCGTTGACACTAATGGGAAATACCCACTATGCGTTGGAGGATATTTCATTGATGAAAACAATTCCCGGTATGACGGTGATAGCTCCTTGTGATGCATTGGAGGCAATGAAGGCTCTTGAAGCTGCAGTACAGTTGGAAAGCCCCGTATATATTCGCTTGTATGGGGGAACTGCAACTCCTATTGTCTATCACGAGGATTTTGATTTCAAAGTGGGCAAGTCTGTCACTCTGCGAAAGGGGAAGGATTTGCAGATCATAGCTACCGGAAGTATGGTGTATATGGCTATGCAGGCAGCTGAAATTTTAGCAGGGAAAGGAGTTTCTGCTTCTGTTGTCGATATGCATACTGTCAAACCTCTGGATATTGAAGTTATAGATTTTAATGCGCCTTTCATTGTTTCTCTTGAAGAACACCGTATGGTTGGAGGTATGGGCGACTCCTTGGCAGATTACTTATCACAATATAACTCACATCCTAAATTGCTGAAAATAGGAGCTTGGGATAGTTTTTCCATAGTGGGTGACTATCCTTATATGATGGAACAGAACGGATTATCAACTGATAAAGTCGTAGAACGGATTATGTCATTTATAAATAGATAGATTATGAACGTAAAAGAAAAAGTATTTGAGATTGTAGCTTCTGTCTGTGAAACGGAAGTATCCAATGTTAATGAGAATAGTACAATCGGTGATTTTCCCCAATGGGATTCTATGGGACATTTGACAATCCTTTCTAATGTAGAAGAGGCCTTTGATATCAATTTTGAGCCGGAAGAGATGATGGATCTGGAAGATGTCCATGATATCATAGCAGCTGTGGAGGAAAAGTTGTAATAATTATGGTGATAGAGGAAATCATATATCGGCATTCAATTACTTCTCCCGAAAAGACGGCCGTCATTTCGGGGGAAGTGACTGTCTCTTATCGTGTCTTGTGGAACAATATCAAGCATACGGCTGCCTATTTCATTTCTAAGGGAGTGGGAAAGGGCGACCGGATCATTGTCTCTGCAAGTAAAAATATAGATTTCATTTATGCCTATTTTGGAGCGCATCTGGCAGGGTGTATTTGTGTCCCGATTGATCCGGAGACCAATGTAACCCGTCTGGAAAGGATCATTGATTGTGCAGCACCTTCCATGATTATCGGCGAGCTACGCAATAAAGGGGGACATGAGGTGCTTCCGTTCACAGAGATAGGATTCGATAAGGATTTTGATGTGGTTTTTCCTCAAGAGAGGGATATTGCCGACCTTCTGTTTACTACCGGTACCACCGGTATGCCCAAAGGGGTGGTTTTGTCCTACTCCAACCAATTGTCCGCTGCAAATAATATAAATACTTTCATAGGGAATACTTCCGAGGATATTGAATTGCTGGCTTTGCCTATCAGTCATTCTTTCGGCTTGGGCCGGCTGAGATGTGTACTGGCTAAAGGCGCCACTCTAATCCTCTTGGGCAGCTTTGCCAGCATGAAGAGATTCTTCGGTGAGATAGAAAGATGCAGGGTCACTGGTTTTGGTATGGTGCCTGCCAGCTGGGCCTATATTGCCAAGATGAGTGCGGATAGGATTGCCCGATATGCCTCCCAATTGAGGTATATAGAGATAGGCAGTGCATTTATGCCGAAAACTGAGAAAGAGAGATTGATGCGTCTGTTGCCTGATACCAAGATATGTATGCACTATGGGTTGACCGAAGCTTCGAGAAGCGCTTTTATCGATTTCCATACCGATATGGAACATTTGGATTCAGTGGGCAAGTCTTCTCCCGGTACGGAAATTGTCGTTTGTGATGAACAAGGAAATTTACTTGCGGCAGGGCAGGAGGGCGAGTTGTGCGTAAAGGGCGGACATGTGTGTGCTGGCTATTGGGGAGTATCAGAAGATATCTTCAGGAATGATTTTTATAACGGCTATTTCAAAACCGGAGATTGGGGCTACATTGATCACTCCGGCTATATATACCTGAAAAGCCGTAAAAAGGAGATTATCAATGTCGGCGGGAAAAAAGTCAGTCCGATTGAGGTCGAAGAGGCCTTGAACTCCATTCCGGGTATTGAGGAGTCTGCATGCATCGGTGTGCATGATGATGTGATGGGAGAAGTCGTGAAGGCTTTCATCGTTGGCTGCCTGACGGAAGAGGATGATGAAAGGGTCCGGAAAGAGATGGCGGCTCTGGTGGAGAATTATAAGATACCGGTCTATCTGGAACATATTGATAGTATTCCCCGAACAACATCGGGCAAGATACAACGGTTATTATTGAAATGATTATGAATGAACGAAGCATGGTTGAAGAACTGTTGAACAGACCTCCTTATGATGGGAGTGAAGAATGTGATAATTTGTTTATGGAAGCTCTGCGTGATGAGCTTGTTTTCCACTATGAGCACAATGAGATGTATCGGCATTTTTGTGAGAGGAAGAACTTTAATCCTCATGAGCCGATTCATTCGGTGGATGAACTTCCGCCAGTGGCCGTCAGTGTGTTCAAGGAATTGGGATTCAACCTGAATTCAGTTCCCCGGGAAGAACTGACTTTGGCATTACAGTCCTCTGCCACTTCTGGAATACCGAGTACCGTAGTCATTGATAAGATAACAGCAAAAAGACAAGGTAAAGCAATGGTAAAGGTGGTCAGTGAATTCATTGGCAAAGAGAGGAAACCTTTTCTGATTATGGATATTGATCCCCGTTCTGCCTCCAGAAAATTGCTTGGAGCAAGATTTGCCGCGGTGACCGGGTATCTTAAGTTTGCGAGTAAAGTCGGTTATTTTCTGAAAGCGGATGAGAATGGTCTCTCATATTTTGATGTGGAAGGCATTCAGGCATTTATAAAAGAATTGCCATCCGGACAGCCTGTTGTGGTTTTTGGATTCACTTATATATTGTATCAACATGTATTGAAGTCAATACTGGAATCAGATGTGAGACTGCATTTGCCTAAAGGTTCCAAGATAATCCATATTGGCGGTTGGAAAAAATTGGAAAGTGAGAAAATAAGCAAAGAACTTTTTAATGAGCAATTAGCGCGGTGCTTTGGCATTTGTCCGGAAGATGTCATCGACATTTATGGATTTACAGAGCAGATGGGGTTGAATTATCCGGATTGTGCCTGTGGCTGTAAGCATGCCTCTTCTTATGTGAAAGTCCTGGCCCGCGATACCGTTACAAGAAGTGTCCTTCCGGCGGGAAAGGAAGGGATGCTTGAATTTATAACTCCTATTCCTCATTCTTATCCGGGCAATGTAGTATTGACAGATGATATCGGCATTCTGGAAGATTCGCCTTGTCCTTATGGACGTCCGGGACAGAGGTTCCGTATTGTCGGACGGTTGAAGAAAGCGGAGGTCAGAGGATGTGGGGATATTCTTTCCTCCAAGTTGGTGTTTCAACAGAAAGAAGGGACGGAAATAAAGTCGGACTCTCATCTGGACATTCAATATTTTAGGGGAACTTTGAAAGGAAATACGGGAGAGGAGCAGCTGCAGGGTATTATTTCTTGTCTGAATGATAAACTGGACTGGCTTCGGCAGCAACCGGTCGAGGCACTGATTGGCATCATTGGTGAAGTCGCAAAGAAATGGCTGTCCGATGAACGTTTTTCCTTTTTGAAGGACAAAGGCTTGCTGTTCTTGTCGAATTGGTGTGAAGCGTCTCATTTAAGGCAGATAGCCGAAGAGGGTCTGAGGGGGAATATAAGGTATTGCGATACCTTCTTGCATTTTCCAAATTCTTCAAAACATTTCTTGAAGGCAAATTCGCGAGGACTGGCTTGTCATTGGATGGCAGGCAATGTACAAATATTAGGTGTGTTTGCCTTGGTCCAATGTATCATAACTAAAAATGTGAACTTATTAAAGGTCTCTGCCAAGGATGACGGTGTGTTCCGTGCGCTTTTGAATGCGTTTGAAGGAGTTACTTATACAACTGAGGATGGCTATACACTTGAAGGTTCGGCTCTGATGGATACTGTGGCTGTTGTATATTTCTCGAGAGATGCCAAAAAATTGGGAGAGTTGATGTCTGGGTCTGCCCAGGTCAGAATTGCATGGGGAGGGAAAGAGGCGGTTGAGACGGTGGCAAAGTATCCTTCGATGATTGACTGTGAGACAGTTGTTTTCGGCCCCAAATTGTCTTATGCGGTAATTGCTAGGGAGGAACTGTCATCGGAGCATGCTGCGAAGAAATTGGCAAGACGGGTGTCGGTAGATGTATCTGTTTTTGACCAGTCCGGTTGTGCATCACCTCATAATCTTTATATTGAGAAAGGAGGAATAGTTACTCCTGAACGTTTCTGTGAAATTTTAGCGGAGGCATTTCCCAAAACGGAAGCCCAAATTCCTAAACCATTCATATCTCCGGAACAGATATCTGCTGTTCACTCGTCCAGGGGAGTGTATGATTTTAAAGGTAGAGTTTGGGGAAGTGATACGATGTCATGGACAGTACTCTATTCAGAGGACAATGAACTTTGTAAGCCAGTGTATTCACGTGTGCTTATGGTACATCCGGTGGATCACATAAATGATGCATTGGTACATGTTCAAGATTATATCCAGACGATTGGCATTGCCGCTCCTGAAGATAAGGCCATTGATTTTGCAAATAAGGCTACAATGGCAGGTGTTGCCCGATGCCCTTTGATAGGCAGGATGTTGAACTTTGAAATGCCGTGGGATGGACTGTTTCTGATTGACAGATTGGTCAGATGGAATACCTTGGGCGGCCCTCTTTGTTGACGGGCAAAGTGGAAATGATTGAGATTGTTCGGATTGTCAATTCTGTATTTGAATCAAATACCTATTTGGCAATAAGCAGGAATTGTGACCTGTGTTTTTTGATTGATTGTGGAGATCCTGCCCCTATAATTGAGAACATAAACAATCGGGGATTACATTTGAAAGGTATTTTCATTACCCATTCCCATTTTGATCATATATATGGCTTGGATTCCATCATTGATGAATATCCGGAAACTCCCATCTATATCTCTGCTTTGGGAAAGGAAGGCTTGTACTCCGATAAATTGAATTTATCGCGCTATAGTTTGTGCCCTTATGTATTTCAACATTATAGTGTCATGAAAGAACTGAAAGAAGGGGATACTGTATATTTATATGGAAGTGCTGGAGTGGAAGTTTATGAGACTCCCGGTCATGATAGAAGTTGCCTGACTTACAAGTTTGGCAATTGTTTGTTTACAGGTGATGCGTTTATACCAGGGCTAAAGGTGCCCGCTTCATTTCCTAACAGCAATAAAGTATCCGCAGAACTATCCCGACAACGTATTCTTTCTTTATCGAAGGGGTGTCGTTTATATCCCGGTCATGGTGAGAATTATGAGAACTTTCAGCCGGAAGTATATTTATAGGCTGTTTTATTGGCTATTTATCCCCTATTATGTGAGGCGGAAGAGTTCTTCTTCTGTCGAATGAACCTGATTTATTTTACAAAGAAATGGATAAGAGAATATATCTTTGCCTCGCCCACATGAGCGGCAAGGAGATGGGCTTCATACAAGAAGCCTTTGATACCAACTGGGTTGTTCCTCTCGGACCGAACGTGAATGCCTTCGAGCAGGATTTGGAACGCTTCATTGGGCGGAATAAAAAGGTGGTGGCTTTAAGTGCCGGTACTGCTGCTGTGCATCTGGCCCTGCTTGCTTGCGGAGTTGCTCAGGGTGACGAAGTGATAGTACAGAGCTTCACTTTTTGTGCCTCTTCCCATCCGGTGACCTACCTTGGTGCCACTCCGGTATTCGTGGATTCTGAGGCTGATACATGGAACATGGACCCGGTTCTTCTGGAGCAGGCTATCAGGGACCGTATCGACAAGACCGGCCGAAAGCCCAAAGCGATTGTTCCGGTGGCTTTGTATGGGATGCCCTACAAGATAGACCAAATCATGTCGGTGGCAGATAAATATGATATTCCGGTCATAGAGGATGCCGCCGAAGGCTTTGGAAGCAAGTTTGACGGGCAAGTTCTTGGAACTTTTGGCAAATATGGTGTGCTTTCTTTCAATGGCAACAAGATGATAACCACCAGTGGTGGCGGTGCTTTGATTTGCCCTGATGAAGAGTCCAAACGTGAGATAATGTTCTATGCTACCCAGGCCCGTGAGTCCTATCCCTACTACCAGCATGAGCGTATAGGCTATAATTATAGGATGAGTAACATTTGTGCGGGAATCGGCCGCGGTCAGATGACGGTGGTGGATGAGCATATAGCGCACCATAAGCATCTGTGCGGTCTGTATCGTAAGTTGTTGGCCGATGTGGAGGGAATCACGCTTCATGAGAATCCTTCCGGACATTATGACAGCAATTATTGGCTGAACACGGTACTGCTTGACGGGAATCTGCATGTGAGAGGTGAGGAGGATGCCTACCGTGAGACAGTAAAAGGCGCCGTAGGTGGTGCCGCCGGTGTTACGCATGAGTCAGTGAATGCCCATACTTCTTGTGAGCCTAACCGTAATGTAGAGGCTATGCGTGTTTGTTTGGATAAAGCCGGTATCGAGAGCCGTCCCTTATGGAAGCCCATGCATCTCCAGCCGGTTTATGCAGCTAATCCTGCCTATGTGAATGGTGTCAGTGAGGGCTTGTTCAAACGTGGTCTTTGCTTGCCGAGCGGTCCTTATGTGACGGATGAGGACGTGAGATACATAGTGAATGAAATGAAGAAGAGTATACTATGAAACTACATAGTATCAATTTTTTATGAACTAATTTCAGAAAACAGCTTCAGTGGGGCTGTTTTCTTTGTTTATAGGCATATTTAAGATGGTTACCGAGAAGTCTTCCCTGGCTTTGGGGGATGTCCATAATGTGATCCTCTGTGATAGAGAGTCATAGTTGTGTGTTGCCACTCTTACTTGAATAACCGTTCTTTGGTGGTGAATAATAACCAATAAACGTTTATCAATTATGGCAGTAGTAGCTTATTTAAGAGTGAGTACAGAAAAGCAGTTTTTAGAGAATCAGCGCGAGGAAATTATACGCTTCGCGGAAAAGAATGGATTGAGCATCGACAGATGGTACATGGAGACAGTCAGCGGAAAAGTGAGTAGCAAGGAGCGCAAACTGGCCGGTTTGCTGGACCGGATGAAACCGGGAGACTCCTTGATTATAACGGAAATTTCACGGCTTAGCCGGACACTGCTGGAGATAATGACCATTCTTAACTCCTGCATCAAAAGGGGAGTGGTGCTGTACAGTACCAAAGAGGGGTATGTGTTCCAGAATGACATCAATAGCAAAGTGCTGGGATTTGCTTTTGGACTGATGGCTGAGATAGAGCGTAATCTGATTTCCATGCGCACCAAAGAAGCCTTGGAACGACGGAGGAAAGAAGGAAAACATCTGGGCAGGAAGAAAGGGGACACACCCAAAATGAAGATACTCTATGCGAACAAGAGGAAGCTTGTAAGGGAGCACCAAAGAGGAGAGTCGTGTGCTGAGCTTGCCCGGCAGATGGGAGTGTCACGGACTACGATGTTCCGTTTTCTGAGACACTATTGAGCAATTCAGCTAAACGAAGGTGTCAAAGGTGGGATTCCTTTTGACACGCTTCGTGTGGGCTACTTATTCGGCTGATACTTCTTTCTTTTCCTTCCACTCTTTCCCGCGCTTGTGTAGGTTTTTCAGCTCGAATGACAGCATGATACGGAAGAAACCTATAATCAGGAATGCAAACGAAATCATGTACACGGCGTAAAGGGCGCCTACTGCCGGTTGCCACAAGATGATGAGCGAGCAGATGACGGCAAGAATACCGAAAGCAACGTACCATCCCCAGTCTCTTGTCCCGTATCTTTTGAGGTCCATGGCATAGCCTACGGATGAGAAGCCGCGGAACATCAGCCAGAAGGCGATGATGAACGGAATGACTTCCATGCTGAGCATCGGGTAGGCTATCAGGTAGAATCCCAGAATCATGTCGATGATGCCTCCAGCCAGATACCATCCCCAACTGGATACCCTTCTACGGTTACTTACTGCAAAGGATATTTCCAGCAGACCGCTGAACAACATGGAGACGCTGAACAGAATGCTCAATACCGCATACCCGCTGAGGGGGGAGAACATCAGGCTTATAGCCACTATTACATAAAGAATACCAAGAATGAGTGAAATCCACCAATTCTTTACTTCCTGCTGAAGTTCGTCAAAAATAGTTTTCATGTGAATTTAATTTTTTAAGTGATTATCATTAATTCGTCCGTAGAATAACAGTTTATCTGGAAAAAAGTTTCGGGTGAACTTTTTCTGTATGTAATTTGTTATGTATACATATAATTTGATAAAACTATGGCAACAACAAAATTTAAAGGACAACCGGTAAAGGTTATCGGTGAATTTATAAAGGTGGGCTCTGTTGCCCCCGATTTCGAATTGGTAAAAACAGATTTGTCTTCCTTCTCTTTGAAGGAACTGAACGGGAAGAATGTTATTTTGAATATTTTCCCCAGCCTTGACACTGGTGTGTGCGCTACTTCTGTACGTAAGTTCAACAAACTGGCTGCCGGCCTGCCCGATACGGTAGTGTTGGCAATCTCCAAGGATTTGCCTTTTGCACATGCACGTTTCTGTACAACGGAGGGTATTGAGAATGTGATTCCTTTGTCTGATTTCCGTTTTTCCGATTTTGATGAAAACTACGGGGTACGCATGGCCGACGGACCGCTTGCAGGTCTACTGGCGCGTTCGGTAGTGGTTATCGGTAAGGATGGTAAGATTGCCTATACGGAATTGGTACCTGAAATTACGCAAGAACCTGACTATGATAAAGCTATTGCAGCTGTAAAGTAGAAAGTTTGGATTTGGGATAAGCAATAAAAAGCGGTGGACAGAATTTATCATGCTGTCCACCGCTTTTTTATTATCATACCGTTTTCTTTTTTATTTCTTCTTCATGCCTTTATAGATGAAGAATGCCACGATGAGTACGCCGATGCCGATAAATACATAACCTATCTCATGGCTGTATTCCGTTACTTTGGCAAGCAGCTGTTCCTCGTTCTCAATGCCGGGTACTGTGGACAAGTAATAGCCGATAAAAGCCAGGATGGAATTCCAAAGGCCTGCACCCAAGGTGGTGTACAGCAAGAAAGTTCCCAGTTTCATGCGTGCCAGGCCGGCAGGGATGGATATCAACTGGCGTACGGCAGGTATCAGGCGGCCGACAAAGGTTGATACGGCTCCATGCTTGTCAAAATATTCTTCCGCATGCTGCACTTTGGCTTCGTCGATGAGGCACATGTGCCCGAAACGGCTGTTGGCAAACTTGTAAATGATGGGGCGTCCCAGCCATTTTGCCAGATAGTAGTTTATCAAGGCTCCGATATTTGCCCCTATGGTTGCAAACAATACCACCAGATATATATTCATGTTGTCATTGTTGGCGGCTTTCCAAGCGGCAGGAGGGACTACAACTTCCGAGGGGAAGGGAATAAACGAACTTTCAATGGCCATCAATAAAGTGATGGTCCAGTAATTGAGGTGGTCGAGACACCATTGGATAAAGGCTACTGATTCCATTTGCTAGATTAGTGGTATATAATTACTGTTATTGTAATGCATTGAAAATATTCTTCATCACTAGGGCCAGCTCTTCCTGATTATCTTCTTGTAGTATCTGCTGTAATCTATCCAGCTCTTCCAGCCTGAACGGATGTTCGCACAGCTGGTTGTACTTCATGAAGTTCTCTTTGTCTTTGAGCAGCATATACAGAGAGGTCAGCCTTTCGTTGATACCTTCAAAGTCCGGTTCCATCTCTTTGACATGTTCAAAGGCCAGCTTGGCATAGCTTAGTTGTCCTATCTCCATGCTACACATGCCTATTTCGTGCCAGGTATCCGCATAGGGGGCATACTCTAAGGCTTTGGCCCATTTTTTCACACCTTTCTCATACTCACCTTCTTCCATGTAGATGCGCCCCTCAATCAGGTACGGGTCTATCTCTTCGGGTGCCAGGTCGTATGCTTTTTTACAATACTGGTGTGCTTTGCGTTTCTTTCCCATCTTGTGCAGGCATAGGGCTGCATTGGCATAAAGAGAAGGCAAGGCGAAGTCATGGCTGTCTTCGGCCGTTATGGCTTTTTCCAGATAGTCGTATCCTTCTTTCCATTCTCCTTTGGAGGCTTTGTTCAGACCGATGAAGGTGTTGATGAAACCGTGGGAGACAAGATGGAATTTTTCGGCCTGCAGGTAGTTCTCCATGGCACTTTCCTCATTTCCCAATTGGAAGAAGGAATGTCCTTTCATCAGGTAGGCATCGGCAAACTCGTCATCGGCCACCGTGGCATAGTCGCATGCTTCGATTGCTTTGTCGAACATCTGCTGGTCAAAGTAGCAACGGGCCAGTCCAAACCAGTAAGGAGCCGAATACGGATTCTTGTCAATCAGCTTATTGAAGAAGAAGGTGGCTTTTTCAAACAGTCCCTGGGCGTAGTAACAGTCGCCGGTGACGGCAAGGTAGGCTTCTTCTTCGGCATATTTTTCGAGTCCGCGCGTCAGCCATGTCAATGCTTTTTCCGGGAATCCCATGTCAATGTACATATAGGATACATCGACGATGTTGGCCAGGTCGTCCTTATCGTTTATGCTGTCGAGTATCGCTTCTGCTTCTGCTTCTTTGCCTTCGCCCAACAGTAGGTTGGCTTTCAGCACTTTCACTTCGGAAGATTCTTCGGCAATCCGTTCCAATATATCTTTGGCTTGCTCTTTATGCTGGGTGTCGAGGAACAAGTATGCCTGTTCTACCAGCAGAGCCGTATTATCCGGATGTATTCCCAAGCCATACTCTACGACCTCGGTAGCCATGGCATATTTATGATGCACGGCATACCAGTCTGCGAGGTCGGCTAAGTCGTCTGCGTCCAGATAGATGGTTCTGTTCTCTGCTTTGGCAGCTTCATATTGTTCTGCCATTTCTTGCAGTTCTTTGTCTCTTCCGGACAGCAGGTTTTTTTTACTCATATTCTTATTTATTGATTTTACCCCAAACGTCTTTCAGACCTACAGTACGGTTGAATACCATTTTTTCTGGCGTAGAATCTTTGTCAACATTAAAATAACCGATACGTTGGAACTGCAGGTAGGAGAGGGGCTGCATGCCGGCAGCGTACTTCTCGATGTAGCAGCAGGGCAGCACATTCAGGGAGTCGGGGTTGATCATTTCTTTCATGGCTGTCAGTGCGTCGCAGTTCTTCGCTTCGCGGATGGCGGCAAGCTCGTCGCGCGGGTTCTCCACTTTCCACAGACGGTCGTAGAGACGCACTTCTGCTTCGAGGCAGTGGGCACAACTTACCCAGTGGATGGTGCCTTTCACCTTACGGTTGGCTCCGGGCAGACCGCTCTTGGTATCGGGGTCGTATTCGCAATATACTTCGGTGATTTCACCGGCGTCGTTCTTCTTGCAGTCGGTGCATTTCACGATGTACGCGTTCTTCAGACGTACCTCTTGTCCCGGTGTCATGCGGAAGTATTTTTTCGGAGCATCTTCCATGAAGTCGTCGCGCTCCATCCAGAGTTCGCGGCTAAACTCGATGACGTGGTTGCCTTCTTCGGGATGTTCGGGGTTGTTGACGGCTTCCATCTCTTCCACTTGCCCTTCGGGATAGTTAGTGATGATAAGCTTCACCGGATTCAGTACGGCGGATACGCGGGTGGCGCGGTCGTTCAGGTCTTCGCGCACGGCGCTTTCCAGCAGGGCAAATTCATTGAGCGCATCGTAGGTTGTATATCCTATTTTGTCGATGAACTTATGGATGGACTCCGGAGAGTAACCGCGACGGCGGAAACCGCAGATAGTCGGCATACGGGGGTCGTCCCAACCGTTCACCAAGCCTTCCTTGACTAGAGTCAGCAGGTTGCGCTTGCTCATCAGCGTATAGCTGAGGTTCAGTTTGTTGAACTCATACTGATGGGGGCGGTTATCATCGAGGTCTTTGCCTTCCTTCACCCAGTCCACGAAGAGGTCGTAGAGCGGACGGTGGGGCACAAACTCCAGTGTGCAGAGCGAGTGTGTCACGCCTTCGAAGAAGTCGCTTTGCCCGTGGGCAAAGTCGTACATCGGATAAGCCTTCCAAGTGGTGCCCGTGCGATGGTGCGGATGCTTCACTACACGGTAGATGATAGGGTCGCGGAAGTGCATGTTGGGGCTTGCCATGTCTATCTTGGCGCGGAGCACCATGGCACCTTCCTCAATCTCGCCGCTGTTCATCTTCTGGAACAAATCCAGTGTTTCTTCGATAGGACGGTTGCGGTAGGGACTTTCCACACCGGGCTGGGTGGGAGTTCCTTTCTGGGCGGCAATCTGCTCGGAAGTCTGTTCGTCGATGTATGCCTTGCCCTCCTTGATGAGGCGGATAGCGAAGTCCCACAATTGCTGGAAATAGTCGGAAGCGTAATATTCGTTACCCCATTTGTAGCCCAGCCACTGGATGTCTTCCTTGATGGCTTCTACATATTCCACATCTTCCTTGGTGGGATTGGTGTCATCGAAACGCAGGTTGCAGACACCGCCGTGTGCGGCGGCAATACCGAAATCAAGGCAGATGGCCTTGGCGTGTCCGATGTGGAGGTAACCGTTCGGTTCGGGCGGGAAGCGTGTTTGTACTTTTCCCCCGTTTTTACCTTCTTTCAAATCGTTTTCTACTATTTGCTCAATGAAGTTCAAGCTCTTTTTTTCGCTTGTTTCTTCGCTCTTTATTTCTGCCATAATGTTACTATTTTCGTATCGTGGGGACAAAGATAGGGTAAAAAAATGAAGAATGAAGAATGAAGAATGAAGATTTATTCTTTATGTACCGGGATATATCCGCTCTCTTTGATGATTTTCTGTCCTGCGGCAGACAAGATGAAATCGAGCAGAGGGGCTACGACCGAGGCGTTTTTTCGGTTATAATAATAGTATAGCGGGCGTACTATCGGATAAGTCTTATTGATGGCATTCTCCAGCGTGGGAGCGGCATAATGCTGCCCGTCGTATGAAACGGCGAGTGTCTTGATACGCGGTGATACATAGGCTAGACCCACATATCCGATGGCTCCGCGAGTTTGGCTGACGGATTGGATAATGGCTCCCGTGGCAGGCATGGAGAGACTGCTGCTCATGTAGTTCTTGTTTTTCAGTACGCTTTCCTTGAAGAACTCGTAGGTACCGGAGGAAGTCTCGCGGGAGTAGACTACGATTTTGCGGTCGTCTCCGCCCACTTGCTGCCAGTTGGTGACTTTGCCCCGGAAGATATCTTCCAGTTGTTGGCGGGTCAGTTGTGTCACCGGGTTAGAGGGGTGGACCACTACGGCAAGGGCATCGTAGGCGATGGGTACTTCCGCCAGGTCTTCTCCGGCAGCTTTGGCTTTCATCTTTTCGCTGAACTTGATGGCGCGGGAAGCCATGGCGATGTCCGTGGTCTGGTCCAGCAGGGCTGAAATACCGACACCGGTTCCGCCGCCGGTCACGGTGACACGGGCAGAGGGGTTCAGGGTCATAAAGCGTTCGGCGGTCTGCTGCGCTATGGGGAGCACGGTGTCGCTGCCTTTGATGCGTTGCGCCTGCATGCCAGTGGTGGCAGCTGCCAGGGCGAGGAGTAGGAGTAATTCTCTTGTCTTCATAAAACACATGGTGCAAATAGGGTAAACACATGATGCAAATTAAGGTAATGGATATTACAAATGTGTTACATGGAATGTGCTTTGAGTCGTTGTAATAGTTTTGTAACACCTTTGAAACATTTCTTTCAAACGTTAGTCACACTGCCTTAACATCCGGCCCGTTCCTTTGCATACAGAAATCAATAGGCAACATGAAAAAGATTTTTGAGAAGATTGTAGAAGGTATACTGGCTTGTAGCGGCTTTGTGACGAGTCTTACCATCGTACTTATCGTCGTGTTCCTCTTTTCCGAAGCGCTGGGCTTGTTCAGCAGCAAGGTGATAGAAGAAGGGTATGTATTGGCCTTGAATAAGGAGAACCGGGTGGGCGAACTGACTCCGGCACAGATAAAGAATGTCTTTGATGAAGAGCTGACAAACTGGAACGAAGTGGGAGGGGAGGACCTTCCTATCCGCCTTTTCCGTTTGGAGGACATCACACTGTATTATACGGAAGAGCAGTTGGGCGCTTCCTACGAAAATGCAGGTGCCTGCATTACGGAGCTGGTGGAGCGTACGCCTGGCATTATAGCCTTTGTACCGCAGCAGTTCATTGTCCGTCCGGACTCGGTGCATCTGCTGAAAGACAACACCATTTCGGTGAAGGACGTCTTTGCCGGTGCCGAATGGTTTCCCACGGCAACACCTGCTGCGCAGTTCGGCTTTTTGCCGCTCATTACGGGGACGCTGTGGGTCAGTCTGTTTGCCATCCTCTTTGCATTGCCGTTTGGTCTGTCGGTGGCAATCTATATGTCGGAGGTAGCCAATTCCCGGGTAAGGAATCTGCTGAAGCCCATCATTGAGTTGCTGAGTGGCATACCGTCGGTGGTCTACGGCTTTTTCGGTTTGATTGTCATTGTGCCTTTTTTGCAGCAGGTCTTCGACTTGCCGGTCGGCGAGAGCGGGCTGGCGGGCAGTATTGTGCTTGCCATTATGGCACTGCCCACCATCATTACGGTGACGGAAGATGCGATGAGAAACTGCCCTCGTGCCATGCGTGAAGCCAGTCTGGCACTGGGAGCGTCGCAATGGCAGACTATATATAAGGTGGTGATTCCTTACTCCATTTCGGGCATCACCTCCGGAGTGGTGTTGGGCATCGGCCGTGCGGTGGGCGAGACGATGGCTGTGCTGATGGTGACGGGCAACGCCGCCGTCATTCCCCATACCATCCTGGAACCGCTGCGCACCATTCCGGCAACGATTGCCGCGGAGCTGGGCGAGGCACCTGCCGGCGGACCTCACTACGAAGCATTGTTCCTACTGGGTGTCGTGCTGTTCTTCATCAGTTTATTGATAAATTTCACGGTGGAAGCAGTTTCGCCAAGACGAAAATAAAAGAAGGTAGATATGGTCAATAGAAAGCATCTTTCGCAAAACGTGGCATTCGGCTTGTTCCGTCTGTTGAGCCTAAGTGTGGTGGGGATTCTTTTTGCAATCCTCGGCTTCATTATATATAAAGGTATAGGAGTTATCGATTGGGAGTTCCTCACTACGGCTCCTACCAACGGTATGACTGCCGGCGGAATCCTTCCTGCCATTGTAGGTACGTTCTGCTTGATGGCGGGCAGTGCTTTATTTGCCTTTCCGGTGGGAGTGATGAGCGGTATTTATATGAATGAGTATGTGCCGAAAGGCTGGGTAGTACGCTTCATACGGATGATGACGAATAATCTGAGCGGCATCCCTTCCATCGTGTTCGGTCTGTTCGGCATGGCACTGTTCGTCAACTATATGGATTTTGGAGACAGCATCCTGGCAGGTTCGTTGACACTGGGCTTGCTGAGTCTGCCTTTGGTTATCCGCACCACGGAAGAAGCACTGAAAGCCATCCCCGACAGCATGCGCGAAGGAAGCCGCGCGTTGGGAGCCACCAAGCTCCAGACCATCTGGCATGTCATCCTGCCGATGGGAATGCCCAATATCATCACCGGACTGATTCTGGCGCTGGGGCGCGTTTCGGGCGAGACGGCACCCATCCTTTTCACCTGTGCCGCCTACTTCCTGCCGCAACTGCCGACCGGTATCTTCGACCAGTGCATGGCGCTTCCTTATCACCTCTATGTCATCTCTACCAGCGGTACGGATATGGAAGCGCAGCTTCCCATCGCTTATGGCACAGCATTGGTGCTGATACTGATTATCCTCCTGGTGAATCTGTTGGCAAACGCCCTGCGGAAATACTTTGAGAAGAAGATTAAGACGAATTGAAAACATATACAATAGGTATGAAGAACAAGATAGAAACCCGTGACGTGAACTTCTGGTATGGCGATTTCCATGCCCTGAAAGGCATCAGCATGGACATTGAGGAGAAGTCTGTGATAGCCTTCATCGGCCCCTCGGGCTGTGGAAAGTCTACCTTCCTGCGCCTGCTGAACCGCATGAACGATTTGATTCCCGACACCCGTCTGACCGGCGAGATACGCATTGACGGACAAGACATCTATGGAAAAGGAGTGCAAGTGGACGAACTCCGCAAGAACGTGGGCATGGTGTTCCAGCGGCCCAATCCTTTCCCAAAAAGCATCTTCGAGAACGTTGCCTACGGACTCCGTGTGAATGGCATCACCGATAACGCCTTCATCCGTCAGCGGGTGGAAGAAACTCTGAAAGGCGCCGCCCTTTGGGACGAGGTGAAGGACAAGCTGAAAGTCTCTGCCTACGCCCTCTCCGGCGGTCAGCAGCAACGTCTCTGCATAGCCCGTGCCATGGCGGTGTCTCCTTCAGTCCTGCTGATGGATGAGCCGGCATCCGCCCTCGACCCCATCTCCACTGCCAAGGTGGAAGAGCTTATCCACGAGTTGAAGAAGCAGTACACTATCGTCATCGTCACCCACAACATGCAACAGGCAGCACGTGTCAGTGATAATACGGCTTTCTTCTATATGGGGCAGATGGTGGAGTTTGGAGATACCCGGAAGATATTTACGAATCCCGATAAGGTGGAGACGCAGAACTACATCACGGGACGCTTCGGGTAGCGGATTGTTCCATACAAGCAAAAATAAGTTGTACAAAAGTAATCTTAAAATAGAAACATTATGGTGAAGTTTATCGAATCTGAACTCGTCTTGCTGAAAAAGGAAATAGACGAAATGTGGACCCTGGTATATAATCAGCTCGACCGTGCAGGTGATGCCGTGCTTACGCTGGACCGGGAACTGGCCCAGCAGGTATTGGTGTGCGAACGTCGCGTCAATGCTTTCGAACTGAAAATAGACAGCGACGTGGAAGACATCATTGCCCTTTACAACCCCGTTGCCATCGACCTGCGCTTTGTGCTTGCCATGCTCAAAATCAATACGAACCTGGAGCGTCTGGGCGACTTTGCAGAGGGCATTGCCCGCTTTGCCCTCAACTGCCATGAACCTGCTTTGGATACTGAGCTGGTCAAGCAACTCCGTCTCGAAGAGATGATAGCCCAGGTACTCTCCATGCTCGAACAGGCAAAACAGGCGCTTCAGGAGGAGAGCCAGGAACTGGCTACCGCCGTGTTTGCCAAGGACAATATGCTGGATGAAATCAATGCTGAGGCCACTGCCATTCTTGCCGACTACATCAGCCGGCATCCGGAGAGTGCACTCTCTTGTCTGAACCTGGTGAGCGTGTTCCGCAAGTTGGAGCGTTCCGGCGACCACATCACGAATATTGCCGAAGAAATAGTGTTCTTTATCGACGCAAAAGTGTTAAAACATAGTGGGCGGACAGACGAACACTACTTAAATGATAAGAAATAAACAAAATTTTAGGATAATTTCAGTGTTTCATGGAAAATAGCCTTATATTTGTCCATTGAAAACGATTGCAGGTGTAGAAAAATGCTTTGAAATGATAATAAACTTAAATGATTTCTCAAAAAGATGTTATAAGACATGTTTTTTAATTTGGTTAGTATCACGAAAAGCGCCTATATTTGCATCGTTATCCTGAAAACAATCTTTTTACCTTAAAAAAAAACTAATACCTATTGAAAACTGAAAAAGGAGGCTTTGTGAAAAGCTTCCTTTTTTTTGTACCTATACGAAGGGCTTTTTGTATCTTTGCGCATATTAATAATAAATCGCGTATAACCTAAAAGTATATAGAACCATGTTTTCCGGAATAGTAGAAGAATGTGCCACATTGGTGGCGATGGTCAAAGACCAGGAGAATGTACATTTTACTTTCAAGTGTTCATTCGTCAGTGAATTAAAAATAGACCAGAGTGTGTCTCACAACGGTGTTTGCCTGACGGTAGTCAGTCTGACAGATGATACCTATACCGTGACGGCCATGAAGGAAACGCTGGACCGTTCCAATCTTGGCTTGTTGCAGGTGGGAGATGAAGTGAATGTGGAGCGTAGTATGATGATGAACGGCCGGCTGGATGGCCATATCGTTCAAGGACATGTGGACCAGACTGCCACTTGCATCGATATAAAGGATGCGGAAGGAAGCTATTACTTTACTTTCCGGTATGCTTTTGACAAGGAGATGGCAAAGCGCGGCTACATCACGGTAGACAAAGGCTCGGTAACGGTCAATGGTGTCAGCCTGACCGTGTGCAATCCCACCGACGATACTTTCCAGGTGGCCATTATTCCTTACACCTTTGAGCATACCAATTTCCATGCTTTCAAAGTGGGCAGTGTGGTGAATCTGGAGTTCGATATCATTGGTAAGTACATCAGCCGCATGATACAATATAAATAAGGTAACGGCACTATGGACGATTTCCTGCAATTAGTGGCATCCCGTCAGAGTGACCGTGCCTATGATATGACTCGTGCCGTGGAGCCTGAGAAATATCGGTGATTTACTTTTTAGACACAGATGACGCAGATGACGCGGATTTTTTTAATATTCCAATCCGCGTCATCCGCGTCTAAAAAATAATCAAAAAGAAAGCAGATACGGAGTTTCCGGAAAGACTTCCGCGTGCTTACAAATCCTTCAGCAGCACCTTGCTTGCATTCTTGTAGTATTCCTCCCGTGCCTTCAGCAATGCTCCCCATTGGTTGTTGAATTCATTTTCCTTATCAATTTTGAAATCTTCTGAGCCGTGCGTGTCCAGTTTGTCCAGTAGGAGGGCCACATTCATTTTGTTGATATCCATGGAAGGCTGGTAAGCGATGTCTTCACTCTTTTCATCGGTCACCACTTCATGTAGGAGGTTGATTTCCTGCAATTCATAAAGGGTTTCGTGTGTCAGCCGGATGGGAATCTGGCACTCTTCGGATATCTCTTCGGCTGTATAGGGCTGGGCGTCTTGTTCAAAGCGCTTGGCTATGAGAGACATTATCAGGATGGAGATAAAATCGCGGTAGCGCCGGCTGATATTGCGCGCATCCTTGTCGAAGCTGAAGTTCCGGATATTCTGTCCGGCGTAGGTCAGTTCGGCACCGAATAGGCAGATGGTCCAGGATACCTGCAACCATAGCAGAAACATCGGAAGGGCGGCAAAACTACCATAGATGGCATTGTAACGGGAAACCCACAACTGGCTGCTGATGTAAAGGAATTGGAATGCCTGGTGTGCCGTACCTGCCAGAATACCGGATATGAGTGCGTGTTTCAGCTTGACCTTTGTATTCGGCATAAAGACGTACAGTGCTGTAAACATGAACCAGGTCAGCACGAAGGGGATGAGGCGCACCATAAACTTGCCGACGGGAGCCAGCAGGGTAAAGTCTTCGAGGTTCTTCACCATCGTACTCATGAAGATGGAAAGACCACCGGACACCACCAGCAGAATGGGCATCAGCAGAAGCATAGAGAAGTAATCCGTTATTTTGCGGTACATGCTGCGCGCCTTTTTCACCTGCCAGATGCGGTTGAAGGTGATTTCCATATTGTTGATTAGATTCAGGACTGTCCACAGCAACATAATCAGACCCACTCCGATGAATATTCCACTCTTGGTCTGAGACAAATACGAATTCACGAATTGCAGGATGACTTCCGTGGTTTCCGTAGGACCGCCGAAACCGTTGACAATCTGGCTTTCCATCAGATTATCGAATCCGAAACCGCGGGCTATGGCAAACAAAATGGCAAGAATAGGCACGATGGCAAGCAGCGTACTGTAAGTCAGCGCCGAGGCTTTGTTTACTATCCGGTCTTTGGTGAAGCGGTTGATGCAAAGATAAATCGTCTTGATGATATTGTATACGGAAAAGGTCGTTCGCGTGACTTCATCTTCCGTAATACGCCAGATGTCGTAGGTGAGGAATTTCCAAAGGGCAGCAATACGCTTGTTCATGCTATTATCTCGATTATCCATTGTCAATAAAAAAGCAGTCAGTCTGTAAGCCGGGTTCTGTTCTTCTGTTTCTGAAAAAGCCTAATTAGGAATTATCCATTCTTCATTATCCATTCTCCATTAAAGAAGTGTCTGTCATTTATCTGAGCCGCATGTCACCATACAAGCTTTAGCGGTCTACCCTCCGACATGGAGCGAGCAACTCTCATAACGTCGGTTTACATGACCTTACAACTCCCAAGACGCACAGCCCTTGTGTCGCCACAAGACTGGTAGGCTCTTACCCCACCTTCTCACCCTTACCGTAGCCCAAGGGCGACGGCGGTTATTTTCTTCTACGTTACTCTACCCTCACGGACAGCTTTCTGTTAGGAAGTGGGACGCTCTGTGTTGCCCGGACTTTCCTCATACGCACGAGGCGCAAGCGACAGACCGACCAACTGCTTTATAGGGTACAAAGATACGGAATATTAATGAAGAATGAAGAATGAAGGATGAAGAATTTGTTGTGCAGTGTGCGGATGCAGTACGGATGAATCCTTCATTCTTCATTCTTTACTCTTAATTATCTTAAAAACATGTATCTATTTCGGAATAAATTCGTAGCTTTGCTATTAGTAATAACCCCCAAATCCTTTTGGCCAATGAAAAAGTTATCCTCTCTTTTTTCTTTATTTCTGTTAATCCCGCTTTTTGCTGTCGCTTCGGAAGTGGGTGACCGTACAATACCTGCAGAAGTGGCGCAACTCGCTGACAGTTTGAAACAAAAGTTTGCACCGGACAAGCGCGTGGCTTTGTTCGATGTGGATTACTCTTTCTCCGGAAAGAATGTGATGTTGCGTGGTGTCACCACTTCGGCAGAGGCAAAGACGGCTTTGCTGGATGGTTTGGCAAAGAAAGGATATGCGGTGATGGATTGTCTGCAAGTGCTTCCGGATGAGGCCGGACTTGAAGGCAAGACGTATGGCATTGTCAATGTGTCTGTGTGCAATCTTCGGGTAGCCCCGGATTTCTCTTCAGAAATGATGACGCAAGGCTTGATGGGTATGCCGGTGCGGGTGTTGCAGCGCGACGGCTGGTACCGTATCCAGACACCGGACAACTACATTGCATGGGTACACCGAGTAGGCATACATCCCGTCACGCGGGAAGAGCTGACCGCTTGGAACAATGCAGAGAAAATAGTGGTGACTTCGCATTATGGCTTTGTCTACTCACAGCCCAGCCAGGCATCGCAGACCGTCTCTGATGTTGCTGCCGGAAACCGCCTGAAGTGGGAGGGGACAAAAGGTGCCTTTTATAAGGTGGCTTATCCCGACGGCCGCCAGGGATATATCTCCAAATCCATCTCTATGCCTGAGAAGAAATGGCGGGCAGCCTTGAAGCAGGACGCAGCCAGCATTATAGCTACGGCGCATAGCATGATGGGCATCCCTTATCTTTGGGCTGGCACTTCCTCCAAAGGGGTGGATTGTAGCGGCTTCATGCGCACCGTTCTTTTCATGCACGACATCATCATTCCGCGGGATGCTTCCCAGCAGGCATACGTGGGCGAGCATATCGATATCGCTCCTGATTTCAGTAACCTCCAGCCGGGCGATTTGATTTTCTTCGGGCGCAAGGCGACGCCGGAACGCAAGGAACGTGTGGTACATGTCGGCATGTATATCGGCAACAAGCGTTTCATCCATTCGCAAGGCGATGTGCGCGTCAATAGCTTCAGCCCCGACGACGAGCTGTTCGATGAATACAACCTCGGTAGACTGTTGTTCGCTACGCGCGTGTTACCTTATATAAATAAGGAGGCGTCGCTCAATACAACGGAAACGAATCCATTTTATTCAATGTAATAATGTGCTAATGTGCCAATATGCCAATGACCTGCGGCGTGACGGTACAAACATAACGTAGCATATACATAGCGCAGCCCATTGGCACATTAGCCCATTAGCATATTGGCACATTTAATACACACACAATTATGTCAAACAGAAGAGATTTCCTGAAAACCGCCGCTTTTGCCGCACTCGGCTCAGGCATGGCAATCAATCATGTATTTGCCGGAGGAAATGACGCTCCTTCCTTGTTCAACGTGAACAGTAGGGCAGGTGTAACCCCCAAAATGAAACTGCGTTTCTTCCCCTATGAACTGAAATTGCGCCATGTCTTTACAGTGGCCACCTACTCGCGTACTACCACTCCCGACGTTCAAGTCGAGATAGAATATGATGGCATTATCGGTTATGGTGAAGCCTCCATGCCCCCGTACCTGCAACACGAATTAGGCACGATGGACAGTGTATTGGCTTTTCTGAAGAAGGTGCAGGATGTTATCGGCCAATTCTCAGACCCCTTTCAGCTGGAAGATATACTGGCTTATATAGACAGCCTCTCGGCAGGGGATTCCGCTGCTAAAACTGCTGTGGACATCGCCTTGCACGACCTTGTGGGCAAACTGTTGCAAGCCCCTTGGTATAAGATATGGGGGTTGGACAAGGAAAAGACTCCCTCTACAACTTTCACCATCGGTATTGATACGGCCGACGTGGTGCGTGAAAAGACGAAAGAGTGTGCCGACCAGTTCAATATCCTTAAAGTGAAGCTGGGGCGGGAGAACGACAAGGAAATGATAGAGACCATCCGTTCGGTGACGGACCTTCCGATTGCCATTGATGCCAACCAGGGTTGGAAGGACAAACATCATGCGCTCGATATGATACATTGGCTGCACGAAAAAGGAATTGTCATGATAGAGCAACCGATGCCCAAGGAACAACTGGACGATATTGCATGGGTCACCCAGCAAAGCCCGTTGCCCATATTTGCCGATGAGTCCATTCAGCGTCTGAAGGATGTGGCAGGCTTGAAGGGTGCCTTTACGGGCATCAACATCAAGCTGATGAAGTGTACCGGCATGCGCGAAGCCTGGAAGATGGTGACTTTGGCACGTGCATTGGACATGAAAGTGATGGTAGGATGTATGACCGAGACCTCTTGTGCCATTACCGCTGCCTCCCAATTCTCTCCGGCAGTGGACTTTGCCGACTTGGACGGTAGTCTGCTGATTGCGAACGACCGTTTCAAGGGTATGGAGGTTGTGAAAGGTAAGATAACGTTGCCCGATTTGCCGGGTATTGGAGTGGTGAAGTTATGAGAAAGCTATTGTATACCGTCGCTCTGTTTGTGATAGCTTCTGCATGCAGCACGAAGTCCGAGAGCAAGCCCTATAATTGGGAGGACGACCTGTACCAACGTCTGCTTACGGATTTCTGTATGACGGAATCCCAGGTGAAGGACTATATCCGCAAGTATATTCCCGACGTGACCGATGAGCAGATGCGCCAGTGGGAAGCCTCCAAAGCTTTGGAGTGCATGATGCTGGATGGAGAGAAACGCTATTTCCGCAATGCCGGACCTAATCTGTTTCGTGTGGACTCCACTTGCTATGACATCAAGATAGCCAAGGAAGGCACTTCGCCGAGTGGCAGCGAGAAAGTGAATATGGAGAACCTGCCCGAAATCATTTCTGCTGTGAAGAAAGAGGGCAAGGCCATTGTTGCGCCGAAGCGCATGCGCGTCACCTACACGTTGACCGTAGATACCAATGCCGTGCCTGCCGGGAAAATCATCCGTTGCTGGTTACCCTATCCCCGTCAGGACCAGGCCCGGCAGCAGGATGTCAAGTTCATTTCGGCCAGCGAACCGCAATACACCTTTTCGTCGCCCGAGTGCCGTCACAGTACATTGTACATGGAGAAACGTGCTGTCGAAGGCGAACCGACCGTATTCTCCGAAACCTTTGAGTTTACCGCCAACGGCGAATGGCATAATCTGAAGCCGGAAGACGTGCAGCCCTATGATACGACAACCGCCCTTTATAAGGAATATACTGCCGAGCGTGAGAAGCATATCGTCTTTTCCCCGCGCTTGCGCGAACTTGCTGCCAAATTGACAGCAGGTGAAACCAACCCCTACCTGAAAGCCAAACGTATCTTCCGTTGGGTGAATGACAACTTCCCGTGGGCTTCTGCACGCGAATATTCCACCATTGAGAATATCCCGGAATATGTGTTGGATAACCGTCACGGAGACTGTGGCCAAGTCAGCCTGCTGTTCATTACGCTTTGCCGCATCAGTGGTATTCCCGCACATTTCCAGAGCGGCTTTATGATGCATCCCCGTGCATGGAATCTGCACGATTGGGCAGAAGTCTACTTCGAGGGTGTGGGTTGGGTGCCTGTCGACCAGTCATTCGGCATTCCTGCCTTTGCCCGCAATGCCGACGAAGAATATTTCTTCCTGGGTGGTATAGACTCTTGGCGCATGATTGTGAACACTGATTACGGCATGCCGCTACAGCCCGAAAAGCAGTATCCCCGCAGCGAGACCGTCGACTTCCAGCGTGGCGAGGTGGAGTGGGAGGGAGGTAACCTCTACTTCCCGCAGTGGGACTACCACATGGACATTGATTACTTGAATTATTAAGGTGCTATCTGCTCTCTAAAAACAGATGATGCGTTCAGCCCGAACACATCATCTGTTTGGTATAAACGCATCATCTGTTTACCCCAAATGCATCATCCGTTTCGGCCGCAACGGGTGATGCGTCTTTTTATGCCCTATCTGTCAGTTCTTTAACAGTCAGCAATCGTACATAAATGCTAATTTGTCAGTCTTTGCCGTTAACCGCTGTTAAGCCCTAAATATCCTCTGTTAAAAGAGAACAAAAAAGAGTGACAAGCGGAATAACTGAACGTTTTTTGTCGTTATTTTAACGTCGTAATGTTAAACGAAACTTGAATATTAACAATTTAAAGAATAGGAAGAATAGTATGAAACAGACAACAAAAAACATCCTTGGAGTTGCGGCTATCGTGCTCCTGAGCTCTGGAGTGGCTGGATTGACCACTTATAAGATGCTGAATAAGGAAAAGCCTGCCGCATTCAGCGAGTTGTTCCAACAGAACCCCAATAATCTGCTACCGGCGGCTTTCCATGCAATGGATGCCCAGCCTGTGGATTTGACACAAGCAGCGGAGAGTTCGCTCCATGCTGTAGTGCATATACGCGCCACTCAGTTGAGTAAGACCCAGACGGTGCAAGAACAGCCGGATATTTTTGACTTCTTCTTTGGAGACGGTCGTGGACGCCAGCGCCAGATACAGACCCAGCCGCGTGTAGGTTTCGGTTCGGGTGTCATCATCTCCAAAGACGGATATATTGTGACGAACAATCACGTGGTGGAAGGTGCTGATGAAATCACTGTGAAACTGAATGACGACCGTGAGCTGAAAGGACGCATCATCGGTACTGACCCCAGCACGGACTTGGCATTGATTAAGATTGAAGGGGATGACTTCCCGACAATTCCGGTTGGTGACTCCGACCAGTTGAAGGTGGGAGAATGGGTATTGGCAGTAGGTAATCCGTTCAACCTGAACTCTACCGTAACAGCTGGTATCGTCAGTGCAAAAGCCCGTTCCATTGGCTCTTCTGCCTCCAATGGACAAGCTGCAAACATCCAGTCTTTCATTCAGACGGATGCTGCCATCAACCAAGGTAATAGTGGTGGTGCGTTGGTGAATGCCAAAGGCGAGCTGGTTGGTATCAATGCCATGCTTTACTCACCCACGGGTGCTTATTCCGGCTATGGTTTTGCCATCCCTACCAGCATTATGACAAAGGTGGTAGCCGACTTGAAACAGTTTGGTACCGTGCAGCGCGCGCTCCTTGGCATCAAGGGTAGTGATTTGAGCACAGACCTGCAGATGGACGAACGCTGGACCGAAGAACTGAAGAAGAAGGCCGACGAACTTGGTGTGAAAGAGGGTATCTATGTGGCCGAAGTTGTTGAAGGTGGTTCCGCTGCCGGCATCTTGAAGGAAAATGATGTAATCATAGCATTGAACGGCAAGAAGATTCACAAGTTCTCGGATTTGCAGGAAATGCTGGCAAAACACCGTCCGGGCGACAAAGTGAAGGTAACAGTGGTTCGTGACAAGAAGGAAAAGGAATTCGAAATCACGCTGAAGAATGAGCAAGGCACTACGAAGGTAGTGAAGGATGCCGGAATGGAAATCTTGGGTGCAGCCTTCAAGCCCGTATCTTCCGAGCTGAAGAAGCAGTTGAACCTGGGTTACGGTCTGGAAGTTACCGGGGTTACCAATGGCAAGATGGCCGATGCAGGTATCCGCAAGGGCTTCATCATTCTGAAAGCCAACGGAGTGCCGATGAAGACGGTGGACGATTTGGAAAAGGCGATGAAAGAGGCAAGAAAGTCTCCTGAGCAAGGTTTGTTCATCACCGGTATGTTCCCGTCAGGAAAACGTGCAATGTATGCCGTTGATTTGACTCAAGAATAAAAAATAGGGATAGTTAGGTAAGAAGATTGTAATATTAGCTAACAATAGCGAAAAAGGGGGTGTCGGTACAATACATACCGGCATCCTTTTTGTTATATAGGATAAGATATAAATAAGGTGAAAAAGTTGGGATGAAATTATTGTAACAAAATAATTTGTCGTACCTTTGCAACCCAAATCTGTATTATAAGAATGAGACAACTTAAAATTACAAAAAGTATCACTAACAGAGAGAGCGCTTCTCTTGACAAGTATTTGCAGGAAATCGGTCGCGAAGACCTCATTACTGTTGAAGAGGAAGTGGAGCTCGCTCAGCGCATCCGCAAGGGTGACCGTGTTGCACTGGAGAAATTGACACGTGCCAATCTGCGTTTCGTTGTATCTGTGGCCAAGCAGTACCAAAACCAAGGTTTGAGTTTGCCCGACTTGATTAACGAGGGTAATTTAGGACTGATCAAGGCTGCCGAAAAGTTCGATGAAACACGTGGTTTCAAGTTCATCAGTTATGCAGTATGGTGGATACGTCAGTCCATTCTGCAGGCTTTGGCAGAGCAGTCGCGTATTGTACGTCTTCCGTTGAACCAGGTAGGCTCGCTGAATAAAATCAGCAAGGCCTTCTCCAAGTTCGAGCAGGAAAACGAACGTCGTCCGTCTCCTGAAGAGCTTGCCGATGAACTGGAAATCCCTGTTGACAAAATCTCTGATACGCTGAAGGTGTCCGGCCGTCACATTTCGGTGGACGCACCTTTTGTAGAAGGAGAGGACAACAGCTTGCTCGATGTGCTGGTCAACGACGACTCCCCTATGGCCGACCGCTCTTTGGTGAACGAGTCTCTTGCGAGGGAAATTGATAGAGCTCTTTCTACGTTAACCGATAGGGAAAAAGAAATCATACAGATGTTTTTCGGTATCGGACAGCAGGAAATGACATTAGAGGAAATCGGCGACAAATTCGGCTTGACCCGTGAGCGTGTGCGTCAGATTAAGGAAAAAGCAATCAGAAGATTAAGACAAAGTAATCGTAGTAAATTGCTCAAATCTTATTTGGGATAAATAAGAAATATCAGTTTCCGACAAATAGAAGGAATTAAAAAACCGTACGTCTTTAGTAGGCGTGCGGTTTTTTTTATATCTTTGCCCCCATTGATAATTCATAACTTATAACTCATAACTCAATGAAATACGTTCGTATACTTTGTGCCGTAGCTTTGGTTTTTGCGTTGTGCTCGGCTTTTACAATGAAAGATAAGGAAAAGGCTGTATATGCTTTTGGTGTGGCGGCTTCTTTCAATGACTCCATCGTATATTATACAGACATCCAGGTATTGGACAGCGTAGAGCTGGATAAGAATGGATTTTTGCCCAAGCGTGATTTATACACTTACCAGCTCAAGAATTATCTGGAGTACAATCTGAAGAAGCCGGACTATACTTGCATGATTTATTTCTCTGAAAACAGGAAAAAGTTGGAAAAAGAGGCTGTAAAGGTAAAAGGTAAGTATAAGAAGAGTAAGAATATGGTTTTGCAGGTGGTGAAGCCTGAAGCTTTCACATTTGCAAAACCGCAGGAATAAGATTTCAAGTATGAAAACAAAACTATATCTTATTTTTTTCTTCGTTTTCCCCTTGTTCATGTCGGCGTGTCGTGGTGATGATCCGATGCCTGATCCTCCGGTTGATGGGAAACGTACTGTGCTGGTATATATGGCAGCGGATAATAGTATAAATCCATTGGCTAGCTTTACGGATGGGGATTTGGAGGAATTGAAAGCTGGGATGGCTTCAATTGATAATACATCTGATATGCATTTATTGGTGTATATAGATACGGGATCTCCTCGTTTGATTGAAATTGAAAATAAAGGTGGTACTGTTGTTGAAACAATAGTCAAAGAATACGAAGATAGAAATTCATGTGGAGTAGCTGAGACACAAGAGGTATTCAATGATGTGTTTGGGAATTCTTTATATAAAGCGGAAAGTTATGGTTTGATTTATTGGTCGCATGGGGAAGGATGGATACCTACTCCATTGCCTTCTACTCGCTGGATAGGAAATGATAAGACTGGAGGAGGGCATTATATGAATATTGAGGACTTGAAATCGGTATTACAGAATGCCCCTCATTTTGACTTTATTATGTTTGATGCTTGCTTTATGCAGTCGGTGGAAGTCGCGTATGAGTTGCGTGATTGTTGCGATTACTATATTGGTTTCCCTGCTGAGAATCCAGGTCCAGGTGCTGCCTATGATAGAATGTTTCCATTTATATTTCAGAAAGGTGCAGCGGTAGAAATGGCTATTGGGACTTTTGCTGCTTATGATGAAATTTATACTGGAAAAATAGGGAGTAATAGCAATTGGACAATGGGTACTGCTATAGATGTGCTGAAATCTTCTGAGCTTGAGAACTTAGCTGCTGCTACAGCAAATGCTTTGTCGGGAGTGACAGCAGATAGGGAAGTTCTTCGATCATCGGTCTTTGATTATGATCAGCGTAAAGTAGGATCGTCTTATTATGTAGGCTATTATGATTTCGTAGAAATGATGGAAAAACTTGTTGTGGATGAAGTTGTCTTGGATGAATGGAAGCAAGCATATGATGCAGCTTCTGTCTGTTGGAAAAAAACGCCAATGATTTATTCGATGTCTGTTGGTATGTTCTCCATGAAGCGGGCAAATGGGGTTAGCCATTATATACCTTCCACTGCCACTTCTGCTGCTGCTCAAGCTGCTAATGCCGCTTATCGTTCTACTTCATGGTATAGTGCTGTCGGTCTTGCTCGGCTTGGTTGGTAAGCTTATAAAAACTTGCATACTGAACGGATTATTATAGGTGTAAAAACTTGTAATAATCCGTTTTTTTATGCCTATTCTTATTAAAAATGAGTCTTTTAATAATATTTTCCTTTGGAAATTATGTTTTATTGAAAATAACTCTTTTCTTTGCATCATCAAACTTAAAAAACGAAGAATTATGAAATATGTAATCATTGGCGGTGTAGCAGGTGGAGCCACGGCAGCCGCCCGACTGAGAAGAGTGGACGAAATGGCTGAAATCCTTTTATTGGAGAAAGGCCCTTACATCTCGTATGCTAATTGTGGTTTACCTTATTATATAGGTGGAGTGATAGCAGAGCGCGAGAAGCTGCTGGTGCAGACACCCGAATCTTTCGGCAAGCGCTTCCGCATTGATGTGCGTGTGCAGAATGAAGTAATCGCCATCCATCCCAAAAACAAGACCGTTACCATACGCAATGTGGAAGGCAAGGAGTACGACGAAAGCTATGACAAACTTTTGCTTTCTCCCGGTGCCAACCCCGTGAAGCCCCCCTTGGAAGGCATTAATTCCGAAGGCATCTTCACGTTGCGCAATGTAGAAGATACCGACCATATCAAGGCTTATATCTCGGACAAGCAGGTGAAACGCGCCGTGGTGGTAGGTGCCGGTTTCATCGGATTGGAAATGGCGGAGAACCTGCATCATGCCGGTGTTCATGTGTCTGTAGTCGAAATGGGTAATCAGGTGATGGCACCTATCGACTTCTCTATGGCGGCACCTATTCATCAGCATCTGTTGCAGAAAGGCGTCTCTCTCTATCTGGAAGAAGGAGTAACCCATTTCAAGCGTACGGACAACGGAATCACCGTATTCCTGAAAAGCGGAAAGGCCATTCCTGCCGATATGGTGTTACTCTCCATCGGTGTGCGTCCTGCCACTGCATTGGCGCAACAAGCCGGCTTGAAACTGGGCGAGATGGGCGGTATCTGGGTAGACGAACACTTGGAGACTTCCGAAAAAGACATCTATGCTGTGGGCGATGCCATCGAATATCCTCATCCGCTGACCGGAAAGCCCTGGCTCAATTATCTGGCAAATCCTGCCAACCGCCAGGGACGTATCGTTGCTGATAATATGGTGTTTGGCAATACTGTTTCCTACGAAGGAGCTATCGGCACCTCCATTGCCAAAGTATTCGACATGACGGTAGCCTCTACGGGCCTTGCAGCCAAACGCTTGAAGCAGTGGGGCATGGAATATCAAAGCTCGGTGACTCACTCGGCATCTCATGCCGGTTACTATCCGGATGCCCTACCTTTGACCTTGAAACTGACTTTCCATCCCAAAACCGGTAAACTCTATGGTGCGCAATGTATCGGTTACGAGGGAGTGGACAAGCGAATCGACCAGATAGCCGGACTCATCAAGCGGGGTGGCACAGTCTACGATTTGATGGAGACGGAGCACACGTATGCGCCTCCTTTCTCCTCGGCCAAAGACCCCATCGCTATTGGCGGCTATGTAGCATCGAACATTATCAGCGGTGCTATGCCTGTCATCTCTTGGCGCGAGCTGGTAGAAGAGAAGGATAAAGTGATGCTGATAGATACCCGTACGCCCGAGGAATTCTCTTTCGGCACCATTCCGGGAGCCGTCAATATTCCGTTGGACGAAATGCGCGAACATTTGGCAGAGATACCTACAGACAAGCCGGTAGTGCTTTTCTGTGCTGTGGGTCTGCGCGGTTATCTGTCCCTGCGCATCCTGATGGGGCGCGGCTATCGCAATGTGCGCAATCTGATAGGTGGTTATAAGACCTACTCCACGGCAACAGCACCTCTGCCGTTTCCATCTGCTCCGGCAGGCGGCGGCTCTTCTTCTTCGGTAGAGGCTGCTACTGATGATGTTCCTGCGGATGCATCAGTGTCCAAGAAGGAAACGTTGAAGATAAATGCTTGCGGTTTGCAATGTCCGGGACCTATCATGCAGGTGAAAAAGGCGATGGATAGCATTGCTGTGGGCGAGCGTGTGGAGATTGTGGCAACCGATGCCGGTTTTGCACGCGATGCTTCTGCCTGGTGTGATACGACGGGAAATAAATTGATAGAGAAGCATGACGAGAAAGGACGCTATACGGTAGTCATCGAGAAAGGTGCTCCGGCTTGTACATCTGCTTCCAATGTTTCCGCAGCCAGGGGTAGGGGAAAGACGCTGATTCTGTTCAGTGACGACCTGGACAAAGCGCTGGCAACCTTCGTACTAGCAAACGGAGCAGCGGCAACGGGACAGAAAGTAACCATTTTCTTCACCTTCTGGGGACTGAACGTCTTGAAGAAAGTGCAGAAACCCAGTGTGCAGAAGGACTTCTTCGGCAAGATGTTCGGCATGATGCTGCCGTCCAGCTCTTTGAAACTGAAGTTGTCGCAGATGAATATGTTTGGCATGGGCAGCCGCATGATGCGCTTCTTGATGAAGCGCAAGGGAGTGGATTCTTTGGAGTCGTTGCGCTCGCAGGCATTGGCGCAGGGAGTGGAATTCATTGCTTGCCAGATGTCTATGGATATGATGGGCATCCAGCACGAAGAACTTCTGGATGAAGTAACCATCGGCGGCGTGGCTACCTATATGGAACGTGCGGACAAGGCAAATGTGAACTTATTTATATAGGAGGACAAGATATGGAGACTTTATGTAAAATCCGTGATGTTTATCGGGCTATTGCCGAGTTCGAGGTGCAGTTTACGCAGATGTATGATTTATCGCTGAATGAAGGAATGCTGTTGTGCACGCTGCTCAATACTCCTAAGCTTACCTCCAGTGAGATAGCCGAGGCACTGGGTTTGTCTGCCTCCAACACTTCAAAGGTCATTCGCTCTGTCGAGGGAAAGAAGCTCATTACCCGTCTGATAGGTAAGGAAGATAAGCGTCAGATGCGTTTTTCTCTTACGACAGAAGGCAAGAACCGGATTTCGGATATTAAGAATGCTACTTTCGAATTGTCGGGGTTGTTGCAGCAGGTAGTTAGCCTCGTATAGTTTTGTGTAAAAGCGAATTAATATCGTGTTTGCAGGAAGTTAATATCCTGCGGACACGATATTTGTTTTTTGTAGGACACGTTATTAACTTCTTGCACGACATGTTGTTAGTATCGTGTATTGCATGCTATAAATTGTTTGTATCTGTTCGTGTGTATTTCTATCTTTTATTACTGAGAAATTTACTAAGAATCTTTAATAATGTCTCTTTCGACAATTTCTTAACTCTTAATCAATTCTTTTCTCTGTTTTAAAAATGAACTTGATTGGAAAAGCCATTCTTTATGAATCGCCTATATACTCAGTCGTATTTCCGTAAAGGAACACAAGCTTGATACCAAAGAAATAAATTGAAACTTTCTATGTCAATTGCCTAATATTATTTTACTTTGCTGTCAAATAGTAAGCAATACAGCGATTGATATGCAGAAATTATTGTCTTTGCCGCCTAATCTGGTGTCGGCATTCTATGAACTGGAAAATGTAGACCGTACGGAATGGTTTTGTACTTCCGACCCGGTGGGAATGAAACTTGGCTCGGGTGGGGGAACTACCTGGCTCTTGAGAGAATGGCAGAAGGAACGGGATAGGAAGTATTGGGCGGAGGAGCGTATTCCAACAGAAAAGTGCATTCCAACAGAGAAAAGCATTCCAATAGAGAAGCGTATTCTGCTGCATGCCGGAGGACAAAGCCGTCGTTTACCGGGATATGCACCGTCGGGCAAGATATTGACCCCGATTCCGGTGTTTCGCTGGGCGCGTGGACAAAAACTGGGACAGAATTTATTATCCCTTCAACTCCCACTTTACGAAAAGATAATGGAGCGGGCTCCCGAAAGACTGCGTACGCTGATTGCCAGTGGTGACGTATATATCCGTGCGGAAAAGCCGCTTCAAGAGATTCCCGATGCAGATGTGGTGTGCTATGGACTGTGGGTAGACCCGTTGCTCGCCACACATCATGGTGTGTTTATCTCGGACCGGAATCAACCGGAATCCTTGGATTTCATGCTTCAGAAACCCTCTCTGGAAGAATTGGAAAACCTCTCCAAGACACATCTCTTTTTAATGGATATCGGCATCTGGCTATTGAGCGACCGGGCCGTTGACTTGCTGATGAAACGTTCGCAGAAGGCAGATGGGGCTTTGGACGTGGATACGCCATATTCCGACTTGAAATACTATGACTTGTATGCTGACTTTGGCTTGTCCTTAGGAAATCATCCCCGTATTGAGGATGAAGAGCTGAATAGCCTCTCCGTCGCCATATTGCCTTTGCCCGGAGGCGAATTCTACCATTATGGAACAAGCCGCGAACTGTTGTCTTCAACCGTCACCTTACAGAATAAGGTCTACGACCAGCGCCAGATTATGCACCGGAAGTTGAAGCCCAATCCGGCCATCTTTGTGCAGAATGCAGAAGTGCATCTCCCCCTTACTCCGAAGAACGACAGTCTTTGGATTGAAAATAGCTTTGTTGGGGCTTCTTGGCGGCTGGGGGCACGGCAGATTATCACGGGTGTTCCCAAGAATGACTGGAGGCTGACCATTCCAGACGGTATCTGCATTGATATAGTTCCGCTTGCCGACCAGCGTTGGGCAGTACGCCCCTATGGTTTTGACGATACTTTTAAGGGGGATATTCGGGATGAAAAGACACTGTTCCTTGGAATGTCGTTTTCGGAATGGCTGGCTGAACGGGAATTGTCGGTGGAAGACATCACCGGCAGAAAAGAGGACCTGCAGGCTGCTGCCATCTTCCCGGTTGTGGAAGATAAAGAGCAGATGGGGACAGTGCTTCGATGGATGGTTTCCGAACCGGGCTTGACGGAAGGAAAGGCTGTCTGGCTGGAAAGTCGTCGGTTGTCCGCCGACGAAATTTCAGCACAAGCCGACTTGCGTCTGCTGTATGCACAGCGGGAGAGCTTCTGCAAAGGAAACTGGGAAGTGCTGGCACGCAACCATGCAAAGAGTGTATTCTATCAACTCGACTTGATGGATGTGGCCGGTGAATTCCATAAATTCGGCATTGACAAGCCGGAAGTGTTGCCGACAGATGCCTCGCTGATGCAGCGTATCCATAACCGGATGCTGCGTGCACAGATTGAGAAGCTGGACGGAAGTGACTTCAAGGCAGACGAGCAGGCCGCATTCAATTTGTTGCGCGAAGGATTGCTGACTGATTTGTATGAACGCAAGAGCAGTCCTCGCCTGAATGTGTATAGTGACCAGATTGTATGGGGGCGTAGCCCCGTACGCATAGATATGGCGGGAGGATGGACGGACACTCCGCCTTACTCCTTGTTTGCCGGTGGGAGTGTGGTGAATATTGCCATTGAACTGAACGGGCAGCCGCCTTTACAAGTGTACATCAAACCTTGCGCGGAGCATCGCATCGTGTTGCGCTCCATTGATATGGGAGCCATGGAGGTGGTGAATACTTTTGAGGAATTGCAATCCTATTGCATGATAGGTTCCCCCTTTTCCATTCCCAAAGCAGCATTGGCGCTGGCCGGGTTTGTTCCGGCTTTTTCAGAAACGGCTTATCCTTCGCTGGAAAAACAACTGGAAGCCTTCGGCACAGGTATAGAGATTACATTGCTTTCTGCCATACCTGCAGGTTCCGGTCTGGGCACAAGCTCCATTTTGGCTTCTACTGTCTTGGGTTCATTGAGTGACTTTTGCGGACTGATGTGGGATAAGAACGAAATATGCCGCCGTACGCTTGCCCTGGAACAGTTGCTGACGACCGGTGGCGGTTGGCAAGACCAATACGGTGGGGTACTGCAAGGTATCAAACTGTTGCAGACGGAGGCTGGATTTGCCCAGCAGCCATTGGTACGCTGGTTGCCCGAGCATTTGTTTACCCATCCGGAATACCGCGATTGCCATCTGCTGTATTATACGGGCATTACGCGTACAGCCAAGGGCATCCTTGCAGAAATAGTACGCTCCATGTTCCTCAACTCTTCCCTGCACCTGGGGTTATTAGAAGAGATGAAAGCACATGCCTTGGATATGGCCGAAGCCATTCAACGGAATGACTTCAAGAGTTTCGGAACACTGGTAGGCAAGACATGGATGCAGAAGAAGGCACTGGACAGTGGAACAAATCCTCCTGCCGTAGAGGACATCATCCGTCAGATAAAAGACTATACCTTAGGATATAAACTGCCGGGAGCCGGTGGGGGAGGTTATCTGTATATGGTGGCTAAGGATCCGCAGGCAGCCCTGCGCATCCGTGAGACCTTGACGCTGAATGTACCGAATCCGAGAGCCAGGTTCGTAGAAATGTCACTCTCGGATAAGGGATTCCAGGTGTCGCGGAGCTGAAATTCATCATTCATGATGATACGGCCCCCCGTTCAGTATGGTCATCGCCCGGTAGAGTTGCTCCACAAAGATGAGGCGCACCATCTGATGGGAAAAGGTCATGCGTGAGAGGGACATCTTCTCGTGTGCCGCTTCGTACACTTTGGGGGAGAATCCGTAAGGGCCTCCGATAATAAATACCAGCCGTTTGTTCACGGTATTCATCTTGCGCTTCATATAGTCTGCAAACTCTATGGAGCGCATTTCTTTTCCACCTTCGTCCAGCAGTACGACCACATCTCCCGGCTGGAGAGCTTTCAATATCAGTTCCCCTTCCTTTTCCTTCTGCACTTCCATGGAGAGACTCTTGGTGTTTTTCAGTTCGGGGATGACTTCCATCTCGAATGAGAGATAACGCTTGGTACGTTGCACATAGTCGTTGATGGCTGTTATAAAGTGTTGTTCTACAGTTCGTCCTACAACGAGCAGAGTAGTTTTCATACTGGTTCTGTTTTGATTAGCGCACAAATTTAGCATTTTTTTATTGTATTTTGAGACAAATGCTTACCTTTGCCTATCATAAATACTTGTGAAAATGAAAAAACGGGTAATCTTTTTGTTGACCGGTCTCTTCATTTGGACGTCTGTGCTGCTGGCCCAGAATGTTCCCGAGGGAGTGATTGGAGCCTTCAAGGAAGGAAACTCTCAGGAGCTCAACAAGTATCTGGGTGACAAGGTCGATTTAATCATTCAGAATAAGTCGACCCACGCCGATAAGCGGACGGCAGAGGGCACAATGGCTGCTTTCTTCTCCAACCACAAGGTCGGCAGTTTTAATGTGAACCATCAGGGGAAGCGCGATGAGTCCGGTTTCGTCATCGGTACCTTGATGACCGCAAATGGAAACTTTCGGGTGAATTGTTTCTTCAGAAAAGTACAGAACAAATATGTCATACATCAAATAAGGATAGATAAAACAGATGAATAAGGAAGAAGAATTGATTGACAGGCTGATAGACCTGGCTTTCGCCGAAGATATAGGCGATGGAGACCATACAACCCTTTCGTGCATTCCTGCTACGGCAATGGGCAAATCCAAACTGTTGATAAAAGAACCGGGCATCCTGGCCGGTATCGAGATAGCAAAGGAGGTGTTCCGCCGTTTCGATCCTACCATGAAGGTGGAAGTGTTCATTAATGACGGTACAGCCGTAAAGCCGGGTGATGTGGCCATGATTGTGGAAGGCAAGATACAGTCTTTGTTGCAAACGGAGCGTCTGATGCTGAACATCATGCAGCGCATGAGTGGCATTGCCACCATGACACATAGGTATGCCGAGCAACTGAAAGGTACGAATACCCGTGTACTCGATACCCGCAAGACTACTCCGGGCATGCGTATCCTCGAGAAAATGGCAGTGAAAATCGGTGGCGGTGTAAACCACCGTATCGGCTTGTTCGATATGATTTTGCTGAAAGACAACCATGTGGACTTTGCCGGAGGAATCGACAAGGCTATCAACCGTGCGAAGGAATATTGCAAGGAAAAAGGCAAGGACCTCAAGATAGAAATAGAAGTGCGCAACTTCGACGAATTGCAGCAGGTGCTCGACCTGGGCGGTGTAGACCGTATCATGTTCGACAACTTTACGCCGGCAATGACAAAGAAGGCCGTAGAGATGGTAGGCGGCCGCTATGAAACGGAATCTTCCGGCGGCATCACGTTTGATACGCTCCGCGACTATGCCGAATGCGGTGTAGACTTTATCTCAGTCGGTGCGCTGACCCATTCTGTGAAGGGATTGGATATGAGTTTTAAAGCATGTTGACAAAGGCAGAACGCGTTATTGCAGAATAATAAGGAAAGCCTCTCATAAAGAATGCTGCATTAAGGCAGATTTATGAGAGGCTTTCTCTTGATAACCGGTAGAGTAATGGCACCCGGAAAAACAGATGGTGTATTTGGGAGAAACAGATGGTCTGTTTGGGGCAGATAGATGATGCGTTTGGCTGTAACGGATGATGTGTTTCAATGGATAAATAGCGTAGGAAGGTATGAAAAACATAACATGGAATAAAGTAAAAACAACTGTCAAAGGTTGGCAAGTGGGAGACTACATCCGGCAGACTTCCATTGTGGTGATTGGTGTACTGATTACCTTTGCCGGTAGTGAGTTGGTTACTCAAAACTCCGAGAAGAAAGATATTCAAGCCACCATGTCGCTGATTAGGGATGAACTGAAAAGCAACCGGGAGAATTATGAGAGTATCGTTTCAGAGTTTAGAGAGGATGAACGTCTTTCCAGCTTATTGGTGGAGTATGACTTAAAGCATCGGACGATACCGGAAGATTCATTGATACAGTTCCGCTTTCTTATGGGGCATATCCGCAGTTTTTATTATAGTCAGAATGCATTGGATATACTTAAAAACTCCATGTTGATGCAGAAGATTTCAGATAAAGAGTTACTGTTGCAGTTGACCGGAATCTATGAGGTATTGGATGGATTTAGGGCGACTATGAATGGCTATTACGATATGAAGGACGAAATTATGGTTCCTTTCCATTTGGCATTGACTGACGAACAGACGGACCAGATAAATCGTGGAGGATATGAGGCGTGGGATATTTACTTGTCGGACAGGTCGGTACGGAACTTTGTCAGGGTAGCGCGGAACTATTTTACGCCGGACTATGTAGAACGTGTGGGAAAACGTATAGACGAGGCAATACAAGCGCTTGAGAAAAAGTATCATTTAGAATGAAAAGATATGGGAAAGACAAGCTTTAATAGGTTGAACCATAAGATAAAAAGCTGGCGCATAGGTGATTATTTCCGTCAGTTCAGTATTGTGGCTGCGGGCATCATTGTCACTTTCTGGGGAAACGACCGGATTACCGAGAACGCCCGCCAAAAGGAAGTACGTGCTACGATGCAGCTGATAACGGAAGAGTTGGAATATAATAAGCAGGAGCTCCGTAATATAAAGCACTTGTTGGATATTGACATACACATGAGTCTGCTGTTGAAGGAACATGATATGGATGTATCCAAGATACCGACAGATACTCTGTGGAAGTATGGCAAGCTTTTCAATAATATGGATGAATTCTCTTATAGGACAGATGCGCTGGATGTGCTGAAAGGTTCTTCATTGATGCAGTATATACCGGACAAACGTATGTTGCAGGATGTATTGCAGACTTATTTTGAGTTGGGCAGGAAACAGAGGGATGTCGGTGATTACTATGCAACGAAAACAGATGCTCTTATGAGTGCTGCCATGTCCAGGGAGTTGGCGCATGTTTTTGATGGTGACGACAGTCTTCGGGACCAGGCCTTGTTTCTTGTGCAGTATAAGAAATTTATCAATTACGTCAACATGGTTCCCGGTTTTCTGTATTGGCATGAATTTGATGAATTGGATGAAAGGCTGGCCAAGCAGATTCAAGTATTGAAAGCCAAATATAAGTAATCTCCGTTCTTTAACATCTTTTTATATTTAATTCAGCAGCATTTTCAAAAATGCTGCGTCTAACTAACAAACGACGCGAAGAGGCGTCCGTAAAACGAGCACTGACATTGGAAAATGAGATAGAACTGATTGAGGGCTGCCGGGCAGGAAAGGATTCCGCCCGAAAGGAATTATACACCCTCTACTCCAAGCAGATGCTGGCGGTATGTTACCGCTATACGGGCGATGTCGATGCGGCCCATGACGTATTGCACGATGGCTTCATCAAAATTTTCACCCACTTCACCTTCCGTGGCGAATGTGCATTGAGTACCTGGGTGACAAGGGTAATGGTGACGCAGGCGATAGACTACCTGCGGAAACAGCAACGTTTCAGCCAACTGGTGGTGAATGAGGAACAGTTGCCCGACATTCCGGATGAAGCGAGCATTGTCGAAACTGGAGGCCGTATTTCCGAAGAAATGCTGATGGCGTTCGTGGCGGAACTTCCCGATGGATGCCGTACTGTATTCAACTTATACGTCTTTGAGGAGAAATCGCACAAGGAAATAGCCGAAATCCTCCACATCAAAGAGCATTCGTCTACCTCGCAGTTGCATCGTGCTAAGTGTTTGTTGATAAAAAGAATTAAAGAATATACTGAATATGAGAGAAAATGATGAAATAACCGGTTTGTTCCGCAGTCGTCTTGCCGGCGCAGAGATGACAGTGCGGGAGGACTTCTGGGAAGGGTTGCAACGTGACTTGCCGTCACCGGTTGCCGCAAAAGGCAGGAGGCAGCTTTTTCTTTCTCCGAGGTTTCACCGCGTAGCCGCAGCCGCCTCTGTTGTATTTGTACTGGGAGCTGCTTCTGCCGCTTTCTGGTATTTCTCTCCGAAAGAGGAAATCAAGGAGGCCTTTACACAAGTGGCGGCCATGACGCCGGAAGGTAACTTGAACGGGGATGTGGTGCAGGAAAGTTTTCCCTCTATCCATCAGGCCAACCCCATGGCACAAAAGCCCGGTACACAGCATCCCGCCAACGGCATTCCGGCAGGATTGACGGCGCAGGCCGATGAGGATGAATCCATGTCTGTCCATGTTTCCATCCGGATTACCCAACGGGTGTACGGAAACCAGCAGCAGCCGGGAAACGGTTATTACAGTAACGGAACTCCGGCCGGAAACGGGAACTACCATTCAAATCCTGGCCATAAGGATGCTGATATAGATAGAATGCTGCCATCTTCTGAGGAAGAACCGGCAAAGTCTGTGGCTGTATCGCCATCTAAGCCCCGTAATTGGGCATTGAAAGCAGGCATCGGCACTTCCCTGCCGAAAGGGAATTTCCATATGCCGTTCACGGCCGGGGTAAGCGTGGAACGTTGTTTGAACAAGCATTTCTCCTTGGAAGCCGGTCTTCAGTATAATTGCTTGGATGGTGACCATACGTTGCATACGCTGGGAATTCCGGTAAGGCTGAACATGATGCTGGCCAGTACGCCGAAAGTGGATTTCTATGCTATGGTAGGTGGAGTAGCCGAGAAATGCATTGCAGGTGCTCCGGACAATGGTTTCGGTGCAGAGCCGGTACAGTTGTCGGTTGCTGCCGGAGTAGGGGTACGCTATAAAATGAACAACCGTTTTGCCTTGTTTGCAGAGCCGTCTGTATCCCATCATTTCGATACGGACTCGCAGACAAGAACCTTGCGTACGGAACGGCCCACCAATCTGAATCTGTTGTGCGGCGTGCGCATGACTTATTAATCTTAAATACCATACAAATATGAAGACTCTATACAATAAATTACATATATTCGGGCAGACTATGCTGCTCGTATTCTTTACTCTTTCTGTTCTCTCTTTGGGCTCTTGCAGCAAAGAAACGTTGGACTACAACCATCCGGATGTAGACTTGTTTGTCAAGCAGTTGAAGGCTGGCAAATATTCTACCCAAAGTCCGGATGGATTGAGTAACATGCCCAAGTTCACTTCCGAAGATATAGAGGAATTGCTGAAGTATGCCGAGGACTTGACGGTCATTCCCTCTTTCCCCCTGGCTCCGGTATCCTATTCGGCAGGTGGCAAGCTGCGTTTGGGCGAATGCATCCTGTGGACGGTAGAGACTATCCGCCTCGGGAACAATGCTTCGATGGGATGCAAGATGGTACATACGGATGCGGAGAATTATGAAGGTATCTATTTCCTTTCGGACGAAGAGGTGCTGGATGCCGCTTCGCGCTACCGCCGCTGGTGGGAAACCCGTAAGTATCCACGGACTATGTGGACGATTGATCCCTGCTATGACGAACCGCTTTGTGGCAGCGGATATATGTGGTGGTGAAATGTTTTTAGGGATTAAGTAATCAAAACTGTCAGGTGAAGATATCTATACTTGTTTGGGGGCTGCTCTGTGCAGTAGCCTTCCCTTGCTATGCCCAAAACTGGACCCCTCAGGACTCGTTGAGGCTGAACCGGTTGCTGAAGGGCGAGGGGGAGGTAAAACTGAATCCGGAGGTATTGCAGGAATTGGAAATGAACAATTCTCTGGGTACTCCGAAAGCGGTGATGGACAAGTCGTGGATGGATTTTGATAATTCATTGCCCGTCATGCCGAAAGCGCCCGAGAAAAAAGTGGTGCTTACCTTACGTCCTTATACAGCCAATACCAAATATAATTGGGACCCCATTTATCAGAAAAAAATCAAGGTAGACAAGGATACTTGGCGAGGAGATGAATTCTATGCACTTAAGATTCTGATGATTCCTACGAACTGGGCTAAACATCCGTTTGATGCCGGTCCGCGTGAGACGGTGGAGCAGATTGAAGCAACCGGTTTGCGTTACCGGGTGACGGAGCGGGCCAATAATATGGCTGTGGGCGGTTGGCAGGGTGCCAGTGGCGGTGGAATTTCCGGTTTAGACCTGATGACACCTTTTACCCGTGAGTTTTGGAATTTCAAAGGCCGCAAGCGCCGTGCCCGTACGCTGGAAGTATTGAAGGCGTATGGAGATTCGATAACTGTTTTGGAACAACAGTAATTTATCACTTTTTGTCAAATTTTGAACTTTCTTTCTCCTCTTCTTGTTTTCATTAGTAAACCTTTAAAAAAAGTAATAATGAACAGAGTGACTTCTCTATTTGGAATAAGATATCCGATAATTCAAGGTGGTATGGTGTGGTGTAGCGGCTGGAGACTTGCTGCTGCTGTAAGCAATGCGGGAGGGCTGGGCTTGCTCGGCGCAGGTTCGATGCATCCCGAAACGTTGCGGGAGCATATCAGGAAATGCCGTGAGGCTACGCATCATGCTTTTGGTGTGAATATTCCCTTGATGTATCCCCAGATAGAAGAGATAATGCAGATTGTGGCCGACGAGGGAGTGAAGATTGTATTTACATCTGCCGGCAGCCCGAAGAAATGGACTGGTTGGTTGCACGAGCGTGGCATCACGGTGGTGCATGTTGTTTCGTCCTCGCGTTTTGCCGTGAAGGCAGAAGAGGCGGGTGTTGATGCAGTAGTTGCCGAAGGCTTCGAAGCCGGTGGGCACAATGGGAGGGAGGAGACTACCACCCTGTGCCTGATACCAGCTGTACGTGCAGTTACTACACTTCCGCTGATTGCCGCCGGTGGCATTGCAACGGGTGAGGCCATGCTGGCTGCCCGGGTGCTGGGTGCGGAAGGTGTGCAGATTGGTACACGCTTTGCCTTGACGGCAGAGAGTTCTGCAAACGAGGTATTTAAGGATTACTGCTTGCATTTGGAAGAAGGGGATACCCGTCTGCTTTTGAAGAAATTGGCTCCGGTGCGTCTGGTGCGCAATAACTTTCGCAGCGCCGTAGAGGCTGCTGAGGCTGTGGGAGCTTCAGAGGAAGAACTTCGTATCCTTTTAGGGCGTGGCCGTGCCAAACGTGGTATTTTTGAAGGTGACTTGGAAGAAGGGGAACTGGAAATAGGGCAGGTATCTGCCTTGCTGCATGGAAAGGGAGTGCAGTCTGTGGCGTCGGTCATGCAAGAGTTGGTGGAGGAGAGCAGAAGGGCGTGGGAGAGAATGCAGGAATTGGATTTCTGAATATTCCCTCTTCTGGTATCATATAACAATAAAAAAGGAATATTCCCGGTGATTTCGGGGATATTCCTTTTTTAGTTTCAACTTATAACCTTTTATCCTTTGGGGATATTGGTTGTGTCTTTTGCCGTATTTCCACTTGTGGCGGAATTACTTGTGCCATTGCTGCTGGCAGTGGCGCTACCGGTAGCCATATTTGTTGCACTTTTACCGGCTGTCTGCACAGCAGGTTGCTCTTCCCAATGGAACGGTTCAAAGCTACTGTTCGGGTCAACCCAGGACGGTTTCTTGGAAGCATAAATAATGAATGGGGCAATGACTACAATCAGCGCACCGATGATGAGCACGGAGAACCATACAGTGTTGCTGCCTGTTGAAATCTGGCTGGGTGGGATAAAGCTCAATACGAATGCCAGCAATGACCCGCAGAAACCAAGACCACCGATGAGCCACATCAATCCGTTGCCATTCTTGCCGATACGGAACGGACGGTTCAGCTTCTTCATCTTATAACGCAGCACGATGGCTCCGGAGAACATCAGCATATACATGATAAGATAGAGGACTACGGTCAACTGTGACAGAATCTGGTAGAAACTCTGTACGGAAGGCATGACTACGAACAGAAGGCTCAGTACGGTTACTGCACCGCCTTGTACATAAAGGATGTTCTTCTGTACACCCAGTTTGTTTGTCTTCTGGAAGAACGGAGGCATGTAGCCTGCTTTTCCTACGGCAAAGATACCTTTGGACGGACCGGCAACCCATGTCAATACACCTGCCAGCACCCCGAATGCCAGAGCAATGGCGATGATGGGTGACAGCCAGGAGGCGCGGATGTAATGGAAATAGTTATCGAAGCCTACAAGCAGACTCTGTGTCAGACTGATGTCTTTGGCCGGGATGATGATGCCCAGTGAGAAAGTACCGAGCACGAAGATGATAACCGTAATGGCCGCACCGATGAACACTGCCTTCGGATAATTCTTGGAGGGATTGTTCACGTCTTTTACGTGGATACCGCCCATTTCCATACCGGCATAGAAGAGGAAGATACTGGCAGCAAGCACCACGTTGTCGAAGTTCGTCAAGTCGGGGAAGAAGCTGCTGTGGAAATCCAGGTTGGAGTGTCCGCCGGTGGCAAGGTAGATAATACCCAGGATAATCAGCAGTGCGGCAGGGATAATAGTCCCGACCAGGCCGCCGACCTTTGCCACTTTACCTACCCAGCTCATGCCCTTCATGGAGATGAACGTAGCCAGCCAGTAGATGATGAGGACAACAACGAGCGAGTAATACTTGTTATTGGCCAGTGACATGTCGTGTACGTCGTTCATGCCGATGAAAGCAATGGATACGGCACCGAATGTCAATACGGTAGGATACCAGATTGTACTTTCAATCCATTGTACCCAGATGGCAAGGAAGCCCAGTTTTTTTCCGTAGGCTTCGCCCACCCAGCGGAACACACCGCCTTGCTTGTCTTGAAACATGGCAGCCAGTTCCGCGGCGACAAGTGACGTCGGAATCAGAAAAACAATGGCTGCAAATAAGTAGTAGAAGGCCGAACTCATTCCGTACACGGCCTCGGCAGGAAGTCCACGTAGGGATACTACTGCCGTCACATTCATGATTGCCAGGGTAAATACACCCAGCTTCACTGTTTGTTTAATATTTGCCATAAGTTAAGGTTTTAGATGAAAAATATATTCAAAATCAGCGTCTATAACAACACTTGGGGAGAGTTGTTCCCAACGGATAAGTGAAAGTTCCGGTTTTAACTATTCAGGAAGCGTCGGCTTTGGGCGCGGGCTTCTGTGCAACTTTCTTGTAGAACTCTTCTTTTTCCTTATTGCGCCGTTCGACCAGGCTCGTTACATACACTGTAAAGATAGGGAACATCATCATGCCCAGCGCAGCCAGCAGTACGGACAGTACCCGTCCGGTGGGAGTGACTGCTATGATATTGGAACCCACCGTCGTCACATCCATAAATGCCCACCATAAGGCGTCTCCATATCCTTTAACTAAAGGATTGGGACCATGCTCCATGACATAAAAGGCCAGACTGGAAAAATAGACAGTGGCCAGCAACATGGTAAGGTAGGAAACGAACAGTCCCGATGCGCGGTTGTACGTCAGCCAACCCACCACGATAGCCATGGCGTAACCACCCCGCACCAATGGGATGAAACGCAGCATATAGGTTATCTCGGGTGAGAAAGTCCATCCCATATAGGCAATGATGTTTTGATAGGGTATAGCTACCAGCAGGAAAATGAAATGCGTGGCCACGTAGTGACCCTTCTTCTCTGCCAGGAACCATTCCAATACAAAATCTGCCAGGAACAGGGCGCATATCCACAACTGTACTTTCATGTAGACCGACTGTTCGTAAAAGGGGATCCCCTTGAACGTGTCGACAGAGATGCTGATAACTAAAAATAGCGACAGTATCAATATAATGACATGCAGTATGCCATAGATACCTTTTTCCCGCAATACAAATTCTGATAGAGCCATTTTCATGATGAAGTCCATTATAAAGTCATAAGTTATGAGTTATAAGTCATTTGCTGATTACGGTGCCTACCAACAAATAACTCATAACCTATAACTCATAACTAAAAAGAGAAACTTATTCTGTAATCGTTACGTTATCACCGTTGAATACACCCAGGCCGAGCTTGTTCATGATGAACTTGATTGCCGATTGGGCCTTTACGGAGTTTCCCGCTTCGTCTAGGGGAGGAGCGAAGGCCGATACTCCCATGACACCGGGCAATACGGCCATTACACCACCGCCTACACCGCTTTTGGCCGGTATGCCGGCGGTGTACATCCAGTCGCCCGAATGCTCGTAGAAGCCTACGGTAGAAATCATCGACGTGATTTTCGGTGCCAGGCTGGCTTCGAACACCGTTTGTTTGGTGACGGGGTTCACACCGTTATTGGCGATGGTTCCTGCGGCAATGCCCAGTTGCTGGGCCGTGATGCCGAGAGAACACTGGCGAGTATAGAGGTCGAGAGCCATGTCCGGATTATCGTAGATGCGGTTGTAGTTTTTCAGCAGCCAGGCAATGGAGCGGTTGTTGAAGTTGGTAGCCGTTTCCGATTTGTACAGTTCGTCGATGAGTTGTGGGGCGGAGCCGCACAGCTCAGTGACATTCTGTACAATGGCATCCCATTTCTTGTCGGAGTTTCCCACTGGCTGTACCATGGAACAGGCGGAAATGGCACCGGCATTTACCAATGGAGTGGAAGGGTGGTCGTTTTCCAGCAAGATGGCGATGATGGAGTTGAACGGTAGTCCCGTGGCATCGGCACCTATCATGTCCAGCACTTTCTGCGCACCGTATTGGCGCAGGATAAGGATGGCTGTGTGTACCTTCGAGACGGACTCTATACCGAAACGATAGTCTGTGTCACCTATATTGATGGTCTGCCCGTTCATCAGGCAGATGCTGAGTCCGAATAGTTTGGAGTCTATGTTGGCAAGGTAGGGAATATAATCCGCATTCTTGCCTCCTGTGTTGCCCTTCACCTCATTGTAGGCTTCTTGGGCAACCTCCTTTATTTGTGAAATTGATATTTTCTTTTCCATAAACACGTTGTGATGTACGATTAGACGATGTACGATTTACGATTGAAATTACTCCTTTAAACGTAGTCCGTATCAAGAGAAACTCTAATCGTACATCGTAAATCGTTTAATCGTAAATTAATTTATTTTTTATGAGTACGGCATCCGTGGTTGAATATTTTGGTTTCCACCGGCAGGTTCTTTTCCTGTGCCATACGGGTAGGCGTCGGATAGTCCAGTTTCTCCAGTTCGGTGATGGCATTCTTGATGTCACCCAACAGCATGTCTGCCATGTCGCGGCTGAATCCCTGGCGGACAACGACACGCATAACGACGTAGTCTTCCAGTTTTGAAGGCAGTGTATAGGCGGGTACCATCCAGCCGTGCTGTGACAACTTGTCCTGCAGGTCATACAGAGTCCATTTGGCAGCTCTTGCATATTCCGGTTTCAAGTACCAGATGAACAGTGGGTTCACAACTTCGTCGGAATAGTTTACGAACGGAGCCATCTTGCCGATTTCGTCATGGATATACTTGGCGATGGTCAGAGAGTTGTACTGTACTTCTTTGTAACCCTGGAATCCCAAACGGATGAACTGGTAATATTGACCCAGAATCTGTGCGGCAGGACGGGAGAAGTTCAAGCCTACCTGAGTAATGTTGGCACCGAGGTAGTTTACGCTGAATGACATTTCTTCGGGCAGATATTCTTTGCCTTTCCAGCAAACCCAGCCCAGACCCGGATAAACCAGACCGAATTTGTGTCCGCTGACGCTGATGGAGAGTACCCACTTCAGACGGAAGTCCCATTTCTTTTCGGGATAGAGGAACGGGAGGATGAAACCACCGCTGGCGGCATCTACGTGGATAGGAATGTCGTAGCCGGTCTTTGCATTGTAGGCATCGAGGGCTTTGTCGAGGGCTTCGACGTCATCGTTCAGTCCTGTCCATGTAACGCCTTGGATAGGCACGATACAGATGGTGTTCTCATCACACATCTTCAAAGCTTCTTCGGGGTCGAGCGTGGTCTTGTCCAGTGTCAAAGGCACTTCACGCATTTCAATCTGCCACAATTGGGCGAATTTTTCCCATACCACCTGGAAACCGGTTGAAATAACGAAGTTGGGTTTGTCGAACGGTTTGCCTTGTGCCTGACGTTTCTTGCGCCAGCGCAACCAGGCTGCCACACCACCCAGCATACATGCCTCCGAGGAACCGATGGCAAGTGCGCCGGTTTTCCAGGTTTCTTTTTCAGGAGAGTTCCAGAGGTTGGCCACGATGTTGATACATTTACCGTTCATTACGGCGATGCGCGGATATTCGGTCTCGTCAATGTAGTTGATGTTGATGGCTTCGTTCATCAACTTGGTGGCATATTCGTCCATATAGGTAGTGACGAATGTAGCCAGATTCAAGCGAGGCTGCGTTTGGGCGAAGGTTTCGTCTTTCACCATCTGATAGGCGATTTCCGGGGTAGTGGGTCCGTCGGGAATCTTTTCTACGGGTGAGGGTTGTAACATACGGTTTGAGCCGAATACTTCAGTTTTTGCATCTCCTTTTCTGAAATTCAAATCTTCCATATCAATAAGTTTTTAAAGGTTTAGGCGGCGGGGCTTTTCCCCGTCGAATTTCCCACAACAACGGGGTTTGCGGATGAAAGTTCCGGGGTTTTGCATTATTTGGCGTTTATTAAAGGGCAGCGTAGTAAAATCTTAAAAAACGAACATTCTGAAGGTGGGTTTGTTGTTCCCACATTATTCATTTAATTAATATACTACTATATGAAAATCAATACCGGAAGGGGTACAATCCCCCTTATCACGCTTGTCGGCATTTGGTCAGTCTCTGCATTGACTTCCTTGCCGGGATTGGCCGTATCACCTATTTTGGGACAACTTACTACCATTTTTCCACATGCCACAGAACTGGATATACAGATGCTTACCTCCCTGCCTTCGCTGCTGATAATTCCTTTTGTGCTGTTGGCGGGCAAGCTGGCCGAGAAACGTGACTTTGTGCGTCTGCTGAAAGCGGGGCTTTGGATGTTTGCCGCCAGTGGGGTACTTTATCTTTTTTCGGATAAAATGTGGCAGTTGATGGTGGTCAGCGCTTTGCTTGGCATCGGTTCGGGGGTGATTATTCCGTTGTCTACCGGTTTGGTTTCACGCTATTTCACGGGGGAATATCGGGTGAAGCAGTTTGGTTACAGTTCTGCCATTACCAATGTGACGCTGGTTGTGGCAACGGCGGTGACTGGGTATCTGGCAGAGGTAAACTGGCACTTGCCTTTCGTGGTATACCTGCTTCCGTTGGTTTCTCTGCTGCTTGTCGGATATTTGAAGGGGGATACCGGTCAGCCGCAGATAGCAGAAGATACAGCTGCCGTTGTTCCGGAGGAATCCAAGCGTGCGGTTCCCGGTAAATACGGCATCCATATCTGCCATCTGCTACAGTTGATGCTGTTTTATGGCGTCACTACGTATGTAGTGCTGGCGGTTACTTTTGACTTGCCTTTTTTGATGGAGGCCCATCACTTCTCCAGCGGAAATTCCGGATTGATGATCTCCTTATTCTTCCTTGCCATTATGGCTCCGGGTTTCTTCCTGGGGCATATCGTGAAGTGGATGGGGAAACACACAAAGTTTTACAGCCTTTTGTTCATTGCAGCGGGTTTGCTTTTGATATGGATTTCGCCTAAAGAATGGCTGATAATACCGGGATGTATGTTGGTTGGTTTGGGATATGGTGTCATTCAACCGCTGATTTATGACGAGACAGTAGATACGGCTATACCGGAAAAAACAACTTTGGCACTGGCCTTTGTAATGGTAATGAATTATCTGGCGATTCTATTGTCCCCGTTCATTACAGACTTCTTTCAGACCTTGTTCCACACTAGTTCCAAGGAATTCCCGTTTATTTTCAACCTCTGCATCACACTGCTCGCCATGTGGTGGGAGTATGCGAGGAGGAAGGATTCTTTGTTGGGGAAGTTATGAGTTATAACTTATAACTCATAACTTATAACTTATAACTCAATCGCCTCATATTTCAGCCCGAAGACGTCGGCTACAGCTTTGTATGTTACCTTGCCTTCCACTACGTTCAATCCCAACGCCAGAGCCGGATCGTCCTTGCAGGCTTGTCTCCAGCCTTTGCATGCCAGGGCAACGGTGTAGGGCAGGGTGGCATTTGTCAGTGCCATGGTGGAGGTGAAGGGTACGGCGCCGGGGATATTGGCAACGGCGTAGTGTACAATTCCGTCCACAATGTAGGTAGGGTCGCTGTGCGTGGTGGGGTGGGAGGTCTCGAAACAACCGCCCTGGTCGATGGCTACGTCTACGAGTACCGTACCGGGTTTCATCATCTTCAGCATTTCGCTGGTGATGAGGTGTGGGGCCTTGTCACCGGGGATGAGGACGGAACCGATTACCAAGTCGATGTTCGGCAATTCCATCTTGATGTTATGGGTGGAAGAATAGAGTGTCTTTACGTTTTTCGGCATCACTTCACTCAGGTAGCGCAGGCGGGGAAGGTTGATGTCGGCAATCAGTACCTCGGCACCCATTCCGGCAGCTATCTGTGCGGCATTGGTGCCCACGATACCACCTCCAAGGATAAGTACGCGTGCGGGACGTACGCCCGTTACTCCGCCCATCAGTTTTCCCTTGCCGCCTTGTGGCTTTTCAAGGAAGCGGGCTCCTACTTGGGTAGCCATACGTCCTGCCACCTCGCTCATGGGGGTAAGCAGCGGAAGTGAACGGTCTTCTTTTTCCACGGTTTCGTAGGCGATGCAGACGGCACCACTTTCAATCATGGCTTCGGTCAGCAATTTATCGGCTGCAAAGTGGAAATAGGTAAATACCACTTGTTCCTTTTTAATCAGTTTGTACTCCGGTGCAATAGGTTCCTTTACCTTGACAATCATGTCGGCTGCGGCATACGTGTCTTCAATGGTCGGTAAAGTCTTTGCACCTACGGCGATGTAGTCATCGTCGGAGAAACCGCTGTTTACGCCTGCTGTGGCCTGCACATACACCGTATGACCTTTTTTCACCAATTCGGCTACTCCGGCAGGGGTCATTCCCACGCGGTTCTCGTTGTTCTTGATTTCTTTAGGTACTCCGATAATCATAACCTTAAAGTTTTAATTGGGGGGTTAAACATGGCGCAATATAGCGATTTCCCGGCTTGGGTGTTATCGGTGCATCTATGTTCTTCAACAGAATTTTTATGCATGTTTTAATCAATGATAATTGTAGCTTTCTGTAGGTAGAGAGAACTATTCTTTTTATATTTGCATGCATTTAAAATAATATTGACTGTACAAAATATGAAATATCCTATATTTTTCTCTCTTTTATTCTTTATTGGTAGTGTGCAAAGCGGTTATGCCCAAGAAATCGGTACAGACAAGGCTTCCTTCACTCCGCCTTTTGATTTTCCCATCATTTTCTCCGGTAACTTTGGCGAGATACGTGCCAACCATTTTCATGGCGGACTGGATTTCAAGACCGGTGGCGCCATAGGCAAACCGGTACGTGCGCTGGCGGACGGATATATTTCGCGTATCCGTGTCACCCACGGCTCGGGCTATGTGCTCGATGTAACTTATGACAACGGCTATTCGACGATAAACCGCCATTTGAGTGCTTTTGTGGGTGACATTGCCCGTCGGATAGAAGATTTACAATATGAAAAAGAAAGCTGGGAGGTGGAAATAACTCCCGACCCCGATGAATATCCCGTGAAAGCCGGTCAGATAATAGCTTTAAGCGGAAACACCGGATACTCTTTCGGTCCGCACCTGCATCTGGATATGATAGAGACGGCTACGGACGAATATATAGACCCACTGCCTTTCTTCATGGACAAAGTGAAGGACAAGACTGCCCCGCGTGCCGAAGGTATCATGTTGTTTCCTCAGCCGGGCAAAGGAGTGGTGGAAGGTAAGCAGACGCGACGGGCTTTTCCGGCACATCCTACGAAACCCATTACCGCCTGGGGATTGATTGGTGCAGGCATCCGTGCTTATGATTATATGGACGGAGTGCAGAATAAATATGGCGTGAAGACGGTGATTCTCGAAGTGGACGGCGAGGAAGTCTTCCGCAGTACGGTAGACCGCTTTGCGTACGAAGAAAACCGCTATATCAATTCGTGGACACACGGCCAGTATATGAAGTCTTTCATCGAGCCGGGAAACCACTTACGCATGCTGCATGCATCCAACGGTAACCGTGGACTGGTGGACATCAACGAAGAACGCCCTTACCGGTTTGTCTATACGCTGAGCGATGCGCTGGGAAATACCTCCAAGGTCTGCTTCACGGTGCAGGGGCAGAAGACGACAATTGCTCCGGTGGAACATCGTGAGAAATACGCCCTCAAGTGGGACAAGGTGAACTATCTGCAGGAACCGGGGTTAGAATTGGTCATTCCGAAAGGAATGCTCTACGATAACGTCCTGTTGAACTATTCCGTGCGGGCTGATAGCGGTGATATAGCTTTCACCTATCAGTTGAACGATACCCGCATTCCGATGCACGATGCCTGCGATTTGCGTATCGGCTTGCGCCGGCGTCCGGTAGAGGATATGACCAAATATTATGTGGCGGGCGTAACGGCGCGCGGTGGAAAATACCGCATCGGCGGTAAGTATGAGGATGGTGTCATGAAAGTGCGTATACGGGATTTGGGGACTTATACCGTGGCAGTGGATACGGTTCCGCCGGTGATAACTCCCGTGAACCAAGCTCAGTGGGGACGTACGGGAAAAATCATCTTCAAGGCCAAGGACAAGGAAACCGGCATCAACACCTATCGGGGTACGATTGACGGAAAATATGCCTTGTTTGGAAAGCCCAACTCCATCAGTGGTAACCTGGTGTGCGAGCTCGACCCGAAACATGTGGAGAAAGGCGGCAAGCATGTGGTGGAGATGACGGTGACGGATGGCTGTGGCAACTGTACCACCGAACAGTTTGAATTTGTATGGTAAAGCCTCTCCCCCGACCCCTCCCCCGTAGGGAGGGGAGGTCGGAAGTTACTTTTGCTATATATAGTGTAATAAATAAGTGTAATAAAAATATGTGTAACAAGCTATCATTTTCTTCTCCCCTCTCTTTCGGAGAGGGGACGGGGGTGAGGCCTTAATTTATTAGAAGTATGAAAAGTAAAAGACTGACTCTTTCCGTCTTGTTTGTTGTGGCAGCCGTGGCGAATGCACTGGCCTGCACCAATCTTATCGTGGGCAAGAACGCCTCCGCGGACGGTTCTACCATCGTTTCTTATTCTGCCGATTCCTATGGCTTGTTCGGCGAGCTATATCATTATCCTGCCGGCATGCATAAGAAAGGCACGCTGATTGACATACACGAGTGGGATACCGGCAAATACCTCGGGCAGATAGCGCAGGCCCGTCAGACGTACAATGTCATCGGCAATATGAACGAATTCCAGCTCACTATCGGTGAAACGACATTCGGCGGACGCCCCGAACTGGTAGACACTACCGGTATTATCGACTACGGTAGCTTGATTTATCTCGGACTGCAACGTTCACGCACTGCTCGCGAGGCTATCAAGGTGATGACGGAATTGGTGCAGGAATATGGCTATTACAGTAGTGGAGAATCCTTCACCATTGCCGACCCCAACGAGATATGGATTATGGAGATGATTGGCAAGGGACCCGGTGTGCGCGGTGCCGTATGGGTAGCTGTCCGCGTGCCCGATGATTGTATCTCCGCACATGCCAACCAGAGCCGCATTCATCAGTTCAATATGAATGACAAGGAAAACTGCATGTACTCTGCCGACGTCATCTCCTTTGCACGTGAGAAGGGTTACTTTGATGGTGTGAACAAGGATTTCAGTTTTGCCGATGCCTATGCTCCGCTCGATTTTGGTGCCCGTCGCTATTGCGAGGCCCGTGTATGGAGCTATTTCAATATGTTTACCGACCGTGGTAACGAGTTCTTACCTTATATATTAGGTGAGACGAACACTCCGATGCCTCTGTTTGTGAAGCCCAACCGCAAGGTTTCCGTGCAGGATGTGAAGAACGCCATGCGCGACCATTATGAAGGTACTCCTCTCGACATCAGCAAAGATTTCGGCGCAGGCCCGTATCATACCCCGTACCGCCTTTCTCCACTCTCTTTCAAAGTGGGCGACCGGGAATATTTCAATGAGCGTCCCATCTCCACCCAGCAGAGTGGTTTCGTATTCGTGGCACAGATGCGTTCCGAGTTGCCCGACCCTATCGGTGGAGTACTGTGGTTTGGCACGGATGATGCCAACATGACGGTATTTACGCCCGTATATTGCTGTACGGACAAGGTTCCCGTATGCTATACCCGCGTGGATGGCGCCGATTACATCACTTTCTCCTGGAACTCCGCTTTCTGGATTTTCAATTGGGTGGCCAATATGGTATATCCCCGCTATGACTTGATGATAGACGACGTGCGTGCCACTCAGACAGAGTTGGAGACAACTTTCAATGAAGCGCAGGAGGGCGTTGAGGCTGCTGCTGCCAAACTTTTGGAAAAAGACCCTGCCAAAGCGAAGGCATTCCTAACCAACTATACGAACATGACCGCCCAAAGCACTTTCGATACCTGGAAACGTCTTGGCGAGTTTCTTGTCGTAAAGTACAATGACGGCGTTGTCAAGCGTATGAAAAACGGTCAGTTCGAACGTAATTCCATCGGCCAGCCGGCAGGCGTAATCCGCCCGGGATACCCGAAGGAGTTCCTTGAAGAGTATGTTAAGCAGACGGGAGACAGATATAAAATGCCTGAATAAAATTAGGATATTTGAACTTATTCTTCTACATTTGTGTCTTACAAAAAAGTTTATATTAACCCTTAAAACAATAACAGTCTTATGGAAAATCAGGAACTGATTAAGCAGGTGACTGAGAAAGCCGAAAAATGGCTTACCCCGGCATATGATGCCGAAACTCAGGCAGAAGTGAAACGCATGTTGGAAAATCCAGATAAAACCGAATTGATAGACAGTTTTTACAAAGACCTGGAGTTTGGAACGGGTGGTCTGCGCGGCATCATGGGTGCCGGTACAAACCGCATGAACATCTACACCGTAGGTGCCGCAACACAGGGCTTGTCCAACTATCTGAACAAATGTTTTGCCGGAAAGAAGGATATTTCCGTTGTAGTGGGCTACGACTGCCGCAACAATAGTGACAAGTTCGCCAAGATTTCTGCTGACATCTTCTCTGCAAACGGCATCAAGGTATATCTTTTTGATGACCTTCGTCCTACGCCCGAAGTTTCATTCGCCATCCGCCACTTCGGTTGCCAGAGCGGTATCAACATTACCGCCAGCCACAACCCCAGAGAATACAACGGCTACAAAGCTTATTGGGATGACGGTGCGCAGGTGCTCGCTCCGCACGACACGGCCATCATAGACGAGGTGAACAAGGTGACGGTGGCCGACATCAAGTTCAACGGCAACAAGGACTTGATTCAGATTATCGGCAAGGAAGTGGATAAGGTTTATCTGGACATGGTTCACTCCATCTCTATCGACCCCGAAGTCATCCGTCGCCAGAAAGACCTCAGCATTGTGTATACTCCGCTTCATGGCGCAGGCCGCGTGCTTATTCCGGACTCATTGAAGGAGTGGGGATTTGAGAATATCAACTGCGTGCCCGAACAGATGGTGAAGGACGGCAATTTCCCGACAGTGGTTTCTCCGAATCCCGAAAATGCCGAAGCCCTTTCCATGGCCATTGCGCTGGCTAAGAAGATTGACGCTGACATCGTGATGGCAAGTGACCCGGATGCCGACCGTGTCGGTATGGCCTGCAAGGACGATAAGGGCGAGTGGGTGCTTATCAATGGTAACCAGACTTGTCTCATCTTCTTGTACTACATCATCAAGAACCGTATTGCAATGGGTAAGATGCAGCCGAACGACTTCATCGTGAAGACCATCGTGACCACCGAACTCATCAAGGCTGTGGCAGACAAGAACAAGATTGAAATGCGCGACTGCTACACCGGCTTCAAGTGGATTGCCCGCGAAATCCGTCTGAGTGAAGGTAAGCAGCAGTATATCGGTGGTGGTGAAGAAAGCTATGGCTTCCTGGCCGAAGACTTTGTCCGTGATAAAGACGCGGTTTCTGCCTGCTCTTTGCTGGCCGAAATCTGTGCTTGGGCCAAAGACCAGGGCAAGACACTCTATGACGTATTGATGGAAATCTATGTAGAATATGGATTCTCTAAGGAAACCACCGTGAACGTGGTGAAACCCGGTAAGAGTGGTGCCGAGGAAATCAAGGCGATGATGGATAACTTCCGTGCCAATCCTCCGAAGGAAATCGGTGGTTCGGCTGTCAGCCTGATTAAGGATTACAAGACGCTGGAACTGACTGATGCCCAGGGCAACGTAAGCAAGCTGGATATGCCCGAGACATCCAATGTACTTCAATATTTCACTGTAGACGGCACGAAGATTTCTGTCCGTCCTTCCGGTACGGAACCGAAGATTAAGTTCTATATCGAGGTGAAGGGCGAGATGGGTTGTCCGAAATGCTATACCAGCGCCGATGCCGAAGCTGAGAAGAAAGTGGAGGCAGTGCGCAAGTCACTCGGCATTTGATAGGAAAGAGGAAAAAATGTGTATATAGTGTTCGGAGAGGCGTAACCCGTGAGGGCTGCGCCTCTTCCTTTTGCTTCTGTGTTGAAAGAAAATTTAAATAAAGACTTAAACCCGATGGTTGATGAACAAAACGTTTGCAGGGAAGTTTAGTATATGCAGATTGCGGTTACACACCGATTGGTTGATGTGAATGAGAGTCGTTTCATTCGTAGTTGTTCGTTTGTGAGTGTGTGTTTTCCGCAATCTGCTTTTTAAAATTTCTTCCCCCCCTCTTTTTAATTCTTTAATTTTTAATTGTTCTCCATCCACCAGTCTATCAGCCTTCTTGCGATACTCAGCTTTCGTGGAATTTCGGGCAGGTTGTCTTTGGAATAGAAGGCGGCAGCGGTTAGCTCATCTTCCTGCAGTTTTATCTCCCCGCTTTCGTAGTCGGCAATGAAACCCACCATCAATCCGCTGGGGTAGGGCCAGGGCTGGTTGCTGAAGTAGGTGATGTTCTTTACCTTCAGCCCCGTTTCTTCAAAAACTTCCCGTTCCACACATTCTTCCAGTGTCTCGCCGGCTTCGAGGAAGCCTGCCACCAGTCCGTAGAAGGTTCCTCGGAAGTTCCGGGCATGCACCAGCAGGATTTCGTCTCCTTTGCGTATCAGTACAATGATGGCGGTGGAAACGGGAGGGTACATCTCATTGCCGCAGTTGGGACACTTCTTCATGATGGGGGTCTGGTGCTCCATGGCGGTGCCACACACGGGGCAGAAGCGGCTGTGCTCGTCCCAATAGAGTATCTGGAAGGCCTTTCCTGCAGAACGGTACTCGTCCGGCGAGATGTAGTCGTACGATGCGCGCAGGCCTATCATGACCCATTCGTCGGTTTCGGCCACGGGCTGTTCCAAGGCGAATGCACGTACTTGCTTGCCGTTGGGGGGGAACACTTCGTGTATATTACTTCCGGCTTCCGGTGTCAGAGGAGGCTCTATACTGACGGGTACGCTGTATTTTATTTCTCCTTTGTCTGTATATCCTTTTTTCAGCAGCAGTTGGTCTTTGAAGAAGACGAACCACTGCGTGCAGGGTTGGGGTTCTGTTGATTTTTCCATTGTTTGTTGTTTTATTATTTTGGGGGGATGAACACGAAAATACAAAGGCACAGAGATTCTTTTCAAATTAATTTCTATGTCTCTGTGTCTCTGTGCTTGCCCCCCTAAATTTCGTTTGCTGTGTCTTTTTCTTGTCGCACATAGACCGTTGACCTTCCCATTCCGCGGCGGCGCAGGAACCCTTGCCGGATGAAGTTGTTCAGTTCGTCTATGGCGGCATGTCTGGTTAGTCCGCTTAGCTGGATGTATTCGTTCTTGTTGATACATACATTCTGCTTGAGGAACAGTTCCAGTTCGGCTTTTCTTGTTTCTTCGGTGGTCTCTACTACTTTTTTCGATTTCTTGGTAGTGGAGTGTACACGTTCCAACGTCATTTTCTTCTTGATGTTGTTGCGGAACGTGCTGCTGATGCGCAGGTGTACGTTTTGGAATTGGACGGATTCGGAGCGGATTTTCTTTTTCTCGTCGTCGGTCTCGCGCAGGCATTTCAGTGAAGTGCTGAAGAATCCGAGTTCTCCCAGCTCCACGATGTTTCCGTTGGCCAGCAAATCGCACAACTCGTCAATGCAGGCATCCAATGCTGCCCCTATCACATTCTTGGGCAGATGTTGGAAAGTTGCGATATGTTCCACAAACTCCTTTTGGGTATAAGTCCTTTTCGGGCAGATACGTGCATGGAGTGATTTCTTGTCTTCTTTCCCGTCGGGCGAAGGCGTTTCGTAAAGGTCGTAATACGCGCTCATAAGATATTTATTTTTGTTTATAGCGATAAACAGTTCTCGTCGCTTCGGGGAATTATTTTTGTCGCTAAGCGGATTAATTTTCTTCTTCCTAAAAACTAATCGTCCGACAACTGTTGCATTATCGTCCAACAGTTGTTTAATTATCGTCCGACAGCTGTCGGACGAAACAGAAATGGGTATGGGACGATTATTTCTTAGTGAACAAAGGTATAAAATATTGTGATACGAAGGGTAGTGTTTGGGGAGGAAAGTTTTAGTTTTCGGCAAAAGAGGGGGGATTGTTAAATCCCCAATAATAGGGACTGACCCGATGAAGGACTGGTCACTTACCTGGGGACAATTTGTCTCCAGGTAGAAATGGTAATAGATATAGGAAATGAAAGCAAATCACAACGTGTGTGCGTGTCTGTGTGTATTTGTTTTCCAAAGATAGTGAATCTTAATAAGACTCTCTCTGATTTCCCTACTATTTTGTATCTTTACACACTTTTCTTTATACATGAGTACTGACTATAAATAAATCATATTGTGGAAATAACCCAACGCATTCGTCTCCTCCTTTCCGAAATGAACCGGGGAGTATACGAAAAAGAAACTGAAATAAACCTCTCCCTGCTGGCAGCTCTGGCAGGCGAGAGCATTCTGCTCCTGGGACCTCCGGGAGTAGCCAAGTCAATGGTAGCCAGGCGGCTAAAGTCTGCTTTTACAGATGCCCGTGCCTTCGAATACTTGATGTCCCGATTCTCTACACCCGACGAGATATTCGGTCCCGTCAGCATCAGCCGACTGAAAGAATCCGATAAGTACGAACGTGCCATCGACGGCTATCTGCCCACAGCCGACGTCGTGTTTCTGGATGAAATATGGAAAGCAGGCCCTGCCATACAGAACACTCTGCTGACCGTCATCAACGAGAAACTTTTCCGCAACGGCGACAAGGAACTGCATCTCCCCCTCAAACTGCTCGTAGCCGCCAGCAACGAACTGCCCGCTCAAGGCGAGGGACTAGAAGCCCTATGGGACCGTTTCCTTATCCGCATTCTCTGCACCTGCGTCAAGCAGGAAGAATCTTTCTACAAAATGCTGCTGGACGATTCTGCCGACCATCCGGAAACGACTGCTTGCGAATGGCAAATCTCCGACCGCGAGTATGCCGAATGGCAAGCTGAGATACGCCGCGTAACCTTGCCTCTCGATGTTCTTTCCTGCATCACAGCCATTCGCCACGGACTGACAAGCGTAGAGATGCAAGACTCCGACCTGCGCCGCAATGTCTACGTCAGCGACCGCCGCTGGAAGAACATCGTGAAGCTGCTCAAGACCTCCGCCTTCGTCCACGGCCGCACGGAAGTCTCCATGACCGACCTGCTTCCCGTCTACCACTGCCTATGGAGTGAGCCTGATGAGAGCGTTGCCATCCGTGACATCGTTATCCGTGCCTTATTCGTGTCCCACACAAAACAGATTGCCGGTATCGCCTCCTCGCTGAAATCCGATTTGAAAGTCAGCCGTGTGCGCGAAGCCCTCGACAAAGCCCGCCTTGCCGGCGACCGTAGGGACGATGACCTGCTGATAACGGAACACTTCTACTACCAGGTGGAGAAACATGGTACGGGCAACACCTACATCTTTATCGTGGACTACAAAAATCTGAAGGAGTACAGCGCCAAAGATGCCCCCACCTTGGGCGTAATGTATGCCGACCCCATCAATCCCAAGCGTACCATCATCCGCGCCTTTGCCGACACCGGCGCCGTGAAAGAGGAAGGCACCGAACGCGTCACCCTCTACCGCGACGACAAGCATCTCTACATCAACGGTGTGCGCTTCCCCATGCGGCGTCTGCAACGAGGTGAGGAGCAACAACTCTGGCTGGGAAACCTCTCCGTCACCGACCGTGACTACGAGACGGAACTGGACGCCGCCGCCACCAGCATAGACCGCCTGGTAAGAGATTTGTCCGACAACCTTTTCGTCTCCGAAGAAGACAAAAAGAGCGTAGCTCAATACGTCTCCATCGTCCGCAAGGAAATAGCCTGGGCGCGTGTGGACATGCGCAAACTGCGATATGGAGACGAATAATCCTCCAGTAACCAAGAAGAAGATGAACACCACCGTCACCCGATATGACACCGCCTTCTATGTGCAGGCACTGGACCGTTTCGTTGCCACCGGAGAGTGCGCAGAGACGGATACCGAGCCCTTGTATGCCTATCTACTCTCTGTGATGAACGACTCCATGGTCAAGGTGCAGGTGCTGGGCGATGAGGTCTGTGCACGTATCTTTTACGACACCATGATTCAGTTCATCCAATTGAACTTGGAGAAGGAGAGGTACAACCTCCGGAAAAGCCAGTCGGAACGGACCGGGATGAAACTCGTGCTGGAATGGTCCATGGCAAAGCGGAAAGACGGCTGGCAAGCGTTACTTCAGCAGATTTCCGACAAATACCGGGAATACGGCTTCGATTCACGCTTCTACCGCAGCCACTTCGGTGCCGAAGGAGGATATGCAGACGATGAAGTCTGGGAGAAAATGGTGGACGACTGGGAAGACGCCTTCCAACTGAAGATGCACGAAGAAAAGGAGAAAGAGATTGCTTTCCGCAAAGATGCCCTCGAGCGCAGGCTCCGTTCCAATCTGAAAGACATCCCCGAGTACATCCGCCAGAACCGGGTGGATAAGGACGAATTCTTCCAGACCTGGGGCATGATGAGCGGCTTGTGGAATACTGTCGACTTTGAGCGTATACGGAAAATCGTGCGCATCCAGCGCTCTTGCCCCGAGATAGTGAAAGTGGCCCGCAAGATGGGGCGTATGGCAGACGACGAAGGACGTGAGCAAATCCGCGTTGCCGAGGGAAACGTCTACAAAATGGAGCACTCCTCCAAATGTGACATCCTGGGCATCAGTACCGGCAACGACCTCAATACCCTGCTTCCCATTGAGCTTGCCCATTCCGCTGACAGTGAACTGGAAGATTTGTTCGTCTACAAATACCTTACTCGCAAGCTCCAGACCTTCCGTTATAAATCGGAAATCATGCAGCCTGCCCGGCGCATCGAAACCAAGCCTGCCCGTCCCAAAGGTCCGATGATTGTCTGTCTAGACACCTCGGGAAGCATGGCTGGCAAGCCGGAGAAGATTGCCCACTCCCTGCTGATAAAGCTCCTGGAGATAGCCGACCGTCAACGGCGGAACTGCTTTCTGATAGCCTTTTCCGTCTCCATTCATCCGATTGACGTAAGGAAAGAGCGGGCAAGGCTGCTCGAATTTTTCTCAAAGACAGCTTGCGGGGATACAGATGCCACCCGCATGCTGGAAGCCACGTTCCGCCTGCTCAAAGAAGGCAAGGAGTATATGAATGCCGATGTGCTTTGGGTCAGCGACTTCAAGATTCCTCATTCTTCACCTGTCTTTATGGAGGAGATTCGTCGCTGTCGGGAAGCCGGTACACACTTCTACGGTCTGCAGATTGGCATCACGGACAATGAGTGGGCACCATTCTTCGACCATATCTATCGAGTAGAATATACTCCTTCGCAACAGTATTAAAAGTTGATATTTACGCCTCCCATCACCGTGGCTTTCGGCATGGGGAAGCCTGCATTGATTTCATAGCGTTGCGCCAGCAGGTTTTCGCCCTTGACAAAGACGTCGGCAAAACTGCACAGACGGTAGTTGGCACGCAGGTTCCAGAGTACGAAGCTTTCCTGCTTCTCCTTGCCCGGGGTGACTGAGGTATGAAGCCCCTTCACGTATTGTATACCGGTAGACAGACTCCAGCGTCCTTGCGTAAAGTCCGCACCGGCATAAAGTTTGTGCTCGGGAGCAGCCAGTACCGGATTCTCCATGTGCAGCCAGCTGTAGTTGGCGTTTATCTGCCAGTGGCGGTTGATGTGGTAGCCGAGGTTGGTTTCCACGCCCCAGTTCTCTATCTCTCCGGAGTTGACGTTCTTGCGCAGGGCAGGGTCCGTCATGATGATGTTGTCCCCGTTGATGTAGTAGAGGTTCACCCCATAGGACATGGCCCCTCCCAAAAGCTGCCCCGTAAAGGAGAGTTCATAGTTCATCAGGCTCTCCGCTTTCAAATCGGGGTTCTGTGGAGGGAACATGTACATCTCCCGGATGGTGGGGTTACGGAATCCTTTGCTCACCATTGCTTTCAGTTCCGCCTGCCGGGGCAGATGGAAAGCCAGTCCCCCTTGGGGAATCCATTCCGTGCCTACGTGCGAATGGTGGTCTATGCGGACACCGGCGTCCAGTGAAAGCCAGCTGTTGATGTCCTGCTTGAAATCCACATAGCCTGCAAATTCATCCATCTGCTTGTCCACGCCGGGGATGCGGTCACCAATCTGCTGTCCGGGTTTTGCCTCGTCGATGGCGACAACCTTGTTCCAGGACTCTCCGCCGAAGTGCTGGTAATCGAAACCTACGGTCAGGCGGTTGCCGGTGAAGAGCGTGGCACTTTGATACCAGGATATGCCCAGCATCCGGTCTTTGGAGTTGAAGTGCGACTTCTGGGGCTCTCCTCCGGGGTGGTAGCCGTCATTAATCTTGTGCCGGCCCCAGTTATAGAAGAAGCTTACGGCGCCGGAAGTACAGTCGTAACGATTTTCCAGTGCGAAGGAGGTCATGCCGCGTGTGATGCGCGAGTCGTTGTCTATATACGGATTGTCGGCTTCGCCGGGATTGGAGGCGTTGAAGCGGGTGATGTTCACGTCGCCCCACAGCTTCCAGGTGTCGCTGAAGTCGTATCCCAGTTTGGCATAGCCGCCATACTGCTCAAATTCCATGTCGTCACGGTGTCCGTCGGTACGGTTGTACGAGCCGGTCACCACGCTGCTGAAACGCCCTTTCCTCACGCGGTTGGAGACTTCCGTCTGCAGGGTATTGTAGGAACCGTATCCTATCTGCGCATTGGTTTTCACCCCGTCCTCCTGCATCTTGCGGGTGACGATGTTGATAACCCCGCCCATTGCATTGGACCCATAGAGGACGGAGGCGGGACCGCGCAGCACTTCCACCCGTTCGGCCATCATGCTCTGGTAGGCGTCGGCGATGGGATGCCCCATCAGGCCCATGTATTGCGGATGTCCGTCTATCAGCACCAGCAGGCTGGTCGTAGGTCCTCCGGCTGCGTTTACTCCGGCGCCTATACCGCGCAGGCTCATGCCTCCTGCGGCTCCCGTGGATACGCCGTAGCCCATGATGCCGCGGCTTGTGGTGAAAAGTCCGGGCACCTGCTCGGTCAGTGTAGGCAGGATGGAGGGCTGGTAGGTCTGTTCCAGTTGCTGGCGGCCCACTACGGAGATGGTCATTGGCAGGTGGCGGATGTCTGTTTCATTTCTCGTCCCGGTCACTACGACTTCATCAAGCTTGTAGCTTTTCAGCCGGAGGCTGTCGGCAGGTGCGGACAGCATACTACCCGGAAGGGCGATACTTATTAAAATTGCGGTTAAAATCTTTTTATTCATCGTTTATCTATGGTTCTTTTTGCAAAGTTATACAAAAAGAAGAATCTGTATATGATTGGTAATCCTTAAAATGGACAACCGGGGTTGAAGATAAGTCCGTTAAAGGGTTTCCTGCTTCAGCGCTTCCACAAATCGGTCTATCTCCTGCAGTTTCGCCGGGATGTCGATGCCTTGCGGACAGTGCGGGTTGCATTGGCCGCAACCGGTGCAGCGGTTGGCTTGGCGCAGGCGGGGAACACTGCGGTCATAGCCTATCAGGAAGGCGCGGCGTGCCTCGCGGTAATTCTCGTCTTGGCTGTTCTGCGGCACGTTGCCCTCGTTGATGCAGCGGTTGTAGTGCAGCAGGATGGCTGGAATATCCAGTCCATAGGGGCACGGCATACAGTATTTGCAGTCGTTGCACGGCACGGTGGGGTATTGCAGCATTCGCTGGGCGGTATCTTCCAGTAGGGTAAACTCCTCTTCCGTACATGGAACAAGCGGGGAGAAGGTACGCAGGTTGTCTTGCAGATGCTCCATGTACGTCATTCCGCTCAGTACGGTCAGCACATCGGGGAAAGTACCTGCAAATCGGAAGGCCCAGGAAGCCACGCTCTCCTGCGGGCGGCGTTGTTTCAGACGTGCCATCAAGTGGTCGTTCAGGCGGGATAGGCGTCCGCCCAGCAACGGCTCCATGATAACGGCGGGAATGTTGCGCTTCACCAGCTCGGCATATAGGTATTCGGCATCCGTGTTGCGGGTATTCACTTCTTTGGCATGCCGCCAGTCTACGTAGTTCAGTTGGATTTGTACGAAGTCCCATTTCAGTTCGTCGTGGCGGGAGAGCAGGTAGTCAAAGACTTCGATGTCTCCATGATAGGAGAATCCGAGGTTGCGGATGCGTCCGGCTTCACGCTCTTTCAGCAGGAAGTCCAGCATGCCGTTGTCCAGATAGCGGGAGCGGAGGGCTTCCATGCCGCCCATGCCGATGCCGTGCAGCAAGAGGTAGTCGATGTAGTCCACTTGCAGGTCGCGGAAGGAGCGGTGATACATGGCAAGGGACTCTTCGCGGCTGTGCGTGCTGGGACTGAAGTTGGACAGCTTTGTGGCAAGGAAGAATTTCTCCCGTGGGTGGCGTTTCAAGGCAATGCCCGTGGCGCGCTCCGACAGACCTTGCACATAGGCGGGGGAGGTGTCGAAATAGTTCACTCCGTGGGCAATGGCATAGTCTATCAGGTCGTTCACGGCTTCCTGGTCTATTTCGTCTCCATTCCCGTCGGCGCGTTTCCGGGTGGGCCATCGCATGCATCCGTATCCCAGCAGGGAAACCCGGTCGCCCGTGTTGGGATTGGTACGGTAGGTCATCTTGTCGGTTGGTATCTCGCCCAGCGCGGCCGATTCGCTCTCCCCGTTGTTCTTGTTGCCCGAACAGCCGTATAGGGCTGCTGCCGAGGCAAGCGTTCCTGCACCGGCGAGTTTGAAGAAATCGCGGCGGTTTATCTTGTTCTTATTGTCTTCTTTCATTGTGATAGGACTGAAATTATAAATGGATATTTGGATGATAAAGCTGCTTCAGACAGTTCTGTGCATCACATGGCCTTCCACATAAATGGCACTGAACGGACGCGACGGACAAAGGTTCTCGCATGCTCCGCATCCGATACAGCGTTCGGCGTTGACTACCGGTATCTTGATGGAGGCTTCGTCTTCCGGGTCTGAAGGAACCATCTGTATGGCACCGGCCGGACAATGGCGGGCACAGTTCCCGCATTCCATCTTGTCTGTGATGCAGATGCAATTCTCCTTAATCCATACGGCATGACCGATTTGGATGGCCGATTTCTCGGCGAGGCTCGTCAGATGGATGGCATCGGTAGGACACACCTCCGCACACTTGGCGCATTCGGGGCGGCAGTAACCGCGTTCGTAGGACATTTCCGGCTGCATCAGTTTTGTCAAGTCCGAAGAAGGACGGAGCACTTGGTTGGGGCATACCGATACGCAGAGCTGGCAGGCTGTGCAGTGTTGTGCAAAGTGGCGGGCGCTCAGTGAGCCCGGAGGAGTGATGGGAGTGGCGCGCTCGGGGATTTTTTTGTCCTCGATGACAGCCAGTCCACCGTCCACTTTCTTCTCCTGCGCCTTGAGGGCTGCCGTAGCAGCAAACACGGCAGTTGTAGAGAGAAATGCGCGGCGGGCGTCGTTTACCTGCTCCGGTGCCACGGAGGTTTCCTGGGAGACAGCAGCGGAGGCCGGCTTGCGGCGTGTGTAAGTGATGGCACCTTTCCTGCACTTGTTGATACAGTCCATACATGCCACGCAACGGCTGTAATCTATTTCGTGTGCCTTGATGTTGATGCACGATGCCTTGCAGTTACGGGCACAAAGTCCGCAACTGTTGCACTTCTTTGTGTCAATTACCGGTTTCAGCAAGGAATACTTCGAGAGGAAGCCAAGCACTGTACCTACCGGACAGATGGTGTTACAATAGGTACGTCCGCCTCGCCATGCCAGCACGATGAGGACCACCAGAGTGACTGTGGCAATCAGCAGGGTAGGGAGACTCTTCATCCATACATCCGTTTCATAGAAGGCATAGCTGTCAGCACGTTCGGCCAGGTAGGCCAGTCCGTTGTTTGCCCACTGGTAGAGTGGGGAGAAAAGGCTGGAAACGATGCGCCCGTATGAGCTGTAAGGGGCCAGCAGCACGACAAAAGAGTTCAGTCCGCCGATAATGGCAAGTACGAATACTCCCAGCACACCGTAGCGTAGCCATTTCAGTGCGGACGAGTAGCGGAAACGGTTTTTCTTCCGTTTGGCGGAGAGCCAGGAAACAATGTCCTGGAATACTCCCAACGGGCAGATGACGGAGCAGTAGATGCGTCCGAATACCAAGGTCAGCACTGCAAGAAACAGTACTACACCGATGTTCAGTGCCAGCACGGCCGGCAGGAATTGTATCTTCGCCATCCATCCGAACCAGGCATGCAGTGTTCCCGTGAAGTCGAGGAACAACAGCGTGATGAGTGCGAAGAAGATGACGGCAAGGGTCAGTCTGATGGTACGTAGCATAAATGTATTGTATAGCGGTTAGTATTCGTTCTTTATACCTTTTTCCCCATCTCGTAGGCTTCGTGCATGGAAGGCTTGTCGTTTATCTCGCCTACCTTCCAGGCACCCACGCCATAAATGGTGCCGCATTCTTTGGGCTCTTCCAGGCAGTCGAGGAAGCCACGGAAACCATCAATGGTACGTTCCATCATGGGGACACTTTCTTCGGCGGCGGCGATGATGAAGTAGAACTCCTTGTTCTTTATTTCAAGGTAGCGTGCACAACAACGGTCAATCAGTGTCTTCATCTGCGCGCTCATGGTGTAGAAGTATACGGGAGTTGCCATGACGATGACGTCGGCGGCAATCATCTTTTCCACCACTTCGGCGGCATCGTCCTTTTGCGGGCAGGGTTTGCCGTACATGCTGCATACGCTGCATCCCGTGCAGTAGTTGATGTGCTTGTCTTTCAGGAAAATCTTTTCTACTTGATGTCCGGCTTCTGCGGCACCGCGCATGAATTCGTTGCACAAGAGGTCGGAGTTTCCATTCCTGCGGGGACTGGAGGAGAGGATTAATACTTTTTTGCTCATATTCGTTGTTCGTTAGTTAGTAAATGATTACGTGCTACAAAAATAGGCCGGTTTTATGAGAACGGCAGTATACAAATTACGGTTGTTGTTACCTAAATTACTGATTCATTCCAAAAGTATCTCCCGTTCGATGCCGGTGTCTTTCAGAAACTCCCGGTCGTGGCTGATGGCAATTACGGTGCCGGCGTAGTCGCGTATCGTTGCCGTTATTATTTCTATACTCTCGATGTCCAGATTGTTGGTGGGTTCGTCCAGAATGAACATATCCGGGGTATTGTCGGCAATCATCAGGCAGCAGAAGGAGAGGCGCATCTTTTCGCCGCCACTCAGTTTGCCGCACGGCTTGTTCCACACGTCGCGGGGAAAGAGGTAACGGTTGAGGATGGTTTTCACTTCATGTTCCGGCAGGTGGCGGTGGTTGAAAGCTTCTGCTTGTTGGAGTACGCTGCGCTCATTACGGACGAGGGAGTATTCTTGGTCCAGATAGACGGAGGTGAAGCCGGCACGCTCCATCACTCCGTCGGTGGGGTGCAATTCGCCCATGATGAGTTTCAGCAGGGTTGTTTTTCCACTGCCGTTTTTTCCTTTCAAGCTGAGGCGGTCGCCGCTTCTCAACTGGAAGGTGAGGGAGGAAGACCAGAGCTCCTTTACTGCCTCCGGACGGGTTGTCTCCATAGGAGAAGCCGCGAGGCTGGGATAATGAAAGTTGACGTCCTTTGCCTTGACCAGAACTTTCCCCACATGCAGATGAGAGGCATTGAAGTCTGTTTTCAGTTTGTCTGTCTGTGGCAGTGAACTTTTGATACCTGACATTTCTGCCTGCAATTTTTCCGTTTTCTCCGTATGAATGCTGCTGAGTCTGCTGCTGCTGTTTTCCGCATTGTTTTTCAGTGCTCCCATCATGATGCGGGGAATCCCCTTTTTAATGGAGTTTTTTTCTCCCCGCACATTCTGTTTGGCCTTCCGTTTTTCTACTTCGCGTGCCACTTTGCGTGCAAGGCGCAGGGCTTTCTGCTTCTCTTCCAGTTGTTGGGTAAGGGCTTTCTGTTGCAGGGTCTTCTGTTTTTTGTAGAAGTCGTAGTTTCCGCTGTAATACGTCAATCCCTGGGAGGAGAGTTCGCAGATGGCAGGCAACTGATTCAGTAGCGTGCGGTCGTGACTGATGACGAGCACGGTAGCCGATGTCCGTCGTATCAAGTTATACAGACGTTCCCGTCCATCCGCGTCCAGATAGTTGGTCGGTTCGTCCAGCAGGATGGCTGTTGGGTTGTGCAACTCCATGCCTGCCAGGAAGATGCGGGTCTTTTCGCCGCCGCTAAGTCCTTCCATCGGACGGGAGAGTGGGATACCGTCCAGTCCCCAGCTGTCGAGAGAAGCCTGGGCGCGTTCTTCCACGTTCCAGTCATCATTGAGCGTATTGAAGTGCTTTTCGGTAGCGTCACCGCTTAGGATGGCATGCAGGGCAGATAGCTTGTGACTGATTCCCAAAGCTTGTGCTATTGTCTGCCGGTCGTATTGTCCGAAGTGCTGGGGCACGTAGTACAGATGTTCGGGGCGTAGCACCGTTCCCGAACTTGGTGACAAGTCTCCTGCCAAAATGCGCATGAGGGTAGACTTGCCGCAACCGTTATTTCCGGTCAGGGCTATTTTATCTCCGGAGTTGATACTCAAATGGAGGTGTGAAAACAAGATTTCCTTATCTGTATGGATATAGCTAAGGTCTTTAATGATAAAGCTCATAAGTTTCTACTGTGTTTTTAGAAGTAAGAATGATAGGGGAGATGCAAGCATTCCCCGAAATTGAAATTCTCGAAGGGGAGGGGTACGGACAAACACAGCATTGGCTAAACATCTATATAGGTGATGCTCAGCGTTCAGTCTGAAAAAGCATGTTGATAGTGATGTTTACCGAAACGTGTTGTCTTTAGTCGGATATTCTCATCGGTGGAATTAATTGGTTAGTGGGCGCAAAGGTAATGATTTCCACTGAATAACAAAGGCTTTTTGCGATATTAATATCGTGTCGGCAAGAAGTTAATATCGTGTTTGCAAGAAATTAACTTCCTGCAGACACGATGTTAATACTTTATTGGTTCTGTTACTTCATGGCCGAAGCATCGAACGAGAGTGGCAGTAATTCTCCCACATTCTTCAGCTCGTAGATTCCCTTTTTGCCATACAGCAACACCCGCATTGGCTGCTTGAAGCGCTTCTCCGTTTCGAGCATCACTTGCCGGCAGGCGCCGCAGGGCGGGATGGGAGACTCCAGGAACTCGTCGTGCTCGTTGCGTGCAGCAATGGCGAGGGTGGTTACTGCCTGGTCGGGATGTTGGGAGTTGGCATAGAATAGGGTGGTGCGTTCTGCACACAGCCCGGAAGGATAGGCGGCGTTTTCCTGGTTGGTGCCGGTCACTACAATACCGTTTGCCAGTCTGGCCGCAGCTCCTACCGAGAAGTGGGAGTAAGGGGCATAGCTGCGGTTGGTAGCCTCGCGGGCGGCATCCATCAGTTCGCGGTCGGCGGCATCCAGTTCTTCATAGTCGTATATCTTGACGGCGATTTCGATATTTAATTCTTTCATAAGGCAAAGGGTTATATTGTAATTAATGTTACAAAGATAGAAAAGAGATTGGTTATTTCAATTCTTTTACGGACTTTTGTGCAGAACTCAACATTTTAAGCATGAAACGGATTTTCAGACTGACTGCTATCATAGCATTTCTTTTTATTTCCATTACAACAGTGCAGGCACAACGCCGGAATGCCCGCTACAATGAGTATATCAAACAGTATGCCCCCCTTGCCGTGGAGCAGATGCAGCGTCATAAGATACCTGCCAGCATCACGCTGGCCCAAGGGCTGTTGGAGAGCGGTGCCGGATACAGCGCGCTGGCGCGCAAGAGCAACAACCACTTCGGCATCAAGTGCGGAGGCAACTGGCGCGGACGGACAGTGAGGCATGATGACGATGCCCGCAATGAATGTTTCCGCGCTTATCGCAATCCGAAAGACTCTTATGAAGACCATTCCGATTTCTTGAAAAGGGGAGCACGTTATGCTTTTCTTTTCAAACTGAAGATTACGGACTATAAGGGTTGGGCGCGCGGCTTGAAGAAGGCTGGCTATGCTACCGACCCGTCGTATGCCAACCGCCTGATAACCATTATTGAGGACTATGAACTGTATAAGTACGACAGCCGTGGCATGAGCAAGCGCGATGCCCGCAGCTGGGAGAAGGAACTGAAAAAGAAGCCTTGGCTGGCCAATCCGCATCAGGTGTACATTGCCAACGATATAGCTTATGTAGTGGCACGCGACGGAGACACCTTCCAGGTGTTGGGCAAGGAGTTTGACATCAGCTGGAAGAAGCTGGTGAAATACAACGACCTCCATAAAGAATATACACTGGAGGCGGGAGACATTATTTACTTGAAAGAAAAGCGCAAGAAGGCCGCCAAACCCCATACCGTTTACATAGTGAAGGATGGCGATTCCATGCACTCCATTTCCCAAAAGTACGGCATTCGTCTGAAGAACCTTTATAAGATGAATCGCAAGGATGCGGAATACGTGCCGGAGATTGGCGACAGATTGAGATTAAGATAAAGAAGCTATCCGAAAATGTACAGGGTGTCCGAAAACGGACACCCTTCTTTTTTCTCTTTTCGCTTACTTTCAGGGGTTTATGATTTTGGCATGGATTTAGTATATATTAAGCGTTATGTTCGCAAACGATAAAATTTAAAGATATGGATAGAGAAATTCCGAAAGAAGTGCGTAATAAAGAACGCAATAAGAAAATCATCCGCTACGGTACTATCGGCGTGGCAGGTATCGTAGTGGTCAGTGTACTCATTTCATTGATGCGTACGGGAGTGAAGGAGAAAGACCTTGTTTTCTCCCAAGTGGGTAAAGGTACGATTGAAGTCAGCGTCAGCGCCTCCGGCAAGGTGGTCCCGGCATTCGAGGAAATCATCAACTCGCCCATCAATACCCGCATTTTGGAAGTGTACAGAAAAGGTGGCGACAGCGTGGATGTAGGTACCCCCATCCTGAAACTGGACTTGCAGAGCGCCGAAACCGACTACAAAAAGATGCTGGACGAAGAGCAGATGCGCAGCTACAAGCTGAAACAACTGAAACTTGACAACCAGACCAAGCTGACCGACCTGCAGATGAAAATCAAAGTCTCCGCCATGAAGCTGGACCGCATGAAGGTGGAGCTGCGCAACGAGCAGTACCTCGACAGTCTCGGTTCGGGTACTACCGATAAGGTGCGCCAAGCCGAACTGAGCTACAACGTGGCACAACTGGAATACGAGCAATTGCAGCAGCAGTATGCCAACGAGAAGGAAGTGCTGGCTGCGGAATACCAAGTACAGGAACTGGATTTCAGCATGTTCCAGAAGACACTGGCCGAAACCAAACGTACGCTCGACGATGCGCAGGTGCGTTCGCCCCGGAAGGCTATCCTTACTTATATCAACAATCAGATTGGTGCCCAAGTGCCCGAAGGCTCACAGATTGCCGTCATCTCCGACTTGAGCCACTTCAAGGTGGAAGGCGAGATTGCCGATACTTACGGTGACCGTGTGGCTGCCGGTGGCAAGGCCATTGTGAAGATTGGCAGCGAAAAGCTGGAAGGTTCCGTAAGCAGTGTTACTCCGCTTTCAAAGAATGGCGTCATCTCCTTTACCGTGCAGTTGAATGAGGACAACAACCGCCGACTGCGTTCCGGTCTGAAAACCGACGTCTATGTGATGAATGCGGTGAAAGAAGACGTGATGCGCATAGCCAATGCCAGCTATTATGTGGGACGTGGGGAGTATGAACTTTTTGTACGCAATTCCGACAAGGAAATTGTAAAGCGCAAGGTGCAGCTGGGCGATTCCAACTTTGAGTTTGTAGAAGTGGTCAGTGGCTTGCAACCGGGTGATGAAGTGGTGGTGAGCGATATGAGTAACTATAAGAACAAGAATAAGTTGAAGCTAAAATGATAAAGGTTTACTTGAAACAAGCCTGGGAGCTGTTGAAGCAGAATAAACTGTTCAGCATGCTCTACATTGTGGGTACGGGGCTGGCCATTGCCATGACGATGGTGATGGCCATGGTCTATTACGTCAAGATTGCTCCCGTCTATCCGGAGGTGAACCGCTTGAATACGCTCTATCTGACAAGTTGCAAGATGGAGAGCGGAACGGAAGGAAACAAGTCTCAATATCAGTGGGCGGTATCCTACAAGGCTTTGCAAGAGTGGTTCTATCCTACCAAGAATGCACTTTGTGTTTCGGCGCAGCTGGATGATAGGGCATTCCAGAACAGCTATATACAGTCTGCCGACCTTAGCGGGGATTTTCCGGTGAAAGTCAAGCTTACCGACCCAGACTTCTTCCGTATTTACAGATTTCACTTTTTGGAGGGGAGTCCTTTCACTGCCTCCGACCTGGCAAGCGGCCTCTGCACGGCTGTCATTACCGATGAACTTTCGCGTCGCTTGTTCGGCACCACCGAAGGGGTGGTGGGACGTTCGTTCCGGTTGGACTATACCGACTACCGCGTGTGCGGCGTGATTCGTTCCGGAAGTTATCTGATGCGGAATTCCTATTCGCAAGTCTATTTGCCTTATAGTGTTGTTTCCGGCTATCGGGAGCCCAAATACGACATGGACTATCTGGGAGCTTTCAGCGTTACTTTTCAGGTGAAGGACGGCGAGCAGGGCGATGCCTTGCGGGCGGAACTGAAAGAAATAGCCCGTAAAGAGAACCTGATGCATCCCGATGAATGGAAAGTGGAGTTTTGGGAGCAGCCCGCTTCCCATCTGCTCCGCGTGTTCCAGACCTTTGCCAGCGAGGAGTTCGATGTATGGGCCACGGTGCGCTACTTCCTGTTGGTGTTGCTTGTCTTGCTGCTGGTACCTGCGCTCAACTTGAGCGGCATGATAGGGAGCCGCATGGAAAGTCGTCTGGCAGAGATGGGTGTGCGCAAGTCCTTCGGTGCTGGGCGCGGAGCACTGCTTAGGCAAGTGATGTGGGAGAATCTGCTGCTGACGTTGCTTGGCGGTGCATTAGGACTGATGCTGGCATGGCTGTCGCTCTATGCGGCGCGCGAATGGGTATTTACCGTGTTCGACAGATGGAGCAGTGTGATTCCCGATGGAGTCGATGTCAAGGTGTCGGGCGAGATGTTGTTTGCTCCGCTGGTATTTGCTGCCGCCTTGTTGTTGTGCGTGGTGCTCAACATGCTGTCGGCACTTGTCCCGGCTTGGCACTCCTTGCGCCATCCCATTGTGAACTCTCTGAATGAAAAACGATAAGAAAGAATGTAAGAGGACTGAAATACAAGAATACTATGTGGAAATTGATATTGAAAAATCTTTGGGCACGCCGTCGCCGCAACGGATGGCTCTTGGCAGAGCTTATATTGGTGAGCATCATCAGCTGGGTGATACTGGATCCGGTGATTGTGGTGACACACGACCGCAACATCCCCTTGGGATATGATGCCGACCGCCTTTGCTTGGTGTCACTGGCTGCTTTGCAGCCCAATGCACCGGGGTATAATGCCGAGGCACAGGATTCCGTTTCTCTGGTGGACGGCTATCTGAGCCTGGTTCGCCATGCCGGAAGCTTTGAGGGTGTGGAGCTTGCCACCCCGCTTCTGGGCTTTTGCTATCCCAATTCGCAGGGAAATGGAAATACCTCATATACAGCCGAAGGTGATACCGTACCCCATCAAGTCATGTGGATGCAGTTCCTGCCGCATACGCAGTTCTTCGAGACTTACGGATTCCGTCCGGGCACGGGGCGTACACCCCGACAACTGTCCGATTATGACTATACGCAGCAGGACATCGTCTTGACCGAAAATGCGGCATACGAGATTTTTGGCACCAAGGATGCACAGGGAAAGCGTACCGTAAGCTATAGCCGTGGCGACACGCTCTATAAGCAGGTTATCGGTACTTTGGGTACCATCAAGGCGTATAGCGACTGGCGGCCTACGTCCGTAGCGTTTATTCCTACCTTGTCCATTGATGCGGGTGACATACCGGATTATGCACAAATCCTGATACGGGTAAAAGAAAATGTCAGCATGAAACGCTTCATTCACGACTTCCGCCCATGGATGCTGAAGGAGATGCGACGCGGAAATCTTTTTGCCCGCTGTATCAGTCCTTATAGTGACCTTATTGCAGATTTAGAGGCAGACAGTTCCGCCCCCATTTATCGCCGCAACCTGGCGATGGCGGTGTTCTTTCTCCTCAACCTTTGTTTGGGTGTTATCGGCACTTTCTGGTTGCAGACACGTGCCCGTCGCGAGGAAGTAGGGGTGATGCTTTCCTTCGGTGCCACGCCGCGGCGCATTGTCTGCCAGTTGCTGGGTGAGGGGACGGTTCTGACGGTGATTGCTTCATTGACCGGCTTTCTGGCCTATCTGCAATATGCGATGAAAGAGGGACTGGACAACGGGCTCGATTGGCATAACTCGTCGGTAACGGCTTGGTCATCAAATTTCGGGACAGCCGCAGTGGAACCGCTTGAAACGTATTGGGTAAGTGATTTTACCCAGCATTTCTTCATCGTGTCGCTCGTCATTCTGTTGATATTGTTGGCGGTAGTGCTTGTCGGCATTTATATTCCTGCCCGCAGCATCAGCCGCATACCGCCGACCGAAGCGCTACGGGAAGAGTAGGACACAACATGCTCCGATAGCCGGAAACGGACAGAGTGTCCATTATCGGACACCTTACAGTATATGTAAACGACAGATAATCAATAATAAACGGTTTTGGCACAACTTTTGACCTCTTGAAACAGAAATTGTGCAGAATAGAAACAGAATAATAACAATTAAATACTTACCATTATGATTAAGTTAACTGGCATCAACAAGATTTATCGTACAAACGAGATTGAAACCGTGGCATTGGAAAATGTAAACCTCGAAGTGAACAAGGGAGAATTTCTCAGTATCATGGGACCCTCCGGTTGTGGAAAATCTACGTTGCTGAACATTATGGGCTTACTGGATGCACCCACCAGCGGCACTATCGAAATAGCCGGTACGAAAGTAGACGGCATGAAGGACAAGGAGCTGGCTGCTTTCCGTAACCGGAAGTTGGGTTTTGTGTTCCAGTCTTTCCATCTGATTAATTCGCTGAATGTGCTGGATAATGTGGAGTTGCCTTTGCTCTATAGAAAGGTGTCTGCCAAGGAACGTCGTCATCTGGCGGAAGAGGTATTGAAGAAGGTCGGTTTGAGCCACCGCATGCGCCACATGCCTACACAGCTTTCCGGCGGTCAGTGCCAGCGTGTAGCCATTGCCCGTGCCATTATCGGCAACCCGGAGATAATCCTCGCCGATGAGCCCACCGGCAACCTGGACTCCAAGATGGGTGCCGAAGTCATGGAACTGTTGCATCAACTGAACAAGGAAGACGGACGTACCATCGTGATGGTGACCCACAATGAAGAGCAGGCCAAACAGACCTCACGCACCATCCGCTTCTTCGACGGACGTCAGGTGGAATAATTACTGCTTAGTCAACTGTCAACTATTAATTATCAACTATCAATTAATGAAATGCAAACCGTAAGACAAGCTTTTACTATATTGAAGCAGAATCCGCTGCTGAGTACAATTTCCATACTGGGTACGGCATTTGCCATTACCATGATTATGGCTATTGTGATTATCTGGCAAACGAAGTATGCCGATTTGGAACCGGAAGTGAACCGTAGCCGGTGCCTTTACTTTTCTGCCATGCATATAAGCAGCAAGACAGAGGAAGGGGTACAGAACTATAATTCTCCTTCACCGGCATTTATGAAGGAATGCATACAGTCGCTGTCCGAAGTGGAAGCTTGTACTGCTTTTGCTCCGGCCAGTGCCGCTTTGGTGTCTCTTACAGACGGCAGCAACCGGGTGAAAGTGGACGCCATGCAGACCGACCAGGGTTTTTGGAAGGTATTCAGCCTGCAGTTCATGGCAGGACATGGTTTTGGCGAAGAGGATCGTGCGGGAGGTACAAAAGCAGTTGTGGTTTGTGCTTCTGTAGCACGGAAACTGTTTGGTACGACGGATGCGGTGGGGCAGCAATTGTTGTTGAACCGCGAACCGGCACGTGTGGTAGGAGTGGTAAAGGATGTTTCTGTCACCGCAAAGGATGCTTACGCACAGGTATGGAGCATGTATCCGGCAGATAAGTTGGAAGTGACTTCGGTATGGAGCTACGGCGGTGGTGTTCATATTGCTGTGCTGGCACGTACATCCGACGATTTCCCGACCATTCGTCAAGGTATTGCCAAACGGGTAGAGGCTGTCAATGCAGGATTGGGAGACATGCAGATAGACATCATGGAGCAACCGGACGACATTGTGGCGCATGTGAACCATGTATGGTCCAATGTAGGACCGGATGTGACGATGCTATACCTGCAATATGCCATTGCGTTATTTATCATTTTGCTGGTACCTTCGCTCAATTTGTGCGGACTGAGTAACAGCCGGATGCAGCAGCGCACTTCGGAGCTTGGAGTACGTAAGGCCTTCGGAGGAACGTGCGGTGTACTAATACGCCAAATTCTGAATGAGAATCTGGTGCTGACACTGCTTGGAGGTGTGGTAGGGCTGTTGTTCAGCTACATAGCTGTATGGGGAATGCGTACCTGGCTCTTTACCAATAGCCAGAATATCGGTACGGCCGGTGACTTTAGCTTGAGTATGGAGGCATTGTTCAGTCCTTGGGTATTCCTGCTGGCTTTTACTTTCTGCGTGGTCATCAATACGCTTAGTGCCGGACTGCCTGCATGGATGGCGGCAAGACGGACAATTGTAGATTCACTGAACGATAAATAAAACAAGAAGTATTATGAAATTCATTGTACACAACTTACGCATGATATGGGCACGCCTGAGCAATAGTGGGTGGGTTTTGGCCGAACTCTTTTTGGTATTCATCGTGATGTGGTTTCTTTGCGATTCTCTGGGATGTATGAAATATACTTTCTATCGTCCGTTGGGATATGATATCGACCATGTTTATCGTCTTACTACGGTCCGGGGAGGCGAGAGTCGTGATACGACATTGCTCGATGCCGACAAATACCTGAATATCCTGAAAAGGTTGGAACAAGAACCTACCGTAGAGGCTGCCTCGTTGAGTTATTGGAGCTTGCCTATGAGTGGCGCGAATAGTTATAACTCGCTGGCTGTACAAGATACCATCGGGGTGGGCGGGCGTATGATTTATGCTACCGGTGGATATACCCGGGTTTTCCATATGCAGGAGGAACAAGGGCGGACTTTTGCCGCTTTGCCTATCGGTATCAATAATGTGATGTTGAGCCAGGCTATTGCCGATGCTTTCAAGAAGCGGCTGCCGGAATTTTCGCTCAACACACCGTTGACATGGCGTGGAGATACGGTGAATACGGTTACTCAAGGTGGCATTGTCGGCAGCTTCCGCGATTATCGCTATGGCGATGACGCTCATTGGATTTTTATGCGCCTGGGCGAGCAGCTTATGCGTGAGGAATTCGGTGATCAGCAGGCGCAGATTGTTTTCCGTGTAAAGCCTGCTGCCGACGGGCCGGACTACCGGGAACAATTTCTCCGCGAGATAGCGCCGAGGCTGGACACGGACAATATATTTGTTGCCGACGCGGAACCTTACACGCAAATGCAGGCACAGTTCGAAGTGCTGTATGGAGATACGGACAAGGTGAACAGTCAGACAATAGTGGTACTGTTCCTCTTGGGAAATGTCTTCTTGGGACTGATAGGAACTTTCTGGGTTCGTACGCGCCGTCGTCGCTCGGAAATAGCCTTGCGGTTGGCGATGGGCAGTACCAAGCAGCAGGTCTTTTCCCTTCTTATGGGTGAGGGGTTACTGCTGTTGGCGTTGGTTACTCTGCCTGCCATGCTGATATGTTACAACGTAGGCATTGGCGAGTTCACCATTGGACGTACCGCATTGATTGCCACCTGGCCGGTGGAGTGGAGCATGATACGCTTCCTGATAGGCTCGCTGGCAGCTTGGCTGTTGATAGCGCTGATGGTGATGATGGGCATTTGGTATCCGGCACGGCAAGCCATGAAGATAGAGCCGGCAGAGGCGCTGCATGAAGAATAAGAAAATAATATCAACGATAAAAAAAGAACGTATCGTCTGTTTGTATCAAACACATCACTTGTTTGGGGCAAATACATCATCCGTTCGTACTAAACACATTATCTGTTTTTTTTGAGTAAGTAATCATCGTAATAAATAAGTAAGAATATGAAGACAAATATTATAGGTGTTATCATCGCATTGGCATTGGCATTTGCAGGCGTAATTTGTGCATGGGGACAAGATAACAAAGTGAGTGAAGTGCGTAAGGTGGAGGCTTTCTCATCCATTAGGATAACTTCTGTGGGTACGGTTTACTTCACACAGAGCGACAGCTACTCCCTACAGATTGAAGGACGGGAGAAGTACGTGAAGAATACGGAGAGCACAGTGAAGGACGGCCATCTCACCATCGGCTTCAAGAATAAGAAGATGCGCAACCAAAATGACGGTGTCACCATCCGTCTCTCGGCTCCGGACTTAGAGATGGTGGAATTTATCGGTGTGGGTGAATTCAACTGTGAGGAACCCTTGAAGCTGGATAAGCTGGAGTTTGAAGTGAAAGGTGTGGGTGATGTGCATGTGAAGGATTTGACTTGCCGCGACCTGCGGGTGGCTTTGCGGGGTGTGGGTAGTGCCGACATCCATGTAGTTTGCGATTATCTCTCTGCCAAGGTGGGGGGAGTCGGCGAAATTACTCTGAGCGGAACTGCCGGGCATGCTGACATTTCTAAAGGAGGCATAGGCGGGGTAAATACTGGTAATTTGAAAATAGGCCGTTAAGATGATAAAACAATACTTCACACAAGCTTGGGCACAGTTGCGGCAGCAACCGATGATTAGTGCCGTCAGCATAGCCGGTACGGCACTTGCCATCTTCCTCATCATGCTGGTGGTGATGATGCAGCAGGTGAAGGTAGCTCCGTTTGCTCCGGAGAGCAACCGCGACCGCTTTCTACATGTGCATTATATGAGCATCACCAACAAAAGCTGGGGAGAGGGAAACAGTTCCAACGGATCGATGGGGATAAAGACTGCGCTTGAGTGCTTCAAATCGCTGAAGACCCCCGAAGCAGTAACGATTTATACCTGTATGGTCATTTCTACCCCCGTGAATCTGCCGGGACAACCTGCAACGGGTATCGACCTGTTGCAGACAGATGATACTTTCTGGCGTGTGTTTGATTTCTCTTTTGTTGCCGGGAAACCTTATGACCAGGCTACATTCGATGCCGGACTACCCGTAGCGGTAATTACGGAAAGTGTAGCGCGCAGGTTATTCCAGACAACGGAGGCTGTTGGTCGCGAATTCCTTTTGAACCATGCTCCTTATACAGTGTCCGGTGTAGTGAAGGATGTTTCTACTTTGGCCAACACTGCCTATGCGCAGGTATGGGTGCCCTATACTTCTACTGAGGTGACGAAAAACACTTGGAGTGATGAGCATATGGGGATGATGAGCGTTACCATTCTGGCGAAAAGCCGTGATGATTTTCCCGCTATTCGTGAGGAGACGGAACGCCGCCGTCAGGAGTACGACACTGTAATTGGCGAGAATGGTTATTCGTTGATTTACCGTAACCGTCCTTATGACCAGGAGAAAAATGCCGCAGGAATGGCTGCCAACATCGAACCGGACGTGGACCAGGCACGCAGGCAGCGTCTCATTATCTTCATCATTCTACTGATTGTTCCTGCCATCAACCTCAGCTCGATGACGCAGAGCCGTCTGCGCCAGCGTGTGGCAGAGATTGGTGTGCGCCGGGCATTCGGTTCAACGAGACTGGAACTGATGGGGCAAATCATTGCAGAAAATCTGGTGGTGACATTGCTGGCAGGGGTGATGGGATTGTTGCTGAGTGTAGCATTCGCTTATTTGGGAAATACACTGCTGTTTGCGCAGGAATTCAGCCAGACGCTGAGTCCTCCGGCAGTGGATGCAAGCATATTGCTGCATGGCTCCACCTTTGGCTGGGCGTTGTTGTTCTGCTTTGTGCTGAACTTACTAAGTTCCGGTATTCCCGCATGGCGTGCATCAAGAATAGGGATTGTAAATGCATTGGGCGGACGTTTGCATAAATAACTCCATCACAAAACATTAATCATTGAAGAAAATGACTAAGAAACTTCTTACACAGATAAAGAATGAATGGCTCTCAAACCTATGGTTGGTGTTGGAGTTATTGGTAGTGAGTGTAGTGATGTGGTACGTGGTAGACTATCTCTACACGCGCGCCGCCACCTATCTGGAGCCGAGAGGCTTTAATATAGAGCACTGCTACCTTATAGAGTTGGGGGAACTGACACCCAAAAGTCCCGACTACATAGCCGGGCATACCTCTCAGCAGACCCACGATGACATAGCCGAGTTGTTGGAGCGTCTGCGTCGTCGGCCGGAGATAGAAGCGGTCAGCCTTTCGCAGAATTCGTATCCTTACAACGGAAGCAATTCAGGCGCTGAAGTAAGCTATGACACTTTGCGTTCTCCCGGTTGGACCATCCGCAGGTTAGTGACACCGGACTTTCCCCGTGTATTCCGCTATCGGGGCACGCGTGGCGAGACACCCGAACAATTGGCTGAAATGTTGGAGCGCGGGGAGTTTATGGCTTCGGATAACCTCTACCGGAAATACGACCGCCGGATGACAGATCTCGTAGGCCAGCGGTTCTATCTTTTTGGTGATACTACGAAGACCTACCGGCTGGGTGCTGCACTGCAAAATGTACGCTATCACGATTATGACCAGGCGCGAAGCTCATATTCCATGATGGTGAAGCAGAGTTTCTACTATATCGGTCTCGAACTTTGTGTCCGCGTCCGTGAAGGGCAGGACAATGACTTCATTGAGAGGCTGAAGGCAGACAGTGAGAGCCAGTTCCGCATAGGCAATATCTTCATTTCGGAGATACGTTCTTTCAAGGATATTCGTCGCAACTACCAGCAGGCATGGACCAATGACATCCGTAACTATGTGATGGGTATGGGATTCCTGCTGCTGAACATTTTCCTCGGCTTGCTCGGAACATTCTGGTTCCGTACGCAGCAACGCCGTTCGGAGATAGCACTGCACAAAGCGCATGGAGCGACAGACCGTGCCATCTTCAGCCGGCTGCTTAGTGAAGGGATATTGTTGTTGGCAATTGTCACCCCCGTTGCATTGCTCATCGATTATAATCTTGCACACCTGGAGTTGAATTCCTGGAGGAACGGTACGACGTTGGAGTGGGACCGCCTGCTGCTCTGTGCTGCCATCAGCTTTGTGCTGATTACCCTAATGATTGTCATCGGTATAGGTATTCCCGCCCGCAAGGCGATGAAGGTGCAGCCTGCCGAAGCATTGCACGATGAATAGAAAGCTATGGAACAAATTTTAGCTCTTATCCGCCAGAATCCCTTTTTCAGTGCTGTTTCCGTCATCGGTACGGCAGTGAGTATAACCTTTGTCATGGTCATTTACATGGTGTATGACATCCAGACGGCTGACTTGGCTCCCGAGTCGCACCGCAGTAGCATGGTATATTCTTCTTATGGATACTCTTACCGCAAGTCCGACCACAGCAATTCCAATACGGGCATGTCTTATCGGGCTGTCAACGCTATTTTTGCAGAACTTCCGGGTGCGGAACTTGTCACCTATCTGGGACCTACCTATCTTAGATACTGTGGGGATTCGCCCGTGCGGGGAATGCGCCGTACGGTTCGTCAGGTGGATTTGAACTATTGGCGTGTCTACGATATCCCTCTTGTGGCGGGCCGTCTTTTCAGTACCGAAGAGTTCGATGCTTGCCGGGATGTCGTGGTTATAGGCGAACAGCTTGCCCGCGAAGCTTTCGGGTCTGCCGAAGCAGCCATTGGCAAAAATTATTTTGTCAACTTTCGCCCTAAGCGCATTGTCGGGGTCACCAAGGATGTGAGCTCCCTGTTCACATTTGCCTATGGAGAGTTGTGGATGCCTTATTCCACCCGGGATTCCGGTCTGGGCAGTGAAGGGCTACGGGGAGATTTCGAGGCTGTGGCCCTTGTCAAGCCCGGTGTTGGCAGAGAGGAACTCAAGCGGCAGATAGAACAGTCGCTTGCCCGCTTCAACGAGATACTGGTCGAATATGAACTGGAGCTTCCCGACCTCAGCACCTATACGGAACGGCAGTTCTTCCGTAATGACACGATGAGTCCTGCCGTAACCTGCATCATCCTGGGTTTGATATTGCTTATTGTGCCCGCTATCAATGTCAGCGGACTTATATCTTCGCAAATGTCCCGTCGCATGGCTGAGCTTGCGGTAAGGAAAGCATACGGCGCCAGCCGTTCTACCTTGATGGTGCAGTTGCTCCGCGAGAACCTGGCCTTGGCATTTGCCGGCGCATTGCTCGGTTTTCTCTTTTCGTGCATATTCCTATGGCTGGGTAAGGACTGGATGCTTGGCGATGGTGCTCCCGGAACGAATTTTGATGTAAGCGTCTGGCTCTTCCTCCGTCCTGCGGTTTTCGTGGCTGTATTGGTGGTGTGTCTGTTGTTCAACCTGCTTTCTGTGTTTATTCCTGCCTGGCATGCCACCCGTCGCCCTATAGCCGAGGTTCTTGGCGGAGAATGAGCGGATAAACGAATCCCAATTAAAACAGTAACGAGTATGATACATTCTATTTTACACCAGATATGGAACCAGCGCCGCAGTAACGGTTGGCTGTTTGCCGAGCTGTTGATTGTATTTACATTGATGTGGTATTGTGTGGATGTACTCTATGGCTTTGCCCATGCAGAACGGCAGCCTAAGGGGTATGATTTGGAGCATGTCTATAAGATAAGGATTTCCTGCAATCCCACACAGATAGTGCCGTGCACGTCGGAAGACAGCCTGCAGACCTTCTGGTTCAAGCCAATGGAGGAAGTGCTCCGGCGTATCAGGCAATATCCTGCAGTGGAAAGTGCTGCCACGTGGCTGGGTACCGATACTTATACCCGCGGGCGTGTTTACCAGGGGTATACGACGGACAGCGTGCATGTTGTCGAGACTACAGTGCGTTATGTGTCTCCCGAATATTTCGACGTCATGCGCATTCCGCTGTTGCAGGGGAATGTCTCGGATTGGAATTCCACTGCCAGTCCTCTGCCTGCCGTGGTGACCCGTGATTTGGCAGACAGTCTTTTTCAGACAAGTGCCGGGGCGGTGGGCCGCGAGTTTCTGGATTATTACAGCGGAGGTCTCCGTTACCGTGTCTCTGCAGTCTGTGCCTTGCAGAAGACGGATGACTATGCCCGTTACGGACCTTTTGTCCTGACTCCTTTCCCCGGTTGGTTCTATGAGGACCAGTACCTCCCGTTCATCTCCCTACGGATACGTCCGGAGGCGGATACGGATAATTTTGCAGCTCGTTTTTATCAGGATATGATGTCGCAGCTGCAGGTCGCTCCATTCTATCTTTTCGACATACAGAGCTATAAGGACCAGAAGATAGAGCGGGATGCTGCCGAAGGAATCACCCCGTATATCCGCAGCGCAAGGCTCATTGTGATATTCTTTGTTTTCAATGTATTCATCGGGCTGATGGGAACTTTTTGGTTCCGTACCCGCCACCGTCGCAGCGAGATTGCTTTGCGCATGGCCATGGGCAGCAGCCGCGGAAGAATACGCTGGCAATTGCTGGGTGAAGGGTTGCTGCTGTTGGCACTTGCTTCCATCCCCGCTTTGATGATATGTAGCAATATGGTTATGGCGGATGTCACTTTTACGGAAGCCACGGATGCCACTTGGGGGAGATTTGTCATATGCGTTTCTATTGTCTGGATATTGATGGCATTGATGGTGATTGCAGGAATCTGGTATCCGGCTTCACGGGCCATGAAGGTACAGCCTGCCGAAGCATTGCACGATGAGTGAGTTTTTTTTGAATAATCTGTGCTCATTCTCAATATAACTTGTATATTTGCGTGACGAATAAGAGTTTTGCGTTGAGTATACAAAATCTATATTATGATGAAACGCCTTTTCTTTCCATTGTTTGCAGGCTTGTTGTGGTTGATGTCGGGAACACTTTCGGCTACGGAACGTACGTACAATGTACTTTTCATACAGTCCTATACAAAAAATACTCCTTGGCACAGCCTTCTGACAGAAAATTTGGAGAACGGACTGGACAAGGGGGGAGTTAAAGCCAATATCACTACTGAATATCTGAATGCCGATTACTGGTCTTTCGCTTCCGAGTGCTTCATCATGCGCCGCATCTGCGAGCGTGCCAGGCAACGGAAAACGGACTTGATTGTGACCTCCAGCGATGAGGCTTTCTTCACATTGACCCATTGCGGTGATTCCCTGCCTTATCAGATACCGGTAGTGGTTTCGGGTATCAAATACCCGGATGAGAGAGTCTTTGAAAGAATGCCCAACGTCTCCGGCTATGTTTCGAAAACGGATTTCGATGTCTTGCTGGATGCGGCTGTCCGCATGTTTCCTTCCCGCAGGGAGTTGGTCTGTCTGTCCGACAGCAGTTTCCTGAGCCTTAAAGGGGTTAAGGCTGTGGAGGAATCCTGGGAACGCATAAAGAGCAACTATCCGGAGCATGAGTTGAAAGTGCTGAATGTGCAGGCCAAGTCCTTGAACTCTATCATCACTTCCATTTGCTATGACTACAATGCCTACAAGCATATTGTCATTGCTCCCAAATGGATTCCCTTTCTTTCCTTGAAGTTGAAGGCCCCCGTGTTTACCAGCCAGAACCTGGCTATGACGAACGGTGTTCTGTGTGTGTACGATGCCGTTCCCGGAGAGGATGCCTTTGCCGCCGGCCGGCAGGCTGCAAGTATTTTGAAGGGCAAGTCGCCCGCTTCATTGGGAGTAAAGGACTTTGGGGGCAAGCTACTGTTCGATTACAAACAGTTGCAGTTTTTTCGCGTGAACACGAACCGTGCGGAGAGCAAGGGCATTGTTTTGAATATACCGCTGATGGAGCGTTACCGTGTCTGGTTCATTCTGTTCTATTCGCTGATTGTCGGGGCATTGGTGCTGCTGGTTGCCTGGCTTTTCCGTGCCAACCGCAGGGAGTCGCGTAAGCGCATACATGCCCAGACCCGCTTGTTGATACAGCACCGCCTGGTGGAGCAGCGCGACGAGTTCGACAATATCTTCTGTTCCATTCGCGACGGCTTGATTACGTATGATACCGACCTGCGCATCCATTTTGTCAACCGTCCGTTGTTACAGATGTTGGGACTTTCTTCCGAAACCTATACGTCCCGTTTCTATGAAGGGCAGATGGCCGGCTCCATTTTCAGGATTTACATGAATGGAGAAAACATCCTGCAGGACTTGTTGAAGAAAGTACGTACCGGAAAGAGACCTATTTCTATTCCGGAGAAAGCCTTCATGCAGGAAAACCATCAGGGAACGTATTTCCCCGTTTCCGGCGAGGTAGTACCTATCTTTGCCAATGAAAAGATGACGGGAATGGCGATTGTATGCCGCAATATCTCCGAAGAGGAGATGCAGAGGCGCTTCTTCAACATGGCGGTGGAGGAGAGCTCCATTTATCCGTGGCAGTACAACATGCGTATGAACCGTTTCCATTTCCCGGGTGGATTGCTGCGCCGTTTCGGGTATACCGGTGATACGGACTTGCTGGCACGTGATGAGATGGACACCCTTATACATCCGGAAGACTTGCTGCATACGCGCAGGAATTTTGATGCCATTCTGTTGGGCAATGAAATCAATTCACGGATGAGTTTCCGGTTGAAGAGTGCGGATGGGAGCTATGAATGGTGGGAGTTCCGCAGTACCGCTTATGACGGACTGACGGTTGATACCCCATACATGGTATTGGGAGTATGCCAGAGCATCCAGCGTTACAAGGATACGGAAGAGGCCTTGATTGCCGCACGTGACCGTGCCTTGCAGGCCGACAAGCTCAAATCTGCGTTTCTTGCCAATATGAGCCATGAGATACGCACCCCTTTGAATGCCATTGTCGGTTTCTCGGATTTATTGAAGGACTTGGACGCTTTTTCTCCGGAAGAGGTAAAGCAGTTCGTCGAAACAATCAACATCAACTGTACGTTGCTGCTGGCGTTGATAAACGATATTCTGGACCTCTCGCGCATAGAATCGGGCACGATGGACTTTAAGTTCGGAGCATTCAACCTGGCGTTCATTATGCAGGAGGTCCATGAATCCCAGCGTCTGAGTATGCCTCGGGATGTAGAGCTGCGTATAGAGATTCCGGAAGGGGAAGACAAATTGGTCATCACCGATTCCGTCCGCTTGAAGCAGGTCGTGAACAACTTGATAAACAATGCCAAGAAATTCACGGTAACGGGCAGCATCACCTTCGGCTATGTCACGAACCGGGAAGGATATACCACCATCTTTGTCGAAGACACGGGAAGCGGTATCTCTGAAGACGCCCAGAAACATATCTTCGAACGCTTTTACAAAGAAGACAGCTTTACGCAGGGCGCCGGTTTGGGGCTGAGCATTTGCCAGACCATCGTAAACCGCCTGCATGGTTCTATCTCGGTCTCCTCAGAGTTGGGAAAAGGAACGCGTTTCGAGGTGGTGATACCGGATGCGAACGAGTAATCATTCAATCCGTTTGCAGGCATTGGCTTGCAGGAACTCTTCCAATATATCCTCGTAATTGCCATACAGCATGATGTGGTGGTTGCCCAGCGGTGTCTTGAGGAAATAGTCGGCAGGGGAGTTCATTTTTATCCGCACTTGGGTGCGGCACATATTGATGTAGTTTGTATTCTCAACAAGCGTGCCGGTGCTCAAGTAATATTCGTCCAGGCTTTCGCTTCCGCATTTTACGATGGTTACATCTCCCGTCGGCAGGATTCCCTGAATACCGATGCCGCTTTCCGTCTCAAAATGGTTGCGTATGATGAACTGCTCCGTTTGTGCGATGCCGATGGTGCAGTGTGCCAATATGATTTCATTGGTACGGGCATTTATCATGGAAGGATTGGCCATGAAGGAGTTTTTCCCCGTCAGCACTTTTACGGCCAGCATGGTGAAGACGGATTGCAAATCGCCTTCACATCCGGCAATGATTCCTTCGTCGTTCAGCAAGGCAAGGGCAAGGCAGCCGGTGGTTCCCGTTTGGTCTATCAGGCGGAAGCAGCTGAGGGTAATGGCGCTCAGTCGCTCTTCCTCTACAATCCTCTTGATGGCTCGATACAGCCGCATGGCTTTTATCATGTCTTCGGGGCTTGCCTCTCGGCAGGCAAGCGCTTTTCCTGCCAGTCCGGCGCATGCTTCGCCCACCTCGTCGTCCGTTATCTGTCCGTAGTATTCGTAAATGCGGTCCAATGAGACGTCTGTGTACTCGATACCCCAGCGGCGTTTGGCAAGCAGATAATCCACATTGCTGGCAACGAGCCAGCTGGACGGAGTGCCCATTACGCCGATGCGCATGCCGAAAAGGCTGCGTTGTGCCACGAAATTGCTGTGCAGGACAAAAATACGCTTGATGGTCTCGGGGAGCTCTCCGTGAAGAATCTCGCTTTTCATTCCCCGGCCGCGCAGCCAGGAAGATATTTCGAGAGCGGCGGCCAGTGAGTTCTGCATGCCGTCTGCCAAGAGGATGGCGGGGCGGGGAAGGGATTCGAAATGCTGGATTACCAGCCGTTCCACACCTCCGGTGGCAATGAATATAATACTGAAGTCATCGGGTGATAACTTGTCTATGTCTTTGTAATCAATGAAGTTGACGGTAAAGTATTTTTCCAATTCAGTCAATATCACTTCGTGGGAGCTACGGACTGATGCTTGTTTATGCAGTATGGAAGCAAAAGTTATAAGGTTGATGACCATGGTGTTATTTACTATTTGACTATTTACTATTTACAATTGATTCTACTTGGCTCGTTTGCTTTTTCAAAGATACAAGTTTCTGTTTACATATCATAGAGTTTTTACGATAGATAAGTTTTTTAAAGTTTTTATGGTCTTGCCTTCCTTTTGGTTTCAAATAATTCGCTACATTTGCAACTTTAATGATAAAGTGATAGCAATATCACCTATAAATACTCTATTAAATAGTAAATCATAAATCGTCAAATAGTAAATAAACCTCATGCCAACAATATCTATTCGCGGAATGGAGATGCCCGCATCTCCTATCAGAAAACTGGCTCCTCTGGCAGATGCTGCCAAGCAGAGGGGTATACATGTATTTCACCTGAACATCGGTCAACCCGACCTGCCTACTCCGGAAGTCGCGATTGAAGCGATACGGAACATCGACCGGAAAGTTCTGGAATACAGTCCCAGTGCGGGATATCGCAGTTACCGCGAGAAGTTGGTGGGTTACTATGCAAAGTACAATATCAATCTGACTGCAGACGACATCATCATCACTTCCGGCGGCTCGGAGGCGGTGTTGTTCTCTTTCCTGGCTTGCCTCAATCCGGGGGATGAAATCATTGTTCCCGAGCCGGCCTATGCCAATTATATGGCGTTTGCCATCTCTGCCGGAGCCAAGATACGCACCATTGCCACGACCATCGAAGAGGGTTTCTCGTTGCCCAAGGTAGAGAAGTTCGAGGAGTTGATTAACGAGCGCACGCGTGCTATTTTGATTTGCAATCCCAACAATCCTACGGGTTACCTCTATACACGCCGTGAAATGAACCAGATTCGCGACCTTGTGAAGAAGTACGATTTGTTCCTCTTCTCGGACGAGGTGTACCGTGAATTTATTTATACGGGTTCTCCCTATATCTCTGCCTGCCATCTGGAGGGCATTGAGAACAATGTGGTGCTGATTGATTCCGTGTCCAAGCGCTATTCGGAGTGCGGCATCCGCATCGGTGCCCTGATAACGAAGAACAAGGAAATCCGGGATGCTGTCATGAAGTTCTGCCAGGCGCGTCTCAGTCCTCCGTTGATAGGCCAGATTGCCGCAGAAGCATCGCTGGATGCCGATGAGGATTATCTGCGCGACACATACGATGAATATGTAGAACGCCGTAAATGCTTGATTGACGGATTGAACCGTATACCGGGCGTATATTCGCCCATCCCGATGGGAGCATTCTATACGGTGGCAAAGCTTCCGGTAGATGATTCGGACAAGTTCTGTGCCTGGTGTCTGTCGGAGTTCGAATACGAGGGACAGACGGTATTCATGGCGCCTGCGTCCGGATTCTATACTACGCCGGGTTCCGGTCGCAACGAAGTGCGTATCGCATACGTACTGAAGAAAGACGACTTGAACCGCGCCTTGTTTGTTCTGCAAAAAGCATTGGAAGCCTATCCAGGACGAACCGAATAAAATGAAATAATTCATTAGGCGCGGATTACGCGGATTACACGGAAAACTTAAGATAAAGACGTTTGTTTCAAATCTTCCGTGTAATCTGCGCCTAAAAAATAATGACCCATGAACTTATCTCGCTTTATAGCGTTGCGCATTTATCGCAACTCGGAGCCGGGCAAGCAAGTTTCCCGTCCGGCTGTCCTTATTGCCATGGTGGGCATTGCTCTCGGACTGGCGGTGATGATTATTGCCGTGTCCGTCATTGTCGGCTTCAAGAGCGAGGTAAGGGATAAAATCGTAGGTTTCGGTGCCCATATCCAGATAGGCAACCTGGATGCTGCACGCTCTTATGAGACGCGCCCAGTGGTGGTGGGCGACAGCATGATGGCTGCGCTTTCCGATTATCCCGAAGTGAAGCATGTACAACGCTACTCCACCAAGCCGGGGATGATAAAGACCGCCGATGCTTTTCAGGGAATGGTGCTGAAAGGTGTGGGGCAGGAGTATGATAGCACCTTCTTCCACCGCCATCTGCTGGAGGGGGAGTTTCCGCAATTCAGCGATTCCGCTTCGTCCAACCGCGTAGTCATCTCAAAGTCTCTTGCCAACAAGCTGCAATTGAAACTCGGTGACAAGATAGACACCTACTTCATCCAGGACGATGTGCGTGCCCGCCGCCTAAAGATTGTAGGTATCTACCAAACCAACTTCTCCGAATACGACAACCTATTCCTGCTTACCGACCTCTACCTGGTGAATCGCCTGAACAACTGGGAGCCGGACCAGGTGAGCGGTGTGGAGCTGGAAATACGCGATTATGACAAGCTGGAAGAAACCACCTATGAGATAGCTGTCGATACGGACGAGAATCCCGACCGCTATGGTGCTGAGTATTGCGTCCGCAATGTAGAGCAGCTCAATCCCCAAATCTTTGCCTGGCTGGGCATCTTGGATGTCAACATCTGGGTCATTCTCATTCTGATGATTGGAGTGGCGGGGTTCACCATGGTATCCGGCCTGCTGATTATCATCATAGAGCGTACCTCCATGATAGGTGTGCTGAAGTCTTTGGGAGCCAATAACTTTACCATCCGTAAAGTCTTCCTTTGGTTTTCGGTCTTCCTCATCGGGAAAGGCATGCTTTGGGGGAACATAATCGGCCTTGCATTCTATTTCGTGCAGCGCTGGTTTGGCTTGTTCAAGCTCGACCCTGAAACCTATTACATGGCTACTGTTCCGGTATCTTTCAATATCTGGCTGTTCCTGCTGCTGAATGCCGGCACATTGCTGGCTTCGGTCCTGATGTTGCTGGCCCCTTCATTCTTGATTACACGCATCCATCCGGCAACTTCCATCCGTTACGAATAAGAGAGTCACTTTCTCAGAAAACCGCTTTTCTTGCGGAACAGACAGTACCATTTCCAACGCAAAGACTGTATCGGCTGCAATAGGTCGAAAGCCGGTAGTGTGAAGTAATATCTGCGCTGTTCTTCCAGGTCGCGGGCGGTCTTGTTCACGATGACGGCCTGCATGGTGAAACGGAGCAGGAACAAAAGGAAAGCGACGCCTGCTGCCAGCCAGTGGAAGTGCAGAATGCCGATGACCATCGCGGCTATCCAGGATGCGTGGAATGCCAGGCGGGTCAAGGTCTCAAAACCGGCCAGCCAGCGTTGCATTCCATGATACAGCCGTGCTGTGGAGGCGTAGCCTATTTTCTCTTCTTTCCAGTCCTTGGCACGCAGAAGCGGCTGCATGCGCACAATGGCATTGGCATCCGTTTCCACCCGCGTGTTCTCCGGGGTAGCCACGTGGTTGATGAACAAATCGTCGTCTCCCCGTTGCAGGTTGAGGTGTGCGGAGAATCCTTTCTGTTGGTAGAAGAGTTCCTTCCGGTAGGCCAGGTTACGCCCGATACCCATGTAGGGGCTGCCTGCCAGGGCAAATCCCAGATAGCGCATGGAAGTGAACAGATTGTCGAATGCCGCCCGTTTGTGCAGCCAGCCTTTGCCGCGTTCGTAGCCGCTGTATCCCAGCACCACTTGGGTACGTGATGTGAAGTTGCGTGCCATCAGTCGCAGCCATTGGTTGCTTTGGGGCATGCAGTTGGCATTGGTAAACACCAGCCATTCATATTTGCTGGCCTTGATTCCAAGCGTCACGGCCAGCTTCTTGCGGCTGATGTAGCGGGAGGAATCGGGCACGAAGCTGTGGTAGAGATGGGGATATTTCTCCTCGAGGATGGTCAGGTAATCCTCGCTCTCATCGGTGTTGCCGTCGTTAATGACGATGACTTCAAATTGGGGATAGTCCTGCTCCAGCACGGCGCCCAGGTTGCGGCGCAGATTCTCGGATTCCTCGCGGGCGCAGATGATGACGGATATGGGGGGCAGTTCCTGGGTGAAGTGCGTGTCTCCCTGCTTCACGGCACGGCTGCGCGCATGAATACGGTTGTAGAGACAGAGGTAGTAGATAATTTGAATAAGGAACAGACCACCCGCCGTAGCGAGTACGATAATTTCAGTTGAATCTAATGTAAATGCTTCCATGTGCAGTAGGACGTTTATGTGCTGCAAATTTACACAATTTCCGGCACTACCTCAAACTTTGTTCCGGGAAAGTGCTTGAACAAATACTGCTTGATGTATTTCATCGTGTCTTCCTGGATAGTCTTGTCCTCTACCGTGGGATAGAGGTTGTAGAGTACCGTATCGAGCGCGATGTCCCGGTTCTTGATGGCTTCGAAGCTCAGCAGGGTGTGGTTGATGCTGCCCAGCTTTCCGGAGGTGACAAAGATAAGCGGGTACTGCTTCTCCGCAATGTAGTCTATCGTCAGGAAATCTTCGGTAAGGGGAACCATCAGACCGCCGGCGCCTTCTACGAGCACGGTATCATAGCGATGGGAAAGTTCCCTGGTGGCACGCTCTATTTTTCCGAAGTCTATCGGGCGCTTGTCTATGCGGGCGGCGAGGTGGGGAGAGCAGGGATAGGAGAATATCTCGGGCATGGTCAGCCCCTCTTTGTCTTCCGGCAGGTAGCCGGTTCCGGTGAGGCGGCGGTGCAGGTCGATGTCCTCGGAATGACCGGTGTTGCCGGTCTGGATGAATTTTTGGGTGATGACGCGCAGGCCGCGTTGCATAAGCTCACGGGCGTACCAGGCGGTGCAATAGCTTTTTCCGGCATCTGTATCAATGCCGCTGATGAAGTAGATGTTTTTTGTTTCCATTATTTTGTTTTTTTTCGTGCGATGATATAAATGGGGTGATAGGTCAGGTTTACGTTGCCTGCGGCATCACTGAACCGGGTTGTGTATTCTTTGCAGAAGGATTGCAGGCGGCTGCGCGTCCATATCCTTTTTTCCGTTCCCGTCACTCCGGTTTGCTTCAGATGCTTCAGCACTGCCTGAGGGGTGGGGAAGGGCAGGGTTACTACCTCTTCCTCGGCATGGAGAATATCGAAGTGGGGAGACAGCAGGGCTTGCAGCTCCTCAACGGAGAGATAGTCCAGCCCATGCCCCGTCAGTTGGCGTATTTCGTGCATGTTTGTGGTGCCGAAGGTGCTGAAGGCAAGCAGGCCGTCTGCCACCAGTGCTTGGTGGCAGCGGGTGAGGAAAGCACCTGGGTCGTTGAACCATTGCAGGGTGGAGCACGAGGTTATCAGGTCGGTTTCTCTGGGGAAGTCGAGAGCTTCGGCATCACCCGGCAAGAAGCTGACGCGGGGAGTGCGCGTAGTGCATAGCTCCCTGACGCATTCCTCCATATCCCGGCAGAGGTCGTTCAGCAACAGCGTTTCCGGTTGCAAGGTGTTCAGCAACATGCGCGAGTAGCTGCCCGTTCCGCAACCAAGCTCTACGATGTGGCGGAAGTGTGTAGGAAGTTGCGGACGGGGTATGCCTGCGGAAAGCAGGGCATCGGTCAGTAGGCGCATCATTTTTTCGGCTACTTGCCGTTGCACGCTGGCTTCGCGGTCGTAGGTGCTTCGCGAGTAGGAGAAGCGTTTTGCTACAAGTTCTTTGTCTATGGGGTGTGTAGGGGTATCTGTCATTTTTTTCAATCCTTTTGTTATGTATCCAGTTCTCTCAGATGGCTTAGAAAATCGTCAATGGGCATCGACCACATGTCTTGCAGCAAGAAGCGGAACATTGGTTCGTCATAGTGGGCGCAGTCTGCAACAATCAGTTTGTCGTCATCGAACATGTAATCGAAATTTAGTTTCATATTTTCTAAAGGGAAGATGCGGTCGTTGACGCCTATGAAAGCGTAGTCATAATCGATGTATTGGTATTTATCGTTTACATAGGCATCCATCTCGTCATCATTGGAGTAGATATAATTGCCGTTTTCATCGATGGTTATCCCTCTCATTTGGGTGTATTTTTTCTCAATGAGTTCCAGCTCTTCCTTAATTTCGTTGAAGTCCCGGCGGGGAGTGATGGCAAGGAAGGCTTTGTAGGCATTGCTGTCTTTGCACATGCGGCGCATGAACTTCTGGAGCGAGGCGGGAGTCAGTCCGCTCAAGGTGTCTCGGAAGGTCTTTTCGGGAATTCCATCTGTGTCACCGATAGGGGTAATGGTACCATTGAAAGCTATAAGCAGCAGTTTCTCCTTGGGCACGGAAGCCAGTGCGATGGGAGCTGCCCATACGCCCATGGACCATGCCACTACGTTCACTTGCCGGTATTGCTCCAGGATGGAGGTATCGAAATCGAGCGTGCGGTAGTCATAGCAAATCATGTAGTCCATGCCTTGGGGGCAATATTGTTTAAAGGGTGTTTCGTCGGCTGCCCATCCTGCGAAGAACAGTAGCAGCTTGGGATTATTTTTTTTGATGATGTAAACTTGTTTCATAATAATATATGTGATGAATTTTCTTATACTATATATATTTAATTATTTCTTCTATCTCTTGTTCTGTAATGTCCGCTGTCAGCGAGAAGCGGATACGTGATGTCCCTTCGGGCACCGTGGGCGGGCGTACCGGCAGTGCATAAAAGCCATGCCTCTGCAGCAACTCTGCGCACAGCACGGTGTCGGCACTGGGGCCGATAATCAGTGGGACGATATGGCTTGCGCTGGGGCATCCGTACCCCTTGGCTTGTAATGCTTCGCGCAGTGTCCGGCTGATTCTTGCCAGATGCTCGCGGTGGTCCTGCATTCTGGCAAGTTTCCGTACGATAAACAGTGTCCAGGCAATACTTGTCGGAGGCAATGCCGTGGTGAAGATGAGGGTTCGCATCCGGTTGACGAGATACTCGCGTATCGTCCGGCAGCAGGCGATGTATGCACCGGCAGACGCAGCCGCCTTGCCGAAGGTGCCCACGAGGAAATCTATATCCCGGATACATCCGGTTTCTTCGGCGCAGCCCAGGCCGCGCAGTCCCCTTACGCCGAATGCATGGGCTTCGTCCACATAGAGCAGTACGTTGGAGTATCTTTTTTTCAAACGCACCAATGCCGTGAGGTCGGCTTGGTCACCGTCCATGCTGAAGATGCTTTCTGTGACGATAATCAATTGCCGGAATGTTGCATGGTGTTGTTCCAGCAGGCGTTCCAGTTGTACCAGGTCGTTGTGGCGGAAGCGGATGCAGCGTGCGGTGGATAGGCGGATGCCGTCGATGATGCTGGCATGCACCAGCTTGTCTGCCAGTATCAGGGTTTGTGCATCGCTCACGGCGGGTAGAATCCCCATATTGGCATGATAGCCGCTATTGAGCACCAGTGCTGTCTCTGTGCCGAAAAGTGTGGCGAGTTCCGTCTCCAGCTCTTCGTAAATTCCGAAGTTCCCCGTCAGCAGGCGGGAGGAGGAGGAAGTCGGCAGGAAGGTGTCCGGTGTCAGTGTCTGCAGGAATTCTTCCTTTAGCTGGCGGTCGGCAGCCAGACCCAGATAGTCGTTGGACGAAAGGTTCAGCATATGCCGGCCATCGGCTACAACCGTGCGTCCCTCGTGTGTCAGTTGCGGCAGGCGGCGCAGGTTGCTGTGTTCTTTCAATGTTTGCAGCTCTTGCTGCATATAGTTAGTTACGTTCATAAATTCTTGATATAATAATTTTCCCTTTATCCTCTCAATTCATTTCCTGTATAATTTTCATCAACCCTCCCGTCAGCTTCCTCAACTGTTCCGGCTCTATAATGAACGGAGGCATCAGGTATACCAATCTTCCGAACGGGCGTACCCAGATTCCCTCCTCAACGAAGCGTTTTTGCATCCACGCCATGTCTACGGGTTCTTTTGTCTCAATCACCCCGATGGCTCCCAGCACACGTACATCCGTCACTTGCGGTAATCGGCGTGCCGGTTCAAGCTCTTCTTGCAGTTGCCGGCTGATGCGAGTCACCTTGCCTTGCCAGTCGTATTCGGGCGAGGTCAGCAGCTTCACCGAAGCGCATGCCACGGCGCATGCCAGTGGATTCCCCATAAAGGTGGGTCCGTGCATAAACACCTCCGGTGTATGGTTGGAGATGGTATCCGCCACTTCATTCGTCGTCAGTACGGCAGACAACGTCATGTATCCGCCCGTTATGGCCTTTCCTATGCACATGATGTCCGGTTCTACACCCGCGTGCTCCCAGGCAAAGAGTTTTCCCGTCCGTCCGAAGCCCGTGGCTATCTCATCGAATATCAGCAGCAGGCCATGTTCCTTGCATATCTGTGCCGCTTCGCGCAGGTACTGGGGGTGGTAGAACCACATGCCGCCAGCGCCCTGCACCACAGGTTCGAGGATAAGCGCTGCCAGTTCCTCGTGATGCTCCTCTACCAGTTTCCGCAGTTCCACCGTATCCCGTTCATCCCATTCGCCGTGGAAGCGCGAGCGCGGCTGCGGCACGAAATAGCGCACCGGCAATGATGCCCCGAACAGCGAATGCATGCCCGTCACCGGGTCGCAGACAGACATGGCATTCCATGTATCCCCGTGATAGCCCGAACGGATAGTCACAAAATTGTTCTTCTTCGCCTTTCCCTTGCCATACCAGTACTGCACGGCCATTTTCAAGGCTACCTCTACTGCCACCGAGCCCGAGTCGGCATAGAATATCTTCTGCATGGACGGCGGGACAAGCGGTAGCAGCAACTGGCCCAGTTCAATGGCAGGGTCGTGTGTCAGCCCTCCGAACATCACATGCGACATCTTGCCCAGCTGTTTCTCTGCCGCCCGGTTCAGCGTAGGGTGGTTGTACCCGTGGACGGCGCACCACCACGACGACATTCCCTCTACGAGTGTTTCTCCGCTTTCCAGGGTGATGGTGGCGCCTTCGGCATGCTTCACCTTATACACCGGTAGCGGGTTGGTGGTGGAGGTATAGGGGTGCCATAGGTGCTCTCTGTCGAACTGCGAGCCGCAGAACCGGTATCCGGCATCTTCTATCAGTACCTTGTCTTCCGACACTTTCGAGCCGAGCGTTGTCAGCAGGTCGCCCACGATGGCGGAGTTGATGCCGATGTGTAGCGCTTGCTTTACGGCCTCCTTGCTCAGTTGCGAGCGTCCTCCGGCAAAGCGGAGGAAAGCTGTCGGGTTGATGAAGCGGAAGAGGGCGATGGTGGTCAGTATTTCCTCCTCGCTGAGTGGTGCCTGCCGTTCCAGCGGTGTGCCGGGGATGGGGCTCAGGAGGTTGATGGGGATGGACTGTACTTCCAGCTCGCGCAGTGTGAAGGCGAATTCGATGCGTTGCTCCATGCTCTCGCCCATGCCGATGATGCCGCCGCTGCAGATGTCCATGCCTACATTGCGGGCGGCTTGCAGGGTGCGCAGCTTCTCTTCCTGCGTGTGCGTGCTGCACAGTTGGGGAAAGTAGGAGGGGGCTGTCTCCAGGTTGCAGTGATAGCGGGTGATGCCTGCGTCGTGCAGTGCCCGCATTTCGTCTTCGTTGAGCAGTCCCAGTGATGCGCACAACTGGATGGACGAGTGCCGGCGCATGTGCCGGGCGGCTTCGCACAGTTTCTCCATGTTTCTGGAGGAGGGCTTCCGTCCACTGGTCACCAGCGAGAAACGTGCCACGCCCTGGGCTTCATTATGCCGGGCATGCCGCAGGCATTCTTCTTTGTCCACCAGGTCGTACACGTCTGCCTGGGTTTTGTAGTGCGACGACTGTGCACACCACTTGCAGTTTTCCGGGCATCGTCCGGACTTGGCATTAATGATGGAGCACATGTCAAACTCCTCCGAGGCCAGGCCCCGGGTTATCTCGTGGGCAGCTTCGTATAGCGCTTCCTTGTCGGGTTGCACAGCCAGCCATTCGGCTTCTTCCTTACTGATGTGGCTGCCGCGCAGCACTTGTTCCTTTAATTTCTGTAGGGTCATATCTTTCTTGGGTTATGTTCATGGATAAAGACAGAGGTACGGATTGCCGGGGCGGTGCAGCTCGTCATTCTGCTGCATGGCTTCCGGTAATCCGTACCTCTTGTTCTCTTTTGTTTCAGGCTATATGTGTCTTGTCCGCCCGTATTCCCGCAGGGGCGGATGAATTGTGTTTCAAAAAGAATGTGCCGGTTCGTTCCCGGCTCCGTGAGGATACTTGTCAGGGCGCTGCTGCTACCCAGCGGAATGCCGGTGTCGGTTTCCCTTCCTTCCGTTTCTCCTTTCCAGGTACTCTCTTCCCCGCATCCGGCATGTCCGGCGGTTCCCGCAGTCTTCTGTTTGGACAGAGAGCTGTCTGCCACGCTTTTGCGCAGGCAACCGATGGTGACACACCGTCCTATGCTGGCAAATGCAGCGTAGGCTTTTCTGCTCCAGCGGCGGAAGCGGATGGTAGGTGCGGCGGGTGATGTATTCCTCATGTTTTTTTTCAGCCTGATGCGGTTTTGTTTCCTTTTAGCGGATGCAAATGTAGAAAAAATAATTTCATAACGGTAATGGTCATGCATGAAAAAGCCGCGCAATAGTTGCATTTGCGCGGCTCTTCTTTAAGCAATGTCGTAGGATTTCACTCTTTGGACGACTGGTAGTAGAGATACCAGTCATTATTGGTGGCACCATTGGACTCTACCCATTTGGCGAAATCGGGATACTCCAGGTCGATGCGTACGGTTTCCTTTGCCGGAGTGAACCGGATGGGGCCTTCCGTGCCGGTTGTGGCTGGCAGCATGATGGCGAATGGATATTTGCCGTCCTTGTTGATGTAGTAGGCATCGTCTTTGGCTCCGATTTGCTCTGCGTTGGCTTTGCCGGTCGCTTTCTTCTTGGGCAGATGCACTTCTGTCCGGTTGTCGGCTCCGGCTGTATACTGGGCAATGATGAACGGATTCAAGTCGGTTTCCAGATTCTTCTTAGGCAATGTGTTGTCTGCAAATGTACGGGTTACGGTAAATTCGTTGCCCTGCACAGACTTTGCATCGGGGAATAGGATGACAGAAGAGGTCTCTGTTTCATCGACTGCTCCGGCAGGCAGTTCTATGCTGCCTCGCTGGCTGGCCACATATTGCACGGCAAATGCGTTGAAGTATGTGGCGGCACCACTTTTCTGTACGGGTACAAAGGTGTCTTCCACCTTCAGCACATAATTGTTGCTGTTGAATGAAATGGCCCGTTTGTGTTCGATAATCACGTCGTTCAAGTCATAGTCACCGCCATTGGGCCAGATGTCTTCGTAGGCATACGTGCGGTAGGTTGTTTCAGAGCTCGTCACCGTAGGCTCTTCCGGGTCTATGACCGGGCGGTCCGGGTCTTGAATGGCTTCATTGGGGTTAGCATCGATACAGAACAGTATGTCTTCGTAGCTGGTATCATTGCCATCTTCTACTCCATAGACTACCGTGCCGTTGCTGGCGGAGAGGGAGATAAAGCGGGCTTGTTGGTCTGCATATATCTTGTTCCATTCTTTATTGGAATATATATAATTTATAGAGTAGTCGATACCTTCATAGGGGGTATATCCATCGGGGATGATGAAATATCCTATGGTATATCCTGCCGGGAATTTGGTGGAGACGTTACCGTTTTCGTCTCGATACAGAAGTTGTATTTTTGTATTCTTTTCTATGGGAGCGTCATATAGGGAATATTTGTTACCACCTCCAAACCGTTTGGTATATGGGTCGTCCCCTGCAATGGATGCATTGGGAATGATAATGAATTTGTCTACCTTGTCAGGGCTGTTGGGAACTTCATTGGTCTTGTAGTAATAATAGCCGATGGAAGTCAGGTAACCGGCACGTTCGGTCAGGAAGGTCAGATACAGTTCTGCATCGGTAATCGTTACGTGTTGTCCCTGGTTGTTGATATATGCTTGGGCAATGGTGGTGTTCACGTGCTTTGTGTCTCTCACCAAATCTCTGTTGTCCAGATTGTTGGGTTTGCTGTCATGGCCTTTCCACAGCGTGCGTTGCAACTGCTTTAAAGTTCCGTTGTTGAAATTTCCCTTAGTTACAATGTCATTATTATCAGTAATCTCACCGTGAGCTTGTCTCCATCCAACGATGGAGTATACCCGTTCCTTCCTGTCCTTTAGGTCGATAGTCAGGTTGGATTTTGCACGTGTCATGGCAGCTGAGCGGGTGTTGGCATTATTTTCGGTCATATCTACCACCACTTTGCCATTTTCCACATCCGCTTCCACATACATGGGGGCTCCCCAACTTTGTGAGATGATATATACCTTTTCTGTCGCTTTGGGCAGTTCTACGTTGCCGGTGAAGCGTCCGTCTGCATCTGCAAAGATTTTAAAAACCGCTTCGCCGTTGATGGAGTAGAGGTTGTTTGTCTGATAGGTGATGGGGTCTTCTGTAAACACCTCTATTAATGCGCCTCCTGCGATTTTTCCATAATTCACGTCAAAAGCTACCTGGGCTGTTGTTGCAAAGTCAAAGTATTCGCTCTCCGGCTTTAGTTCTGTTTTTCCACGTTCGGGATTGTATAGGTCTTTTTCGGTACATCCCGTGAATATGCTGCAGGCAATTGCTGAAATGAGGGTTGCAGCACTAACTTTCGTCATAAGTCTAACTTTCATATTTTTATTGTTGTAGATTGCTTGCTTGTTTGTCTTATGAACGCTGTCTATATCACAACCGCCACCTACTTCACAGACGAGTTGTAGATACTACATTTTCTCGAGCGCTTTTTTCATGTTGCAAATATAAACATAGTATTTATAATCTACAACTTTTGGGGTTTAAAAACACTTTTGGTGGGTTAAAAAGTTGTATAAAGTGAATTGATACTAATTGGATGAATCGAATGGTGCGGGCATAAAAAAAGGCTATCTATCCCAGACAGCCAATCTTTTGTTAACCTTAAATCTAATACTATGAAAAACACATTGCAAAGGTACGTGTTTTCTGATAATCTCCAAATTTGCAGTAGATAATATCATGTTTTATAACAAGACTTAATGGTCATTAAGAACTTTATCTGCAATATTCATCGTACATTTGCTCCTGATATATCATCCGTTTGCCCTTTATGCATTATGCATTCGGTGCAGACGGATGATGTGTTTTCGTGAACTTATATACAGACAAACAACTATAAAACAGACGTTTATAATGAAATCAATCCAGAACAAAGGAATAAACCTCACCGCAGAAGACCTCAAAAACCGAATCGCTGACAGAAAAGAACGATATACCAAGCAGCAGGCACGACGCGAGAAATTGGAACAAACCATGGAGAACACCCGCAATGACATCGAGCAACTGGAGTATACCCTTGCACAGATGGAACGTACCGCCAAGCGCTCCCGTAATACTGCCGTACAGCCTTCCCGTTTTGTTCCCCGCGAGCGTATCGCTAGCTTCTTTGCCCGTGTTTCCCGTTTTTTCGACCACCTTCAGCACCGCTTGCACCGTAGCTTGAACTATACTTGGTTCTGCCTTGTGCTATGCTCCCGATATACTTTTCAGAGCCGCCTGAAAAGCGTAGAACGTTGCTGTCTCACACCGGCCACGGTGCTGGGGTACTTCAAGAGGGAGAGGGAGACGTAACCAGTGACTTCGCTCTTATGGTAGAAGCAGCCTTAGGGATTAGTGCGGAACTCCTCGTTAATAGGCAGGCGAGATATAATATGGCTGTCTCTCTTAAAGAAAAATCGCTGACCGATAAGTTGCATGAAATACACAAAATCTGTGCTTCCCTATTATAGTATGAAAGTGTTGCTTTTATCAATAAGACAGTGAGGGTGTGTCATCAACCGTTTTGACACATTCATTTTTCTTGAGCAAGTTTTCTTATTGCCACTCGAACTTTCCCAGTTTTCCCTCCCATTCTAACTTTGCAACATGTTTTATTAATAAATATATGCAAAATGATAAAAGAACAAAGTTTTGAATGGCTGCTCGAGGGATGCCATCGCATTGCAGATGTGGCAGTGGCCTATTACCCAAACTACGCGTATGCCTGCTCGGCCGTAAAGGCCCTGCGCCGTTCCATTGCGGAACACGCTTGCCTGCTGAAGGATCTGACGGACCAGGGCTATACCGCCAGGACTGCCCACCTCACCCCCGTACAGATAGGCATCCTCCTGAGCTACTGGGGGATGCCCGACCACGTGAAGGATATGGCCGTGAAAAATCCGTATCTTCTGGTCTCTAAAAAATATGCGAAATAGAGAATGTATTTCTAATACATTCTGATTATTTTAGTATATTATTATATAGGGTGGTGGAGGATGAGGTGAAACCCTCTCTCGCCACCTTATGTATTTCATTAATTTTTAGCCGATTCTAACTGCTTATTTGTATCCCCCTGGCTGGTCCCTTACCTTTGTCGCATTATCGAATTAAGAATAGACAAAAATGGAAAAAGAAATGAGACCCATGACAACGGAGATGCTGAAGAAAGGCTATCTCCTCTTCCCCAAAGCCTTGTTTGAGGAACAAATGAATATGAAAACCGGAGAGAAAGCCGCCGATGCCTTCGAAGCCTTTGTCTTTGTGCTGACACACGTCAACTACAGCACGGTGACCTGCAACGTCAGGGGACACCTTTTCGACTGTGTACGTGGCGAGTCCGTACTTTCCCTGGCCCGCTGGATGGAGATATTGGGGTGGCCTCGCAACCGTACGCGCTACTTCTTCAACAAGATGTTCGACGCCGGCATCGTGGAGCGGGTGGCCAACCCCTACGTGATGCACATCCGTATCCCCGATTATGATTTCCTTACTGGCAATGCCCGTCCTAAAGCAGCCCCGCGGAAGAAGAAGGCAGCGCCGGTGGCTGGGGTGGGAGAGGACTTCTGCATCTTCTGGGAAAAGTTTCATGACATCACCGAGCATCCCAAGGTAAACATCGGCCGGGCCCGTCGCGAATGGAAAAAATTGACGGCAGGCGAGAAACAGCGGGCACTGGACAACATCGACGAATATTACGACCATCTGAACAACCAAAAATATTGTAAACAAGCCGCCACCTATCTGGCGGACAAATCTTTTGAAAATGAATATGATGACTGAAACTACTTTTTCCCATGACAGTGACCTCGAAGAAGCTGTCATCGGTGCCTGCATGATAGAGCGCGCTGCCATGCCTCTGGTGGCGGACAAACTTCGTCCCGAGATGTTCTACGAGGAGAAGAATCTGGAAATTTTTGCCGCCCTGCAATCGATGTATCGCAGCGCAAAGTCCATAGATACCATCACGCTGAAGAACGAACTGGCAGCCCGTGGCAAACTCGATGCCGTGGGCGGGCCTTACGAACTGTTACGCATCAGCTCGAAGGTCAGCTCCAGTGCTCATCTGGAGTATCATGCGCTCATCCTTAGGCAATTGCACACGCGGCGTATCATGCGTACGGAATTCCAGCAACTGCTGGCGTTCAGTGCCGACGAGTCGATGGATATTGACGACATCCTGGTGGAAGCCCATCGACTGCTGGAGGGGCTGGAGGACGAGAGCGGCGTAGCCGACCACCTTCGCTCCATAGACCGGCTGATGGACGACACGCTGGCCGAGGTGGAGCAGCGTATGGAGCACGGATGCAACGGCATTACGGGTATCCCTACGGGTTTTGATGCTCTGGACCACGTTACGGCGGGCTGGCAGCGCGGCGACTTGAACATCCTTGCTGCCCGTCCGTCGGTGGGGAAGACGGCCTTTGCCCTCCACCTGGCCCGTGCCGCTGCCATGGCGGGGCGTCATGTGGTGGTCTTCAGCCTCGAAATGCAAGGCGAGCGCCTGGGCGACCGCTGGCTGCTTGCAGCTACGGAGGGGGTAGACCCGCAACACCTGCGTAGCGGTCAGCTCACACCCGGCGAGGTGAGGCAGGTGCATGAGGCGTCTGCCGAGTTGTCGCGGTTGCCCATACTGATAGACGACCATCCGATGACGAGCATGGACCGCGTGCGTTCTTCCGCCCGCCTGCTGAAGAGCAAGAATCGCTGTGACATGGTGATTGTGGACTATCTGCAACTATGTGACATGAGGAGTGACCAGAAAAACCGTAACCGCGAGCAGGAAGTGGCGCAGGCAAGCCGCAAGGCAAAGCTGCTGGCCAAGGAGCTGGATATCCCCGTACTGCTGCTGAGCCAGCTGAACCGGGCGAGCGACGGTACCATAGACCATCGCCCCACCCTGAGCAACCTACGCGAGAGCGGCGCCATAGAGCAGGATGCGGATATGGTAATGCTGCTTTGCCGCCCTGCCCTCTACGGCAAGACCGTCGATAAGAAGAGTACTTATCCCACCGATGGCCTGGGTATCGTCATCATAGCCAAGCACCGTAATGGCAAAACCGGTGAAGTCTATTTCCATCATAACCAAAGCATGACAAAACTGGTGGACTACATACCACCATTGGAGTGGCTGACGAGGAATGCAAAGTGATGGATGGAAATTTATAGAATACAGAGACACAAAGACACGGAGATTTTTCTTATTGCTTGAAAAACTCTGTGTCTCCGTGTTTTTTGTAGTAAAAAAAATGGCAAAATACTTGACTTCCGCTTCTTAATGTTGTATCTTTGTAATGTGCTTAAGAAAAGGAATAATCATTGATTCGGGCGCCCTATCCCTTCCCTTACCCACTTCTCTCTTGTAACTCATTTTTCTTAACTTAAACCTTAACTTTTCAAATTTATGGATGTAATTGTAGAGCGCTTCCAGCGCCGTAAAATCGTGAGCAACCCGGCTTCGCCCATGTTGTACTATCTCCGTCAGAAACCCAAGACCTGCGGCACCGTGGACATCGATGTCCTTGCCGCCTCCATTCAGAAAAACTGTGCCATGACGAAGGGCGACGTGAAGCACGTCATCGAAGCCCTGGTGGAGGAGATTCAAGGCAACCTTGCCAACGGCGACAAGGTGAAGCTGAACCAGCTGGGCACTTTCCACATGACGTTCCGCTGTCCCGGCATGGAGGCCTCGGACAAATGTACGGTGCGCAATATCTCGAAGGTGAATATCCGCTTTATCCCCGACAAGGAGCTGAAGCTGGTGAACGGCAGTACCGCCGTGACCCGCAGCCCGGCGAATGTGGGCTTTGTGCTCGACAAGCCCGAGGAGGGCGGCTCCGGCGGCGGCAATCAAGGCGGTGGTTCCGGAGGCGGCTCCGGCGACGACGGCGACCAGGGCGAAAATCCGCTGGGATAAAGAAGGAATGATTAAGGGTTAGTGATTAATGGTTAATGAACACAAGCAAATCGCTTATCGCTAATCAATCCCTAATGATTAACCATTAATCATTAGCCCTTAATCCTTAATCACTAATCCTTAACCATTAATTCTTAACCATTAATTCTTAACTATTAATCCTTAATTTTATGAGTACAAAATCATCTGTTTGGGATAAGATTCTGAAAGTGATAATCGCTGTAGCCTCCGCGCTTATTGGTGCCTTGAGCGCCCATGCCATGATAGTGTAGCGGGTTTCCTTCACTTTTAATTTTTAATTTCTAATTTTTAATTCTCATGAGATTCATCAATCTTATCGTCGTCCATTGTTCCGCCACCCGCTGCGACCGCTGCTATACGGAGCACGACTTGACGACAGACCACCTGCGCCGGGGCTTCTCCGGCGCAGGCTATCATTTTTATATCCGCAAGAACGGTGACATCAAGTCCCTCCGTCCCTTGGCCCTGCCCGGTGCCCATGCCCGCGGTTGGAACGACAAGAGCATCGGGGTCTGTTACGAAGGCGGTCTTGACGAGTGTGGTCGCCCTGCCGATACACGCACCCCTTTCCAAAGGCACTCCCTGCGTGTGCTTGTGTTGCTGTTGCTGAAGGATTATCCCGGTTCCCGGCTGTGCGGTCACCGCGACCTGAGCCCCGACCTGAACCATAACGGGGAGATAGAGCCGGAAGAGTGGGTGAAACAATGTCCCTGCTTTGATGCGGCGACTATACTGACAGAACCGCCACCACCCAATCCGGCATGCTTATAAAATGTTTTTATTCTCTTTCTTCGTGCTCTTCGCGCGCACGTATATATATAATGTATAGTTATTTTCTCTCTTTTTCCTTTCTTCAAAATTGTTCATGCGAAATGCATTTATGAATCAGTAAGTTACAAAAAAGTTTCATTTTTATTAAAAAAAATGATAGATATGTTTGGCTTGTATTGTTAAATCCTATACCTTTGCACCCGCTTTCCAAGAGAAGGAAAGTGGTAAGATTGAAATACTGAAACAGAAGTGTGGAAGGTGACACAGAGAAATAAAAAGAGATAAAAATATTTTTCGAAAAACATTTGGAACTTATTAATAATTCTCCTTATCTTTACAGTCCGACTCGCAAAGAAAAAGAACTTTTCTTGTTTTGCTTTTCTTATCCTTGTTTAAAGGATTTGAAAATACAGGAAAGAGAAAAAATAAAAAAAACTTCCGAAAATATTTGGAAGATATGCTTTAAAGTTCTTACCTTTGCATCCGCTTTCTGAAAAGAACAGCAATCGTGAAACGAGCGATCTTTGAACAGATTTACATAAACAATACAAGTAGTACAAGAGCAGGTGCTTCGCAAATTAATAATTGGAAACTAATGATTAAGGCGCGTCGTACCTGGGTAAAACAAAAGAACCGTCAATACCTGTTTTATATAAATAGGTAAAGATAAACTTTTTGAATTCGAGCGTCCTGAACAGATAATTAAGCTGTCGCACTTTAATTTTTAATTTGCGCAGTCACGATACTTTTACAATGAAGAGTTTGATCCTGGCTCAGGATGAACGCTAGCTACAGGCTTAACACATGCAAGTCGAGGGGCAGCATGAACTTAGCTTGCTAAGTTTGATGGCGACCGGCGCACGGGTGAGTAACACGTATCCAACCTGCCGATGACTCGGGGATAGCCTTTCGAAAGAAAGATTAATACCCGATGGCATAGTTCTTCCGCATGGTAGAACTATTAAAGAATTTCGGTCATCGATGGGGATGCGTTCCATTAGGTTGTTGGCGGGGTAACGGCCCACCAAGCCTTCGATGGATAGGGGTTCTGAGAGGAAGGTCCCCCACATTGGAACTGAGACACGGTCCAAACTCCTACGGGAGGCAGCAGTGAGGAATATTGGTCAATGGACGAGAGTCTGAACCAGCCAAGTAGCGTGAAGGATGACTGCCCTATGGGTTGTAAACTTCTTTTATACGGGAATAAAGTGAGGCACGTGTGCCTTTTTGTATGTACCGTATGAATAAGGATCGGCTAACTCCGTGCCAGCAGCCGCGGTAATACGGAGGATCC
>OGRK01000069.1_pt1 | contig 118331 bp, 122 predicted proteins | sample 1553471 | NCBI WGS metagenome assembly OGRK01 (sample SAMEA2580080, study PRJEB22360) | human gut metagenome | biome: human gut; feature: human-associated habitat; material: faeces | place: Denmark | collected 2008/2010
ATAACCTATTTTTTAGTAATGTTTAAATTACTTACACACTTTTCTTGACAAACCCCTTATTAATTGATATTTCATTAAAAGTTCTTCAATTTCTTTTGGATTCATACAGCCATTTTTCCCTAAATGAATCGCCGGTTTTGTTTTACCATGAAAATCACTGCCACAAATAAACAATAAATCAAGTTCTTTCGCTTTTCGATAAAAATAATCATTCGTTTCTTTGTTATGATAGCTTGAAAAACATTCCACACCTTGTAATCCTTTTTCCACCATTTCATCAAAGATTTCATACTTTCCTTTTAAATTATTTCCTGGATGAGCTAATACAGCAACTCCCCCATTATTATTAATTAATTGAATCATATCTTCTAAAGAGGGAAAAATAACTTCTGTATAGCAAGGTTTTCCTTGGGCATAATAATCCCAATAGAAATTAACATACGGATTATCACTGCGACTCTCCCCTTTTCTATAAGGTTTTAAAAGTTCATGATTGAAATATCTTTCATCTTTCAATAAAGCTTCACCAAACATTTCTCCCGTATAAACACCATTACTACTTAAAGCATCGAGTTGTTCCTTTTTTAAATCAAAACCTAATTGATTTGTGAGTTCTAATTTTTTCAAACTACAATTCAATTCTTGTTTTAAAATATCTTCCCCTAATTGATTAAATGCTGGATTTTTATAATCAATACCATATCCTAGTACATGAAGATTGATACCTCTATAAGTACAATCAATTTCAATAGCGGGAATATATTCCATTTTTAATTCTCCTGCTTTCTTTTTCGCTTCGTCAATGGCTTTGACCCAGTTATGATCGGCAATTGCCATGATTTTCACTCCTGCTTCATAACACATTTCTACAAGTTGAGTTGGTGTAAATTCCCCATCATCACTGTATAAACTATGAATATGCAAATCAATATAACTTTTATTCATCTTCATTTTCTCCTATCTTTTTCTTTCCTATTTGAAATAAACCCTCTTCGATCATTTCATAAAGATCTGTAAAGATAATTCATTTTTTCCCAAATCTTTCCATTATAGAGACATTTTCTGATTTTCTTTTTTTAAATCATTGACTTTTGACACATCATCATCTTCTTTCATCAATTCTTGTTGAAAGTAATTGTAACATACTTTATAAAAAAAGAATGACCTTTCGATCATTCTATTTTCGACCATAATAAATATCTCGATCAACTGCTTTATTCATAGACGCTACAACAGTTGTACATACGGCATCACCGGTAATATTAACAGCTGTTCTTGTCATATCTAAGATACGGTCAATCCCCATAATTAAAGCAATTCCTTCAACTGGTAAACCAACCGAATTAAAGACCATGGTAAGCGTAATTAAACCAACACTTGGCACTCCTGCAGTTCCAATGGAAGCAAGAGTAGCTGTCCCGATGACCGTTGCATAATCCATCATTGATAAATGAATACCAAAAGCTTGTGCCGTAAAGACAACAGCCACACCTTGCATGATGGATGTTCCATCCATATTGATGGTAGCTCCTAATGGAATCGTAAAAGAAGATATCTTTTTAGAAACCCCCATTTTTTCAGCAAGTGTGTCAATATTCATTGGAATTGTCGCATTGGATGTCGATGTTGAAAAAGCAAATGCCATAACTGGGAAAAAGTTTTTAATAAAGATAATCGGATTTAAACCTGAGAAAATCTTTAACATCGACATATAAACCCCAAAACATTGAACTCCTAATGCAAGTAGAACACATGCCATATATTTTAATAATGGGATAAAAACATCAAAACCAATTTCTGCGAAAGTTTTAGAAATCAAACAGAACACCCCAATTGGTGCAAGTTTCATAACTACCATTGTCATTTCCATCATAATATCATTAAATTGACTAAAGAAGTTTTTAACGATATCTGCACGATCTGACATATTTGCAAGAATAACTCCCAAAATAAGTGCAAATAAAATAATTTGAAGCATTGTTCCATTGGCGAGTGATTCAAAAATATTCGTTGGAATTATATTTAAAAGTGTTTCTGTCACACTTGTTGCTTGGGTTGATTCAGTCACCTGAGAAGTTACTTTGATAGCTGACATATCTAGACCTATTCCTGGATTAATCAAATTAGCCACACATAAGGCTACTACAACTGCTAAAGCTGTGGTACATAAATAAAACAACATGGTTTTTAAACCTACAGCTCCTAGTTTTTTAGTATCTCCTACTGCCATACTTCCACAAACAATAGAACAGAAAACAAGTGGTACAACAAGCATACGCATTAAACGAATGAAACCTTGACCAATAACATAAAAAGCCCCACCGACAATAAAGTCATCCACAACTTTATTGCTTGGAATACAATAATTGATGATGATTCCTGTGATTGCCCCTAAAATCAAGGCAATAAAAATCAGCGTTGTTAAACCTAACTTCTTTTTATTTTTCATTGAGGAGTCCCCTTTCTTCCATATATTCTTTTAAAGACTCCTTCCAGTCAGGAAAATCATAAACAGGTGTCATTGTCATAATAAAATTATCTAAGACAGAAAACGCAGGTCTTTCTCTTGAAAAATCAGACATATGTGTCACAACAGGTTTCATTTCTACTTGTTTTCCTGTAAGTCTTAGTATTTCACTCGCAAATTCAAAGCGGCTGCAAACTCCGTTGTTCGTTGCATGATAAGTTCCATATTCATTTGTTTGAATCAAATGAAGAATAAAACGAGCAAGTTCTTTAGCACTGGTTGGTGAACCAAATTGATCACCTGCAATACTTAGATTTTCTCCTTGCTCTACTTTTTCTAATAATTGATTAATAAAGTTATTTCCTAAACCATAAACCCATGTACTACGTATAATAAAATGTTTATACGTAAATTCTTTAACATAACGTTCTCCTGCCAACTTGCTTTTTCCATAAGCTGTTTTAGGATGTGTTTCATCAAATTCGGTATACGGTTTTTGGCTTTTTCCATCAAAAACATCATCTGTTGAAATATGAACAAGTTTCGCTTCTACTTTTCGTGCCACAATTGATAAATTTCTTGCTCCTAAAGCATTCGTTTTAAAAGCTTTTGCTAAATCCTTTTCACATTCTTGTAAATCCGTAAGCCCCGCACAGTTAATAATAACATCAGGTCGATTCATTTCTCCAAAACGTAAGACCTCATCTGTGTCAGTAATATCTAAATCATCAATATCAGTATCAAGAATTTTATATTCTAGCTTATCGATAACTTCATTAATTGCGCGACCAATTTGTCCTTTAGCCCCACAAATCCATATTTTTTGCATAATCGTCCCCCTTTTTTTCTTAAATATTATAGCGAGTGCCTTTTTTGATGTCAAACCTCAATCTTTTTCTTGTTTTATTGAATAGGACTTGTTATAATAAAAAAGCGTTAAGCCCGAATGGCGAAATTGGTAGACGCAGCAGACTCAAAATCTGCCGGTGTAACAGCTGTACCGGTTCGAGTCCGGTTTCGGGCACCAAACTTGCGGGTGTAGTTCAATGGTAGAACTTCAGCCTTCCAAGCTGACTACGTGGGTTCGATTCCCATCACCCGCTCCATGATGGAGCTGACACACTTACTTATTGAGTGTGTTTTATTTTATCCAGTTAAATAAAGGGATTTGAATATATTTTTGAAGGAGAAGGATGAGTGAGCTTAGTTTTTTATTATATTTCATTAATCTTTTTCTTTTTTGAATTAAATTATCTTTGTGGTAATAGAATAAACATGTTTTTGGGAAAATGGCATAACATAAAAGTAATTGTAATTCTTTTGAAGTGAGGTTGTTTTCATTAAAAATATGTTCTAATTGTTGAAGAGTAATAAAATCATTTAGATAAAGATTCAAGAGATCGTGTACAGTAAGATCTAAAATAATATTTTCTATCTTGTAGATATCTTCAATGGATTGAATTGTTTGATGTTGCAAACTACAAGGTATTGTTGTAGAAGAAGTAAAATAATGATTTAAAAGTTCAATAGACAGCTGACAAAGGGTAAAAAGGGTATAATAGATGATTTGGTATTCTAAAGAATTTAAGGACGTATAGATTAGAATGGATTCGTAATATTGAATCCATTCTTTTTTTATAACGTTTATTGTTTTGACTTCTAGAGGAATAAGAGAGATAGAAATGATTTTTTGGATATCGGTTGGAATGTTTAGTAATTGATAAAGAATAAATCCTTGAGATTGCTTTTGTTGGTAAATATTATCAATGATTTTAAAGGGATTGATTTGAAGTAAAGAAATGTATTTTTGAAAATAGAAGGGAAAGGGTTTATTTGTAAGATAATATTTATGAGAGTCATAAGTAAAAGTAAATTGGTCTTCTAAAGGAATATGATAATAATTTTGTAAGATATTTAATTTTGATACCATGAGGGCACCTCACCTTCAATTATTTCATAAACTAGAGGAATGGTATAATTTTCTTTAAAATGGTCATGATATAAAGGAACTAGAACTTGTAAAGTAATGGTTATATTTAAATCAATGGAGATTGCAAGATGATTAATGCCATAATTTTTTATCTTTTTATTAATATTTGACGATGTCAAAGAAAGTGTTTTATATTTAATAGAAAGACTTGGACCAACATTTTGTAAAAAAATATTATTAGTAAGAGAACCAAGAGATACGCGAGCAATGATGCCTTGTTGTTTACTGATATGAAGAAGTTTTTTATTATAGGGAGAGGTGTCTTTCTTTTTATAGGTGCCATCTTCCAGCTTTAAAAGGGTTTCTTCAAGATTATTGATATAGTTTGTGGCGAGATCATTAATATAACTCATTTGAAAACTAATGGTATTATTTTCTTTTTTATAAAGCTTTTTCGTCTCTATTTTTTGAGTAAATGAAGTATGATTGATGAGTATTTGCATAAATTGATTGATTTCTTTGTGGGCGATATTTTCAATTTGAGGGGTGATACGAGATGAAAAAAAGTAAATTGTGAGAAAAAGTATAAGTATTATTATAAGAATATATTTTCCTCTTTTCATAATATCACCATTATAAATTATGTAAAAAAAAAGAAAGTAGAACAAATCTACTTTCTTCAATCTTAATAACCGGGTTTACCTAATAATTTGAACATGTTTTTCTTGTAAACTTCAACACCAGGTTGGTTGAATGGGTTTACTCCTAAGAAGTAAACTGACATAGCACATGACATTTCGAAGAAATAAACCATGTAACCAAATCCGTAAGCATCCATTTTATCTAATGAAATGATGATGTTTGGTACGTTACCAGTATTAACGTGAGCATCAATAGTACCTTCGCATGCTTTTTTGTTGACATAATCAACAGATTTACCAGCTAAGTAATTTAATCCATCTAAATCATCTGGATCACTTGGAATAATCATATCTTCTTGAGGATTTTTAACTTCGAAGATTGTTTCATATAAAACTTTAGAACCTTCTTGGATAAATTGTCCTAATGAATGTAAATCAGTTGAGAATACAGCGCTGTGAGGTAAAATACCTTTATTTTCTTTACCTTCAGATTCACCGTATAATTGTTTCCACCATTCAGCAACATTGTTTAATTGTAATTCATAAGTTACAAACATTTCTGCTGAATATCCAGCTTTATTTAATAATTGTCTTGCAACACCATAACGATAAGCATCGTTTGTTTCAATGTTTGAATCATTATATTTAACCATCGCATCTTTAGCACCTTTTAACATTTCATCAATGTCGATACCAGCCATAGCGATAGGAAATAAACCTACAGCAGTTAATACTGAATAACGTCCACCAATATCATCAGGGACAACGAATGTTACATAACCTTCATCAGTTGCTAATTTTTTAAGTGCACCTTTTTCTCTATCAGTAGTTGCTACGATTCTTTCACGAGCACCTTCTTTACCATATTTCTTTTCACACATTTCTTTGAAAATTCTAAAAGAAATAGAAGTTTCAGTAGTTGTTCCTGATTTAGAAATAACATTGATAGCGAAATCTTTACCTTCAATGTATTTAGCAACTTGATTAATATAAGTTGATGAGAAAGTATTACCAACATAGATGATTTCAACTTTGTCATCAGAATATAAACCGTTGATTGCTTCAATAGCAGCACGTGCTCCTAAATAAGATCCCCCGATACCGCATACTAATAATACGTCTACTTTTTCTCTTAATTTAGCAGCTGTTTCTTTCATTAATTGAACTTCTTCTTTGTCAAAATTTTCTGGTAATTCAACCCATCCAAGGAAATCGTTACCAGCACCTGTTTTGTTTTGAATCATATCATGAATTTCTGCTACTTTTTCTTTGTATGATCCTAAATCTTCAGCTAATTTTGCTTTTGATAAATCTAATGTGATCATTTAGTTTTCCTCCATTACACCTTGTTTTAACCATTCTTCCATTGCTTGAGCTAAAGGTGAAAAACCTTTAGGTGTTTCTACAATTGGTTTTCGCGGATTTTTATAGACGAGTTTTTTGTCTTTCCTTCGAAAACGATTGTCAACAGCTTTCAAGCTTAATTTGGCGTGATTGCTAGAATGATCAAAATCAATGACTTTTACTTTAACAATATCATTAATATGAACATAACTGGCAATACTTTTAACAAATTTATCTGATATTTCTGAGATATGAATCAATCCTGTAGAACTATCAGGTAAAAGAGCAAAAGCACCGTAAGGTTGAATACCGGTTATTTTAACATCAATGATATCCCCTCGTTTGATAAGTTTTGTCACTTGATTTCACTCCTTGCGGCACTATTATAGCACAATTTAATCATATGTGTTGTATTTAATAAGGAAAAAATATAAAATATGGTGGGATTTATATGAAATAAGATCAAAGTTATAAAAAAGGAGTTTGCGAAAATGGAAAATATGGAAGAACAAATCAAAAATGTCATTCATAAATTAAGACCTTACCTTCAAAGAGATGGTGGAGATATTGAATACGTTGATTTTAAAGATGGAATCGTTTATGTAAGAATGCTTGGTGCTTGTGCAGGATGTACCATGATTGATGACACTTTAAAAGATGGTGTTGAACAAATTTTAATGGAAGAAGTTCCAGGTGTTTTAGAAGTACAAAATATTTCATCAGCATTATAGTACAAATTTCTTGCATTTATAGAGAGTTTGTAATATTATGTTTTAGTCGTTGGATTCATTATAAATTTCTTTTTACAAGTCACACTTATTTTAGGTGATGAAATTGGATGAAAAAAAGAAAAATCAAATCAAGATTGCTCATATTTTGAAAGATCTTGGTTTAGAAGATGAACTCATAGAAAAAATGACATCATTAAAAAAAGAAGAATATCAATAAAAATAAAAAGGACTCTTATTAAGAACCATGAGATGAAGATCGATGAAGTGGTGGCAACCCTATATGTTAGAAGGTGCCTTTACTGAGCAAGTTTATTCTTGAACAATAAGAGAAAGCTTCCTAACGGCTTTCTCTTTAGGAAGCTTTTTTATTTGATAAATGAAGGAGGAAGAAAAAATGAAAGAAAGAATTTTATTTACGTCAGAATCAGTATCAGAAGGACATCCTGATAAAGTTTGTGATCAAATCAGTGATGCAATTCTTGATGAATGTTTTAAACAAGATCCTAATTCACGTGTTGCTTGTGAATGTTTTGCAACAACAAATTTAGTCGTAATTGGTGGAGAAATTACTACAAATGCGAAAGTGGATTATGAAACTGTTGCAAGAAATGTTTTAAAAGAAATTGGTTATGATGATGAAGCTAAAGGTATGGATTATAAAACATGCAAAATCGAAGTTGTCATGGATAGTCAATCAAGTGATATTGCTCTTGGAACAAATGAAGAAGTTGGTGGTGCTGGAGATCAAGGAATTATGTTTGGTTATGCTACAAAAGAAACAGAAGGGTATATGCCTCTTGCTATTTCTATTGCTCATCATTTAGTTCGTTATGCTTCAACTTTAAGACATGAAGGAACTTTTAAATGGGCGAGACCTGATATGAAAGCACAAGTGACAATTGATTATACAGACGAAAAACCAGTGATTGATACAATTTTAATGTCTATTCAACATGACGATGATTTTAATGAAGAAGAATTTAAAAAATTCGTTAAAGAAAATATTATGGATGCCGTTGTAAAAAAATATGATATGAATACAGATTATCGTGTTTTAATCAATCCAACAGGACGTTTTGTTATTGGTGGTCCTCATGGAGATACTGGACTTACCGGAAGAAAAATTATTGTTGATACATATGGTGGATATGCACGTCATGGTGGGGGAGCTTTCTCTGGAAAAGATCCAACTAAAGTAGACCGTTCGGCTGCTTACATGGCACGTTATATTGCTAAAAACGTTGTTGCGGCTGATATGTGTGATGAACTTGAAATCCAATTATCTTATGCTATTGGTGTAAAAGAACCAACATCTATTTATATTGATACAAAAGGAACTGAAAAAGTACCTCATGATGTTATTCTTGAAGCAATCAAACAAGAATTTGATTTAACACCTGCAGGAATTATTCATACATTAAATTTAAGAACACCAATTTATAAAAAGACAGCTTCTTATGGGCATTTTGGTAGACCAGAAGCAAATTTACCTTGGGAACAGTTAGATAAGGTTGAAAATTTAAAAAAATATATGTAAAAAAGGCTCATGAATTGAGCTTTTTTTATTTTTAATATTTTTTCAAGAGATAAAAAGTTATATTAAAGTAGGAATTTAAGAAAGTTTATAGTATAATAAAGGTATCAAAAGGAGGAATTAATTATGAAAATTACATTAAGAGGAAAGAACATTGAAATCACAGAAGCAATTGAAGAAAAAGTTGGTGAAAAATTATCAAAATTAGATAAATACTTCATTGTCAGTGAAAATGTAGAAGCCAAAGTGCTTGTAAGAACTTATCCTTACGGACAAAAAATTGAAGTGACAATTCCTACTGAATATGTACTTTTAAGAGCTGAAGTTGTGGATCAAGATTTATACAATGCAATTGATTTAGTGATTGATAAACTAGAAGGTCAAATTAGAAAGTATAAAACAAGATTAAACAGAAAGTCAAAAGATAATAAACTTGCATTCAATTTAGCATCAATTGAACCACTAGATGACGAAGAAGAAGACGTATTAGTAAAAACAAAAACAATTACTCCAAAACCAATGGATATGGAAGAAGCAATTATGCAAATGGAATTAATTGGACATTCATTCTTCGTATATCGTGATACTGAAACAGATGCTATTAGTATTGTTTACCGTCGTAATGATGGCGATTATGGATTAATCGAAACTGAATAGTGCCATTTGGCTTAACAATGAGAGTTTTGAGGATATGTTGCTCTTATTTTACTCCCAAAAAATAATATTAAGAAAATCACTTATCTAAATGGGTAGGTGATTTTTATTTTAAAACAAAAAATATTTATGAGCATATACATAAAAAGGAGGTGCTTTTTATGGCATATGTAATCAAAAAACATCTCGCAAACCGTGCAAATTACGGTAGAAAAAGAGATACTTTGAAAATTAAATATTTAATTATTCATTATACAAGTAATGATGGTGATAGTGATGAGGCTAACGGGAACTATTTTGCAAGAAGAATTGTTAAAGCATCAGCTCATTATTTTATAGATGATGATTCTGTGACATGCAGTGTTCCAGATGATTATGTTGCTTATAGTGTTGGGGGTAAGTGTCAATCAAATCATCATCCGATGTATCAAGTAATCACAAATACAAATTCTATTTCTATTGAAATGTGTGATACTAAAAAAGATGGGAAGGTAGAAATTACCAATCAAACTTTAGAAAATGTCTATGCTTTTTCACGATTATTAATGAAAAAATACAACATTAGTATTGATCGCGTTTATCGACACTTTGATGTTAATGGGAAATTATGTCCAAATTGTAATGGACTATTAGATGCTTCGCTCTGGCAAAAATTTAAAAACAATATTGTTAATACTACAATGGAAAATCTAGAAAAATCTTCAACTATTCCTAAATCAGCAATAAATCCAAATAAAGATAGCGTAATTGCACGTGGACAACAACAATCAATAAATTTTACGAATCATTCTATTACTATTGATGGAATTTGTGGAAAGAATACTTTAAAAAATATGAGGCGTTGTTTTCAAAAAGCGATAAATCTTGATTATGGGAAAAAATTATCTGTAGATGGTATTTTTGGTAAAAAGAGTAAAGCTTCTTTGGGAAAACATTATGTAAAGAAAAATGATAAACAATATTTAGTAACGGCAGCAGAAATTGCTTTAATGTGCCGTGGTTATGAGGTTCATGGTGTTGAGTACCCTGGAATTTTTGGATCAGGTTTAGAAAAAGCTGTGAAACAATTTCAAAAAGATCGAGGATTGAAAGTGGATGGAATTGTAGGTAGAAAGACGATTTTAAAATTAATAGATGCTTAAAAAGAAGATTATGATTATCAAAGAAATTTTATATAATGATTAAGCAAGTGGGTGGTATTATGAAACTTACAAATAATTTAGGGGATAAACCATTAAGGAGTTAGCTTTAAAATAGAATTAAAACGGGATATTATTCAATAGGGATGATTCTTTCGCTTGAATTAAAATTAATGGAAGAATTTGATGTTTTGCGAATTACAGTAAAACAGTCAATGAATAAATTGATCTAATCAGGATATATTGTTAGAAAAAGGGTAAAAGAAATATTTGTTTTAAAGAAAAACGACAAGATTAAAACAGCTTTTCAATCTTCGTTCCATGGAATCTATGAAAAATAAAGAAATAATTAAGCTTATAAAGGCTTATGTAAAATAAAATCAATTTTTTAAGAAATTTGAAACAAATTTGAGACAAAAATACGCAAAAAGAGGTATATAATAGTAATAGAGGTTATATAAAAAATAGTCCATTTTTATTGGACTGTTTTTTTATAAAGATCTCCTTGATAAATATCACGTTCTTTCATTTGTTTATCAATATCATTTAAAATCGTAACTTTTTTAATTGACCACATTGGCGCAATTAAATCATCGATTTTACCATCACCTGTCAATCTTTCAAGAACGATTTCAGGATTAATATAGCGAAGTTGTTCAACAACGATATCAATGTATTCTTGACGAGTAAGCATTTCAAATTCATGATTTTCATACATTTGTTGGAGCTTTGTGTTTTTCACTACAAAAAGCATATGAATTTTTAAAGCTTGAATATCGAGTTGACCAAGTGTTTTAGCTGTTTCAATCATCATTTCTTTTGTTTCGAAGGGAAGACCGTTGATGATATGGACACACACTTCTAAATTATATTGACGACATAGAGATAAACCATCAAGAAATTCTTGGTAGGTATGACCTCGATTAATCAGTTTACTTGTTTCATCGTGAATGGTTTGTAAGCCAAGTTCAATATAAACATCTTTTGTTTGATTAACTTCACTTAAGTAGCAAACGATTTCTTCATTTAGACAATCAGGACGTGTGGCAAGGGCAATTCCTTTAATATCTTCTTTTTCTAAAAAAGGTTGAATCATATTTTTGATTTTATCTAATGGTCCATAAGTGTTTGTATTTGCTTGAAAATAGGCAATATAAGCACATTCGGGCCATTTTCTTTTCATGATTTGTGAAATGGTTTGGAATTGTTTTTCTAAATGATCATGGACATTTCCAGCGTAATCACCAGATCCTGAGGAACTACAGAAAATGCAGCCGCCATAACCTTTTGAACCATCACGATTAGGACAGGTAAAGTCTGCGTTTAATGCAACTTTAGCAACTTTTTGATGGTATTTATTTTTTAAATAGTAGTTATAAGTATGATAACGTTTGTTATCTAAAGAGTATTTGAATTGATTCATTTTATCACCGAAGCAATTATAACATAAGGAGGAAGAAAATGGGATTAGAGTTAAAAAATGTTACAAAGAAATTTAAGACAATAGAAGGAGAAAATATTTTATTTGAAGATTTATCCATTACTTTTCCTAAACAAGGTCTTGTTGTTATTACAGGTGAAAGTGGGTGTGGGAAATCAACACTTTTACAATTGATTGCAGGAATAGATCAAGAATATGAAGGAGAAATTTTATTTAATCAAAAAAATATTAAAGAGATAAAGGATTATCGTCAACAAAATATAAGTTTTGTTTATCAAAATTATCAATTAATTGATTATTTGACAGTGAAAGAAAATTGTTTGTTTTATTGTCATTTAAAAGGAATCAAAGTAGACTTGGAAAAGTATCAATATTTAAGTGAGATTTTTGAATTACAAGGAATGGATAATCAAAAAATCAAAGACTTATCAGGTGGACAAAAACAACGCGTCGCTTTAATGAGGGCACTTCTATGTTCAAGCGCCCTTATTTTGTGTGATGAACCCACAGGAGCACTAGATAATGATAATCGAAAGAAAGTTTATGAGATTCTAAAGAAGATCAGTCGAAAACATTTAGTCATTATCGTATCACATAATCAAGAGAGTCTTAAATATAGCTCGTATGTTCTTGATTTTAATTGTTTAAAACATCATTATCATTGGAATTATCAGCTTTACTTGCGTTATGAAACGAAAAAAAGAAAGTGCGGAAGTTTGTTGAAGGAAATGATAAAAATGATGATGAAGGATCAAAAAAAAGCAATGATGATGTTTGTTTCACAACTCTATATGATTTTAGCGATTACTTTGATTATAAGTGGTCTAAATGGTTTTCAAATTTATTATCAAAAACAGTATACAAAAACATTGAATAATAATTTAGTAATGATTCAAAAGAAAGATCAAAATCCTTTTAAAGAAAAAGAGATAAAACAATTAAAAGGAAACTATTTATATCGTTTGGATATGGGAAAGATTGAAGGACTAAAAAACTTTCAATCTTTTTCTATAAATAAAAAACTCAATCAAAATGAAGTGTATGTCAATAACACTTTTATAGAAAAATATAAGAAAACAAAAATTGCCTATATTCTTAATCAGCAAAGTTATGAATTAACTGTTAAAGGAGTTCTTCATGATACATATCAAGAACCTATTATTTATTATAGTTTTTCTTCTTTACCTGATGAACTAGCAATACAATGTGTTGATTTATCAACAGGCTTGATTTATGTAAAAAACAAAGATTTTTTAGAAAATTACATAAGTCATTTACCAATGAAATATCAAGGAACGTGTCTTGTTTATGAGGAATATCGAAGCTATTTTGAATTGATTGATTTATTTACTAAAATCAGTTCTATTTTTATTCTTTTAAGCTTTTTAATTTCATTAGTATTAATGGGATATCTTGTTTTATCCATGTTTTATGAAAATCAAAAAATTTATGCTTTGATGCTTGCAAATGGTTACCAAAATAAACATTTAAATTTGTTTATTTTAAAAAAAGTAACATTGACAATGATGACTATTGGCGTTTTTTCATGCTTTTTTTCTTTTTGCTTTTTACACACAATTAATTATTTTGATATTTCTAAAATAATATTTGGAATATCCAAACTATTTATTTTACCAAAAATAGGCAAGTATTCCTATTTTGTATATGTTTTCTATCTTTGCTGTTATGGTGTGCAAGGTATTTTGTTAAGTCTTTTTATGTTTATAAAAATGAAAAAAATAAAGATGTATGAATGTTTAAGGGAGGAATAGTATGCTAGAAATCAAGCATTTAACCAAAGCTTATGAACGCGTTATATTAAAAGATGTATGTTTGTCTTTTAAAGAAAAGGGACTTTATGTTATTACTGGGCAAAGTGGTTGTGGAAAGTCAACCCTTTTAAATATGATAGGGGGTCTAGATTCTAATTATCAAGGAATAATAGAGATGGATGGCAGGGACATTCAAACAATTCCTCGTTATATTCAAAAATATGTAGGATTTATTTTTCAACAGTTTCATTTGATTGAAGAGATGAGTGTTAAAGAAAATGAAACGTTAATATCTTATTTTAAAAGAATATTTTCAGCTAAAAAAGAGATTTTACTTTCACAATTAAAATTAAAAAATCTTCAATCTTATAAAACAAAATTACTTTCTGGTGGACAAAAACAACGTATTGCCATTTATCGAGGATTTATAGCTAATCACCCAGTTGTTTTATGTGATGAACCAACAGGGGCTTTAGATGTAAAAAATAGTGAAGAAGTGTTTAAGACTTTAAAAGAATTGGCAAAAGAAAAACTGGTGATCGTTATTAGTCATGATGAAAAACTTGCCTCTAAATATCACGATTACCTTTATGAAATCAAGAATCAACAGATTCATTTGGTTCATCAAAATAAAATAAAGGAAACAATCACAGCGAAAGAAAAAACAACAAAGAAATCTTTTTTTCAATTTTTATTAAAAGATTTTAAACTTTGCTGGAAAAGTCATTTTATTGTCATACAAGTTTTATTTATTGCACTTTTAAGTATTATGTTGACACTTTCTCTTACAAATTCAACAAATAAACAAATTCAAGCACAGCTTGAAAAGATCATTCCATCTACAACAATTATGTTGAAAAAGAAAAATAATGAGATGTTAACACAAAAGGATTTACAAAATATTCATCATAAAGAGATTACGTATCGTTTTTTACAAAATGATGATGTTGAATTTTTAGGCATTTCTCCATTAAAAAAATATCAAACGAATAAAACACTTTATATTTCTGATTATATTCAAAAACCAAAATATAAAATACAGGGGAAAGAGATTGGAAATGATCAAGAAATTATTCTTGCAAGATCAACTTATGAACAGCTGATTTATTTAACGAAACAAAAGAGTTTGATGAATCAAGAAGTTTATCTCTTTTTTGACTATCAAAATGAAGTAAAATCTTATCCTGTAAAAATAGTTGGAATTGAAGAAAAGGAGACTGTTATGGAAACTCTTTATTTAAAAGAGTTTGCGTTTAATCATTATTTACAAGAACTCTATCAGTTAGAACAAGGACATACAGCCTTTTTACAAGTAAAAAATAAAAAAGCAATGAAGATTTTAAAAGAGAAATATCCAATTTATCAATTTAAACTTGCAAATAGTTCGCTTTCTTCAACAATAGATAAAAAATTTAAACAGATAGAAATTATCTTTCTTGGTTTTAGTTCATTATCAATTATTACAGCTTGTTTTTTATTAGGTTTTGTTTTGTATTTAATGGTGATTAAAAGAAAAAAGTATTTTGCAATCTTACAAACCTTAGGTGCTTCACTTAAACAAGTATGTTTTATTGTTTTATTTCAAGGTTTGATTATTTCAGGTGTTGCTTTTTTCGAAGCGTTTCTTGTTTTAAATCAATTATTTGTTTTAGCAAACACTCTTATTAAAGAAAGTATCTCAAATTTGATGGATAATTTTTTTATAGTGTCCTATGAAATGATGGGTGTTATGTTTATTGTGGTACTTATTTTTACTCTACTTTGCAGTATGGTTCCGATTAAAAAAGTGAAGGAAATAGAGATTATAGAAGCTTTAAAAGGATAAGAAAAGTTTTAAAAGGATAAGAAAAGTTTTTTATTGCATATAAGTTACTATGTGGTATAATAAAAAGGCAAAATCAATGAATAGGAGTATTAGCAAATCCCCTATATTTAGAGAGTCAGTGGTTGGTGGAAACTGATTATAGCATTTGTGAACTCGCCTAGGAGATGTATTTTTGAATAAAGTAAAAAATATCGTAGAACTGCGTTAAAGTTTTGAGGTGCTAGAAGTGTTTATTTCTAGAACTAAGGTGGTATCGCGTTAAAATTGGCGTCCTTAGATAAGGACGCTTTTTTATATTTAAGGAGGAAAAATTATGCCGTTCGATCACACAAAAATAGAGCCAAAATGGCAAAAATATTGGGACGAAAACAAAACATTTAAAACAGATTGTTATGATGATTCAAAACCTAAATATTACTGTATGGATATGTTCCCATATCCATCTGGAAATGGTTTACATGTAGGACATCCTGAAGGATATACTGCAACAGATATCGTATCAAGAATGAAAAGAATGCAAGGATACAATGTATTACATCCAATGGGATTTGATTCATTTGGATTACCTGCTGAACAATTTGCGATTCAAACAGGTCATCATCCTGCAGAATTCACAAAGAAAAATATCGATGTTTTTAGAAAACAAATTAAATCATTAGGTTTTTCTTATGATTGGGATCGTGAAATTGCGACAAGTGATCCAGAATATTATAAATGGACACAATGGATTTTTACAAAATTATATGATCAAGGATTAGCATATATTGATGAAATTCCAGTTAACTGGTGTCCAGAATTAAAAGCTGTTCTTGCAAATGAAGAAGTTATTGATGGTAAGAGTGAACGTGGAGGATATCCTGTTATTCGTAAACCAATGCGTCAATGGGTTTTAAAAATCACTGAATATGCAGAAAGATTATTAGCTGATTTAGATGACTTAGATTGGCCAGAAGCTACAAAACAAATGCAACGTAACTGGATTGGTAAATCTATCGGGGCAAATGTTGATTTCAAAATTGATGGAACAAATAAAGTATTTACAGTTTTTACAACACGTTGTGATACATTATTTGGTGCAACATACTGTGTTATGGCACCAGAACATCCATATGTTGAAGAAATTACAACTGAAGCACAAAAAGCAGCTGTTGAAGCTTATAAAGAAAGCTGTGCAAGTAAATCTGACTTAGAAAGAACAGAACTTAATAAAGATAAAACAGGTATCTTCACTGGAGCTTATGCAATCAATCCTGTAAATGGTAAAAAAATTCCGATTTGGATTTCTGATTATGTACTTGCAAGTTATGGTACAGGAGCTATCATGGCTGTTCCAGCTCATGATGATCGTGACTATGAATTTGCTAAAAAATTCGGTATTGAAATCATTCCAGTATTAGAAGGTGGAAATATCGAAAAAGCTGCTTATACAGAAGATGGTGTTCATATCAATTCTGAATGGTTAAATGGTCTTGGGAAACAAGAAGCTATTGATAAAATGGTTGATTGGTTACAAGAACATCATTGTGGACAAAAGAAAGTATCTTATAAATTAAGAGATTGGTTATTTTCAAGACAACGCTATTGGGGTGAACCAATTCCTATCGTTCATATGGAAGATGGTACAATGCGTACAGTTCCTGTGGAAGAACTTCCATTAGAATTACCTGCAACTAAAAACTTCCAACCTCATGATAGTGGTGAATCACCACTTGCTAACTGTGAAGATTGGTTAGAAGTAGAAATCGATGGACAAAAAGGGCGTCGTGAAACAAATACAATGCCTCAATGGGCTGGATCATGTTGGTATTATATTCGTTATATTGATCCACATAATAGTGAACAAATTTGTGATCCAAAATTATTAGATAAATGGTTACCAGTTGATTTATATGTAGGTGGAGCAGAACATGCGGTATTACACTTATTATATTCTCGTTTCTGGCATAAAGTTCTTTATGATTGTGGTGTTGTTAAATGTAAAGAACCATGGCAACGTTTAGTACATCAAGGTATGATTTTAGGAGACAACAACGAAAAAATGTCTAAATCTAGAGGTAACGTTGTTAATCCTGATGATATCGTAGCAAGTCATGGTGCTGATTCACTTCGTTTATATGAAATGTTTATGGGACCACTTGAAGCATCTCTTCCTTGGTCAACAAATGGATTAGATGGTTCTCGTAAATGGTTAGACCGTGTTTATCGTTTAATGATTGAAACAGGAAAATTATCTAATGAAAATGATCATAGTTTGGATCGTGTTTATCATCAAACTGTTAAAAAAGTAACTGATGATTTTGAAAAATTAGGTTTCAATACAGCTATTTCACAAATGATGATTTTCATTAATGAATGTTATAAAACAGAACATATCTATAAAGAATATGCTGAAAACTTTATTAAAATGCTTTCATGTATTGCACCTCATATTTGTGAAGAAATGTGGCAACAATTAGGACACAATGATTCAATTGCTTATGAACCATGGCCAACTTACGATGAAAAAATGTTAGTAAGTGATACTGTACAAATGGGTATTCAAGTTAATGGTAAATTAAGAGCTAAAATTGAAGTTGCTAAAGATGCAGATGATGAAGCTGTTAAAGAATTAGCATTCCAACAAGAAAACGTTAAAGCACATACTGACGGTAAAAATATCGTTAAAGTAATTGTGGTTAAAAATAAAATTGTAAACATTGTCGTTAAATAAAATATTACAAATGTTTAAGTAGAGATACGTCTCAAAAGCCTTGAAAAATCAAGTTTTTTGAAAAAAGTGTCTCTACTTTTTTATTTGCATATATTTTGATTAGTCTGCAAGAGTTCTTTTAATATTAACTAAACTAACGATAGGTAGTAATATAACTAACAAAAGGAAGTGAATGGATATGGAGAGAAAAGAAGAAATTATTCAAGCGACACTTATGTTAGCGTCTAAAAATGGAATAGACAATGTTTCAATGTCACAAATAGCGATGTAATTAGGAATAAGGAAACCATCATTGTATAATCATTTCCGTTCGAAGGATGAAATTGTAAAGGCAATGTATGATTATTTAAGAACACAAGCAAAAGAAAAACTAAAAATAACAGATCTTGATTATGGAAAACTTGTCAAAGATAAAAGTCTAGAAAAAGTTTTAAAATTAGCGGTTCATAATTATTGTAAGATGAGTACACAAAGTGATCTGTTTTCATTTTATAAAATCATTTATTCAACACGTTCTACAAATTGTATGGCTGCTCAAATTATGTGTGAGGAAACAGAAAAAATGCTTTTAGCAACTAAAAATCTTTTTTATGCATTACAAGTTCATCAAAAAATATTTGTAAAAGATATTGATCAGGCAGCTATCTCTTTTACAATGACAATACATTCTTTGATTGATTATCAATTAGATAGGAAAAGTGCAGGAAATAAATTTAATGAGGATATATTAGATAATTATATTTGTTGGTTTAGTAAGGAATTTGGTGGTAAAGATGAAGAAAACATTGATTAATTATTTAGGACTTTTAGGAATTATATCTTTGATTTCTTACACTCTTGCTGTTGTTTTTTCACCATTTGGCTGAAAATAGAGCTTTAGCGTTATGGGCATTGCTTGCTTTAATTTTTATGATTTTAGAAGCTATTGGCACAAAGAGTGTTCCGCGTGCTTTTTTTGGTATTCCGGAAAGATTTTCAGTCTTCGCAGTTACAGGATTTAATGCTGTCTTGGGAATTTATTTATTTAATGGGTTTAAAGGAGAAAAAGATGCAAACAAAAAATCTAATAATTTGTAAAGAAATTAGAGAATATTATCATGATGTTGAAAATTTAGTGAGAGATAGTTTTTGGAATGTATATCGTCCTGGTTGTTATGAACATTATTTGCTTAATCAAATAAGAAATGATGAAGATTTTGTGAGTGATTTGGATTATGTGATGTTTTAAATAATAAAATAATTGGACAAATTATTTTTATGAATGCTTTAATTAAAACAGATGAGGGTAGAAATTTAGATGTTATGACCATAGGGCCTATTTCTATTGCAAATGATTTTAAAAGACAATGATATGGAAAAATACTTATTGAATATGCACTTGAAAAAGCTAGAGAATTAGGATGTGGTGCTGTTTGTCTAGAAGGAAATATTGATTTTTATGGAAAAGTAGGTTTTGATTATGCTAAAAAATATGGCATACGCTATCATGGATTACCTGAAAATGAAGATAGTTCATTCTTTTTATGCAAAGAACTTATAAAAGGCTATCTAGATCACACTCGAGGTGAATATTTTACACCTCAAGGTTATTTTATTGACGAAACGAAAGTGGATGTCTTTGACCGACAATTTCCATCTAAGAAAAAATTAAAAATGCCAGGTCAAATATTTTAATGAATATTGGCAAAAAGGAAAAATAAAATGGTATCAAGTCAGAAATATTTAGATTATGTTTTAGAACAATTGAATGGTTTAGAAGAAATTACTTATCGAAAAATGATGGGTGAGTACATTCTTTACTATCAAGGAAAAATAGTAGGTGGTATTTATGATGATCGTTTACTTGTTAAACCTGTAGCATCAGCAATTACTTATATGAAAGAGCCTGTTTATGAATATCCATATACAGGTGCAAAGGAAATGCTTCTTGTAAAAGAAGTGGATGATTCTTCTTTTATAAAAGGATTATTTAAAGTGATGGTTGATGAACTTTCAATGACTAAAAAGAAAAAATAGAATATTTTGAGGAATTATGGATTTTGCTGTAATTCTTTTTTTATTTTTGTTAAAAAAAGGTGTAATTATGATAAAATATTTACAAGAGAAAGATGGGTGATTCCGTGAAAAGACAAGAAATCTATAAAACATCATTTAATCTTATTTAAAAGCAATGTTTGTATTTTTTGTTTTCTTTTTAATTTGTTCGTTTACGTTCTTCTTTTATATTAAAGAAGATATTGTAAATGAATCTGTTGATAAAGTTTTGATGAATACGGAAAAACAAACAGAAAGTTTAAAAGAATACATAAATATTTAATATCGTTATCTTGAAGGAATTGGAAATCATATTAGTAGACAAGATCTTTTCTGTGAAGATAATATTAATTTAATAAAATCAATTAAGAAATATACAAAACTTGAAAATGTTGGAATTATTAATTGTGATGGGGAAAGTCATTATGATAATGGCGCTGTTAAAAATGTTGCCCATCGTGAGTATTTTCAAGAAGCACTTAAGGGGAAAAGGGTTTTGAGTGATCCACTTGAAAGTGCTATTGCTGGGGAAACAAGGGTTATTTTGGCGGTTCCTATTTATAATCAACAAAAAGAGATTATTGGGGTTTTAGGTGGTAGTTATGATATCGGTAATTTGAATAAAATTGTTTTTAAAAATATCTATGGTGGAAAAGGTTCAACGTTTATTGTTTCTAAAGATGGACGATTGATTACTTATGATACTGCTTTCAAGAATAAAAAAATTTTACAAGCAGAAAGTATTTATAGCTATTTTGCAGGTTATGATGTTTTGTCGACGGATAAACTTCAAAGTTTAAGAGAAAAATTTACTAAACAAAAAAAAGGCTATATAACATTGAATTATCAAAATAAAAAATCATATATGGCATATTATCCACTAAAAATCAATGATTGGATCATGTGTTATAGCATTGATGCTGATGTTGCTCAAGAATCTTATACAGTTATTATTAGCTTAGGGTATCTACTCTTTACATTATTTGTTTTAGGTTTACTGGTACTTCTTTATACAATTTTTAACATCAACAAAAAACATCAAAAGAATCTATTAGAATATGTTAGAAAAGATGCGCTTACAGGAATTAAAAATAAAGAAACTTTAAAAACGGAAATTACAAATTATCTTGCAAAGGATAAATCTCAACATACCGGGGCTTTATTTATGATTGATGTTGATAACTTTAAAATGGTCAATGATCTTAATGGTCATGTTATAGGTGATGAAGTATTAAAAGCTTTTGGTACTCTTTTGAAAGAATCGTTTGCCGTAGATGATATTGTTGGTCGTGCTGGTGGTGATGAATTTATTGTTTTTGTTAAAGAAATTGAAGATGAAATACAAGCTCAAAAGAAAGCAAATGAAGTATGTCAAAAGATAAGAGAAATTTACATTGAAGACTTTAAAGGAAGTATTTCATGTAGTATTGGTATTGCCTTTTATCCAAAACATGGAATAACATTTAAAACTTTATATAATTTAGCGGATCAAGCTCTTTATCAGACAAAAAATCAAGGTCGTAATGGGTATACTTGTTATATAGAAAAATAATTAATTATAGATAAAAACTATTGAAACAATAATTTTTATCTATTTTTATTTATGTAAATAGGATTGTATAATTTCTAGGCAAGGAGAGAAGGAAAATGAATAAATCTTATTTATATTTAATGACTACGTTTATGTTATGGGGAAGTTTATATGTTGTTAGTCAATTTGTTTTAGGAAAGATTCCTACATTTACAGTTGCAATGTTTCGTTATTTGATTGCATTTATTGCGTTAAGCTTTATATCTTTAAAAAGTAAGAAAGAAAAGATTGAAAAAAGTGATTATAAATATTTCTTTATTATGGGATTTATTGGTTATTTTATTTCTGTGGATTGCCAATTATTAGGAACAAAGATTTCTGGTGGTTCAATGGTTTCTTTGATTAATTCTCTTAATCCAATTATTATCAGTGTAATGGCAATGATTATTTTAAATGAAAAACTAGAAATTAATAAAATTATTGGAATTATTCTTTCACTATTTGGTGTTTATATGATTGTTGGAACAGGAGCCAATATTGAATTTATTGGTGTTCTTATTTCTTTCATTGCTGTTATTGGTTGGGCTTTTATGTCTGTTATTTCAAGAAAGATTTCTAATAAATACAGTGCGCTTACTCTTACAAAGGTTTCAATGCTTATTGCGACAGTATGTAATATACCTGTTTCTTTTTTAGAAATTCAAATAACACATCCACTCATTCAAATTGATATAGGAGCCATTTTAGGAATTTTATATATGGGAATAGTTTGTACAGCCTTTACAAATATTTTATGGAATAAAAGTTTATCAATGCTTCCTGCTAATACATGTAGTGCTTTTTATCCTATTCAAACACTAACATCTTCTTTTTTGGGGGTGCTTGTTTTTCATGAGATTTTGACAACATCCTTTGTTTTAGAATCAACATTTATCATTGTTGGTGTGTTGATTAGTTTACTATTTCAAAAACGTACTCGAAAAGAGGAAGAAGTCCTAGTATAATAATACTAGGTGATGACAATGAATTTATATCAATTGCGTTATTTTGTAACGCTTGCTAAAGAGGAACATTATACAAAAGCCACTGCAAAATCACATATTACACAACCGAGTTTGACTCATGCAATTCATCTAATGGAAGATGAAATAGGATTAAGTTTATTTGAACGAAAGGGAAGAAATGTTATTCTTACAAAATATGGACATCTTTTTCTAAAAGAAATAGAAAATCTTCCTTTCATTACTTTTACTAAAAGTAGTGGAATTCGTTCTATGATCGATCATATTTTAGAAAAGAAAAATATTCATCCATGTATATCTATGGAAATAGAAGAAGATGAAGTGGTAGGTGGTTTTGTAGGACATGATTTAGGAATTGCTATTGTTCCTGACATGGCTGTTTATGATTTGTTACCAATTAAAAAAATAAAAATCAAAGACTTAGAAGATCAACAAACTTTTTATATGGCTTATTTAAAAGATAACGAAAAATCAAAAGCATTTAAACAATTTATTGACTATGTAGTAGGTGAAAAAAATGATTGGTGATCGTATTAATGATATTTTAAATAGCCAAGTAGAGTCTTCAAGTTTATCAGCTTTATGTCTTTTTTTAAAAGACAATATTAAAATGATTCCACAATTAACGATTCAAGACATCGCCAAGGCTTGTCATATTTCAAAAGGGCAAGTATCTAAATGTATCAAGATGTTAGATTATAAAAATTATGAGGAGTTTCGTTTTGCCTGTTTACAACAAATTGATTCTCTTACACGACATAAACAATTTTTCGATGATACGCAATCAGAAAAAGAAAATATAAACGCATTTACAAAGTATTTAGTTCAAGAAATAAATTATGTAAGCCAACATCTTTCGATGGATGAACTTATGAAAATGATTAGGAAAATTCAAAATGCACATCATGTCTACCTTTATGCAAGAGGAGATGCGAGAAGTTATTGTTATCAACTTTTAAGAGAATTGAATATTAAACATATATCTTGTACTTTATGTGATGGTAATTTTAAAAAGGATTATGTTTATCAAAAAGATGATTTATTATTGATTATCAGTACAAATGGAAACCTCTTTACTTTTGATCAACGAATTGTTAAAAGATTAAAAGAAGCTAAAATATTTAAGTTTCTTATTACCTGTCAAGAAATAAATGATTTTGATCAAACGTTTAGAATACAAACACATAATGCTTTATATAACGAATACAGCATGCGTCATGTTTTGGATTTAGTATTGTTATTGCTTTAGTTTCCTTTTTGGAAACTTTTTTAATTTATCTTGCAAAAATGTTTAAGATGTTTTTGTAAGATAAAGGAGGAATGACAATGGGATTTAGAAAAGATTTTTTATGGGGTGGCGCTACTGCTGCGAATCAATGCGAAGGTGGTGTTAACCAAGGGAAGAGAGGTCTTGCTAATGTCGATTTAATGCCGTTAGGAAAAGATCGTTATCTAGTTGGGACAGGAAAGAAGAAAATGTATGATTTTGATCAAGAACATTTTTATCCTGCCTTAACAGCAATAGATTTTTATCATCATTATCAAAGTGATATTGCTTTATTTGCGCAAATGGGTTTTAAGACATTTCGTCTTTCGATTGCTTGGACACGCATTTTTCCACAAGGTGATGAAAGTGAGCCAAACGAAGAAGGGCTTCAATTTTATGAAAATATTTTTAAAGAATGCCATAAATATGGTATTGAACCTCTTGTAACTATAAATCATTTTGATTGTCCAATGCATTTAGTAAAGACAATAGGGGGATGGCGCAGTCGAAAAATGATTCATTATTTTTATAAACTTTGTAAGGTATTATTTACACGTTATAAAGGCCTTGTTAAATACTGGATTACATTCAATGAAATCAATATGATTTTACATTTTCCTTTTGTAGCGGCTGGACTTTGTTTTGAAAAAGGTGAAAATGAAATACAAGCAATGATTACATGTGTTCATCATCAACTTGTCGCAAGTGCAATGGTTACGAAACTTGCCCATGAAGTAGATGAAAAGAATCAGATAGGTTGTATGTTGGCGGCGGGCTCTTATTATCCGGAAACTTGTAAACCTGAAGATTATTGGCAAGCGATTTGTGATAATAGAGAGGTCTATATGTTTGCTGATGTACAAGCTCGAGGTTATTATCCATCTTATGCATTAAAATGGATTAAAAAAAGAAAGGCCAACATTCCCTTTGAAAAAGGTGATCAAGAAATACTTATGAAAAATACAGTAGATTTTGTAAGTTTTTCTTATTATTCTTCAAGAGTAAGTAGCAGTGATTTAAGTAAAGGAAAACAAAGTGAAAGTAATATCTTTGCTTCAGCAAAAAATCCTTATCTAAAAGAAAGTGATTGGGGTTGGGCTATTGATCCATTAGGTTTTAGAAGTACAATCAATGAACTATATGATCGATATCAAAAACCACTTTTTGTTGTAGAAAATGGTTTAGGAGCAAATGATGTTGTAGAAGAAGATGGAACGATTCATGATGAATACCGTATTGATTATTTAAGACAACATATTCAAGCAATGAAAGCTGCCGTAGAAGAAGATGGTGTTGATTTAATAGGGTATACAACATGGGGTTGTATTGATTTGATTTCTAATGGTACAGGAGAAGTACAAAAGCGTTATGGTTTTATTTATGTAGATCGTGATAATCTAGGAAAAGGAACTTATCAAAGAAAGAAAAAAGATTCATTTGAATGGTATAAAAAAGTTATAGAAAGTAATGGAGAAAATCTTGATTAAAGTTGCTATTTATTGTTAGATTGAAAGCTTCTTTTCTAAATAGAAAAGAGGCTTTTTTTATGGCTTTAAAATGATAATCTCCAAAAGTGGAGGAAGCAATATGGAAACATTATTCAATTCTAATAAAAAACATCAAAGAAAACACAAGAAGCAATTAGTAAAGATAAAATTGTTATTTTAAATACAGGAAAAAATCAAACAGAACTTGAAGAGTTTTATGATATTCTACCAAGAGTATGTTATTTAAATTGTATTTTTGGAGCACTTGTTTAAGATTTAAAAGAAAGCATTGTATCAAAAAAAGTTTGATGAGGATACTTTAAAAAACTATTAGAAATTGCGGTAAAGGAAGATGATTTTATTCATTTTCTAACAGAAAAATCTTTTGTTCAAAAAGGAAAAGTTGAAAGAATATCACATAGAAAGCTACCAAGAAATGTATAAACGTGTGACAATTCAAAAAGAAAATCTTGTAGAGTTTTATTTAAACAATCCTTTTCCGGTTTATAAATTAAATCTTTATCATCAAAGTTCAAAGTCAAGGCAAAGAACCTATAATCGTATTCAAGAAACTTATTTAGATGTTTAAATGGCACTTACTGAAGAAACATCTTTAGAAATCATTTGTAAAAATATCAATAAAGGAAATGGTTTAAAACATTTATGCCAAGTTTTAAATTTACCAACTGAACAAATAACTGTGGTTAGAATGGATGTGTAGAAGTAATTAAAAATTATTTATTAAAAGAGTTACGAGAGTTACTTTTTTTGTGCTAGGATAATAAACGAAGGAAGTGTTTTAGGTGTTTAAAAAACAAAAGAAAATGACAGTAATGGATTTTACAGGAATCTATGAAAATGAAAATTTTTATAAACATAAAAATATTGAATGGCTTGATTTTCGTGAATTGCAAGGAGTTTATGGCTATTGCAGTCAACAAGCAAGAAAAAGTATTGAAGATAAAATAAAGGATTTATCACCGGAAGGCATTCATTTTATAGACTCAGGAAATTTTCATTATGTGAGTGAATTTTGGATAGAGAAAATTAAACAGAGTTTTATTTTAGTTGTTTTTGATCATCATAGTGATATGGTACAACCTTTATTTGATAATATTTTAAGTTGTGGTTCCTGGATTTTAAACAGTATTGAAAATAATGTGTATTTAAAGAAAATTATTCTTATAGGAATCGATGAAAAACAGGTTTCTTTAATTCCTAAACATCAAGATAAAGTTTTATACCTTAAAAATGATGATTTAGAAAATTTGGAAGTTTGGAAAAAAATCGATGATTTGTTACACCGTTATCCTTTATATATTTCAATTGATAAAGATGTTTTATCGAAACGTGTGGTGCAAACAGATTGGGATCAAGGTTCAATGCAACTTATTGAATTTAAAATATTACTTGCTTATTTATTTAAAAACAGTCATACCATTGGTGTTGATATTTGTGGAGAATGTGCTAATGAAGTTGGGCTTCTAAATGAAATTAAAGAAGATGATGTCTTTAATAAAAAAATTCTTTCATTTTTAAAAGAAGAAGAAAACTAAAATAGGACCAAGATTTTTGTCTTGGTCCTATTTTAAAGTATTGTGTAACATATTTAAAAGTAATTCTACAAAAATAACCACGATTGATTGTAAATCAACGATTGATTGTTTAGATAATGTATAGCCTGGTAAAATAAGAGTATTTTCAATAGCTAATTTAGGTTTCGAATTTAAAGTAATTAAATACGTATTTTCTGAAGCATTTGAAAGATCAAAAAAACGAGAAACATTATTTTGATTTCCTTCGATAGAAAAATAAATCAATAAATCATCTTCATGAATCGTATTATAAAGATGACTGGCTTGCATATAATCATAGGCAAAATAAGTATTAATACCTAAATCTTGTAATCCTAAAACTAAATGCTTTGCTGGTAAAGAGGAATAATGAACACCGATGATGTAGATGTTTTTGGTGTTTTTTATTTGTTCAATAAGTTGATTGAGTTTGTTTTGATCGATGTTATTAAATTGACGAATAACTGATAAATATTGAGAAATTTGTTGATTGAATAAATTTTCAGGATTCACTTCAATATGTTCTTGATGAAGATAATGTACCATATCAAAACGAAAATCTTTATAACCTTTATATCCTAAAACTCGGCAAAATCTTAAAATACCAGAAGTTGAAACTTGGCATAGTTCAGCAATTTTTGTAATTGTTGCTGTTTCAACGGCGGAAGGATTTTGAATAATGTAGTCATAGACTTTACGTTCTGTTTTCGAAAAATCATTTTTATGTAAGTGTATCGTATCCATTAAATTCATAGTATCACCTCATGTTTATTTTATCTAATTGTGATAAAATTGTCAAAATAATATGTAACTATTGACAAAGTAATGGAAGAAGAATAATATAAATTTGTAAAAATTATCAAAATGAAATGTAAAAAGTAACAGGAGGCTATTATGAAACAATTACCAAAAGGATTTTTATGGGGAGGAGCAACAGCTGACTTTCAATATGAAGGAGGATTCAATGAAGGAGGACGTGGACTTTTATCTCATGATTTTGAAACCGATGGTTCTCAAGAAAATCCAAGACATCATACTTTCCAAATGCCAGATGGAACAATCTTAAAACCACGAAGTTCATTTTTCTATGCAGATCCAGTACCTAGTGAAGCTAAACCGGTTTTTTTAGATGATCAATATTATCCAAGTCATCAAGCAGTTGACTTCTATCATCATTACAAAGAAGATATTGCTTTAATGGCTGGAATGGGCTTTAATGTTTTTCGTTTTAGTATTTGTTGGAGCCGTATTTATCCATTAGGGGATGAAGAAACGCCAAATGAAGAAGGGTTAAAATTTTATGATGATGTTATTTCAGAACTTGAAAAATATCATATGGAACCACTTATTACCATTTGTCATGATGAAATGCCAATGCATCTTGCTTTAAAATACGGTGGGTGGTCAAACCGATATGTTATTGATTGTTATGTAAAATATTGTAAGACATTATTTGAAAGATTTGGAAAACGTTGTAAGTACTGGTTAACATTTAATGAAATCAATGCAGTTAGAGGATTTGGTCCATGTGGAACAAGAGAAAGTGATGGAAAAGTAAGATACCAAGCAGACCATCATATGTTTGTTGCCAGTGCTAAAGCTGTTATTTTAGGACATCAAATGATGCCGGAAAGTATGTTTGGAACAATGTATGCGATGAGTGAACTTTATCCAGCAACATGTAAACCAGAAGACATATTTAAACGCCTTCAAGCAAGAAGAGAAAACTGGTATTTTATTGATACAATGGCAAGAGGATATTATCATCCTTATGCTAAAAGTGTGTGGCAACATCATGATTTTGATTCATTAGAAATTACAGAAGAAGATAAAGAAATCTTAAAAGAAGGACAATTAGACTTCGTATCATTTTCTTATTATCGTTCTAATACAGTAAAAAAAGATGATCTTTGGTTTAATGTTGGTGGTTCTTCAAATCCTTATTTAGAAAATACACCTTGGGGATGGCCTGTTGATCCACTTGGACTAAGACATTGTATGAATGAAATTTATGATCGTATTCAAAAACCAATCTTTATTGTTGAAAATGGTATGGGTGCCATTGATGAAGCAGATGAAAATGGTTATGTAGAAGATGATTATCGTATTGAATATCTTCAAAAACATTTATCTGCAATGGCTGATGCCATTAATATTGACGGTGTCGATTGTTTAGGCTATACAATGTGGGGACCTATCGATCTTGTCTCTTTATCAACGGGAGAAATGAAAAAACGTTATGGATTTATCTATGTTGATATGGATGATAAAGGAAATGGGACTTTAAAACGTACGAAGAAAAAATCTTATGATTGGATGAAACATATCATTGAAACAAATGGAAAAGCACTTGATGAAAAGCTCTAGCATTCGCTAGAGTTCTTTTCATTATTGACACTTCATTATAATTCCTATAATATTAGTAGGAAAAGGGAGGTGCCTTATGATTTATTTAGACTATGCAGCCAATACACCAATAGAAAAAGAAGTCCTTGATACCTATTATCAAGCAACGATGCACTATTTTGCTAATCCTAATGCAAATCATTCTTTAGGGTTACAAGCAAAAGATATTATTGATCAAATAACAAAGAAAATTGCTGAACAACTACATGTTTTACCTGAAGAAATTATTTATACATCAGGGGCCAGTGAAGCAAATAATCTTGCTATCAAAGGGGTTTTAGAAAGGTATAAACATCGTGGAAAACATATTTTAATATCTCCATTAGAACATAATTCAATTTTATCAAGTCTTACAAAAATGCAAGAACTTGGTTTTGTTGTTGAAATGCTTCCATTAAAGAAAAATGGACAAGTTGATGTAGCTCAAATAAAGTCATTGCTTAAAGAAGATACCATTCTTGTAAGTGTTTGTAGTGTTGATAGTGAATTGGGGATTAGACAACCAATTGAAGAAATTGGAAAAGTTTTAAAAGATTATAAATATTGTTTCTTTCATAGTGATGCTTCTCAAGCTATTGGGAAAGTAGCAATTGATTATCAAAATGTCGATTTAGTAACCGTGGCACCACATAAGTTTTATGGAATGTTAGGTACTGGAATTTTAATTAAAAAGAAAAATGTGGGGTTAAAAACACAAATTGATGGAGGAAAATCAACAACTGTTTTTAGAAGTGGAACTCCTGAATTAGCGCATATTGTTTCTATTGAAAAAGCTTTAGAAATCGCATTTTCAAAACAACAAGAAAGAATAGAATATGTTAAGAAATTAAATTATAAAATTGTTGATAAACTCAAAGAATATCCACAGGTATTATTGAATCATACAGAATGTTCTTTACCTCATGTAATCAATATTTATTTAAAAGGAATTAAAGCCACAAAGTTTGCAGAACTTTTAGATCATCAAGGAGTTTATGTTTCGACGAAAACATCGTGTTGTCCGGCAGAAACACCTTCTAAAATGATTTATGCACTCTTTCATGATCGTGGACGTGCTTTATCTTCTTTTAGAATAAGTCTTTCTCATTTAACAACAGAAAAAGAAATTGATGAATTTTTAGCTATTTTTTCTCAATGTTATAAGGAGTGTTTTGGAAATGGAAAAATATAGAGAAATAGAAAGAAGTATCATAAAAACTTATCGTAAAGAAATTTGGTCTAAATTTATTAAAGCTATTAAAAACTATCAACTTATTCAAGAAAATGATAAAATCATGGTTTGTATCAGTGGGGGTAAAGATTCTTTTTTGATGGCTAAATGTATTCAAGAATTACAAAGACATGGACGTGTTCCTTTTGAAGCATGTTATGTTGTCATGGATCCGGGATATAACAGTTATAATCGAGATTTTATTGAAGATAATGCGGATTTATTGAATGTACCTATTGAAATCTTTGAAAGTGATATTTTCGATGTGGTTTCAACAGTTGATAAAAGTCCATGTTACTTATGTGCGAAGATGAGAAGAGGGTATCTTTATAGTAAGGCTCAAGAATTAGGATGCAATAAAATCGCTTTAGGGCACCACTTTGATGATGTAATTGAAACGACGCTACTTTCTATGTTTTATGGTTCAGAAATCAAAACAATGATGCCTAAATTACATAGTGAAAACTTTGAAGGATTAGAGCTTATTCGACCATTATATTTAGTGAAAGAAGAAAGTATTATTTCTTGGCGTAAACATAATGATTTAACATTTATTAATTGTGCCTGTCGTTTTATTGAAGGATGTTCTTTAATTAATGATGGAACAAGTAAGAGAAAAGAAATGAAAGAATTAATTAAAACAATGAAACAAGTAAACTCAAATGTTGATCAAAATATTTTCAAAGCTTTAGATAATGTTAATTTAGATTGTATTTTAGGAACAAAAAAGGATAAAGTTTATCAGAATTTTTTAGAAGAATATGAAAAATAAAGAAATTATAAAGAAAGCATTTAAGCAATCAATTCCTATTATGTGTAGTTATTTGTTTGTTTCAATAGCTTATGGCATAATGATGAATGAAGCGGGATTTGCTTGGTATGTCGCATTACTTGTAAGCTTTTTGATTTATACAGGAGCTTTTCAGTTTCTTTTAATTACTTTACTAAGTGTTGGTGCTTCTTTGCTTACAATTGGTGTTACGGCTCTTTTGATGAATAGTCGACAACTTTTTTATAGTTTATCTTTTATAGATATTTTTAATAAAATGAAACAAAAGTGGTATATGATTTTTACCATGACTGATGAAACCTATGCGGTTAACTGTAATTTAGAAAAACAAAATAAAGAAGAAGTTATGTTTTATGTCGCATTTTTTTCAAGAAGTTATTGGCTTATTGGAACTGTTTTAGGAGCTGTACTTGGCAATTTGATTCCTTTTGATTTAACAGGAATTGATTTTTGTATGACAGCATTGTTTATTATTATTTTTATGGATCAATTAGAAAAAAATAAAGATCATTTTCCAGCTATTATAGGGGTAATTACTGCTATTATTTGTTTGGTTGTGTTTGGCACTCAAAACTTTATGTTACCGTCATTGATTATTTCTTCGATGGTTTTACTTGTAAAACAAGGAGGAACAGGATATGAATAAATATATTTTAGGAGCTATCGTTCTTTCGGCGATGATTACCTTTTTATTAAGAGCTTTACCTTTTCTCTTGTTTAAAGAAAAGGAATTGCCTGAGTGGTTAAAAAAAATAGAAAAAAAATTACCAATGACTATTATGGCAGTTCTTATTGTTTATTGTCTAAAGGATTTAAGAACACAAATGACAACACTCTTTTTCCCTTGTTTTTTAGCATGTTTAACTGTTGTGTTTACTTATAAATGGAAGAAAAATACTTTTTTAAGTACTATTTTATCAACTGTTGTTTATATGATTTTTATACGTCTATAGTTTGTTAAAAATATCACAAGCTATAGATTTTTTATTTTAACAGTGCTATAATTACATTAACGCTTAAAAATTGTATTTAAGGAGGAAATATAAATGGGATTTTTGACAGGTAAAACAGCAATTATTACAGGAGCAGGACGTGCTGTCTTAGAAGATGGAAGCTGTGGTTCGATTGGTTATGGAATTGCAACTGCTTATGCTAAAGAAGGAGCTAATCTTGTTATTACAGGACGTAATGTTAAAAAATTAGAAGCTGCTAAAGAGGAATTAGAAAGATTATATGGTATCAAAGTTTTAACAGTTCAAGCAGATGTTAATGCTGGTGCTGATAATGAAGCCGTTGTTAACAACGTTGTTAAACAAGCTATGGACACTTATGGAAGAATCGATGTTTTAATCAACAATGCTCAAGCGTCTGCATCAGGGGTAACATTGGCGGATCATACAACAGAACAATTTGATCTAGCAATGTATTCAGGCCTTTATGCTGCTTTCTATTATATGAAAGCATGCTATCCATATTTAAAAGAAACAAAAGGATCGGTTGTCAACTTTGCTTCAGGTGCAGGGTTATTTGGAAACTATGGACAATGTTCCTATGCTGCAGCAAAAGAAGGAATCCGTGGATTAACACGTGTAGCTGCTAATGAATGGGCAAAAGATGGAATCAATGTTAATGTGGTATGTCCTTTAGCTTGGACAGCACAATTAGAACAATTTGAAAAAGTATATCCAGAAGCTTTCAAAGCAAACGTTAAAACACCACCAATGGGACATTTTGGAAATAACGAATTAGAAATTGGGCGTGTCTGTGTACAACTTGCAAATCCTGATTTCAAATATATGACAGGAGAAACACTTACATTAGAAGGTGGACTTGGTTTAAGACCTTAATAATCAATCACTCTTAGGAGTGATTTTTTTTATGTATTCTTTTATAATGAGTATATAGGAAAGAAGGGGTATTTATGAAGTATGCATTGATCAATGGAAAGATTTTAAATGGTCACAAAGATATGGAAGTGGAGACAGGTAAAACCATTTTTATTGAAAATGAAAAAATTGTCGCTATTGAACCTTATCGTAATTTAGATAAATCTTATCAAATTATTGATTTACAAGGAAAATATATTTTACCAGGATTAATCAATATGCATGTTCATCTTGCCGGAAATGGAAAACCACAAAAGAAACAAAAGGATAATGAAAAGACAGTTAAAATGTTGTTGTCTAATCCATTATCACAAAGAATTACGTACAAAGTAGTTTCTAATTTTGCAAAAATTGAATTAATGAGTGGAGTTACAACGATACGTACAGTTGGTGGTATTGCGCATTATGATTCAAAATTAAGAGATGAAATTTTAAAAGGAAAAGTTATTGGTCCAAGAATTGTTGCCAGTAATGAAGGAATCTCGGTTCCTCATGGACATATGGCAGGCTCTGTCGCAATTGCTGCCCATAATAATGAAGAAGCCTTAGCTTTAGTAGATAAAGCGAAAAGTCAAAATGTTGATCTCATTAAACTTATGATTACAGGTGGAGTTTTAGACGCGAAAGAAAAGGGTGTTCCCGGTGAACTAAAAATGCCTCCTGAAATGGTAAAAGCTGTTTGTGATAAGGCACACCAACTTGGTTATAAAGTAGCAGCACATGTTGAATCATCTGAAGGAGTACGTGTAGCTTTAGAAAATGGGGTTGATTCGATTGAACATGGGGCTAAATTGGATGATGAAATGATTGCTTTATTTAAAGAAAAGAAAGCCTTTTTATGTACAACGATTTCACCAGCGCTTCCTTTTGCTTTATTTGATCCAAGTATTTCTAATGTTTCAGAAATAGAAAAATATAATGGTGAATTGGTTTTCAATGGTATTATTGATTGTGCAAAGCAAGCGTTAGAAAATGATATACCCGTTGTTTTAGGAAATGATGTAGGATGTCCATGGGTCAGTCAATATGATTTTTGGCGAGAACTTTATTATTTCCATAAATATATTGGCGTATCTAATTGTTTTGCTTTATATACAGCAACTTCACTTGCTTCTAAATATGCCGGTCTTGAAGATGTTACAGGAACAATTGATATTGGTAAAGAAGCGGATATGATTGTTGTAAGTGAAAATCCTTTAGATGATTTAAAAGCCTTAAGACATGTAGAAAAAGTCTTTACACGAGGTAAATTGATTGATCATCCAAAGGTAAAAATCAATAAAATTGTAGAGACGGAATTAGATAAGTATTTGTAAGGAGTTAACTATGAACAAAAAATTTTTCTTTTTTGACATTGATGGAACATTAGCGGTAGGAACACCAGGAAGACAATATATTCCTAAATCCACAAAAAAAGCAATTCGCGTGTTAAAAGAACAAGGACACTTTGTAGCTATTGCCACAGGAAGAAGTTATGCAATGGCAGTCGATCACATGAGAGACCTTGGCTTTGAAAATATGGTCAGTGATGGTGGAAATGGAATTACCATCAACAATGAACTTATTACAATTAAACCATTAGATTATCAAAAATGTTTAGACTTAATAGATGAATGTAAAGAAAAAGGATTTATTTGGGCTATTTCACCAGATAATAAAACAAGAAGATTAGCTCCGGATCAACGCTTTTATGATTTTACACACGATGTTTATATGAATACCGAAGTTGTAGATGGATTAGATCCTAGAAATTATGATCAAATCTTTAAAGTTTATGTGGCATGTTTTGCGCCAGAGGAACAAAAATTAGAAACGTTAAAAGAATTACCTTGGTGTCGTTTCCACAAAGAATATTTATTTGTAGAACCTGGTGATAAATCGGTAGGTATTAAAATGATGGTTGATCATTTTAAGGGTAATTATAAAGATGTTGTTGTTTTTGGTGATGAAAAAAATGATTTAAGTATGTTTAGAGACGAATGGACAAGTATCGCTATGGGAAATGCAATTGATGAATTAAAAGAAAAAGCAACTTATGTGACGACACCATGTGACCAAGATGGTATTTACAATGCATGTGTTTATTTCGGTTGGATAAAAGAAAATGATTAAAAGTAATAAAATGACGGAGTGAACACCACTCCGTATTTTTTAATCATAGAAAAAATGTTGACTCTCCCCTTAGGGGATAATTCATAATTTGAAATAGAAAAGGAGAATAGGAAAATGTTAAAAATTGGAGAATTTTCAAAGTTGTCTCATTTAACAGTTAAAGCACTACGCTTTTACGAAAGAAAAGGCATTCTGATTCCTAAAAAAGTAGATGAACAAACAGGGTATCGTTTTTATGAAACAAGTCAACTTAAAGAGGCAGCAAGAATTAAGTCTTATCGTCAATTAGGGCTAACAATTGAAGAACTACAAGCAACTAATAAAGGTATTAATCTAAAGGAAATCCTAATATCTAAAGCAGAGTCCTTGAAAAATCAAAAAGAAGAAATTGAAAATAGGCTTTTGATTATTCATCATCTTTTGAATGCTAGTGAAATGCAATATCAAGTAATTGAGAAAGTAATACCTGAAACAATTGTCTATTACAGCGAAGTAAAGATAAAAAATTATTCGGATATGATGAAAATTATTCCTAACCTTGCAAGTGAATGTGTAAAATTGAATCCAGATATAAAATGTACAAGACCGCCATATGAATTTTGTGAATATTTAGATAAAGAACATAAGGAAAATGATATTTTGATTCGACACAATGAAGCAGTGGAATGTATGGGTAAAGAAAGTGAACGCATAAAGTTTAAAATAATTCCAACAACAAAGGTATTAAGTATCTTTTATAAAGGGGCTTATGATGAAATTGGTGTGGCGTATAGTTTTCTTATGAAATATGTAGAGGATAATGGTTATCAAGTATCGGGACGATCAAGAGAATGTTATATTGATGGTATTTGGAATAAAGAATCAGTTGATGAGTGGCTTACAGAAATTCAAATACCCATTGTTTAGGAGGAAAGAAAGATGGCTTTTGATTTTAAAAAAGAATTCAAAGAATATTATAGACCTAAAAATAAACCAGAAATTATCAATGTACCATCATTTAATTTTATTTCTATAAGAGGAAAAGGCAATCCTAATGAAGAAAACGGAAGTTATCAACAAGCCATTCAAGTACTTTATGCAGTAGCTTATACTTTAAAAATGAGTTATAAAACAGATTATCAAATTAAAGGTTTTTATCAATTTGTTGTACCGCCACTTGAAGGCTTTTGGTGGCAAGAAAATGTTGAAAATGTTGATTATTTACATAAAGAAAATTTTAACTGGATTTCAGTAATTAGACTTCCTGACTTTATTACAAAAAAAGATTTTGATTGGGCAGTAAAAAGAGCCAATATTAAAAAGAAGATAGATTGCTCAAAAGCGGAATTTTTTACTTTTGAAGAAGGATTATGTGTGCAAATGATGCATCAAGGATCTTTTGATGATGAAATAAATACAGTAGAAATAATGAATCAATTTCTTCAAGAAAAGGGGTATCAAAATGATTTTAGTAAATCAAGATTACATCATGAAATTTACTTATCCGATACGCGTAAAGTATCACCTGAAAAGTGGAAAACAGTGATTAGGCATCCAATATGTAAAATTGATAAAAAATAAAGATTTTATGAATAAAAATAATGTTTGACATTGATATAAATATATAGTATGATGACAAAGCAGTAAATGAATAGCAGCACATAGAGGATTAAAAAATGCGTTAATATCAAATGATTGCAAAGTACCTGGCTGCAATGGGAAATGCTTAATATTAACACTTATTAATTGATCTATGCAATGTTATTGCTTTATGCAAATAAAACAATACGGAGGAAAATTTATGGCACGTTATACAGGACCACAATGGAAAATCTCTCGTCGTTTAGGATTCTCAATCTTAGAAAACGGGAAAGAATTAAACAGAAGAGCTTATGCTCCAGGTCAACATGGACAAAAAAGAAAAAAACAAACTGAATATGGATTACAATTAGCAGAAAAACAAAAAGTAAGACATATGTATGGAGTTAATGAAAAACAATTCCACAACACATTTAATCAAGCAGGTAAAATGGAAGGTATCCATGGTTACAACTTCTTATGCTTATTAGAAAGAAGATTAGACAATGTTGTTTATAGATTAGGTTTTGCTTCTACAAGAAGACAAGCTAGACAATTAGTAAACCATGGTCATTTCTTAGTAAATGGTGTTAAAACTGATATCCCATCATATAGAGTAAATATTGGTGATGTTATCGAAGTAAGAGAAAAATCATTAAATTTAGCAGTTATTAAAGAAGCTTTAGAAAACAAAGTTGCAACTCCAGCTTTCGTTGAAGTTGATACTAATAAATTAACTGGTAAATTAACTCGTTTACCTGAAAGATCTGAATTAAACTCAGAAATCAATGAATCATTAATCGTTGAATATTACAACAGACTTGGTTAATAAGAAAAACAGCTTTTATAGCTGTTTTTTTGTATATAAAGGAGAATTTATGAATACAAAGATCATTGTTTATAATAAGGAATACATTGACAATTATGATGCTTTAAAACAATTATGTTTGATGATGAATATTGAGATTATTTTAATAAATAACCAGATGACACAAAATAAAATAAAAGATCTTTTGAATAATAAAATAAAGAAATCAAAAAAGAAAAAATTAGAATATTCAGTCATTATCTTTTCAAATGTTCCTTCTTTACAAATGGATCAAATATTGACGTTGTTAAAAGAAAATACAACACTTTGTTTAAAAGCAATTGTTACAGCAACAAATTATAATTGGACATTTGAAAATATTTATTTACATTTATTAGAAGAATATCAAAAAAATAAATAAATCGTATAGAATAGAGGTAGTAATTTTGGTATAATAGATAAAGAATAATAAGGAGGTTTCTATGAACGAAAGTAGAATTTGTATTGCTCTTGACTTTAAGACAAAAAGCGATGTTGAAAACTTCTTAAAACAATTTGAGGGAGAGAGTCTTTATGTAAAAGTAGGGATGGAATTGTTTTATGGAGAAGGTATTGAAATCATTAAAATGATTAAAGAAATGGGACATAAAATCTTTTTAGATTTAAAACTTCATGATATTCCAAATACTGTAAAAAGTGCCATGAGACAACTTGCTAAGTTAGATGTTGATATGGTCAATGTCCATGCTTCAGGCGGTATTGAAATGATGAAAGCTGCTATTGAAGGATTAGAAGAAGGTAAAACAACTGGTAAAAGACCATTATGTATTGCAGTAACATGTTTAACATCTTTAGATCAAGATGTTTTAGATAATCAATTACTTATTCATGAGCCATTAGAAAATGTTGTATTAAAATGGGCTGAAAACGCAAAAACTGCAGGATTAGATGGAGTTGTATGTTCTCCATTAGAATCAAAAATCATTCATGATCATTTAGGAATGGAATTTTTAACTGTTACACCAGGAATCCGTCTTGCAAGTGATAATGTCAATGACCAAAAGCGTGTAACAACACCAGCAATGGCAAAGGAACTTACTTCAAGTTATATTGTTGTTGGTAGAACAATTACAGGAAGTCAAGATCCTATGGCTACTTATAAAAAAGTATATCAAGATTTTCAAGGAGAATAGAAATGAAAAAAATTATTGCTAAAGATTTATTAGATATTAAAGCTGTCTTTTTAAGACCAAATGAACCATTTACTTGGGCAAGTGGTATTAAATCACCAATTTATTGTGATAACCGTTTAACATTATCTTATCCAAAAGTAAGAAAAGATGTTGAACAAGGACTTGCACAACTTGTAAAAGATAATTTCCCAGATGCAGAATGTTTAATGGGAACTGCTACTGCAGGAATTGCTCATGCAGCCCTAGCAGCTGATATTTTAGATTTACCAATGGGTTATGTCCGTGGTGGAGCTAAATCTCATGGACGTAATAATCGTATTGAAGGTGTTGTTAAAGAAGGAATGAAAGTTGTTGTTGTTGAAGATTTAATTTCAACAGGAGGTTCTTCTTTAGAGTGTGTTGAAGCTTTAAGAGAAGCAGGATGTGAAGTTTTGGGATTAGTTGCAATATTTACATATGGTTTAGATAAAGCAATTGTTAATTTTGAAAATGCACATTGCCCATTTGTAACTTTATCAAACTATGATACATTAATTGAAGTAGCAAAAGAACATGATTATATCAAACATGAAGATATGGAAAAATTAAAAGCTTGGAAAGTTGATCCAAGTGATGAATCATGGATGAATAAATAAGAAATCAAAGGGAATGATGGTAAAATAAGCCATTGTTCCTTTTTTTTGTTTTTATTTGCAAAAAATAGTGGTATGATGTAAAAGGAATTATAGGTTTACTTTTTGGAGGTAATTATGTTTAAAAGTATTCGATATGTATTAAAAGAAAACTTTACAAATTTATATCGTATATATTGTATTTCAAAATATGAACTGCTTTCGGATATACGTGATTCAAGATTAGGTGTTTTTTGGAATTTTGCCAATCCAGCAATTCAAATTATGACGTATTATTTTGTATTTGGTTTAATCATGAATAGAAAGGCAGTAGGGAAAATTCCTTTTATTCAATGGATGTTATGCGGGATGGTCGTTTGGTTTTTTATTAGTCCATGTATTACTAATGGTGCCAATGCAATTTACGCAAAACGAAATGTCATTACAAAAATGAAATTCCCAGTTTCGGTTTTGCCGGCAACTGTTGTTGGCAAAGAATTATTTAATCATTTTTGTTTAATGGCCATTCTTGTTGCTTTTTTACTTACACAAGGAATTATGCCATCACTTTATTGGTTTGAACTCATTTATTATTTGTTTGCGGCGATTTGTCTTACAATATCGCTTGCAATGATTACATCTGTTTTAAATATGCTTGCTCGTGATACAAGAAAGCTTATTTTAGCGTGTATGCGTCTTTTACTTTATTTAACACCGATCTTGTGGCCTATTTCACGTTTACATAAATATGGGTGGCAAATGACAGTAAGATATATTATGAAAGCTAATCCAATTTATTATATTGTTTGTGGTTATAGAGATTGTTTCTTATATCATCATGGAATCTTATTTTATTGGAAACAAATGCTTTTCTTTTGGGTGTTTGTTATTGTGGTTTTTACAATTGGTAGTATGATGATGTATAAATTTAAACATAAATTTATTGATATGATTTAGGTGGTAATAATGGAAGATTATGCAATTAAATTTGAACATGTTTCAAAAATATATAAATTAAAAAAGAAAAATGATGGAAAATCAAAAAGTTCTGTCACACAAAGATTCTATGCTTTAAATGATATTACATTTACAATTCCTAAAGGGGAAGTTGTAGGAATCTTAGGAACAAATGGTTCTGGTAAATCAACACTTTCTCTTATTTTAGCAGGTATTTCACAAATTGATGAAGGAACAATGGATATCAATGGAGAACAAGCCTTAATTGCCATTAATACAGGACTTGATATGCAACTTACTGGACTTGAAAATATCAATGTTAAAGGGGCTTTATTAGGTCTTTCAAGAAAAAGAATTCAAGAAATAACAGAAGGAGTTATTGAATTTGCGGAAATTGGTGATTTCTTATATCAACCAGTTAAGAAATATTCAAGTGGGATGAAATCAAGACTTGGTTTTTCAATTTCTCTTTATTTAAATCCTGATATCATTATTGTCGATGAAGCTTTATCTGTTGGAGATAAGGGATTTGCTCAAAAATGTTTGGATAAGATGAATGAACTTAAAGATCAAGGAAAAACAATTATTTTCATTTCGCACTCTTTACCACAAGTAAGAGGTTTCTGTCAAAAGGCAATGTGGATTGAAGGTGGACGTTTAAAAGAATACGGCGATGTTGAAGAAGTTTGTGATGAATATGCTGAATATGTTGATTTTTATAATAGTTTAAAGAAAAAAGAAAAGAAAAAATTAAATGACGAAAAATTCGCAAGTCGTATAGTTCAAAATCCAAAAGTTAGTTTTTGGGAAAAAATGCTTGATAAGTTAAAACGATAGGAGATAAACAATGAAAAAGGTAATTACATATGGAACATTTGATTTGTTTCATGTAGGTCATTTAAATATTTTAAAAAGAGCAAAAGCTCTAGGCGATTATTTAATTGTTGCGGTAAGTAGTGATGCTTTTAATGCACAAAAAGGGAAAAAAGCATATCATAGTGATCAAGATCGTATGGAAATTTTAAAAGCAATCAAATATGTCGATGAAGTTATTTTAGAAGAATCATGGGATCAAAAAATTAAAGATGTTCAAGAACATGACGTGGATATTTTTGTTATGGGTGATGATTGGAAAGGTCAATTTGATTTCTTAAAAGATTATTGTGAAGTGGTTTATTTACCTCGTACAGAAGGAATTTCAACAACAAAAATTAAAGAGGATTTAAAAGATAAGCTATAGGAGGGTATTATGAAAGTTAGTATCATTGTGCCATATGAAGGATATTATAACTATTTACAAGACTGTTTAGAAAGTATTCAGGATCAAAAAAATGTTGAACTTGAAACATTGCTTGTAGGAAATCAAGAAACTGATGATTTTAAAAAGCTTGTAGAAATGTATAAAGATACAATTTCTCTACAAGTCATCAATTGTCCTATTGAAGAAGGCGTTGCTAAAAAAAGAAATCTAGGTTTAGATAAAGCAACAGGGGATTATATTTATTTTTTAGATAGTGATGATTATATCATGCCAAATACGCTTTCATCCTTACTAGAAAAAGCCTTGAAAGAAGATTTGGATTTAACAGTTGGTAAAAGATGGGTTACATGGTTTAAAAAACAAGTTTTTGAAACCATGGGTCCTGAAAAAAATGAAGAATTAAATTTAAAAGATAAAGATGATGACAGAAATCACAAGTTTTTAGAAAAAGATTATACGGATATTGAAAATCCTAATGAACAAAGAAGAATTGATTTATTGATACGTGCTAAAAAAGGAATTCGTAATATCACAGTATTAAATATTTTAATTAAAAGAAAAGTTATTGAAGAGCATCATTTACGCTTTAACGAAGATTTTATCTATTACAGTGATTTACCTTTTGTTGAAGGTTTAGTGATGTATGGAAATAAGATTGCTTTTGATGAAGAAACACTTTACGCTAAAAGAAAACACAACGATCCAATCAATACTCCAGCTTTATCGCAAATTAAAGATGAAACAAAATTTGATGAATTTATTAATGTTTATAAATATGCTATTTCTTTAGTCGATAAAGAAAGTAGAATACGTTATTATTTAGATTCAAAAATGATTAAATATTATAGTAATTATTTTGCTAAAAAAATAAGACGTTCTAAAAATGATTTTTGGCGTGATGAAAGATTTAACCAAATGGCTTTATTAATGAAAGATGTACGTGATGATTTATTAAAAAATATGTCACGTTATCAACAAAAACTGGTGAAACTTTCAAGAAATCATGACTTGTCTGGAACACAAAAAGTGATTGCTAAACATCTTGCTAAGTCAAAACTTAAAAAGATGTTAAAAAATAAAAATGAAGTTAATAAATATCTTTACAGACATAGATATCTTGAAGAACCAATTGAAGAAAATTGGGTTATGTTTGAAACATTTATGGGAAAAAGCTATGCGGATTCACCAAAATATATTTATGAATATCTTGCTAAAAATTATCCTGGTAAATATAAATTTATTTGGGTATTAAATGATCCTAAAGAAAAGCTTCCTTATGAAGGAATTATTGTTAAAAGATTTACTAAAAAGTATGCTTATTACTTAGCTAAATCAAAGTATTTTGTTTTCAATATTCGTCAACCTTTATGGTTTAGAAAACGAGAAGGACAAGTCTTCTTAGAAACATGGCATGGAACACCGCTTAAACGTCTTGCTTTTGACCAAGAAGAAGTAACAGCCGCTTCACCAACTTATAAAGCTCAATTCTATCGACAAAAACAAGAATGGGATTATTTAATTGCAGCAAATAAGTTTTCAAGTGATATTTTTAAAAGTTGTTTTATGTATACAAATGGAACAATGCTTGAAATAGGGTATCCAAGAAATGACTTGTTGTATGCACCAAATAAAGATGAAATTGCATTAGAATTGAAAAAGAAATTACACATTCCTTTAGATAAAAAAACAATTCTTTATGCGCCAACATGGCGAGATGATGAATATTATGGTAAAGGGAAATATAAATTTAAATTAAAATTAGACTTAGAAATGATGAAAAAAGAGCTTGGTAACGAGTACGTGATCTTGCTTAGAACACATCATTATATTGCAGATTCATTAGATGTTACAGGTGTTGAAGATTTTGCTATCAATTTATCTAAATATGACGATATTACAGAAATTTATTTAATTTCAGATATTTGTATTACAGATTATTCAAGTGTTTTCTTTGACTTTGCAAACTTAAAACGTCCAATGCTTTTCTATACATATGATATAGATAAATATCGTGATGTTTTAAGAGGGTTCTATATTGATATGGAAAAAGAGCTTCCTGGACCACTAGTTTATTCAACAAAAGAAGTCATTGAACAAATTAAAAACATTGATGAAATGACACAAAAATATGCACAAAGATATGAAGAATTCTATCAAAGATTCTGTTCGATTGATGATGGTCAAGCATCAAAAAGAGCATGCGAAGCAGTTTTTAAATAAGGGGAATTTCCCCTTATTTTTATAAGGAGGTACTATGCTTAGATTCATAAAAAATATTTTAGGAAAGATGATTAAATTTATTTATCGTCTAACGTATAAAATCATACCAACACATAAAAAAACAGTTTTATTTATTGCTTTTCATGGAAGGGGGTATACAGATAATCCAAGAGCCATCTATGAATATATGATTCAACAAGATGAATTTAAAGATTATCGTTTTATCTGGGCAATTAAACATCATAAAAAGAAGAATATTTCCATTGAAAAAGGAAAAATCATAGAATATTTTTCTATTCCTTACTTCTTTTATTTAGCAAGAAGTCAATACTGGATTGTTAATTGTAAATTACCAATGTATGTTTTAAAAAAAGAAAATCAAATTTATTTACAAACTTGGCATGGAACACCTTTAAAGAAACTTGCTTTTGATATTGAAGTTCCAGAAGGAACAACTTTTTATCGAAGTGGGATGAATGAAGAAATGATGCATGAAACATACGCACAAGATGTAAAAAAATATAATTATATGATTTCACCAAGTGCCTTTACAACTGAAGTTTTTCAAAGTGCTTTCCGCATTAACAGAGAGCGTCTTATTGAAACAGGTTATCCACGTAATGATTTTCTAACAAATTATACAAAAGAAGATGTTTTGAAAATTAAAAATAAATATCATATTCCTTTAGATAAAAAAGTATTGTTATATGCACCAACATGGCGAGATAACTCTTATGTAACAAAAGGATATACTTTCAAGTTGGAAGTTGATTTTGGAAAATGGCAAGAAGCATTAGGTGATGAATATGTTGTCGTTTTTAAACCTCATTATTTAATTGTCAATGATTTTGATATAGATCAATACCAAGGGTTTGTCTACTTTATAGAAGCAAATGAAGATATCTCTAATTTATATATTATCTCTGATGCTTTAGTAACAGACTACTCAAGTGTTTTCTTTGATTATGCGATTTTAAAAAGGCCTATTTATTTCTATATGTATGACTTAGTTCATTATCGCGATGAACTTAGAGGTTTTTATTTAGATATTTATCATGATTTACCAGGTGATATTATTGAAGATGAAAATCAATTATTAGTAGAAATAAAAAAAGGTTACGATTTTAAACGTTTAGAAACTTTTAATGAAAAATTTAATAATCATGAAGATGGAAAGGCAACAAAAAGAGTTGTTGATTGTGTGTTTAAGTAGGTGATCAAATGAAATTACAAAAATTGATTTTAAATATTATTCTTGGATTTTTAAATATTTTTGTGAAAATGCTTATAATTAAAGAAAATCAAGTTGCATTTATCTCTTTAGAGTCACGTTATTTAGATTCAGATATGAAGCTTATTTATAATGAACTTGAAAAAAAGAAAGAAGTTGTTTTAAAAAAAGTTGTGATTGAATATGATCAACAAGGTATTAAACAAAATTTCTTATATATGTTAAATTGTATAAAACAATTATTTATTATTAATACCTCACATGTCGTTATTATTCGTGATAATAATTATGTAGTTTCAAACTTTAAAAGAAAAGGGGTTAAAGTTATTCAAGTTTGGCATGCGTGTGGGGCTATTAAGAAATTTGGGAATGCTTTACCGAGAAAGTACCCAATTAAAAATTACGATTATATTATTGCTAATAGTCCTTATTGGAAAAAGCCTTACAGTGAAGCTTTTGCAGTTAAGGAAGAAAGTGTTGTTATTACAGGAATGCCTCGGGTTGATTGTTTGTTTGATCAAAATTATTTGAATCAAGCAAAAGAAAAATTATTAAAAAAATATCCTCAATTAGTTGGAAAAAAAATCATTCTTTATGCACCAACTTTTAGAGGAAATATTTACAAAGGATTTTCAATGCTTCCTTTTGATGGAATAAAACTCATTGAATCCTTTGATGAAAATACGTATTTACTTTATAAAATGCATCCTTTATTAAAAGAAATCAATTTACCGCAACATCCACGTATTTTGGATGTTTGTAAGGAAGATACGCATGAACTCTTTGCTTTATCTGATTCATTGATTTCGGATTACTCATCAATTGTATTTGATTATTCTTTATTAAATAAACCACTTTATTTCTATACGCCAGATTTAAATGAATATTTAAATAATGTGGGATGTTATGTTGATAAAGGAGAATTACCTGTAGATGTATCTTTAACAATGGATGAACTTATTAAAACAATGCAAGTACCTTATAAAGGAAAGCTTGATGTATTCAAAAATAAATTCTTTACTTATCAAGATGGAAAGAATACAAACCGTGTAGTTGATCTTATTTTAGAAATACTTAAAAAACCTCTATATTAGAGGCTTTTTAAGTATTCAGTAACATCATTTAAATCTTTTAAGATTTTAAATGTTTTCTCTTCATATTGTTTTTCTGGATATTTCATATCTGGGATACAAATAACTTTAATGCCGGCATCATAGCTTGCTTGAATACCAGCTTCACTATCTTCTAAGACAATAGCCTCATCAACATTGACACCAAGTTTTTGACAAGATTTTAAGAAAACTTCAGGATTTGGTTTTCCTTTTGTAACTTCATCTCCACAAATAGAATCATCAAAATAATCTGTAATTTGTGCTTGAGATAAGATTGTATCAACACGATCTCTATTACTTGATGTTGCTACAATTGTTTTATAATTGTTTTCTTTTAAATATTCAAGTAGTGATTTAAGACCTGTTTTGATAGGAACTCCTTCTGTTTCAAAACGTTTTGCCATTAAAGCATGAACATCTTTAATCACATCTTCAATTGGAAAATCATTGCCATAAACATCGTAAAATCTTTGGTAAATTCCTTTTAGTGGTTTTCCTAAAAGAGTTTTATAAAATTCTTCATCCATGGTGAGATTCATACCTTTTAAGATTTCTTGATAACATTCAAAAGTAACACGTTCGCTATCAATCATTAAACCATCCATATCAAATATTATTGCTTTTATCATCTATTAACACTCCTTTTTTACTTTTCAAGTATAGCACAAAATAAAATGACAAAAAAGAAAATATCATATTTTGAAAAACGAAACGTAAAATAATTTAGGAGGTTATTTTATGATTAATAGGGGAGATATATATTATGCTGATCTTTCTCCTGTTGTAGGAAGTGAACAAGGAGGAATAAGACCTGTTCTTGTTTTACAAAATAATAAAGGAAATCGCTTTTCAACAACTGTTATTATTGCACCAATTTCGTCAAAACTCACCAAAAATCCTATTCCCACGCATGTCATTATTCGTTGTGATTCTTTAGAAAAGAAATCTGTTATTTTACTTGAACAAATAAGGACGATTGACAAAGTTCGATTTCAAGAAAAATTAGGCAGTTTGAATGATTATTTTATGAAAAAAGTCAATGACGCTATAAAAACGAGTTTAGACTTAAAATAGTTTTCTTTAATCCTATTATTTGGTATAATTCCTAATAAGGATGGTGAGAAAAATGAATATTTATGACATTAAAAGAAAAGCAAATGAATTGCTTGTAAATCATGATAAATTATTTAAAGTTCTTTTATATATTGGAATTATTCAGGCAATCTTTTCAGCAGTGTCTACACTTTTTGATGGAGTAGTTGGGGGAATAGTTTCTTTAATTATTACTATTTTGACGCTTACATTAAGCCATGGGGCAATTGTAGCGTCCTTAAAAACAGTCAATAACATGGAAGAGAGTATTGATGAAAAAGAAGATGCGCTTGTAGGTTTAAAAAAAATTGGACATTTATTTCCAACATATTTTTTATATGATTTTATTATAGGAATCATCTGTTTTGTTGTTGGAATTATTGGCTTTTTAATTATTATGTCTGTTTCTTCTGTTTCAATTGAACAATTTTTACAATTGTTTACAATTACTATAAATGGGATTACAGTTTCACAAGCACAAATAGTTAATACGGCAGATGCATTTTCAAATGTTTTTTCAATTTTAATGCTTGTTATTTGTTTAATTATTTTTATTTCAGTCTATTTTTCATTAAGATTTGGTTTATTTAACTATATTTTACAAAAATATGATATGACAGGAATGGCTGCTTTAAAAGAATCAAGTCGTTTAATGAAAGGAAATAAATGGACATTATTTAAATTAGAATTGTCTTTTTTAGGTTGGATGATTTTATCAGCAATCATTGCAGGTGTTTTTACTATGTTAGTAGAAATAATAATTCCTATATCTTTTTTAGCATCACTTATTGAATCAATCCTTACAGTATTTGTATCGGTTTATTTATATGAAATGAAATTAAATGTGTGTGTTGCTGTTTTCTATGAAGAATTAGATTATGAAGACAAGTACGGAAACATGCAAGCACAAGATGAAGGGATGTAACAATGACAAATCGTCTTGCGGGAAGAATTAATGGAAAACAAAAGGCTATTGGTTTTATTCTTTTGTTTCCAATGTATTTATTTATTGTACCTCGCTTTGTTAATTTTGTTATTTATTTGTTGTTGAAATATACATCAATTACACATGATTTAATAACGTTAGGTATTTATTTAAATCTTGTATGTTCTTTAATAAGTTTTGCTTTTGCAGTTGTCTTATTAAAAGATTTTTTAATTGAAAATATAAAAAAATTTAAAGAAGAACTTTCTACAAATATTTTATATTCAGCAACCATAGGCATTGGAATGATTTATGTAGTTTCTATTATTTCAAATACAATTATTAATTTGATTTTAGGGGGATCATCGAATGATTCTGCTAATCAACTCTTATTTGAATCTTATTTAAATAAAGATTTGATCTTTATGTTTATTCAATCAGTTATATTGGCCCCAGTTTTAGAAGAACTTTTATTTAGAGGGTTAATTTTTAGAAGTTTACGTTCTATTAATAGAAATCTGGCTTTCTTTGCAAGTGCCTTCCTCTTTGGCTTTTTACACATTTATTCTGCTTTATTTGCAGGAGATTTAACACAACTGGTTTATCTACTTTCTTATGGAGGAATGGGATTTGTATTTACTTATACTTATGAAAAAAGAAAAACAATTTGTGTACCAATGCTTATTCATATGATCAATAATTTAGTTGCTGTACTTGTTTTAGTCCTAGCTTAAGCTGGGACTTTTTCGTTTTTTGAAAATAAGAAGTATTTGTTTGAGGAGGTGATTATAATAATATTAGATACAAGGAGGTATTATAAATGGGATTTAAAGAAGGATTTTTTTGGGGAGGAGCAACAGCTGCAAACCAATATGAAGGTGGATGGAATGAAGGTGGACGTGGTCCAGCCTTAACAGACTTTACAACAGGTGGAAGTGTTAAAGAGCCAAGAAAAGTAACTTGGATCGATAAAGATGGAAATGCACATGCAACACCACAAGTTCATTTTGATGATGCTTTACCAGAAGGTGGAGATCATTATGCTTGTTTAGATGGATACTTATATCCAAATCATGAAGGTACTGATTTCTATCATCATTATAAAGAAGATATTAAATTATTTGCGGATATGGGATTCAAGATGTTTAGAATGTCTATTTCTTGGTCAAGAATCTATCCTCGTGGAGATGAAGAAACACCTAATCAAGAAGGTATTGAATTTTATAGAGATGTTTTCAAAGAATTAAGAAAATATAATATTGAACCATTAGTTACAATCCATCACTTTGATACACCAATTTATTTAGTAGAAAAATATGGAGATTGGCAAAATCGTAAATACATTGATTTCTTTGTAAAATACTGTAAAACAGTCTTTACTGAATACAAAGGACTTGTTAAATATTGGCTAACATTTAATGAAATCAATAATACTTTAAATGTTATTAATATGTTTGGTGATGGGACAACTGATGAAGATTACAAAAAACGTTTAACACATTTACATTATCAATTTGTGGCAAGTGCAAAAGCCGTTAAATTAGGGCATGAAATTGATTCTGAAAATAAAATTGGATGTATGCTTGCAGGAGCAATCACATATCCACATACATGTGATCCAAAAGATATATTATTAAATCAACAAACAATGGAAGAAAACTTCTGGTATTGTGGAGATGTCCAATGCTTTGGTGCTTATCCTCCATTTGCAAAAAGAATCTGGAGAGAACGTAATATTACAGATTTAGATATTACAGAAGAAGATTTAAAAGTTTTAAAAGAAGGAACAGTTGATATGTTTACATATAGCTACTATATGACAAACAATGTCACAACACATGAAACAGAAGATACTGTTCAAGGAAACTTTGCAGCAGGTATCCGTAACCCATATTTAACTTATTCTGATTGGGGATGGGCTCTAGATCCTTTAGGATTACAATATTCTCTAGAAATGATTTACGATCGCTATAGAATTCCTTTAATGGTTGTAGAAAATGGATTAGGAGCTTATGATACGGTAAAAGAAGATGGATTAATCCATGATGATTATCGTATTGACTATTATAGACCACACATTAAAGCAATGTCAGCTGCATGTGATAATGGCGTTGATTTAATTGCTTATACAACTTGGGGATGTATTGATTTAGTTTCTGCAGGAACTGGAGAAATGAGAAAACGTTATGGATTCATTTATGTAGATAAACATGATGATGGCACAGGAGATTTATCAAGAAGACCAAAAGATTCATTCTATTGGTATAAAAAAGTCATCGAAAGTAACGGAATGAACTTAGATTAATATTAAAAGAAGATATGTCATTGATATATCTTCTTTTCTTTAAAATTTGTATTATAATAAATTTATAAATGGAGGTATCAAAATGGAATTTACAGAAGTTATTGAAAATAGATATTCATGTAAAGATTATACAGATAAACAAGTAGAAAAAGAAAAATTGACAAAAATTTTAGAAGCAGGACGTTTTGCCCCAACTGCAAAAAACCTTCAAGAACAAAAAATTTACGTTGTTCAATCAAAAGAATACTTAGCTAAAATTGATGCTTGTACACCTTGTCGTTATCATGCGCCAACTGTTCTTGTGGTTACTTATGATAAAAATAATGTATTTACTTATCCAGGAGAAAAAAGAGATTCAGGTGTTGAAGATGCGACAATCGTTGCGACACACCTTTTACTAGCGGCTTATAATGAAGAAATTGATAGTTGCTGGATTAATTTTTTTGATCCACAAAAAATAGCTCAGGAACTCAATTTACCCGAAAATGAAGAAGTTGTTATGATGCTTGATTTAGGTTATGGAAAACAAAGAGAACCACTTCCTAATCATCATTTAAGAAAAGAACTTGATGAAACAGTAAAATATTTATAAAATCTGTGCATTTTACAGACCTTTTCTGTACAATAGTGTAAAGAGGTGAAATTATGAAACTATTATTTAGACAACGTATTTTCTCATGGTTAGATAGTTATGATATTTTTGATGAAAATGGAGAAACTGTTTATACGGTCAAAGGACAACTCAGTTTTGGACATAAACTTTTTATTTATGATCGTTACAATGAACATGTAGGAACGATTAAAGAAGAAATTCTTACTTTTTTACCTCGTTTTTCTTTATATGAAAAAGATCAATACATTGGAAAGATTACGAAAGAATTTACTTTATTTAAACCAAGTTTTATTTTAGATTATAAAGATTGGCAAATAGAAGGGAATTTTTGGGAATGGGATTATCAAATTGTTGACCATTCAGGAAATATTATTGGTTTAATTAATAAAGAAATCTTTCATATGAGTGATACATATTCTTTAACGATAGAACATGAAGAAGATGCTTTTTATGTTTTAATGATTGTACTTGCAATAGACGCACAAAAATGTAGCCGAAATAAATGATTGCTAGTCAATCATTTTATTTTATAAAAAAAATTAGCACTTATAGGTTGACTGTGCTAAAAGAAAGTAATATACTATCTTTAGCATTTAAATAACAGGAGTGCTAAAGGAGGATATATTATGGCAGAAAAAAAACAATTTAAAGCAGAATCGAAAAGATTATTAGACTTAATGATTAATTCTATATATACACATAAGGAAATCTTTTTAAGAGAGTTGATTTCTAATGCAAGTGATGCAACAGATAAACTTTATTATAAAGCATTAACTGAAAATATTTCAGATATTAATAAAAGTGATCTTACAATTGATTTAGCTTTTGATAAAGAAGGCAGAACACTTACAGTTACAGATCATGGTATTGGAATGAATAAAGAAGAGATAGAAGAACATTTAGGTACAATCGCTAATAGTGGTTCTTTCAAATTCAAAAATGAAAATGAAAGTGATGATATCGATATTATTGGTCAATTTGGTGTTGGTTTCTATTCAGCATTTATGGTAGCTAAAAAAGTTGAAGTTTCATCAAGAGCTTATGGTAGTGATCAAGGATACACTTGGGTATCTGAAGCAAGTGATGGTTATGAAATCTTTGAAACAGACAACTTACCAATAGGAACAACAATTAAACTTTATTTAAAAGATAATACAGAAGAAGAAAATTATGATGAATATTTAGATCAATATCATATTGAATCTCTTGTTAAAAAATATTCTGATTATGTACATTATCCAATTAAAATGGATGTTACAACATCTAAGAAAAAAGAAGATAGTGATGAATATGAAGATGTTGTTGAAAATAAAACATTAAATTCGATGATTCCTTTATGGAAAAGAAATAAAAAAGATATTAAAGATGAAGAATATAATGAATTCTATAAAGATAAATTCAATGATTTTTCTGATCCGATGAAAGTTATTCATACATCAGTAGAAGGAAATGTTTCTTATGATGCTTTGTTATTTATTCCAAGTCAGCCACCAATGAATTTTTATTCAAATGATTATGAAAAAGGTTTACAACTTTATAGTCGTGGTGTCTTTATCATGGATAAAGCAAGTGATTTAATTCCAGAACACTTTAGATTTGTCAAAGGGTTAGTTGATTCACAAGATTTATCATTAAATATTTCAAGAGAAATGTTACAACATGATCGTCAATTAAAAGTTATTGCAGATCGTATTGAAAAGAAAATCCAAAGCGAACTAACAAATATGTTGAAAAAAGATCGTGAAACATATGAAAAATTCTTTAAAAACTTTGGTTTACAATTAAAATTTGGTATTTATCAAAGCTATGGAATGTTAAAAGATAAATTACAAGATTTACTTTTATTCTACTCTGGTAAAGAAGAAAAAATGATTACTTTAAAAGAATATGTTGAAAACATGAAAGAAGGACAAACTGAAATCTATTTTGCTAGTGGTGAAACAAAAGAAAAGATTTCTCATTTACCACAAGTAGAAGCTGTTAGAGATCGTGACTTTGATGTTTTATACATGATGGATAATGTTGATGAATTTATGATTCAAATGATGAGAGATTATGATTCTAAAGCTTTCAAAAATGTTGCTCAAGGTGATTTAAACTTAGACAGTGAAGAAGAAAAGAAAGAATTAGAAAAGATCAATGAAGATAATAAATCATTATTAGAATCATTAAAAGAAGCATTAAAAGATAAAGTTGTGGACGTTAAAGTATCAAACAGATTAAAATCTCATCCAGTATGTTTAGTATCGGATCAAGGTGTATCTTTTGAAATGGAAAAAGTATTAAATGCAATGCCTGATGGTCAAGATGTTAAAGCAGGTAGAATTCTTGAAATTAATCCAAATCACGACATTTTTAAAGCAATTCAAAATGTTTATCAAAATAATGCAGATAAGATCAAGGATTATGCTTCATTATTATTTGATCAAGCCTTATTGATTGAAGGCTTATCTATAGAAGATCCAGTTGCTTTTTCAAATAAAATTTGTGAGTTAATGATTGAATTAAATAAGTAAGGCTATCAATTGATAGTCTTTTCTTTTATAATAAGCAATAGGGGAGTGAAAATTATGGAATTACAAAATGTTTTACAACAAAGAAGAAGTATTCGAAAATATAAACAACAACCTGTAGAAAAAGAAAAAATTGGAGAAATGATACAAGCTGCTGTTTTTGCTGAAAGTTGGAAAAATAGTCAAACGCCACGATATCATGTTATTCAGTCAAAAGAAATGTTAGAACAATTTAAGAAAAAATGTTTACCTGAATTTAATCAAAAAAATGTAGCGGATGCACCTATTTTAATTGTGACAACATTTGTTAAAGACCGTGCTGGTTTTTTAAGAAATGGAAGTCCTGATAATGAATTACAAAATGGATGGGGAATTTATGATTGTGGACTAGCTAACCAAAATTTAATTCTCAAAGCAACAGAACTTGGTTTAGGAACACTTGTTATGGGAATCAGAGATGAAAGAACAATCCGTGAGTTTTTAGAAATACCTGCACAAGAAACAATTGTTTCTGTAATAGGTGTGGGTTATCCAGATATTGAACCAAGTATGCCAAAAAGAAAAACAATAGAAGAAGTGAGTACATTTTATTAATGAAGAAATTACTGTATAAGATTTGTAAACCACACCACAAATATAAAATCAATCTTGCTGATATTTTATTGCTTATTGAACCTGTAGTTATGAATACGTCTTATTTTATGATTGGAAGAGTTTTCTTGCTTATAGCATTAGTTCTTAACTATTTAGCCCATTATTTTTGTCATGATGATTATAATGCGTTTGAAAGGCATGTACTTATTTCAACAATGGTCATTATTGCCTTACTTCTTATCTATCTTACTATTACAGGAAGATAAAAAAATCCACTTTGAGGTGGATTTTTTATTTGTAAAATTGAATAATATTTTGATAATAGTTTTTTAAACTAAAATTTGCGGATACAAAATAGAAATGATTTCCATTTTTATAAAGTAAAGTATCATAAGAGGTATCCAGTTTAAAGAGATACGTATTCTTATCTATTTTAATAACAGGTACATCAGCATAGGTATCTAAATAACGCTTGAAAAATGTATTTGTTTTTTCATTGGATTTAAAATGATAATCTTTACTATACATGAGATCACCTTGTTTATTTTTTTCAAAATAAGAAGATGCTTCCACGAGAATACTCTTTGTTTGTTTATATTGGGGGTATTCTTTTTTGTTTGTTTTTTTATCAAAAACTTCTAGAGTAAGAATATTTTTATTTAATGGCGTGTTCTTTCTTTCGATAATATCTAAAACACAGCCAAATAGAGCTGCAAGACATGTTAAGATACTCATAATATAGAAAAGCCTTTTTATGAGCTTACTAAAATTCTTTTGACAGGCAAGAACAATTTTATAAAGAGAACGAACAAGTATTGTCGCAAATAGAAAAAGAGGTAAGTAATGAATTAAAATACTTCCATTTGTAAGAAATTCTTGGATTTGATTTTTTTGTAAAACAAGCTGTGCAACAAAAAAGGCAAAGAAAATCCATAAAACAAAATAAGTAGTGGCACTAATTTTGCGTGTACTTAAATATTCATCAATCGCTTTTTGTCTTTCTTTTGGCAAAGTACGGTTATTTTCGGTTGTAAAAATAATAAATTTTCCCAGTTTTCCATAATAATCAAACATATTTCTTTCATAATTATTAATAAAATCATGTAAAGCTTTTCTTTTAGGGATTGTTGCTTTTTTTATAAATAAATCGACATGATAATGATAATGTTTATCATTTTTTTTAAAACGACTGATTTTACCTAAAGAGGTAGGATTATAGCCTTGTTTAGATAATTCATTTAAAGTGTTTTCTAATTGTTTATATTCAGTTATATCATAATCTAATAATTTGTACATATATGACTCCTTTGACTGTTACATCATAACAAAAATAGTCATGGATTTCCATGACTATTGATTAAATGCAGAATCAACTTCATAATCTGGTTTGAAGTTTTCTTCTTCTAACATATAAGATTCAGCAATGTTTTGACAATGATCACCAATACGCTCAAGGTTAGATAAGATATCAACGTATGTAGAATTAACAATAACTGATTTTTCTGTTTTGTTTGTAACACGTTGAATATGTCTTTGTTTTGCTTTTTTATTATAATAATCTAAGTTACTTTCACGATCATCAACATAAATAATATCATCTAAATCATGTTTATCAAAAGCAACCATAGCATGATTCAACATTTCAATATCCATATTAATCATCGCAATAATATCATCTTTAGCTTCTGATGAAAAATCATCTTTTTCATCATAAACCGCTTCAAAGAATTGAGTTAAGTTAATACATAAATCACCAACTCGTTCTAGATCTTTAATTGATTTCATATCGGCAAAGTATTCTTTAGAATCATGATCATTTAATTGTTCATGAGAAATAAGTAATAAATATTCAGAAATCTTTTTATCTAATAAGTTGATTGCATTTTCTAATTCTTCGACTGCTTCTTTAGCAGTAGAACTTTTAGAAATAAAGTATTCTCTAACGTTTTCACAAGCTTCAACAGTAATAGACCCCATTTCTAAAATCTTATTTTTAGCAATTGCTAAAGCATGAGAAGGGAACAATTGAACCACATGAGGATCTAATTCTGATAAATCCATTTGTAATTCTTTTGAATGATTTGGAATGATTTTTTTAATAATAACAACAATCTTATTAATAAATGGAAAGAACAAGATGGTTGTTACAATGTTGAAGATACCATGAGCTACTGCAAGTTGTAATTCAGGAGACATGGTACTTACTGAATTAATATATTGAATCAACATTGTAAATGGTGATAAAACAATCATAAATAAAATCGAACCAATAACGTTAAATAAAACGTGGAAGAAAGCGGCTCTTTTAGCTGGAATAGATCCACCAATAGAGGCTAGAACTGCTGTGATCGTCGTTCCAATATTTGATCCAAATAAAAATGGTAAAGCAATATTTAAGCCAATAGCACCAGCACCGTACATTTGTTGAACAATTGCAATCGTTGCAGCTGATGATTGAATAGCACATGTAAGAATTGTTCCACCAAGTAAACCAAGCCAAGGGCTTTTCATTAAAAATTCTGTAATTTGTGTAAATTCTGGAACTTCAGAAATCATTGATAAATTGTTACCCATTAAGTCTAATCCATAGAATAAACAACCAAATCCAAAGATGATTTGTGATAAATATTTTGATTTTTTATTTTTAGAAAACATAGAAACAAAGGCACCAATAATAATAAAATAGACGGCATATTTAGAAATTTTTAAACCAACTAAAACAGAAGTAATAACTGTTCCAATGTTGGCACCCATGATAATTCCAACTGCTTGATTTAAATTCATTAAACCAGAACGAATCAACCCAATTGTAAGGGCTGTTGTTCCAGAACTTGACTGAATTAAACACGTTACCAAGGCCCCAATTAAAATTCCTTTTACAGGACTCGAGGTGTATTTATCAATAATGTCCTTTAATTTATCTCCAGCATAGCTTTTTAAACCATCACCCATATAATCGATACCAAATAAGAATAAACCAAGCCCTGCTAGAATTAAAGGCCAGTTGATATCTGCTAATGTCATAAAATCACACTCCTATACATTCCATTTTAAAGGAATGTTAAATTTGTGTAAAGATTATGTTAAGTTTCTTTACAAAAGCTTAACAATTCTTTTTAAAACAACTTTCAATAAATGAAATCATATATTTATAAAAGGGATAAACAAGGAATGTGGAGACAATATTGAAGAAGCCATGAATAAAAGCAAGTTGTAAGCGAGGTGGGACAGGAACGTAAAAACGAAGTATTAAGAAAAGATGATAAAAAGGAGTCAGGAAAATCATAAAAAAAGCTGTTCCAATAACGTTAAATAGGAAATGAAAAAGAGCAGCTTTTTTTGCGGAAGAATTAGCTTTAAGGGCAGAGAGAAAAGCGGTAATGGTTGTACCGATATTGCAACCAAAAATATACGGAATAGAAACATAAAGGGAAATGGCTTTTAAATGATACATTTGTTGGACAATAGCAATCATGGCACTCGATGACTGAATAAGGGCAGTTGTGATGGTTCCACCAAGCATGGCAAGAATAGGGTGGTTGGTAAAAAGGGTAACCAATTGAATAAATTCAGGAAGTTCGCTAACTGCTTCAAGATGTAAGGACATCAATTCTAGTCCATAGAATAAACAACCAAGCCCAAAAAGAATTTGTGCGAGGCCCTTTATTTTAGGATGATTAGAAAATAATAAACAAAAAGCACCAATAATTAAAAAGAAAGAAGCATATTGAAAAAGATCAAAACCCACAATAAAAGCGGTTATTGTTGTGCCAATATTGGCTCCCATAATAATGCCAATACTTTGCGAAAAGGTCATGAGGTTTGCATTGATTAAACTCACTGTTAAAGCAGTAGTGGCAGAACTTGATTGAATGATACAAGTAATAAAACAGCCAATTAAAATAGCTTTAAAAGTAGAAGAGGTACATTTAGAAAGAAGTTTTTTTAAACGGGTAGGAGAAAGTTCTTGTAAAGAAAGAGATAAGTAGTCAATACCAAATAAAAAAAGTGCAAGACCGATTAAAATAGAAGTCCAAGAAACGTGGTTCATGAAAAAGCCTCCTTTTTCATATTTTAAAAATAATCATTTTTAACTAGAAAAAATAATGTTTCTTTGTAAAAATATATGAAGGAGGTGTTTTAATATGAAAGGAAGATGGAAGAAATTTTTATCTTATTATAAAAACTATAAGGTTTTGTTTTTTAAAGATATGTTTTGTGCGATGATTTCAGCAGCCATTACGCTCGTTTATCCCATGCTAACACGCTATATTACAGGGACGATTTTAAATCAACCAAAGATTGATTATTCTAAGATTTATTTATTAGGACTTTTTATGCTTTGTTTGATTGTTGTTGAATATTTTTGTAATTACTTTATTGGTTATTTAGGACATGTCATGGGTGTTTATATGGAAAGAGATTTACGTAATGAATTATTCAGTCATTATCAAAAACTTTCTTTTCGTTTTTATGATGAACAAAATACAGGACAATTGATGTCACGACTTACTAATGATTTATTTTCTTTAACCGAACTTTATCATCATGGGCCAGAAGATATTGTCATTTCTATTATTAAGTTTATTGGTGCTTTTATTTTACTTTCCTATATTAATGTCAAATTAACTTTGATTTTATTTGCGATTTTACCATTTATGTTTTTATTTGCTTGGTACTATAATAAAAAGATGAAAACAGCGTTTAAAAGAAATAAAGAAAGAATTGGAGATATCAATGAACGCATTGAAGATAATTTGTCAGGAATCCGTGTTGTTAAAAGCTTTGCCAATGAAAATCAAGAGTTAGAGCGTTTTGACGCACAAAATGGACATTATGTAAGTGCTAAGAAAAATAGTTATTATTATATGGGAAGATATAATGCAGGACTTACTTCTTTTACGAGTTTAATTACGGTTTCTGTTATCTTTTTTGGAACTTTATTTATTTCTTATGGAAGTATAGATGTGGCAGATTTGATTGCTTTTTTACTTTATGTCACGAACTTGATAGATCCTGTTAAAAAACTTTTAAACTTTACGGAACAATTTCAAGAAGGTGTCACAGGTTTTGAACGTTTTATGGAAATATTGGAAATTGAGCCAGATATTCAAGATACCCCAGATGCACTTGCCTTACAACATATTGAAGGAAATGTCACGTTTGATCATGTTTCATTCCGTTATAATGAACAAACACCTTATGTTTTAAATAATATCAATTTAGATGTAAAACCAGGAGAGTATATTGCTTTTGTTGGTTCATCAGGAGTTGGTAAAACAACGATTTGTTCTTTGATTCCTCGTTTTTATGAAGCAACCAAAGGAAATGTTTTGATTGATGGAATTAATGTTAAAGAAATAAAACAACAATCTTTAAGAGAAAATATTGGCATTGTTCAACAAGATGTTTATTTATTTACTGGAACGATTATGGATAATATTCGTTATGGAAATTTAGAAGCGAGTGATGAAGAAGTCATTGAGGCCGCTAAAAAAGCTAATGCTCATGATTTTATTATGGAATTAGAGGAAGGGTACGATACGGATTGTGGCCAACGGGGTGTTAAATTATCTGGAGGACAGAAACAACGTATTTCGATTGCACGTGTCTTTTTGAAGAATCCACCAATTCTTGTTTTTGATGAAGCAACAAGTGCATTAGACAATGAAAGTGAAAGCATTGTGCAAGAATCTTTAGAAAAACTTGCCAAAGATCGTACAACTTTTGTTATTGCTCATCGGTTATCTACGATTAAAAATGCTAAACATATTTGCGTTCTAACAGAAAATGGGATAGAAGAACAAGGGAGTCATGAAGAGTTAATGAAGTTAAAAGGAAATTATGCAAGATTGTATAATATGCAATTTAAAGGAGAATAACATGGAAAGAAAATACATATTTTTTGATATTGATGGCACCCTTACAGATGCTAATCCAGGAGGAAAGATTTTAGAAAGTACCTATCGTACACTTGAACAATTAAAAGCCAACGGGCATTTTGTTGCTATTGCCACAGGAAGAGCACAGTATATGGCTATGGATGCAGCTAAGGAAGCACATATTGATTGTTTAGTAACAGATGGTGGAAATGGTATTACTTTGCATAATGAACTTCAATATATTAAACCGATTGATTTTGTTCAAGCTAATCATGTGATTGATCAATGTATTGAACGTCGTTTACCATTTGCGGTTGCTTTAGGAAATGAAGCTGTTTTGTATACGAATCAAAGTGACCAAAAAAATCAAAAACTTCCGGTAAAATTAGTTGTTGATGAAAGTATAGATTTTCACCAAGTAAAGCAAATTTATAAGGTTTTTATTGAATGTAATGAACAAGAAGAAAAGTTATTAGATTTAGGAACTTTAGATTATATGCGTTATTTTAAAGGACAAGTTATTGTGGAACCGGCGGAGAAATATCAAGGTATTTTAGAAATGGTTCATTTATTAAAAGGCGATGAAAAAGATATTGTCGTTTTTGGTGATGGTTTAAATGATATTTCAATGATTCAAAAAGCGCCCTTAGGTATTGCTATGGGTAATGCGATTGATGAAGTTAAAGAAGTTGCTGATTTTGTAACTAAAAGAAATGATGATGATGGTATTGAATATGCTTGTCGTCATTTTGGCTGGATTGATTAAACAAAATAAGCTATACTATTGATGGGTGAGATTATGGAACTAGTTAAAGATTTTTTTATCATTGTTGGTATTTTTGTATGTATGTCTTTAGGTATTTACTTTTTACTTCATAGTGATGATGCTAAAAAGAAAACAAGACAAACAATTCAAGATACAAGAGAGAGTATTCAAGAAATCAATCAACAACTTGATGATGTTTTAGAACAATTACAAGAAATGAATACCCCTTTAGAAAAAGCAATGAAGATTGTGCGTTCTTTCAATGAAAAAGTTTTATCAAAAAAATAATCGAGGAATGTTGACAAAGCTTAAATATTATCTATAATACAGGTATATAAATAAACTCAATGAAAAAGAGAGTAGTTTTATTGGATATGTTAGAGAGCCTATGTTGGTGGAAATTAGGTATTGAAAATAAAATGAAGCGCACTTTGGAGAGGGTTATCTGAATACATAGGATAACAAGCTAACCAGCTTTAACGGTGAGGTGGATATGTTTATCATATCAACAAGAGTGGTACCGCGGAATCTTTCGTCTCTTAGCAATCGCTAGGAGACGTTTTTTATTGAGTAGAAAAGGGGAAAAGATTATGAAAAAAGTATTAAAATTAATGTTAGCACTTGTGATGACTTGTGCTATTGCTGGATGTTCATCAAGCAGCAAAAGTGATGCCGATGTGACAATTACAATCGGTACATCACCTGATTATGCACCTTATGAATCATTAAATAAAAAAGGTGAAATTGTTGGTTTTGACGTTGATATGGCAAAATTATTTGAAGGTTATTTATCTGATATGGAAGGTAAAACTTATTCATTAGAATTTAAACAAATGGATTTTGATAACATCGTTACTCAAATTCAAGGGGATCAAATTGATTTAGGTATTTCTGGTTTTACTTATAGTGAAGATAGAGTTGTTGAATGGTCTGATCCATATTTAGGAACTCAACAAGTTGCTATTGTACCAAAAGGTTCTTCAATTACTTCAAATGATCAATTAGTTGGTAAAAAATTAGCTGCTCAAACTGGAGCTACTGGTGAACAAGCTGCTAAAGAAGTTGAAAATGCTGAAGTTGTTTCAATGAAAAATGTTCAAGATATTTTCAATGGTTTAGCAAGTAATCAATATGATGCAGCAATCGTTGACTTAGGTGTTGCTAAACAATATGTATCTAGTGGAAACTTTACACAATTAGATGGTTCATTAATGGATGAAAAGAACTATGTTATCGCTAAAAAAGGTAATACAAAAACAATTAAATTAATCAACAAATGTATTAAAAAATTCTTAGCTTCAAAAGATTACGATAAATTATGTAAAAAATATGATTTATCACCATTAGAAAAATAAAAAAATATAGAAAAGGGGTATAGAAATGTTTGTAGCTTTTTCAAAAGTGTTTACTCCTGAAAACTTACTTTACTTTGCTAAGGGTGCAGTAGTATCACTTTTACTTGCTGCTGTATCCCTTTTATTTGGTATTGTTTTTGGGATTTTAGGATCTTCAGCAAAAAGATCTAAATATAAAATTTTTAGAATTATTGGAAATGTGTATGTTGAAGTTATTCGTGGAACACCAATGTTACTTCAAATCTTGATTTTATTCTCAGTAATTCCATCTATTTATACAGCATTTACAGGAAATGTTTTAAGAATTAATGTCTTTTTAATTGGGGCTATTGCCATGTCTATAAACAGTGGGGCTTATTCAACTGAACTTATTCGTAGTGGAATCAACGGAGTTGATAAAGGACAATGGGAAGCTTGTGAAACTTTAGGACTTTCTTATAAACAAACAATGAGACTTGTTATTTTACCACAAGCTTTCAAAAGAATTATTCCACCAATGATCAGTGAATTTATTACATTAATTAAAGATTCATCGTTAATTAGTTGTATTGGTGCCGTTGAATTATTAAAATCAGCTCAAGTAGTTGGAGCTCAATATTATGATGTTATGTCACCTTATTGTATTGTTGCAGTTTATTATTTAATTATGACAATTAGTATTTCTTATTTAGGTAGATATGTAGAAAAGAGGTTAGCTGAAAGTGATTAAAGTTGAACATATATCAAAACAATTTAAAAAAGTAAAAGCAGTTGACGATGTTTCTCTTGAAGTTAAAAAAGGAGAAATTGTGTGTTTGATTGGACCTTCTGGTTCAGGTAAGAGTACTGTTTTAAGATGTATTCATGGTTTAGAAGTACCTGAAACAGGATATGTATACCTTAATGGAGAAGCTTTAGATCCAAAGAAATCTAATTATCAAGAATTAAGAAATAAAATGGGATTCGTTTTCCAACATTTTAATTTATTTCCACATATGACAGTCTTAGAAAACTTAACACTTTCACTTACAAAAGTACGTCATATGGATGAAGAAAAAGCAAATGAAATTGCTTGTAACTATCTTACAAGAGTTGGTTTATTAGATAAAAAAGATGAATATCCAAATAAACTTTCAGGAGGGCAAAAACAAAGGGTAGCCATTGCTAGAAGTTTATGTACAAATCCTGAAATCATGCTTTTTGATGAACCAACAAGTGCTTTAGATCCAGAAATGGTTATTGAAGTACTAGAAGTTATGCAACAACTTGCTAAAGAAGGAATGACAATGATTGTTGTTACTCATGAAATGGGCTTTGCAAAAACTGTTGCTGATCGCGTTATTTTCTTAGAAAATGGAAAAATTGTGGAAGAAAACGATGCAAAAGCTTTCTATGAAAATCCTAAAACTGAACGTGCTCAAGATTTCTTAAAGAAGGTTATGCACTAATGAAACTACAACGTTTTGAAGTAGAGTCTTATATGACTTTACATGAAAATAACTGTCGTTATAATTTGGCAGATACATGCGCTAAACCTCTAACTTTAAAAGAATTATTAGCGTTTGAAAAAAAAGATTCATTAGGAGATTTAATGAATCTTTCTTTAGATTATGGTGCAATTGAAGGTTCTCATGCTTTAAAAAAAGGTATTTTGGATTTGTATCAAAGTGGCGATGATGAAGAAATTGCTATCTGTCATGGTGGTGTCAATGCTAATGAACTTGTTTTAATGACATTACTTTCTGCAAATGATCATATTTTATCTTTTTTACCAACATACCAACAACTCTATAGTTTTCCTGAATCTTTAGGAGTAGAAGTTGATTTTATTCATTTAAAAGAAGAAAATGATTGGAAAATCGATTTTGAAGAATTAGAAAAAAATATTAAAGAAAATACAAAAATGATTTGTTTGAATTTACCAAACAATCCTACAGGAACAACTTTAAATCATGAAGAAATGCAACAACTTATTCAAATATGTAAAAAACATGATCTCTATGTTCTTGTTGATGAAATCTATAGAGGACTTTACCAAGAAGAATCTATGAGTGATCTTTACGAAAAAGGAATTGTAACTTCAGGACTTTCTAAAGTTTTATCAACTGCAGGACTTCGTATTGGTTGGATTAAAACAAAAGATAAAGAACTGATTCGTTTAATCAATGAAAGACGTGATTATTCAATTATTAGCAGTGGACCAATCAATGATTATTTAGGGGCACTTACTTTAAAATACAGTAAAGAAATTTTAACTAGGAATCGTGAAATTTTAGAAGAAAATAAAAATTATTTAAAAAAATGGTTAAAAGGTCATCCACATTTTTCTTGCGTTATACCAGAATATGGAACAGTTTGTTTTCTAAAATATGATTATCAAATAGATTCAAATACTTTTTGTGAAACATTACAAGAAGAAACAGGTGTTTTCTTTGTTCCGGGATGTTGTTTTGACGTGGAAAATCATTTACGTTTTGGACTTGCCAATGCTCCACAACTTGTCAAAGAAGGTTTAGAAGTATTTTCAAATTGGTTAAAAAAATTAGACACTTCAAGATAAAGAAGTGTCTTTTATTATAATTTTAAAACAATATATTGCACTTAATGTTAAAGTGGTAATTAATCCTGTAAATAAGCTAATTAAAATAGCATTAACATAAAGATAATGAGATAAGGTATAGGTTAAAATAATTTCTAAAGTACATTCAATTATAGAAATAATAAACATCACTTTATTTTTATTTTTAGCTTGTAGAATAGTTGAAAGGGGCGTTTGTAAATAAAAGAGCAAAAAAGGAAAAGCCATGTATTTTAATTGTTGATAACCGCTCGTGGTATTGTAAAGAACCATAAGAGATTGTTTTGGAAAAAAATAGAAAATTAAAGTAAAAGGAAGACCAATAAGAAGACAAATAAGTAAGGCATAGAGTAAATGCAAAAAAGCAGTGCTTTTATGATAATAAAGATCATCTGTGGCAATAGGTAAATAAAGACGATAGATAATCGTACAAAAAAAGGTGGGTGTGACAAGCAAGGAAACAACATAGCCAGAAAGGATAGCGTATTGATCCTGAATGTAATTTTGAGTTAAACCTAGTTGAGTTAAAACATGTATTAAAAGAATGGGTTCTAAAAAATTCATAAAACAATGGTAAAGTCGTGATCCTGTTAAAGGCAAAGAAATGTTTAAAAGATCTTTCATGATTAAATTTTGCTTGTTGATATTTTTTAAAGGAGCAAAAGAATACTTTTTACGACTTAGAAGAAGTAAATAGATAATGGACATTAATTCACCAAAACTCATTGATAAATAAGCGATTGTTACCAAAAAAGGTAAGGAGGAACTTAAAGGATTCTTTAAAAACAAGTACGTAAATAATAAACGTGAAGTTTCTTCAACGATTTGACTTTTAGCAATAACATAAACATGTCCTTTTGCTAAATAATAGTTTTTAATAATACCACTGATGGCAATTAATGGTATAAAAATTAAAAAGGATAAAATTGGATAAAGAGTATATTCATTTTTAAGTAAAGAATGAGCAATGAAGGGACTTACAATAAAGAGAGTGCCACAAATAACAATGACTGAAAAAAATGATAAAAGTATGGCTGTAATAATAACTTTATAGTTTTTATAATTTGGATGTAATATAAGACGAAAAACAGCAGAAGGAATGCCGACTTGCCCAAGTGTCAAACACAAAGAAAGCGTTGGCATAATGACAAGATAAAGAGACATAGCTTCTAGAGGAAGAAGCCTAGAAAGTAACATTCTGTTTAAAATGCTAAATATTTTAGAAATGGCAGAACTCGCAGAAAGAATAATAAATGAATTGATAAGTTTTCTTTTCATAAAAGACTTCCTTTATGTCGAATTTTCATCTATAATAGATGAAGTGGGAGTTGATTTGTGATGAACGAAAAACTGGATTATAAATTCGGTAAGTATGATTTAAATTTTTTAATTAAATTAAAAGCGCATGATTTTCGTAAGCAAAATATAGATAATATATCAGAAAAACAAATAAGAGATTATTTGTTTAATATTAAATGGAAATCTCAAAAGAGTCTACCAATGTGTGATGTTATTGATGATGTAATGAATTTACAATTTTCTGAGATTTTTGATTATTTAAGTGTACAAGCAGTTAAAGAAGCAAACACACTCGATTTAAAAGCATTTCAAGAATTCATTTCAAAATAGTTGGTAACAACTATTTTTTATTTAAGGAGATTTTATGAACTGGGATATAAAAGAAGTACATAACTATAATGAATATATGCAAAAGTATTCAATTCATTCTTTACTCGCAAAGATTTTTGCTCAAAGAGAATATAATGAACAAGATGTTCAAGGACATACCTCAAAAAGATTAATATATCATGATTTTTCATTGTTTTTAGATGCAGACTTAGTTTTAGATCGAATTCAAGAAGCTTTGGAAAATGATGAAAAAATATGCATTTACGGAGATTATGATTGCGATGGAATTTTATCGACAACGATTCTTGTTCAAACCTTTTTAGAATTAGGTAAGAAAGTAGGTTATCATATTCCTAATCGTTTTGAAGATGGTTATGGGTTAAATAAAGAAAGAGTCCGACAAATGTATGAAAAAGGGTATACATTATTAATTACGGTGGATAATGGAATTAAAGCGTATGAAGCCATTGATTTAGCTAATGAACTTGGCATTGATGTCATTGTTATTGACCATCATGATTATGACGAACTTCCTGATGCCTGTGCTATCATTCACACAAAAATGTCAGCTGATTATCCATTTAAAGAAATATGTGGAGGTTTCTTAGCATATAAATTGGCGAGCAGTTTACTTGGAAAACATGATAAATATTTATTTTCTTTGGCAGCTATTACGACAATTTCAGATATGATGCCTTTAGTTGATGAAAATAAATCCCTTGTTTCACGTGGTCTTCAATTTATGAATGAAGAAAAATATTTTCAATTAGAATTGTTGATGGGAGAAAATCAAAAATATAATACAACAACTTTAGGATTTAATATTGCTCCTAAAATCAATTCATTTGGAAGATTACCAGAACTTGTTAATCCAAATCATTTAGTTAAATATTTTTTAAAGGATGTTGATCAAAAATTTGCGATTCAAATTTCTCAATATGCTAAAAAAATCAATAGTAAAAGACAATCTCTTACAAATGAACAATACAAAAATATTTTAGAAAATAGCCCAAAAGATGAATTTTTATACAGCTATAATCAAGAAGTTCATGAAGGAATCGTTGGTTTGATTGCTGGTAAGTATACTCATGAATTTCAACAACCAAGTTTTGTGATGACATATGATGAAAAAAATGAAGTCTATCGAGGAAGTGCTAGAAGTGTTGAAAGTATTCCTTTAAATCAAATCTTTGATGATTTAAAAGAGTATTTTGTACAATACGGTGGTCATGCTTTAGCGGGTGGTTTTCAAGTAGCTAAAGATGAAGTTTTAACTTTAAAAGAAGCATTACATACATATTTAATATCACATACTTTTTCTGACGAAAAACACTTAGAAGGAATTGAGATTGATTTAAATGAATTGACTTTACCAGCGGTAAGAGAATTAGAATTATTAGAACCCTATGGACAATGTAATGAGGAAATGAAATTTATTTTAAAAGACATTACCAATTTTACCAGTCGTGTTTTATCTGATGGTAAGCATTTACGTTTTGATATTCCTTTAAATAAAGGAAATTTACAAGCATTATATTTTAATTGTTCAAAAGAAATTGAACAATTACAACAAAAAAAGACAATTTCTTTAATTGGAACATTGAAAATCAATAAATATTTAAATACAGAATCAATAAATATGATTATTGAAGATATGAAATAGTTTCATTGATTCTAAAACTTTGATATAATAGAAATAGGAGGCGTACATAAATGGACTTTAAAAAATATATTGCTGACATCAAAGATTTCCCAGAAGAAGGAATTATCTTTAGAGATGTTACACCTTTATTAAAAGACAAAGAAGCTTATAAAGAAACAATTGATACTTTTGCAAAATGGGCTGAAGGATTGGAAGTCAACGTTGATGTTGTTGCTGGTCCAGAAGCCAGAGGTTTCTTATTTGGATGTCCTGTTGCTTATAAAATCAATGCAGGATTTGTCCCTGTAAGAAAGCCAGGAAAATTACCAAGAGAAACTGTTTCAGCAAGTTATGCTTTAGAATATGGAACAAATGAAGTACATATTCACGCGGATAGTATTAAACCAGGTGAAAATGTTATTATCGTGGATGATTTACTTGCTACAGGTGGGACAGTAGAAGCAACAATTCAACTTGTTGAAAAACTTGGTGGTAAAGTTGTAGGAATTGCTTTTTTAATTGAACTTGAAGCTTTAAAAGGAAGAGAAAGATTAAAAGACTACAACGTTTATTCAATGTTAACTTATTAAATAAAAGAGAGGAAACTCTCTTTTATCATATGAGGGGGTTATAATATGAAAGAATTTAAAAAAGCCGGAGATAAAGTCACAATTGAAGATGTTTATGAATCATGTAGACACTATATTACCAATGAAGATGATATGAAACTTATAAAAAAAGCATATGATTATATCATGGTTAAACATGAAGGGCAAAAACGTAAAAGTGGGGAACCTTATACCATTCATTTGATTTGGGTTGCTTATATTTTATCTACTTTACAAACGGGTCCACTTACAATTACAGCGGGTCTTTTACATGATGTCATGGAAGATTGCGATGTGTCACGCGAAGAAATGGTCCAAGAATTTGGTGAAGAAGTGACAACTCTTGTTGAAGGAGTTACTAAGATTTCTAAGATGCCATTTAAAGATGAAGCGGATGTTTATGCGGAAAATCACCGTAAAATCTATATTGCCATGGCAAAAGATATTCGTGTTATTTTGATTAAATTTGCTGATCGTTTACACAATATGCGTACATTACAATTCATGCCCCCAGAAAAACAAAAACGTATTTCTCGTGAAACGTTAGAAGTCTATACACCAATTGCGCATCGTTTAGGGTTAAGTGATATTAAAACAGAATTGGAAGATCTTTCATTATCTTATTTGGATCCCATTGCTTATCATGATATTGCTCGACTTCTTCAAACAAAACAAGATGAACGTAAAGAATCTGTGGCGAAAATGATGGAAGAAGTTGAAAATCTATTAAAAGAAAATCATTATCAATATCGTATTTTAGGTCGAGCAAAATCTATTTATAGTATCTATAAAAAAATGTTTAAAAAACACAAACGTTTTGATGAACTTTATGATCTTTATGCACTTCGTATTATTTTACAAGATAAATTAGATTGTTATAGTGTTTTAGGTTTGATTCATGATCATTATCGACCAATTCCAGGACGTTTTAAAGATTATATTGCTATGCCAAAACCAAATATGTATCAATCACTCCATACTTCTGTTATTGGTGAAGATGGAAATACTTTTGAAATCCAAATTCGTACAGAAGAAATGGATGAACTTGCTGAACTTGGGGTTGCAGCTCATTGGCGTTATAAAGAAGGAAAAGGTTACTCAGCAAAGGATGAACAAAAAGAAATTGGCGAAAAACTTCAATGGTTGAGAGAATTTATTTCTTTATCAGATGATATTAAAGACGGCGATGCCAAAGAATATTATGATTCAATATCTCGTGATATTTTTGAAGCAAATGTTTATGTTTTAACACCACAAGGAAAAATCGTTGAACTTCCTAATGGTTCAACACCGGTCGATTTTGCTTACCGCATTCATACAGAAGTAGGGCACCATACAGTTGGTGCGATTGTTAATAATGTTATGGTACCTATTGATACAAAATTAAATACAGGGGATGTTTGTGAAATCAAAACCAACAAACAATCTGCTGGACCAAGTGAAGATTGGTTAAAATTTGTAAGAACAGCAGGGGCTCGTAATAAAATTCGTACTTTCCTTGCTAAAAAAGAAGCTGAGACAAAGAAAGATACAATTGAAGATGGTAAAAAAATCTTAAAAGATGAAATCAAAAAACGTGGCCTTGATGAAAAGAAATTTTTGGATCCAGAAACTTATAAAACGTATTTAGGGGCTTTCGGGGCAAGAAATTTAGATGATATCCTTTATTTCATTGGAAAGAAAACTCTTTCAGTAGCGACACTTTTAGAAAAAGTAAATCCTAAAAAAGCAGGATTCTTTGATAATTTATCTAAAATCTTACAAAGAAATAATGAACAAAGAGAAAAATTGGAAAAAACAACATCAAATAACGGTGTTGTCGTTAAAGGTGTTTCAGGATTAAAAATTCAATTATCTAAATGCTGTAATCCAATTCCAGGAGATAAAATTACTGGTTATGTTTCACAAGGACAAGGAATCAAAGTCCATCGTGTAGATTGTCCAAATATTAAACAAAAGGAAATTCAAAATCGTTTAATTGATGTTTATTGGGATTTTGCATCACTTTCTAATTTGAAATTTGATGCTGACTTACAAATTGATGGTTTAGATCGTACAAATTTATTAAATGATATTATTACGGTTTTAGGGCAAATGAAAATCAATATTTTGAATATTCATGCCGATGCTTCTGATGATGGAAAAGCCTTGATTAAATTAAAAATAGGAGTAGATGATGCCGAACATTTAAATCGTGCAATTGCTAATCTAGAACGTATTCAAGGAATCTATGAAATTAAAAGAGTTATTCATTAGAATTATAGTTTCAAACTATAATTCTTTTTTTAGAGGGAGAATATGAAAGAAAAAAAAGAAGTTATTCATTTTGAAGATGGAACAACAAAAACAAAGAAAACAAGAAACTACAAACCGGAAGATGGTTTTATTGAAGATGACTACTTTTTAATGGAAGATAAAGGTGTTTATCATAAAGGATACCAAACACGAAAAACAGTGACCACAAATGATCCACGCATTATTCGTGCTTTTCTTAAATCATTTTGTTTGCTTTTTTTAGGAATAGGTGTATTTTTATTACTTATTCATCAATGGGTGTTTGGTGTGATTTTTGTTTTAACAAGTGTATTCATCTACAAAATGGAAAATCAAAAAAATGATGAAAGAGAAAAAGAATTTGTTAAAAATCCTCAATATAATAAGCAAGACAAACAGGTTATTAATGATTTTAAACAAGAAATAAAAGAGGAAACAAAAAATACTTTTTCTAATACATTTTCTAAAGAAAATGGTAAACAATTTAAAAAAATCTTTATTTTACTTTATAGTATTATTACTTTTTTGATTGTTTTATTGTTAGGGATTTTTATCAGTTGGTTATTTGCGTTGTTTATTTTATGTTTGCTTGCCTTTGTGGGAATTCTTTATTATGTATTTATTAATTATTTATTTAGGCATTAAAAAAATCTATCGCTTGGATAGATTTTTTATAATAAATGAATATTATTATTTTCACATTCATCAATCATTTCTTGTGGCCAAATACTTGCTTGAACTTCACCGATATGAGCACGGTTTAAAAGTAACATACAAAGTCTTGATTGACCAATACCGCCACCGATTGTGTAAGGTAATTCTTTATTGATGATAGCTCGATGATATGGAAGATTTAAACGATCTTCACAGTTTTCTTTTTTGAGTTGTTCTACTAAAGAATCTTCATCCACACGGATACCCATTGATGAGATTTCTAAGGCACATTGTAATGGTTCGTACCAGAATAACAAGTCACCATTTAGTTTCCAATCATCATAGTCTGGTGCACGTCCATCATGTTTTTGCCCGCTTTGTAAAACATTACCGATCTGCATAACAAAGACACACCCGAATTCTTTACAAATTTTATTTTCTCTTTCTTTAGCTGTTAAATCAGGATATTGATTTTCTAATTCTTGTGCAGTAATGAAATGGACACGATCTGGTAAACGATTAACAACATGAGGGTATTTATACCAAACTTCATGTTCCATATGTTTAATGACTTTAAAAATCTTTTTAACATGATTTTTTAATGTTGTAATATTGCGATCTTCTTTTTCGATGACACGTTCCCAATCCCATTGATCAACATAGTAAGAATGTAGGTTATCAACTTCTTCATCTTTTCTAATAGCGTTCATATTTGTATAAAGTCCTTCACGAACACCAAAACCATATTTTTTAAGTGCCATTCTTTTCCATTTAGCAAGAGAATGAACGACTTCGATATCATCATTTTCAAAACAATTAATTTGAAAAGAAACAGGTTTTTCAACACCGTTTAAGTTGTCATTTAAACCACTGCTTTTTTGTACAAAAAGAGGTGCTGAAATTCTTTCTAACATTAAAGCTCTTCCAAATTCTTTTTGAAATGTATCTCTTATGTATTTAATTGCTTCTTGTGTTTGTCTTAAAGATAACACAGGATCATAGTTTTCTGGAATAATGAGATTCATTTTAATTTTCCCCCTTAATAATATGTTCTATTTTATCATTTATCTAGATATATGAAAGATAATAATAAAAAATTATAATAGATATAAAAGTGTTTCAAATGTATTCACTTGTTGTCAATTTTCTTTCTTTTCTGTATAATAAGAAAAAATGAAAAGTAGGTGTAAACATGAGAAATTTAGAACATGTCAAACATGTTATTATAAAAATTGGTTCGACTTCTTTGTGTAATGAAGATGGACAGTTGGACAAAGAAAGAATTTTAAAACTCATCCAACAAATAGCCGTTTTAAAACGAAAAGGGTTAAAAGTAACACTTGTTTCATCAGGGGCGATTTCTTCAGGAATGGGTGTTTTAAATTTAAGTGAAAAACCCAATGAAATTTCTAAAAAACAGGCACTTGCGGCTATTGGACAAGCACATTTAATGCAAATTTATGAAGATTTATTTTCATTGTTCCATTTAAAATGTGCACAGATTTTATTAAATCATGATGATTTTGATCATCGTAAACGTTTGATGAATTTGAGTTATGCTTTATCTTCCATTTTAGATTATGATGTGATTCCGATTATTAATGAAAATGATACATTGGCAGTAGACGAAATTAAAGTGGGGGATAATGATACGTTATCAGCATTACTTTTACCAATTGTAGATGCTCAATTACTTGTTTTAGTTTCAGATATTGATGGGCTTTATGATGATAATCCTCATACGAATCCAATGGCAAAATTATTAAGTGATATTGAACTTGTGGATGATGAAATTATGAATTATGCTAAGGATTCAAGTAGTCAATTTGGTACAGGTGGGATGGTAACAAAACTTCGTGCCGCTAAAATCGTCAATGATTATGGTGGAGATATGGCTATTGTAAATGGGAATAATGAAACAGCTCTTATTGATTTGTTAGAAGGTAAACAAATTGGTACGTATTTTAGTGGAAAAGCAGGGCGTACTTTAAGTGCTAGAGATCATTGGATCATGTATCGAAGCTCTCCTAAAGGAAAAGTTATTGTTGATGATGGAGCCTGCGAAGCTTTAAAAACACATACAAGTTTACTTCCTAAAGGGATTAAAGAAGTAGAGGGTTCTTTTATGCAAGGAAGTGTAATAGATGTTCTTTCTTTTAAAGGACAATTGATTGCTAGAGGAATTACTAATTATTCAAGTGATGAGTTAAAATTGATTAAAGATCATCATAGTAATGAAATAGAAAGTATTTTACATTATAAAGATTATGATGAAGTGATTCATGCAGATAATCTTGTCATTAATAAGGGGTGAAAATCATGATTAAAGAACAACTTAAAGAAGCAAAAAAAGCCTGTCGTTCTATGCAAAATATAAAACCAGAAATAAAAAATAAAGCTTTAAGAAGTATTTCAGAGGCTTTAATTCAAAAAAGTGAACTGATTATAGAAGAAAATCAAAAGGACATTGTTGAAGCTGAAAATAATGGGATTAAAGAATCGATGATTGATCGTTTATTGTTGAATAAAGAACGTATAGAAGCGATGGCACAAGATATTTTAAAAGTGATTGATTTGCAAGATCCTATTGGAACTCTTGTAAGAGAAATTAAAAGACCAAACGGTTTAGTAATTCAACAAATCAGAATTCCTTTAGGTGTGATAGGAGTTATTTATGAATCAAGACCTAATGTCACCGTAGATATTGCCAGCTTATGTATTAAAACCAATAATGTTTGTGTTTTAAAAGGCGGTAAAGAAGCTATTCATTCAAATCGTATCTTGGTTCAAATTATTAACGAAGCCATTAAAGATCTTTTACCAACACATGCTGTTACGCTTATTGAAACAAAACATCGAGAAGAAACGTTTGATTTAATTCAAGCACATGACTATGTAGATGTCATTATTCCACGAGGAAGTGCGGGACTTATTCAATATGTTGTAAAAAATGCGACTGTTCCAGTAATTGAAACAGGAGCAGGAATTTGTCATCTTTACGTTGATCAAGAAGCCAATCTTGATATGGCTTTAGAAATTGCGAAAAATGCAAAAATTCAAAGACCATCGGTATGCAATGCAATCGAAACGATTCTTGTTCATCAAAAAGTAGCTCAAGAATTTTTACCAAAGCTTCAAGAAACCTTTAAAAATGTACAAATTTATGGTGATAAAAAAACAAGAAGAATCATTGATTGTTTAGAAGCTACTGAAAAAAATTATGCTACGGAATATGATGATTATATTTGCAATGTTAAAGTTGTAGAAGATATGGAAGAGGCTATTGAACATATTTATACTTATTCAACAAAGCATTCAGAATCCATTGTTACCGAAAATAAAGAAACAGCAAAATATTTTATGGAATCTTTAGATTCAGCTTGCGTTTATCATAACGCATCTACACGTTTTAGTGATGGGGGAGAATTTGGTTTTGGTGCAGAAGTGGGTATTTCAACGCAAAAACTTCATGCCAGAGGACCACTTGGTCTGCAAGAAATTACTTCTACAAAATATATGATTTATGGAAAAGGACAAGTAAGGTGCCACAGCCCGGTAAGGCGATAATTTCAAAACACTGAAAAATGGCATTTGCAAAGGCGAGCAATAAGGCTCCGACTCAAAAGGTCGGAGCCTTATTGTTATCTATACATAATATAATCGCATCTTTGAATTTCTGCACCTGTATAAGTATAATGAAAGTATCAGGAGGTGTCAGACAATGAAGGAACACAAATATCATATCTACCTGACCAATCAGGAGCGGTCAGAGATTATAGAGTCCCTAATTGATTTCAAAAACCTCTGTATGCAGCAAGGAAAATATACCGATGCCGTTGATGAGGTGTTGGTAAAGGTAATCCGTGCAAAAAAGAAGAAACTCAAAGTTGTCTACATCTAAACATAGCTTGGGCTGCTTATCTGCTGGGCGGTACCATTCAGGATAATAAGGCAATTGATGGATACCCCCACGTTGATGATGCTTCGGAGCGCAGCTATTACGGAAACGCAGTTTACCAGGATGGCAGCCTCTATCTTGACGGCACAAAAGCCAACATCAGCGGCGATATTCGTATCGGCTGCCGCTTTGATACAAGCGGAGGAATTTCCACAAACCGTTTCGTTGCCTTGGTCGGCGCATCGGATACGATGAACGATTACGAATTGACTTCTTTTGAAAGTGAATCACTGGATGGCAGAGTGGTTGTTGCCCCCAGTGCGATTACTTATGGAACAGAAGCCTATAGCGTAGCAGATGCCGAGCCGTATCTGGCGCATTTTACACACAACCATAAGGAAATTATTACAGATACTGATTATACGGCAGAAACGGGAGCTTCTTCTCAGGCTAAGAGCCTTGTTCTGTATGGAGCAATCCAAAAGTATTCTGTTACCTACACAGACGGTATCGGTGGAGCCAGCTTTGCGGATGAGGTAACCAGCGACCTGCGCCGTGGAACTCCCACCCCTGCATTTACCGGCGGAACACCGACCCACAGCGGCTATACCTTTACTGGCTGGTCTCCGGCAGTGGCCGCAACGGTGACAGCCAATGCGGTCTACACCGCCCAGTGGGTGCCTATTGGCGGCGGTGGTGAAGACCCATACGGCAACCTGACCGTTTCCAAAACCGTAACCGGAAAAGCCGGCGATACCGAACAGAAATTCACTTTTACGGTTAAGCTGGACCGTGCTATCAGTGGAGCATACGGTGATATGACATTTAATAATGGTACCGCTGTGGTGACGCTCAAGCATGGTGAAAGCAGCACAGCCACCAAGCTGCCTGCGGATATCCACTACACGGTCACCGAAAGCGATAACGATGGTTATACGGTAACGGCAAATGGAGCTACCGGTGTAATCAGCGACGGTAAAACCGCTGTGGCAGCCTTTATCAACACCAAGGATAGCGATGCACCGGACCAGCCGAGCAATCCGGATAGCCCTGTCACACCGAATCAGCCGGGCAGCCCAGATGTGCCGAATGACTCCGGTACACCGGACGATGTGCCCAAGATGGGAGATACCATGAACTTGGGATTGTGGATTTCCCTGATGGAACTTTCTCTGGCAGGATTGTTTATATCCCTGGTAGTTGTGAAAAAGAGAACCCGTCGAAACCGTCATTCTAACTAAAAATTAACTCCAATGCTGGCAAGTCAACTGACTGCCAGCATTGCTTCTTTTTTCGGTGGCCGTCATACGAGTCAAAGGTAACCGTCGTAAGCATAAAACCTATCTGCATATAAAAGACCGCCATCTCGGTGAGCAACGGCTCTTTGAGATGGCGGTCTTCTATTTTTGTGGCATATAGCATTCTTCCGGGGTATTGCGGAAAGCAGCTTTTCAGCCCATTCTTTGTCAGTTTCGTAACCACCAAGCCTCTCCGCACATAGACAGGCATGACCCAATAGTGGTGGGAAGTTTCGCAACATTGCAGAGCCATTATCTCGAAGGGCGTCATCAAATTATTTGTCATATCTTAGAAAATCGTTACAGTGCTCCTGCTGGCGCAAACGGTAGCCTTGAGAGATCAGCGTATCGGCTTTTAGAGCGACAAGGTTAATATCTGAGTTCAATGTCCGTGCGATCTGTTGCGTGTCGTATCCTCTTTCCGCAAGTTCAAGGAAGTCCTCATCTGATAGGGAAATCTGTGCGGCAAAGAGATTGGCTTCGTACTCCATACGGTTGTCCCTCATATTGAAGATTTCAAACTCTTTGAAGCCCCCGACTTTCGTGGCTTCCTCCCGATGTAAAGCATCGTGCCCTAATTCGTGAAGTAGCACGATGTTCTCCATAACTGGATGCAGATCATTTTTGATATAGATGAAGCGATTACGCATCAAGACTTTATATGCTCCACGCTGTTCATTGAACGGATAATACATTACCTCGATTCCTAATTCCCTTGCTATTCTGAGAGGATCACGGGTTCCGCATTGAGCAACAATGGAGTTTGCTTTTTGTACGATTTCCGAAGTGCTTACATACATCGGCTTCACCCCTTTTCAGTTTATTCCTGTTTCCATTCTAACACACAATGTGTCCCATAAACGGGACTCAATCCTGCTTGCCCTTAGAACGGTACTTCTTTGGGGTGTACTTTTTGTTTTTCTCTTTCGCAAGCCAATAGGCATCCATAATGGCTTGCATCATAACATCCATATCATCCTGTGCCAACTCACCGCCGGTAAACAAACTGGTTACTTCATCTGTGAGCTGTTGCGCTTGTTTGGCACCTCGTGCGCCGTACTGCTCCGCAGCCTGAGCAACGAGCATACCATCCGTACCGAGAAGCTGATCCACAGAAATATTAAGTGCCGTTGCCAGCTTCTCCGCTGCATCCAAGCGAGGACGGGAGGTTCCGCATTCGTATCTCTGTATGGTACGGGGGGGGAAAACGCCGGAAACCTTTGCAAGCTGCTCCTGCGTCATATCATTTTTTTCTCTCAGCCCTTTTAATCTGTCGCTGAACTTCATTATCAATTCCCTCCATAAGATTTCTATTTTTAGCAACACGACATTTTGGTTTGTCAAGAGGTTTCGCAGAATTTTCAAGGATTAAGGTGATTTAGTTGAGCAGATCAATACTGCATTGCGATATGAACAACTTTTATGCGTCGGTTGAATGTATGCTCGACCCGGTTTTGAAGAAGTATCCTGTCGCTGTCTGCGGCTCGGTGGAAGAAAGGCACGGTATAGTCCTCGCCAAAAACTACGCCGCAAAAGCCTTTGGTATAAAAACCGGCGATGCTGTATGGCAAGCGAAGCAGAAGTGCAGAAACCTTGTTGTAGTGCCTCCGCACTTTGAGGAGTACATCAAATACTCTAAACTTGCAAGAAATGTCTACCAGCGCTACACAGATCAAGTTGAGCCGTATGGAATGGATGAGTGCTGGCTTGACATCAGCGGAACAGACTACACCTTTGGTCCCCCTGAAAAGGTGGCAAATGACATAAGAGAAACGATCAAGTTTGAGCTGGGGTTGACCATCTCAGTCGGCGTGTCTTTCAATAAGATATTTGCAAGCTCGATTCGGATATGAAAAAGCCGGACGCTGTGACAGTCATTCCGAAGGATAGCTTTCAGGAAAAAATATGGGGACTCCCCGCAGCGGACTTGCTCGGTGTGGGACGGGCAACGCAGCGTGTATTAGATAGCTATTGCATTAGAACCATTGGCGATTTAGCTAAGACCGATCCTGACTTTCTAAACCGACGGCTCGGTAAAAACGGAATTGCCCTTTGGCAGTATGCAAATGGTAATGACCGATCTCGTGTTATGAACGCCGACTTTGTTTCTCCGGTTAAGAGCGTGGGACACGGAATTACTACCATCGAAGATTTGGAGAACGACGAGCAGGTGTGGCCCGTCTTTCTCGAATTGACGCAGGACATCGGACATAAACTCCGTGTCCACAAAAAGTGTGCGGATGGAGTCGCCATTCACATACGGGACAACACACTTTTTTCAAAGCAATGGCAAGCGGCATTGGATATGCCTACACAATCCCCAATGCTGATCGCAAAAGCGGCTTTTGCCCTCTTTGAAAAAAGATACGACTGGAGGAACCCGATTCGCTCAGTCACGATTCAGGCAATCAACTTGGTGCCACAGGACACGCCCCGACAAGTCGATTTGTTTATGAACATCGAAAAGATTGAGAAAGCAGAAAGGCTCGACCAGTGCATTGAAACCATTCGCCAGCGGTTCGGCAAGAACAGCATCCGCAACGGCATCCTTTTTCAAAATCTCCGGATGCCGAGTGAAAAGCCTGAGATTACTATGCCGACCGGGGTGCTTTGTTAAGGAGGTCAGTATGATTAGTACAAGCAGTAACAAGATTGATGAAATTGTTGTGCCTGATGAGATCGAAACCTATGTTTCGATGCCGTCTTGTTTGTTGCAGGGGTGCAGCAATGATCTGATTATTTTCCGTGCAGATGGAGGGAACCATTTCACCCACTACGGTATTTATGAGGGAATGTTTCTTATCTTTGATGTCAGCAAGGACTTCAAGGACGGACGCCTTTCCTGCTATCTGAACAATTCCGGCGATGATCGTCCTAAGTTCAAAGTTTCTGACAAGCCATTGGATGGCTATCGCCATTTTGGTAGGCTGGTTGCCAGTATGAAGAATTATGAGGTGTAAGGATGGAAGAAGAACGGCGCAAGGTATATGTGGAAGTCGATGTTACCCATAAGACGGATGGAACGGCTCGACCCCGAAAAATCAAATTTGAAGATGGTGAGGTCTACGAGATCGACCGTGTAAGGCACTGCTGTCGTGCGGCATCGACCAAGGTCGGTGGAACAGGGCTTCGTTATACGGTAATGATATGCGGCACGGAAACCTTCCTTTTCGATGAAGAAAATGGAAAGTGGTTTGTAGAAGGCAAGAAAAGAGCAGTTCTCTAAGGATGCCACCATTCATCAGCCCTGAAAGCGTCAAGGAACTTAATGAGGTGATGTGCGTGACAAAAGATAATTGGACACCTATACCGATGTATTGCTCTAACTGCGGTGCATTGCTTTACGGATATAGAAATGATGAGGGGAAAATCAAGTATGAGTGTAAAAGGTGCGGAACCGTAGCGGTTCGAGTCCAGAAAGGACGCTGACACGACAAGATTGACCTTTATGTCCCGGAAGGGCAAATCCGATATTATTGATCGGCTAAAAACTGAATACAGCAAAACGACGGAATGGTTGAGGTGAAACAGACTGCGTAATTCCATCTCCAGGTCACTTGCTTTGAACACTTCGGTTGGTTAAACCAAACTTGCTATGCAGATATGAGAGGCCACCGACAAGACAGTAAGCCATAGGCTTACCCTGTCTTGCCGGTGGCTTCTTTTTTTCGGCAAGAACAACCGACCAAGGGCTTCCGGCAGAGAAATCTCTGAAAGGAAGCCTTTTTCTATGCTGAACAAGTGGCTCTGCTATATCGCTGAATATCCGTGATCTCCGAATTTTGAACCAGAACACCAAATTCAAAATTCAAAGGAGATTACGCAAAATGACGAATAACACAATCAACATCGAAGCACTGGCAGAAGAATTTAAGGTTGAGTGTAAGGTTATCAAGCTAGGCTATGAGTATCCCGGCTACACAGGCACAGAAAAGTATGCCATTGTCACCGATCTCAGCTACGCTCAGATTATGGAACGGTATGCGCCTATTGCAGAGCACTATTGTCCGTTTCTGCTCCTCAGCAAAGCTGCCGGAGAGGTCATCGCAGACTATAAGCGCAACGAGGACAAATTCTCTAAGCGGATGCAGAAAGATGATTGCTACGGCTTTGAGGATGGCATGACCGAGCGCTACAACATTGAATGCTGTGTCCCCAATTTTGCACAAGCCTTGTTTCAGGAGCGCTTTCCGCAGCGGCTTGTGGAAAAAGCGTTTGCACTGCTTACTCCCATCCAACAAAGCCGTGTGAACCAGCACATTTTCGGAAAAAAGTCTTTTGCCAAAATTGCCGCTTCGGAGGGTAAAGCAAAGAACACAATTCAGGAGTCATACGATGCCGCAATTAAAAAGATGAAAAAATTTTTGAAAAACACCCTGCCAAAAGACCTCCCTTATTCAGAGTAAATGAAGGGGTTATTTCTGATCTGGTCAGGAACGCCTTTCAAAAATAAAAGTATGAGGGGTTATACATTATGGAAAACAAGAACATAAGCAGCAAGGTTCGGCGTGGAGAAATCTATCTTTACGATTTCGGCAATAACGGTGGATCAATCCAAAGCGGTGTGCGTCCTGCTTTGGTCGTACAGTGTGATGAGAGCAATGCGGCAAGCAACACAACGATAATTGCCGCAATGACCTCCATTATCAAAAAGCAGTATTTACCGTCCCACATCATTTTAGACGATCGATTCGGATTGAAAGATCCGTCTATGGTGATGCTCGAACAACTGAAAACCGTCAATCAATCCGACCTCATTGAATATATCGGCAAAATCGATGACGAGCATTATATGAAAAAGATCAATATCGGTATCAAAAAAGCAATGGGACTTTGGGCAGATAAGCCTTATCGCAGACCCACAGATATTCGCTGCCTTTGCGTGAAATGCTTGGAGGACTATAAGAACAATACAAACTTCATTGTGAAGCGCCTTGATCCGTTTGCGAGAGTCAAGGAAAAATGCGATAAGTGTCAGAATCTCGGCTATGATTACCTTGTCATCGAAAGAAGCAAGGAGGGGCGTTAATGGAGAATACTTCGCAGAAGCGCAACCCAGCCATTGAATTTTCCTCTGACTTCAGCGACAACGATTTCAAAATGAAAATCGGTGGAACGGTGTATGAAGTTTCTACCCACTTTGATCCTGAAGGCAGTAGGTGTGTATTGCAGCAATTCCGTGACCTGATACTTTCAGAGGATTTGCTGGAAAATCGCATAATTGCAGAAAACGCCAAGGCGCGGTAAGATAATTGTGCCTTTGCAATGCCCGGTTGTCGGAAAGGAGATATGACAATGGCAACAGCAAACTATATTAAAGGGCAAAACGAAGCCAAAATTACGGCTCTTTACTGCCGCCTTTCGCAAGATGACGGGCGTGAAGGCGAGAGTAACTCTATATCGAACCAAAAGGAGATTTTACTTGCATACGCTCAGCGGAATAATTTTCCGAATCCGCAGTTTTTCACGGATGATGGATTTTCAGGTACAACCTTCGACCGACCGAGTTTTATTCAAATGGAAAACTTGGTGGAGCAGGGCGTGGTAGACACCATCATTGTAAAGGATTTGAGCCGCTTTGGCAGAAACTATCTCGATGTGGGTAACTACCTTGAAATCAAATACCCAACGCTGGGGGTAAGGTTCATCGCCATTCAGGAAAATGTCGATACCCTGAAAGAAACAGGTACAGAGATGATGCCGTTCAACAACATTTTCAATGAGTGGTATGCAGCTCAAACAAGTAAGAAAATCCGTGCGGTGTGGAAGAACAAGGCGGCAAACGGCAAGCGTGTTAGTTCCTCCGTCCCATTTGGATATGTCAGAAACCCACAGGACAAAGAGGACTGGCTGGTAGATGAACCGGCTGCGGAAGTTGTACGAAAAATCTATGCTCTGTGCACCTTCGCAAATTGCACGGCAACTTGAACAGGAAAAGGTGCTTATTCCCACCGCCTATTATGCTTCACTCGGCAGAAAGACACGGAAACAGTACACAGACCCATACGCTTGGGATCAGAAAACGGTCGCCTGCATTCTCGTCAATCAGCAATATACAGGCTGTACGGTAAATTTTATGACCACCACAGTCAGCTACAAGGTACACAAGACCGTGTATAAGCCAAAGGACGAGTGGCAGATCATCCCGAACACTCAGCCTGCTATCATTGACGAGGATACTTGGAAAAGGGTGCAGGAACTTCGAGAGCATCGTATCCGTCCGACAGCAACGGGCAGGACAAGTCTGTTCTCCGGCAAAGTGTTCTGCGCTGATTGCGGCTCAAAACTCAACTTCTGTGCTGCCAAGAGTTTGAACGCCAATCAGGAGCATTACCGTTGCGCCAATTACAAAAGTGGCAGAGGAAGTTGTCAGATACATTTTATCCGTAATGTTGTGCTTGAAAAAATCGTACTTGAAGCAATCAACAGTTTAGCGGACTTCGTAAGGTGCTATGAGCCGGTATTTCTGTATCTAATGGCACAAAAGGACATTTTATCTAAACGGACAGAAACCTCTAAACTTAGAACTGCCATTGAAAACGAAAAACGGCGTATTCAAGACCTTGACAAACTGATAGAGCGTATCTATGAAGATCAAGTCCTCGGTAACATCTCTGCCGAATGCTATGCAAGAATGTCGGTCAATTACGAGAACGAGCAATGCCACCTTATCAATAAGGTGGCAGAGGACGAAAAGAAACTCGCCTGTATTGAACAGACGAGCCTTGACTTGAAAACCTTATTGAAGGTTCTGCGAAACAGTACATCCTTTGAAGAATTGACACCAACCCTTGTGAACTCTCTAATTCGCAGGATTGAGGTTCATAACAACGACAAATCAAGCGGTCATTGCTATGTGAAGGTAGACATCTACTTCACGGCTATCGGACTGATTGACATTCCCACAGAGGACGAAATCAAAAGCCTTATGGCTAAAATCAAAGCAAATCCACAGGAATGCAGGCTTACAGCCTGAAAAGAGAAAACGGTGTAACCCCGATTGTGGGGTTACACCGTATCCCTGCCAAAAAACATCCTTATGGGGCTTTGGCTGGAGTTAAGGCTCCTTCTTTTTTTATAAAAAATTATTTAGGCTAAATAAATTTGCTAAACAAATACTAAACAAATTCATTTTGAAAGGCTTTATATTATGCTCTATCAAAGATAAAATAGTAATGGCGATAAAAAATGAAACTTGTAGAGTTATATACAGAATTATCAATAGATCCTTTTAAATTAATTGAATCAATTGTTCATGCCGAAGGATCCGCTGTTATTTTGTTTAAAAATAGAAAAAGTGAAATACTTTATGTCAATGAACAGTTCTACCATAAGCATCCACAATTCAAGGATTATAAGGGATCTGTTTTAGGGAAAATGGACTTTGATTTATTTCCAGATTCGCATGAACATGCCAAACAAGCTTTTAATGATGAACAAAAGGTCATGGAAACAGGAAAAGCAATCAATGTTGTTGAAACAGAAGGTAAAACAGAAAAAGGGCACACAATTATTGCACATACAAGAAAATATCCTGTGCATAATAAAGCTGGCGAAGTTATTGGAGTTTTTGTGATTACAGAAGATATGACAAGTGATGTTGTTGCTTTAAGAGAAAACCAAGAAAAAGCAAAAATACTTACAAAATTAAATGTTGAACTTTCACAAGAAAATGCGACGCATGCTTTAAGTCAACTCTATAATCGAAGATTTATTCATGCGGAATTAGATACTCTTCATAAAGAATATATCAAGAATAATACACCGTTTTCTATTTTACTTTTAGACTTGGATAATTTTAAAAGTGTAAATGATAATTATGGACATCAAATTGGTGATGAAGAAAGTGTACAAGATTTGATGAACAAATGTGATTAAAGAATGTATATTTCTAAAAGGGATGAAAAAGGTCGAATTACTTATTAAGGATGATACAAAAACTATCATCCTTTTTCTATTTGTACTATAATAAATTCAAGGAAGTGATAGAATGTATAAACAAATTAAAGATCTTGCTTTTAAATATCATCAAGATACGATTAAACAACGTCGGGATTTTCATCATTATGCAGAAAGAGGTTGGCTTGAAATAAGAACAGCTTGTCAAATTGCAACAACTTTAGAAGAACTTGGTTATGGGGTTTTAGTAGGAAAAGAGATCATGGACAAAGATGCGCGTATGGGTTTACCACCAGAAACAATTTTTAATCTTAATTATTTACGTGCAAAAAAAGAAGGAGCAAATCCAAAATATTTAGAAAAAGTTAAAAATGGTATGACAGCAGTTGCAGGCGTTTTAAAAAAGGGAGATGGACCAGTTGTCGCCATTCGTTTTGATATTGATGCTTTAGGACTTGTTGAAGATTCAACAGATGGTCATTACCCTTTACAAGAAGGATTTTCTTCATGCCATTTAGGTGCAATGCATGCTTGTGGTCATGATGGACATGCATCCATTGGACTTACAACAGCACGTATTTTAATGGAATTAAGTGAACATTTACATGGAACATTAAAAATTATATTTCAACCGGCAGAAGAAGGTGTACGTGGCGCAAAATCTATTTGTGAAAGTGGTTTTCTAGATGATGTTGATTATATTTATGCAGCTCATATTATGCCACGAGATGACGATTATGATCTCTATTTTGGAATGAATGAATCATTTGCAACAACGAAACTTGATGTCATTTATCATGGTGTTTCAACGCATGCTGCTGAATCACCACAATTTGGTAAAAATGCACTTTTATCAGCTGCAAATTGTATTATTAATTTACATTCTATTCCTCGAAATAGTGATGGACAAACACGTGTCAATGTGGGAACAGTTCATGCGGGAACAGGAAGAAACGTTGTTCCAGATACAGCTAAATTAGAAATTGAAGTTCGTGGAGTTACAAGTGAGCTTAATCGATATATGGAAATTTATGCAAGAGATATTATTAATGCTTGTGCTTTGATGCATGATACGGTTGTAGAAATCAAACAAATGGGAAAAGCATTTGCTTTAAATTGTGATGAAGATTTTATGAATCAAATTCGAACACTTTGTCAAAAAGAAATGCCTGATTTAAAATTACCACCAGAAAATTTAAGCCCATTAGGAGGAAGTGATGATTTTTCTTATATGATGGAATATGTTCAAGTTCACGGTGGAAAAGCAACCTATATGAAATTATTGACAGATATTACCGCTTCACCTCATAATACTTCATTTGATTTCAATGAGGAAGTTCTTAATAAAGGACCAAGAATTATGGCGGCTATTGCTTATTCATTGTTAAAATAAACGAGATTATATGTTAGAATTTGAATACGATGTACAATTATTAATTGAAGAATAAAATATAATGAAAATCAAATCAGTGCTTTCTTAAAGAACACTTTAAAGGGGATTGTTTACTTGCAGTAGAGGATTAAAAGGATAAAATCTATTTTATAATGGATTAAAAAATGTTATAATTGCATGGCTGTTTATAAAATACATAGGTATTTATAAAACGAAATTAAAGAAGAAAGAAATTGATAGAAATATCAAAAACACTTTCTTTTTTTATTGAGAGGAGGAACTATGGTTAATATATTTGATACATTACCCGCAAAGTTTTTTAATATTTTTAATACGTCTGATCGAATTGTTATTAGTGAATGTATTGATGTTCTTTATGAGTATATTAAAGATGACGCTTCTTTTGCTTCACTGAAAGAAAATCTTATTTATGAACTTACAAAATATTTTACCAACCATTTAATTGAACTAGAAGATGTTCAAATTCAATCACCACGTGAAAGAGCCTTTTATGTTTATCGTCGCTTAAAAGAATGTGGCTGGATTAGTGAGGAAGTGGGAGAAAATTATCAAGTTTATACTAGTTTTGAAGACTATGCGATTAGTATTATTGAAACTTTAATGAATCTGGATGAAGATCGTGATATTGAATATTCAAGTATGGTTTATAGTATTTACTCGCAGTTTAAAAACTTTGATGTTGAAAATGGACATAAAATCATTGATGCTCAATATAGCATGACAAAAAGTTTAATGACAAAATTAAAGAATCTTAATACAAATATTAAGCGTTATATCAAGCGTTTGGTAAAAGATAATATGAAGAATGATTTAAATCAAATTTTAGATTCTTTATTAAGTGATTATCAGATGAAGATCGTTGATCGAGCATTTTATAATTTGACGACAAAAGATCACCCTTTAAAATATCGAAATAGTATTATTTCACAAATTCAAAAAATAGTAGATGATCCACAAACAACAGAAATAATCATTGGTAATATAATGCTTTCTAAAGATATTTCTTATCAAGAAGCTAGCAATTTGTTTTATAAACAAACTTCGTATATTGTTGATGCTTTTGAAAGTATTCTTGATTTAATTAATGAAATCAATAGAAAGAATGAAAAGTTTGTTGCTTCAGCAACAAATCGTATTATGTTTTTAATGAATGCTAAAGAAGATATTGGTGGCAAAATAAATGATATCCTTAAAGAAGGACAACATTATATAGAAGCTTTTGAAAATGTGACGACACTTTCTGTTAATAAATATTTAGATCAAAATTCTCTTTACTTGCCAAGAACCATCAAAAAAGTAAAGAATGTCGATTTAATCATTGATGAACCTTTAGATGAAAATGCACGTTTAGAGGCCATTGAAAAATTAAAACGCAATGAAAAATATACGAAGACAGCAATAGAAAAAGTCGTTTTAGAAGAATTAAGTGAAAAAGAATCTCTTTTAGGTTCCACTTATTTTGAAAACCAAAAAGATTTATCGATGTTTATTTTAACATGGCTTTATGGCTTTAGCCAAAATGCCTGTTATCAAATTGAACCTCAAAATCAAATCATTACAAAAGAACATTATCAATTTAGAGAATTTATGATAAGGAGAATTGAAGATGAATAAAAATGAACTAATGAAAAATATGTCCCAAGCATATTTATTGTTGTCTGAAAAAAAGAAAGAAGAATTTTCACGTATTTTAAATCGTTTATTAGCGGTAAATTATTTATGTGGAGGGCGTAAAAGAGATCGAGAAGATTATTATTTTATAAGTGAAAATGAACAATTATTTAAAGATTTTTTGATGATGCTAGATTATGATTTTCATTTATATAAAGCAGATCGTGTCATCTTTATTCATAATATTAATAATTACAATCATTTAAATCTTAATCAAATGCAAACGATTGTTTTATTGTTGCTTAGAAAACTTTATTTTCAAAAATCACAAGAACTTCAAGATACGGAATTTATTCATATTACTTTAGGAGAACTTCATGGAGAAATAGAAGCCACAGGAATTTATAATGAACGTTTAAAGAAAACTGAATTAAAAACGATTTATCAATTTTTATCACGTTACAATATTTGTGAACGGGTTGGCGATTTGAATGAAGATGATTCTCGTCTTATTATTTATCCAACAATCAATTATATTTTGCCTGTTCAAAAGATAGAGGAAATAAATCAACGTATCCAACAATTTAAGAAAGGAGACCAACATGAAAACATTAACGAAAGTGAAACTGATTAATTGGCATACTTTTTCAAATACTGAATTTGAAATTTATAAGAATGCTTTGATTACAGGAGAAAATGGTACAGGAAAATCAACAATTCTTGATGCTATTCAATATGTACTTACAGTTGGGAAGTGTAAATTCAATAAAGCCGCAAGTGATATAGGAAATCGTACGCTTGAATCGTATATTCGTTGTAAAACCGGAATTGAAGGACATGAATATGTAAGAAATGGGGATGTAACAACTTATATAGTTTTAGAATTTTTTGATGAAAAAACAAAAGATTATCAAATTATTGGAACAGTTATTGATTTACCATCTGGTGGACGTCTTAATCGTGAATTTTTTCAAATTCTCGACTCACAAATAAATGATGTTACTTTTATTGAAGAAAGAAAAGTTTTAACAAAGAAGGAATTTAAAAATACACTTAATACCAATAATCAACAAGGATTCTTTAAAGATACCATTAAAGAAGGAGAAAGACTTTTTGGAAATGCTTTAGGGGTAAAACCAAAATATTTTGATTTAGTAACAAGGGCACTTGCTTTTAAAGCAATTGATAATGTTTATCAATTCATTGTTGATTTTTTACTTAAAGAAGATTTTGTAGATATTCAAAATCTAAGAGATAGTATTAAACATTATAAAGTCCTTGAAGAAAAACTAAAAGTGTCTAAAAAAGAGTGTGATACTTTAGAAGAAGTTATTAAATTCTATAATCTGTATTTAGAGAATGCTTTTCAAATTGATATTCTTGATTGTACGAAAGAAAAACTTTATGAAAGAGAATTACGTTCTTTAATTGAAAACAGTCAAAAAAGATATCAAACAATTGAAGACCAATTAAATTTTATTCAACAAAAACTCAATCAACTTCATCAAGATGAAGAAAGTTACCAAGAAAAATATCATCAACTCGATCAATCATTAAGGGAAAATGATACCTATAATTTAAAAAATGATTTAAAGAAAGAATGTGAGCGTCTAAAAAAAGAAAAAGAGGATAAACATAAAGGATACATCGAATTATTAGATGAGCTTCAACAAGAAGCCAAGCTTTTAAAAGAATTACGTATACAAAAAGCTTTTATTAAAGTCCTTGAAAATGAAGAATATCACACAGAAACGCTTTCTGCACATTTACGAAAAGTCGAACAAGAAATTATAGAAAAAACAAATAAGACAGAATATCAACGCTCTTCTTTACAATTAGAAATCACTAAAAATGTTGAACAATATAATCAATATCAAGAGGAATATACATCTTTAAAAGAAAACCAACTTTATTATCGTAAAGAAATTCAAGAGTTAATTTGTTTATTAAATGAACAACTTACAAAACATTTTGGTAAAAGCATTGAAGTAAAACCTTTATGTGAATATATAGAAGTTAAAGATGAAAAATGGCGTAATGCTTTAGAAGGGTATTTAAATAGCCAAAGATTTGATTTGATTGTTGAGCCAGAATATTTTGAATACGCTCTTCTTGTTTATGAAGAATATAAAAATAAAAGAGGAATCTATGGCGTAGGGATTGTTGATGTTGCTAAACTTGCTAAATATGGAAATGTTGCTTTAAAGGAAACTTTGGCAGATCAATTAGAATGTAAAAATACATATGCAAGATGGTATGTTAACATGTTACTTTCAAAAGTTCACTGCGTAGATGATGTTACACAATTAAGGAATTATCCAACAGCGATTACACCAACATGCATGCTTTACAAAAACTATACAGCAAGAGCACTTAATCCCCGTATTTATAATAAACCTTATATTGGTTTAGGGGCTATCAAGATTCAATTAAAAACAATTGAACAACAATTAGAAACATTACAACAAGAAATCAAACAACAAAAAGTAGAACTTGAAGCATTAAAAAATACACAATCTTTATTAAAAAAATCAAATGCTGATAAAATACTTTATCGTATTGATCTTCTTGATAAATATCATAGTCTTGAAAAAGAATACCAGGAAGTCAACGAGCGTTATCAAAAATTAGAACTTGATGATTCCATTATTTCTTTACAAGAAGAATGTGAAGCAGTAAAGAAACAACTTGATCAAACAAAAAAAGAAAAAGAAAATGCGTTAATGAAAAAAGGAAGTCTAGAAAATAATCATGAAACGTTTAAAGAACAGCTTGAACAAACTCAAGAAAGTTATGATGTTTTGCATGAAAAAATCATTCAATTTGAAATGGATCATTTAGAACTTTCACAAAAAGCTGATCAAAAAGTTATTGTCTATTTAAAACGTTTTGTAAAAGATTTTAAAGCGATGAAAAATGAAATTGATTATCAAAAATCAGTTTCTCAAGATAAAGCTCGTCAAGTAGAATCTCAAATTGAAATGAAGATGAAAGACTATAATAATGAATATAATATAGGCTTTGAAAATTCTTTAAAAGATATCGAAAGTTATAAGCAAAGATTTCATCAATTGAAAGATATGGATATTGTTTCTAAAGAAGAAAAAACAAGACAAGCAAAATTAAAATGCGAAGAATCATTTAAAACCTCTTTTATTTCAGGATTAAATGAAAAGATTGAAAATGCGAAAAAAGATATTTATGAATTAAATAAAGGGTTAGCACAAAGAGATTTCAATGGGGAAACTTATGAATTCTGTGTTTCACCAACTTCAAGAGATGATTTTAAAGAATACTATAAAATTATCCAATCAGGTAAAGAATATATGGCAAATAATCTTTTATCGGAAACATTGAATGAAAGTCAAAGAAGAATTATGGATGAGTTGTTTATTAAACTTTCATCAGTAGAAAATGATCAAGAAACAGAAAAGATGTTACTTGAATATACAGATTATCGTAATTATTTAGATTATGATATTAAAATAAAATATAATAGTGGGGATTTTGCTTATTTTTCAAAAGTCAATAAAGAAAAATCAGGTGGAGAAACACAAACACCATTCTATGTAATTATGGCAGCAAGTTTTGAACAAGTTGTACGTAATCGAAATCAAAATGAAGGTTTTGGTTGTGTTGTTATTTTTGATGAAGCTTTTAATAACATGGATGAACAAAGAATTCAAGAAATGATCAAGTTCTATAATGAACGTGAAATCCAAACGTTTATTGCAGTACCACCTTCAAGAGCAAGTACAATTATTCCTTATGTTAATACAAGATTGCTTGTTATTAAACAAAATCAACATTCCTTTGTCGAAGGGTTTAGAGATGAAGAATTATAGAGAAGATATTTTAAATAACTTTATTGAACGTTATGAAAAGAGTAGTTATTACAAAGGAAAATCTTTAAAACCACAAAAAAGTTCTATTGTTTTACATGAACGTTATCCTCAATATGGACAGAGTCGATATCCAGAAGTTCTTGAAAAGATTGAAGATGTTGTTCTTCAATTAGAAAAAGAAGATCTTATTCAATTTGCAAAGGGAAGCATAGAAGGAAACAGAAAACTTATTTTTGTTCCAACAGAAGAACGTGTTTCAAAGATTTATCAAGAATTAGATAGAACACCGCTTAAAGAAAAAAGAAATCAGTATTTAAATTGTTTAAAAATGTATGAGTTAGATTCTTTTTTTAAAGATTTTCAAATAGCAATGGAAGAAAAAGTTTTCAACTATGAAAGTGTGTCACCTTATTTAAAAGTCTATGATCAAGAAGATTTAAAGAATGTTATGAAAATACTGCAGGGAATGAAAAATCAAGAAGAAGAAATTTCTTTTAGAAAGTTTTCTGAAAAAGTATTGGGTGATACCAAGAAGTTAGAAAAATATAAAAATAAAATTTATCATATTATTAAAGATTTTTATGATGATTCTATTGAAAATATAGATGATGCTTTTGAACTATTTTATATACGTAAAAATCCAGCCTATGTTTATTTAAAAGGAAGTGCGATTTTACAAATCAATGAACAAATTATTGATTTAAATGAAATGAATCATTATTTTGTTTTACCAAGTAGTTGTATTAAAGATTTAAAAATAAAACGAATGGATGCAAGACAGGTAATGACGGTTGAAAATTTAACATCATTTCATGATATATCTTTAAAAGACACTTTCTTTGTTTTTACAAATGGTTTTCATAATCATGTTATAGAAGCATTTTTAGAGTGTGTTTATGATTTTTTAGGAGAAAGAGTTTCTTATCTTCATTTTGGCGATATTGATGCAGGTGGTTTCCATATTTATGAATCTTTAATAAAGAAAACACAAATTCCTTTTCAAACATATAAAATGAACGTTAATATGTTGAAAAAGTATAAAGCTTATACAAAACCTTTAACTGACAATGATCGTAAGAGATTACTTTCATTTAAGGATAGACATCAAGATGTTATTGATTATATGTTAAAACATAATGTTAAATTAGAACAAGAAATCATAGGAGAAGAAGATGAAAGAAAAAACACTTACACGCATTAGAAAATTTACAGAGGATCGTAATTGGGATCAATTTCATTCGCCTGCAAATCTTGCAAAATCTATTTCTATTGAAGCAAGCGAACTTTTAGAATGTTTTCAATGGAACGAAGAAAACTTTGATTTACAACATGTTAAAGAAGAGTTAGCAGATGTCATTATTTATAGCCAAGATTTGTTAGATAAACTTAATTTAGATGTTGATGAAATTGTTGATATGAAAATGGCAATGAATGAAAAGAAATATCCTGTTGAAAAGTGCAAAAGTAAATAAATATGTAACAAAGAAAAACGGATGTAATTCCGTTTTTTTTTCGATATAAGGAATGAATTTGCATAAAAGCTGAATTCAGTATATAATTTTACAGTCACTAAGGAGGAATTTTATAATGGGAGACGCTATCAAACTTATCGGGATAGTTATTGTTATCATTGGTTTTGCCTTAAAATTTGATACATTAGCTACTGTAGTTGTTGCAGGTATCGTTACTGGTTTAGTTGGTGGAATGTCTATTATGGATATTTTATCAACACTTGGAGCTGCTTTCCTTACAAACCGTACTGCAACATTATTTATTTTAACATTACCAGTTATTGGTATATGTGAACGTATGGGACTTCGTGATAAAGCTGTTGATTTTATCAGAGGTATCAAGAGTGCGACAACAGGTCGTTTATTATCAATTTGGCAAGTCATTCGTACAATTGCTTCAGCATTTTCATTACGTATTGGAGGACATCCACAATTTATCCGTCCTTTAATCAACCCAATGGCACAAGCATGTGCGATTGCTAAATATGGAGAAATTGATGAAAAAACTGAAGATGAAATTAAGGGGATGGCAGCAGGAACAGAAAACTATGGGAATTTCTTTGCTCAAAATTGTTTCATGGGTTCATCAGGAACTTTATTAATTGTTTCGACTTTAAATGAAATCTTCAAATCACACAATATTGCTCAAGAAGTAACTGCTAATCAAATTGCTTTAAATTCAATTCCAATCGCTGTTATTTCAGTTATTGTGGGTATTGGTTATGCTTTATGGTATGATCGTAAATTAAAGAAACGTTTTAGTAAAAAGCAAGGAGGAGAAAAATAGTATGTTAGAAATAGATTGGAATACAAGTACAATTTTAGCAGAAGTTTTCTATTGTATTATTGGACTTATTTTTGCTTTTACGGGTGTCAGTGCCTTAAAAAATAAAGAAGTTGAAAAACGAACAACAACAGCAATCTTTTGGTTTATTTTAGCTATTACCTTCATTGTTGGACCTTATATACCTACATGGATCACAGGGGCATGTATTATTGTTTTAGCTATCTTAACTGCTACTGGTTTAGTACAACCAGCAGCAATGAATATTCCTACTGCTAAAGAAACAAGAGAAAACGCAGATAAATATGGATATAAATCATTTATTCCACCTGTTGTTTTAGCTTTATCAGCAGTTGTTGTTGCAACATTCTTTACAAATTTAGGAGCAAACAATGCCATTGGTATTAGTGCTATTGTTGGTTTAATTGTTGCTTACTTTATTTTCAAACCTAAATTTTCTTTACCATTTAAGGATGGTATTCGTTTAACAGATAATGTAGGAACAACAGGTATCCTACCACAAGTTTTAGCAGCTTTAGGTTCATTATTTACAGCTGCTGGAGTTGGTGCTGTTATTGCTGCAGGAGTAGGCGCTATTATTCCTGAAGGAAATCATTTTATTGCCGTTGCTGTTTATTGTATTGGTATGGCTTTATTTACAATGATTATGGGTAATGGTTTTGCGGCCTTTGCAGTTATTACCGTGGGTATTGGTTATCCATTCTTAATCGCTCAAGGTGCTAATCCAGTTGTTGTTGGTGCTTTAGGTTTAACTGCAGGATATTGTGGTACATTAATGACACCAATGGCTGCAAACTTCAATATTATGCCAGCGGCTTTATTGGAAACGAAGAGTAAATATGCTATTATAATTTCACAATTACCAGTTGCGTTAATTATGTTAGCAATACACATTGTTTTAATGTATGTATTAGCTTTCTAGGAGGAAATGAAATGAAATTATTATTAACTGCATTTGATCCTTTTGGAGGAGAAAAAATCAATCCAGCTTTAGAAGCTGTCAAACGTGTTCAAGACAAAATTGGTGATCTTGAAATCGTTAAATTAGAAGTACCAACTGTTTTCTATAAATCAATTGATACAGTTACAAATGCTATTGAAAAAGAACATCCTGATGTCGTTTTATGTATTGGACAAGCAGGTGGTAGATTTGACTTAACACCAGAAAGAGTTGCTATCAATATTAATGATGCACGTATTCCTGATAATGAAGGAAATCAACCATTAAATGGACCTATCTTTGAAGATGGAGAAAATGCTTATTTTTCATCTTTACCAATCAAAGCAATGGTTGCTGAAATTAGAAAAGCAGATATTCCTGCAAGTGTTTCCAATTCGGCAGGAACTTATGTATGTAATCATCTAATGTATGGTGTTCTTTATACAATTGCTAAAAAATATCCATCAATGTGTGGAGGATTTATGCATGTACCATTTATTACAAGCCAAGTTGTTAATCGACCAACGAATGCACCAAGTTTATCACTTGATACAATTGTTAAAGGAATTGAAGCTGCTTGTAAAGCAATTGCTGAAAATCCAAAAGATATTGTTGCTGTTGAAGGGCATACACATTAGTTATCAAAAACTAGGGTTAGAAATAATTCTAGTTTTTTTATTTTGTCTGAAATATTTTGTTGAAATTTGAAAGATAATCTATTAAATTATTTATAGGGTTATTCTCATTTGAAAATAACGGAGGGCTTATGTTAGATTTATATCAAAGAAAAATAGATTATATGCGTATTTCCATTACAGATCGTTGTCATTTTCAATGTGCTTATTGTAAAAGTGATCATTCACGAAAATTAAAACATCAAGATATTTTATCTTATGAACAATTACTACTCATTGTTGATCAAGCTATCCAATTAGGAATTAATAAATTTAAAATTACAGGTGGGGAACCAACAATTAGAAAAGATTATCTTTTCTTTATTAAAGAATTAAAGAAAAGAGAGGTCGAAGTAACTTTAACGACGAATGGTTCTTTATTTACTAAAAAAGATTTAGATTGTTTAAAAGAAATAGGAATAGATGGTATTAATTTTTCAATAGATACATTAGATTTAAGAGAATATTTTTTATTGACGAGACAAGATTGTTTAGAAACAGTTTTAGATAATTTGTTTTATGCTTATCAACTTAAAATTCCTGTAAAAATAAATTGTGTGCTGGATGATACCTTTCATTTAAAGCGTTTGAATGATCTATTGGAATTGATTAAAGATAAAAAAATAGCAGTACGTTTTATTGAACTCATGCCTTTAAATAGAGAACAACGAAATCAAAAAATAAGAGATGTTATAAAGTATTTAAAGGAATATCCAATTCAAGAATGTCTAGATAAATTAGGAAATGGCCCAGCGCATTATTATACAATAGAAGGTTATGCTGGTTATATTGGTTTTATTGAAGCATTACATTATAAGTTTTGTCATCAATGTAATCGTCTTCGTTTAACAAGTACAGGAAAGATCAAGCCCTGTTTGTTTTATGAAGAAATGTATGATTTGAAGCCGTATCTTAATAATGAAAAACAATTGCGTTTACATCTTGAAAAAGCAATTGAATTAAAACCAAAAGAACATCATTTTGAAGAAGACATTTCTTATACAAGAATGAATGAAATAGGAGGATAATATGGATTTTACACACTTTGATGAAAATGGAAATGCTATTATGATAGATGTATCTTCAAAAGACACCACTCAAAGAAGTGCTCTTGCTTCTGGTGAAATTTATGTTGGTAAAGAAATACTTGAGAAAATTGAAAATCATCAAATGAAAAAAGGTGATGTTCTTTCAGTGGCAAGAATTGCTGGAATTATGGCAGTAAAGAAAACCAGTGATATTATTCCTTTATGTCATCCTTTACTTTTAAGCAAGATTACAGTGGAATTTAATATCAATCATGAAAAAGAAGTGATTGAAACTTATTGTAAAGTTACATGTCTAGGAAAAACTGGGGTTGAAATGGAAGCACTTCATGGCGTGAGTGCAACTTTGCTTACGATTTATGATATGTCAAAGGCTGTTAGTAAAGAAATGGAAATTAAAAATATTCATTTAGTTAGTAAAAGTGGTGGAAAGAGTGGTGACTTTAAGTGGCAGGAAAAGTAAAAGCAATTTGTTTAAGTAAAAAAAAAGGTACAGCAAAAATACCTGTTGAAAAAATCGAAGTTATTGAAAATTATGGCTTTAAAAATGATGCACATGCGGGTTCTTGGCATCGTCAGGTTTCCTTGTTATCTTATGAAACAAGAGAAACGTTTAAACAAATGGGTTCTACTGTTGAAGATGGTTCCTTTGGTGAAAATTTACTTATTTCAGGAATTGATTTTAATGAAATTGAAATAGGAACCCGTCTTAAAATTGGTGATGTTATCCTTGAAATTACTCAATTAGGAAAAAGCTGCCATAATCACTGTGTCATTTACCATCAAGTAGGAAAATGTATTATGCCCACAAATGGCTTATTTTCACGTGTTTTAAAAGGAGGAACCATTCAGTTGAATGACTCAGCTGAAGTTTTAAAAGAAAGAGATAAACGTTTACGTGTGGCGATTTTAACACTTTCTGATAAAGGTAGTCAGGGTTTAAGAGAAGATTTAAGTGGGTCTTACATCCAAGATTATTTTAAAGAAAGAGGCTATTATGTCACTTCTTATGAAATCTTACCTGACGAACAAGTTTTAATTGAACAAGCATTGATTAATTTATCAGATCGTTGTCATAATGATTTGATTATTACTACTGGTGGAACAGGGTTAAGTATGCGAGATGTCACACCAGAAGCCACACTAAAAGTAGCGACACGAAATGTACCAGGTATCAGTGAAGCAATTCGCTATGAATCAATGAAATATACCAATCGTGCCATGCTTTCAAGAGGCGTATCTGTTTTAAGAAACCAAACGTTGATTATTAATTTGCCAGGAAGTTTAAAAGCTGTTAAAGAAAGTTTAGATATTATTATTGATCCTTTAAAACATGGTTTAGAAATTTTAAAAGGAGAGGCACATAATTGTGCTCGAAAAGATGGTTGATTTATCACCTCTTTATATTTCTTTAAAAACAGCAATTATTACAATTATCATTACTTTCTTTTTAGGTTTATTTCTTGCAAAATGGACGTTGAATAGAAAACATAATTTAACGAAAATTATTTTAGACGGTATTTTTACCATTCCTCTTGTTTTACCACCAACAGTTATGGGATTTTTCTTACTAATGATCTTTGGGGTTAATCAACCTATTGGAAAACTTTTTCTTCATGTTTTTCATTATAAAATTGCTTTTAGTTTTTCAGCAACAGTTATTGCTGCTGTCGTGATTTCTTTTCCTTTAATGTATCGTAGTGCCAAAGCGGCCATGGAACAAATAGATCATGATTTAATTGACGCAGGAAGAACACTGGGAATGTCAGAAAAACGCATTTTCTTTACAGTCATTTTACCTGAAGCTATGCCAGGGATTATTAGTGGGGGTGTTCTATCTTTTGCAAGAGGTTTAGGGGAATTTGGAGCAACGGCTATGCTTGCAGGAAATATAATTGGAAAAACAAGAACTTTACCTTTAGCAGTCTATAGTGAAGTCATGTCAGGAAATTACGATAATGCAGGTGTTTATGTTTTTATTATCGTTGTTATTTGTTTGATAGCTGTTGTTGGTGTTAATGTTTATCAATACTCTATTAAGAAAAAAAGGAGTTTTTAGATGAAATTAGAAGTTGTAATCTTTAAAAAATTGTCAGAATACGATTTAGATGTCTGTTTTGAAAGTCATGAAGACCGCCTTGGTTTAATGGGACCAAGTGGAAGTGGAAAAAGTATGGTTTTAAAATGTATTGCTGGAATTATGACACCGGATGCAGGACGTATTGTTTTAGATGATGAAGTTTTATTTGACAGTGATTTAAAAATTAATATTTCCCCACAAAAAAGAAAAATAGGATACATGTTTCAAAATTACGCATTATTTGATCATATGAATGTTTATCAAAACATTGCTGCTCCTTTAAAAGCGCATCATGAAGATAAACAAGTGATTAAAGAAAAAGTTCAACAAATCATGAAAGACTTTCAAATAGGTGATTTACAAAAAAGATATCCTCGTCAGCTTTCAGGAGGACAAAAACAACGCGTTGCTTTAGCGCGGTTACTTGTTTATGATACAAATCTTGTTTTATTAGATGAACCCTTTAGTGCCTTAGATGAATCATTAAAGGAAATACTTTTAAATGAAACAAAGAAAAAATTAATTGAATATCAAAAGAAATGTCTGTTTGTAACACATAGTCTAAAGGAAATGGAAATGATGTGTGATAATAAATTAAAAATAAAAAGAGGGAGATTGGAATAATGAAAAAGTTATTAAGTTTAATGTGTAGCTTATTAATGATTGTTACTTTATGTGGTTGTTCGTCAACTCAAGATCAACAAGAAGAAGCAACATTGACCCTTGCTGCTGCAGCAAGTTTGGAAAATACGTTTGAAGACAAACTTATTCCTGAATTTGAAAAAGAAAATCCAAATATCAAAGTTCAAGGTGTTTATGATTCAAGTGGTAAATTACAAATTCAAATTGAACAAGGATTAAAGGCAGATGTTTTCTTTTCTGCAGCAACAAAACAAATGGATGCTCTTGTTGATGAAAAATACATCAATAAAAAGGATGTTGTTGATTTATTAGAAAATAAACTTGTTTTAATTACTGGTAAACAAACAACAACAGAAGTAAAAGATTTTGTTAATATCGCAAAAGCAGAAACAATTGCGATTGGAGATCCTGAGGTTGTACCTGCTGGTCAATATGCAAAAATGGCATTAACTCATTTAGGGCTCTATGATGCTTTAAGTTCAAAATATAGTTTAGGGGGAAATGTCACCGAAGTATTAAACTGGGTTGCTTCGTCTTCAAGTGAAGTAGGTATTGCTTATTCAACAGATGCTAAAAGCAGTAAAGATGTAAAAGTCCTTGCAACATGTGAAAATAGTTTATTAGATGAACCTATTATTTACCCAGTTGCAAAACTTGCAAAAACAAAACATAGTGATGAAACTGAAAAATTCATAAAATTCATTCAAAAGAAATCTTCTTTAAAACAATTTGAAAATTACGGATTTACTGTTAATAAATAACATGAAAGAAATTAAAACAGAAGATGCCATAGGTAGTGTTCTCTGCCATGATATCACAGAAATTGTAAAAGACCAAAGAAAAGGGCCACGTTTTAAAAAGGGCCATATTATTAAAGAAGAAGATATTGAAGTATTATTGAATTTAGGGAAAGAACATCTTTATGTTTTTGAAAAAGATGAAACAATGATACATGAAAATGATGCAGCAGAAATATTATGTAATCTTTGTTTCAATGAATATATGAAAAAAAGCGCTATTAGTGAAGGAAAGATTGAACTTACAAGTACAATTGATGGATTGTTTAAAGTAAATCGAGAAGAACTTTTTAAGGTCAATTCTTTTGGAAAAATGATGATTGCGACAAGACAAGGAAATGTACCTGTAAAAAAAGGAGATAAACTTGCAGGTATGCGTATTATTCCACTCGTTATTGAAAAAGAAAAGATGCAACAAATCCAAGAAAAAGTTCAAAAACCTATTTTAAAAATCATGCCTTATCAAATAAAAACAGCAGGAATTATTACTACAGGTTCAGAGGTTTATAAAGGGAGAATTAAAGATACATTTACGCCAGTCATCGTAGAAAAATTAAAAGAATACGGGGTAGAAGTTACTTACCATAGTTTATCATTAGATGACCATGAAATGACAACCAGTAAAATCAATGAAGCTTTAAAACAAGGAGTGGATCTTGTTTTATGCACAGGAGGAATGTCTGTTGATCCTGATGATAAAACACCACTGGCGATAAAAAACACAGGTGCAAAAATAATAAGCTATGGTGCACCTGTTCTTCCTGGAGCGATGTTTTTATTAAGTTATAAAGGTGATGTTCCAATTGTTGGATTACCAGGATGTGTCATGTATTCACGTCGAACAATCTTTGATGTTGTTTTACCAAGACTTCTTGCTAAAGATTTAATTACCAGTGACGAACTTGCTTTGCTTGGTGAAGGAGGACTTTGTTTAAATTGTCCTGTTTGTACTTTTCCAAATTGTGGACTTTCGAAAGGATAAAAATGACTTATAAAAATCCACAGAAATTTGATTTAAAGATTCGTCTTTATAACCAAGAAAAAAGCTTTGGTAAAGGTGTTTATGAACTGATGAAAAAAACGCAAAGTTTTGGTTCTTTATCAGGAGCTTACAAAGCTATGAAAATGTCAAATTCAAAGGCATGGAAAATTTTAAAAAGAGCGGAAGAGGATTTAGACATGCCTCTTGTTGAACGTATTAGTGGTGGTAAAGATGGTGGTGGTAGTAAACTTACTCAAGAAGGCGAAGAATTGTTAGAAAAGTATGAAAAATTTATTCAAGAAATGAATGAATATGCGAAGATTCGGTTTAAGGAGATTTTTGAAGATGAATAAACAGGAATATTTAATTATTACTTTTCATTCATTAGATGATGCAATGGATTTAGACGCTAAACAAACAGCTTCTATGAAAGGACGTTTAATTCCTAAACCATCTGTTATTGATGCAGGATGTGGCATGTGTTTTTCTTGTCAAAATAAAGAAATGGAAAAGTGGAAGACTTTTCTTGAAGAAAATCAAATTCATTATGAAAAAATAGTAAAGGTTGTGTTTTAAATGAAAGAAAAGCTTTATTGTAAAAGTGGTGGCTGTAGTGCTAAATTAGGCGCTAAAAAATTAACTCATATTTTAGAAAAAATCGCTAAATATCCCAATTCTAATTTACTTGTTGGCTTTGATAGTCATGACGATGCCTCTGTTTATCAAATAAATGAACATCAAGCCATTGTTTCAACACTTGATTTCTTTCCACCAATGGTAGAAGATCCTTATTTATTTGGACAAATTGCAGCAACGAATGCTTTAAGTGATGTTTATGCTATGGGTGGAACTCCTTTGACAGCTTTAAATATCGTTTGTTTTAACGATCAAGATGATTTAAATATTTTAGGAAAAATCATTGAAGGTGGAAATGATAAACTCAAAGAAGCTAAAGTTGTTTTATCAGGTGGTCATTCCATCAAAGATGAATCAACAAAATATGGCTTAAGTGTTACTGGAATAGTAGATCCAAGTAAAATGATTCAAAATAATGGAGTACAAGTGGGAGATACATTAATTCTTACTAAAAAATTAGGAGTAGGATTGACATTAAATGCTTATCGTTTAAATGATGCACGTCAAGAAATACTTGACGAGGTTTTTAAGAGCATGACAACACTTAATAAATATGCATTCGATGTTTTAAATAAATATACACTTCATGCTTTAACGGATGTCACTGGTTTTGGTTTACTTGTTCATTTAGATGAAATGCTAGATGAAAAGGCAAGTGCATTTTTAGATAAGAAAAGTATTCCCTATTTTAAGGATTGCCCTTATTATGTTAATGAATTTTATTTAAGTGGAGGCGGACAGCATAATCGCAATGCAATGAAAAATAAAGTTTGTTTTGATGAGGAAAACTTTGTTTTAGAAGAAATTCTTTATGATCCACAAACAAGTGGAGGACTTCTTGCCAGTGTTGCAAGTGACGATTTAGAAAATATTTTAAATGATTTTAACCAAGCAGGGCTTGCTTGTTATGTGATTGGTAGAATCGTTGAAAAAAATCAATTTGATATTTATGTACGTTAGGAGATTATTATGGAAATTTTAGATGCTCGAGGACTTGAATGTCCATTACCAGTTGTAAAAACAAAGGAATTATTAAAAGAAATTGATAAAGTAAAAGTACTTGTTGATAATGAGATTGCGATTGAAAATTTAACAAAATTTGCAGGAGTAAGACATTATCAAATTGTTACAGGTGATGACGGAGATGATTTTTATGCAATTATTGCTAAAGAAGGTATTGATGAAGAATTAGATTTTAATGAAAAAAGTGGAGATGTTGTTGTTATTTCAAGTAAAACAATGGGAAGCAATGAAGAACTTGGTGTTGTTTTAATGAAATCATTTATCTTTGCACTTACAAAACAAGATCAATTACCTAAAGAAATGATTTTTTATAATGAAGGTATTTTCCTTACTACAAATGAGGGAGATATTTTAAATGATTTAAAATATCTTGAGAGTCAAGGTGTTGATATTGTAAGTTGTGGAACATGTCTCGATTTCTTTAACCGTAAAGAATTATTACAAGTAGGAGCTGTCACAAATATGTATGATATTGTTGAAAGAATGGAGAAGGCTGAAAAAGTTATTAAGCCATAAAAGATAAATGAAAGATCTAGTTATTGTAAGAGGTGGTGGCGATATTGCTACAGGGACCATTTATAAACTTTTTAAATGTGGATTTAAGGTCTTGATTTTAGAAATTGAAAAACCAAGTGCCATTCGAAGAAATGTTGCTTTTTGTGAAGCTATTTATGATACGCAAAAACAAGTAGAAGATGTCACTTGTTATCTAGCACATGACTATGATGAAGCAAAACAATTTTTAATGGAAAGTAAAGTGACGTTATTAGTTGATTCAGAGGCTAAATCCATTGATTATTTCAAGCCAGAGGTTGTTGTAGATGCCATTCTTGCCAAAAAGAATTTAGGAACAACAAAAGAGATGGCTCCAATTACCATTGCTTTAGGTCCGGGATTTATGGCAGGTAAAGATGTTGATGTTGTTATTGAAACGATGCGAGGGCATAAACTTGGAAGAACGATTTATCAAGGAGCTGCTTTAAAAAATACAGGTGTACCAGGTGTCATTAAAGGTTATGGAAAAGAACGTGTTATTCATTCCCCTGGCGCAGGAACTGTAAAACATGTAAGGCATTTAACAGATATTGTTAAAAAAGGTGAAGTGATTGCTTACGTTGATCAAACACCGATTTATGCGACAATGGATGGATTACTTCGCGGCTTGATTAAAGAAGGCTTTGTAGTCACTCAAGGTTTTAAAATAGCAGATATTGATCCACGTGAAGATGAATATGAAAATTGTTTTACGATTTCCGATAAAGCACGCTGCATTGCTGGTGGTGTCATTGAAGCTATCTTTTATTTAAGAGGACATAGAAATGATTTATCTTGATCAAGCAGCAACCAGTTTTCCTAAAATTAAAGAAGTTCAAGACGCAGTAATTGATTGTATGAATCATTGCACCAATGCGAATCGTTCTACCAGTGTGACAAGTTTAAATGCGAGTCGTTTGATTTATCAAACACGCAAACTTATTAAAGAATATTTTCATGTGCCTCAAGATGGATGTGTGGTTTTAAATAGTGGAAATACAGAAAGTATCAATACATGTATTAAAGGTATTCTCAAAAAAGGAGATCATGTGATTACGACCTACGCTGAACATAACAGTGTTTTAAGACCACTTTATCAATTAGAAAAAGCAAATATTATTACGTTATCTATTACCTCACCTACAGTAGAGAATATTAAAAAACATCTTCAAAAAAAGACAAAAATGATTATTGTAACACATAGCTCTAATGTAACGGGTGAAATTTATCCAATTGCTGAAATTGGAAAACTAGCGCACGAACATGGTATTTTAATGATGAGTGATATTGCCCAAAGTGCGGGACATCGTCTAATTGATATGGAAAAGATGAATTTAGATATTTTATGTTTTAGTGGTCATAAAGGGTTGCTTGGAAATAGTGGAGTTGGTGGTTTTTGTTTAGCTCAATCTATAGAAATGGAACCTTTAATAAGTGGTGGAACAGGAATGGACTCTTTTAATCATTTTCAAAGTGATTACTACCCTGAACATGTTGAAGCGGGAACACGTAATATGACAGGAATTGCTTCTTTAAAGGCAGGTGTTTTTTATTTAATGAAATATCAAGATGAAAAATCAAAATACACAAATGAATTAGTTGAACTTTTATATGATGGTTTAAAAAATATTCCACAAGTTGTTTTGTATGGCGATTTCAAAGAAAGAACACCAATTCTTGCATTTAATATACAAGGAATGGATAGTTTTCAAGTGGCAGATCTTTTAAATAATAAATATGATATTGCAATTCGTTGCGGTACTCATTGTGCACCTTTGATGCATCAACATCTCAATACAGTGAAAAGTGGAATCGTAAGAACATCACTTTCATTTATGAATACAAAAGAAGAAATACAATTTTTCATCAAAGCAATTCAAGAAATTAGTGAGGGTAATTATGATAATTAGTGTTATTGGTTCGGGTGGAAAGACAACAAAAATAAAACAGTTAAAAGATCAATATTTAAAAGAAGGTAAGAGTGTTTTAATGACAACTTCTACTCATATGAAAATTGAAGAAAATACACTAGTCGATCCGAGTTATGAAGAAATTATAAATGAAATTAAAAAGCATGGCTACGTACATGCAGGTAGCAAAGCCAAAAATCAAAAAATTAAAGCTTTGGATGATGAAGTATTAGAAAAATTAAAAAAAGAAATAGATGTAATTTTAATTGAAGCTGATGGTTCTCATGGATTACCTTTAAAATATCCAAGAAATCATGAACCTGTTGTAGACAAAGACAGTAATGAAATTGTTTTAATTACTTCTTTAAAGGGACTTGGAAAACCTGTTCAAGATGTCGTTCATGGTTATCAAGAAATGAAAGTTGATGGAAATCAAAGAGTAGATAGTCTTTTTATTCAACAACTTATCAACATCTATTTAAAAAAAATTGATAAATATAATGTTCCCATTAAAATTCAAGTAAACGAAGCAAGTTCGCTTTATGAAAAAGCACTAGCTTCGTTATTAGAAGATCAAAAAGAGGTAACACTTATTAATGAAGAATGGTTCTTGCCACAACCGAAACTTGTTATTTTGGGTGCAGGACATGTGAGTCAATATGTAAATAAACTAGCTTCTATGTTGGATTTCTATACGATTGTTATTGATGAAAGAAAAGAATTTGCATGTAAAGAATTATTTCCAAAAGCAAATGAAATTCATTGTGTTTCTTTTGATAAAGCTGATTCCTATTTTCCTAAGGAAGCAAATACATGTTATGTCATTGTGACAAGAGGACATAAAGATGATCGTTTGTGTTTAAAAAAGACACTTTTTCTACAAAGTCTTTATGTAGGAATGATTGGAAGCAAAAAGAAAGTTAGACAAACCTATGATGCTTTACTAGAAGAAGGATATCAACAAGTTGAACTTGATAAAGTACATGCGCCTATTGGACTGCCAATAAAAGCAGTAACCCCTGCAGAGATTGCCGTCAGTATCATGTCTGAAATTATTGCTGTTAAAAATGAACATCAATATTCAAGTATAACAAATGACTTATTAGAAGTACAAGGTGATGGTGTTTTATGTATTATTATTGATAAAAAAGGATCAACACCACGTACGGTTGGTAGTATGATGTTTGTAAATGAAAAAGAACTTGTTGGTTCTATTGGTGGGGGCAGGGAAGAATATCAAGCTATTTTAGATGCTAAGAATTGTCAAAAGGTAATGATGAAACATTATGAATTAAATAATAGCGAAAGTGCCAATTTAGGAATGATTTGTGGAGGAAGTAATGATGTGTTATTTCTTCCTATAAAGCAGCATTAGCTGCTTTTTTATGTCTATAAATCTATTTTTTTGTAGTATCTTGATGAAAAAAAGGAGTTATGCTACAATTTTCTTGTTTCTAGAAGGTTAATTTAATATGAGGGAGAGAGAATATGGAGAAAAAAGAGTATACAAGTCCTTATGATTTTGAAGGGAAAATTCCTTTAAAACAGGCAGTTATTTTAGGTTTACAACACGTTCTAGCAATGTTCGTTGGTAACTTAACACCAGTACTTATTATCACGGGGGCTTGTGCTGCAATGCATGATGCAGATGTATTTGCTGCAATTCAAGTTTCACTTTTACAAAATGCAATGCTTATTGCAGGTGTTGTTACTTTAGTACAATTATTTTCAATAGGTCCTATTGGTGGGAAAGTCCCAATTATCATGGGAACAAGTTCAGGATTTATTGGTGTTTTCCAAAGTGTTGCTCATGTAATGGGTGGTGGTGTTTTAGGATATGGTGCCATCATGGGAGCAAGTATTATTGGTGGTTTATTTGAAACGGTTTTAGGTTTTCTTTTAAAACCATTACGCCGTTTCTTTCCATCTGTTGTTACAGGAACAGTTGTTTTATCCATTGGTTTGTCTTTAATTGGTGTTGGTGTTGCTTCTTTCGGGGGAGGAAGTAGTGCTAAAGATTATGGATCTGTAGAAAATCTTTTAATTGGTTTATTTGTTTTAGTTGTTATTTTAGCTTTTAAACATGGTACAAAAGGAATGTTAAGTAATTCAGCTGTTTTAATTGGAATTATTTGTGGTTATGTTTTATGTATGATTTTACCATTGTTTATTTCAACAACAGGTGTTGCCAGTGATGGAACAGAGTTTGTTAAATCATGGGTTTTAAATTGGGATAAGGTGGCTCAAGCAAAATGGGTTGCCTTGCCAAAACTCATGCCAGTAAAACCAGTTTTTGATTTAAGAGCAATCTTACCAGTTTTAATTATGTTTATTGTTACAGCTGTTGAAACTGTTGGGGACATTTCTGGTGTTATGGAAGGCGGAATGTCAAGAGAAGCTACAGATCAAGAATTATCAGGTGGTGTTATCTGTGATGGTATTGGTTCATCCATTGCTGCTTTATTTGGTGTTTTACCTAATACATCTTTTTCACAAAATGTTGGGTTAGTAACAATGACTAAAATTGTCAATCGTTTTGCTTTGGCGTGTGGTGCGATTTTCCTAATTATTTGTGGTTTATTTCCTAAATTAGCGGCACTTGTTTCAATTATGCCTCAATCCGTATTAGGTGGAGCAGCAGTCATCATGTTTTCATCGATTGTTATGTCTGGAATTCAATTGATTACCAAAGAACCTCTTACTGCTCGTTCAATGACAATTGTCTCAGTTGCTTTAGGATTAGGTTATGGTATTGGTGCAAATAGTGCAATTTTAATGCAACTTCCACAAGCGATTCAAATGATTTGTGGAGAATCAGGAATTGTACCTGCTGCTTTTGTAGCAATTATTTTAAATATTTTATTGCCAAAAGAAAAACAATAAAGGAGGGCTTTCTTTGTTATCGATTAGAAATTATGTGCGACCTCAAACAATTGAGGAAGCTTATGAATATGCAAAAAAACCGCTGAGTGTTGTTTTAGGTGGTATGTTATGGCTTAAAATGCAAAATAGAAATGTTAATTTTGCTATTGATTTATCTGATTTACATTTAGATCAAATTGAAGAAATAGATGATGAAATACATATTGGTGCTATGGTTACTTTAAGAGAGCTTGAAACAAATGAACAATTAAACCATTTTACACAAGGAGCTATTAAAGAAAGCGTACGTCATATTGTCGGTGTTCAATTTAGAAACTTAGCGACAATGGGCGGATCTATTTATGGAAGGTTTGGTTTTTCTGATGTTTTAACACTTTTTATGGCGCTTGATTGTGAGGTAGAACTTTATCCAACTGGGCGAGTTTCTATCAAAGAATTTGCGAATATGAAATTTACAAAAGATATTCTTACAAAAGTTATTATTAAAAAAGTACCAACAAATGTGGTTTATTTATCACAAAGAAATATTTCAACAGATTTTCCTGTTTTAACCTGTGCTGTTAGTAATATAAATCAACATTATACATGTATCATTGGAGCAAGACCGTTACATGCTGTAGCAATTAATGGAGATAGTTATTTTGAAACAGGTATTACTGAAAAAAATATTCAAAATTTTACAAAATGTGTTTTATCAGAATTAAAATTCGGAAGCAATTCAAGAGCATCTAAAGAATATCGTCAAAAGATTGCAAAAGTTTTAATAAAAAGAGCTTTTCTTCAATTAAAGGAGGATGTATATGGAAATTAAATTAACTTTAAATGGAGAAAGAATTGTACAAGATATAGAACCTGATTTATTACTTATTGATTTTGTGAGAAAAAATGGTTGTTATAGTGTTAAACGTGGTTGCGATACAAGTAACTGTGGATTATGTACGGTTTTATTAAATGATAAACCAGTGCTTTCATGCAGTGTTCTTGCAATGCGTGCAAATGGTGCAAAAGTAGTTACTTTAGAAGGAATGCAAGAAGAAGCAAAGTCACTTGCAACATTTATTGCTAGTCAAGGAGCTGAACAATGTGGTTTTTGTAATCCTGGATTTATGATGAATACACTTGCTTTATTAAAAGAAAATCCTCATCCAAGTGATGATGAAATTAAAGAATTTTTAGCTGGAAATTTATGTCGTTGTTCAGGTTATGAAGGACAACTTAGAGGAATAAAAAATTACCTAAACTATCTTGAAGAAAAGGGGAATGAATAATGGCTTATAAACATATTGAAAAACCGGTCATGAAAAAAGATGCTATGAATCTTTTACTTGGTAAACCTGTTTATGTAGATGACATAACAAGTCAAGATTGTTTAGTTGTTAAAGTGTTAAGATCACCACATGCTCATGCTTTGATTGAAGAAATTGATGTTTCTAAAGCTCAAAAAATCCCAGGTATTGAAGCTGTTTATACGTATAAAGATGTTCCTCAAAAACGTTTTACCATGGCAGGTCAAACATCTCCAGAACCAAGTCCTTATGATCGTTTAATTTTAGATCAAAGAGTTCGTTTTGTAGGAGATGCTGTTGCTATTGTTGCTGGTATTAATGAAAAGGTTGTTGATCGTGCTTTAAAAATTATTAAAGTAAAATATCAAGTTTTAACACCTGTTCTTGATTTTACGAAAGCAAAAGATAATAACATCTTAGTTCATCCTGAAGAAAATTGGAAAGCTTTATGTCCAGTAGGTGCTGACAATCATAGAAATCTTGTGGCAACAGATTCTTCAAGTCAAGGTGATTTAGAAAAAGTGTTTGCTTCTTGTGATCAAGTCATTGAAAGAACCTATCATACAAGAGCAAACCAACAAGCAATGATGGAAACTTTTAGAACTTATTGTGAAATTGACCCTTATGGAAGACTTCATGTTATTTCTTCAACCCAAATTGTTTTCCATTGTCGAAGAATTCTTGCTAACGCATTAGATATTCCTCAATCGAAAATTCGTGTTGAAAAACCAAGAATTGGAGGAGGATTTGGGGCTAAACAAACTGTTGTAGCTGAAGTTTATCCTGCTTTTGTAACATGGATGACCAAGAAACCTTCTAAAATGATTTATAGTCGAAAAGAATCACAAATTGCCTCTACACCACGTCATGAAATGCAAGTGACTGTTAAATTAGGAGCAATGAATGATGGAACAATTCGAGCAATGGACGTTTATACTCTTTCAAATAGTGGTGCTTTTGGTGAACATGGACCAACAACAGTAGGTTTATCGGGACATAAATCGATTCCACTTTATACAAATAATCTTGAAGCCTTTAAATTTTCTTATGATGTTGTTTATACCAATTGTCAAGCAGCTGGTGCCTATCGTGGCTATGGTGCTACGCAAGGACTTTTTGCGGTAGAATCGATTGTTAGTGAAATGGCAGGAATTTTAGGTATTGACCCAGTAGTTATTCGAGAAAAGAATATGGTTAGACAAGGTCAAACAATGGGGGCTTATTATAATGAGGTTGCTAAAGCATGCGCATTAGACAAATGTATGGATCATGCTAAAAAACTTTTTGATTGGGAGAACAAATCAAAGGTACGCGTCTTAGAAAACGGTAAAATTAGAAGTTCTGGAGTTGCCATGGCTATGCAAGGATCTGGTATTTCAGGGGTTGATGTGGGTTCTGCTACATTAAAACTTGAAGATGATGGTTATTATACACTTCATATAGGCGCAGCCGATATGGGAACAGGTTGTGACACCATTCTTGCACAAATGGCAGCTGAGTGTTTAGACTGTGATATTGATCAAATTGTTGTCTTTGGAGCAGATACAGATATTTCACCTTATGATTCAGGTTCTTATGCTTCTTCAACAACTTATGTAACAGGAAAGGCAGTAGAGCAAGCTTGTGAAAAATTAAAAAATAATTTATGTGATCTTGCTTTACAAACATTCCATTGTGAAAAAGAAGATGTTGAATTCACCTCACAAGGTGTTAAAAATTTAAAGACAAACGAACTTTTAACTTTAAAGGAGCTCGCTTTAAAAGCAATGTGTGGAAATAATATCGAAACACAGGTTACAGTTACACATTCATCTCCATTTTCGCCACCACCTTATATGGTAGGAATGGTTGAAATTGAACTTGATAAAGAAACAGGACAAGTTGATATTCTTGATTATGTTGCGGTTGTCGATTGCGGCACTGTTATTAATACAAATTTAGCACGTGTTCAAACAGAAGGTGGCTTAGTTCAAGGAATTGGTATGGCTCTCTATGAAGATGTTCAATATACAAAACGTGGTGCTATTCCTGAAAATTCTTTTATGCAATATAAAATTCCTACACGTTTGGATATGGGAAAAATTAGAGTTGAATTTGAAAGTAGCTATGAACCAACTGGTCCATTTGGTGCAAAATCGATTGGTGAAATTGTTATTAATACACCATCTCCTGCAATTGCCAATGCTATCTATCGAGCAACGGGTAAATATCTAAAGGATCTTCCAATGACTCCTGAAAAAATCTTAATGGCAATTGATGAGTAATGAAAACATATATTATTTATTTAGCGGCTGGAAATAGTCGTCGTTTTAAGGAAGATAAGTTACATACGCTTTTTAAAGGAAAAGAACTGTATCTTTATGGAATTGATACATTGAAACAATTATTAAAACATCGTAACGATATAGAAATTATCATTGTCTCTAATATAATTGATATACAAGAAAAATATATTCATAGTTATAAAAGTCCTTTAAGTGAAAGAGGGATTTCCTATTCTATTAAAGCTGCTTTAGAACATATCAATCAACAAAAAGATTATCAAATGATGTTTATGGTTGCAGATCAACCCTATCTTTCTTATCAAACACTTAATAAGATGATTGATGTATTTAATCAATCATCTTATTCTATATGTTCTTTAATGTTTAAAGATAGAGTTGGAAATCCTGTAATCTTTTCTAAAGGATATTTTAATGAATTGTATTCTTTAAAAGAAGATCAAGGAGGGCGGAAAATCGTCAATAAATATCCACAAGAATGTTTTTATTTTATAATTGAAAATGAAAAAGAACTTTATGATATTGATTATCAAAGTGATTTACAAAAACTTATAAAGGAAGAAAAATATGATTGAATGTGCTAAGTTAGAAGATAAAGAAGAAATCTATAATTTGATTTGTATTTTAGAAAATAAAGAAATTAATAAAAAACACTTTGATTGCGTTTTTGAAAATTCTTTAAAGAATGAAGATATTATTTATTTAGTTTATCGAGATAAAAAAATTGAAGGATTTCTAAGTTTTAAAATACATCGTTATCTACATCATGATCGTGATACTGGTGAAATTGTAGAACTGGTTGTTTTGCCAGAAAAAAGAAGTTTAAAAATTGGTAAACAATTGATTGAAAAAATTGAAGAAATTGCAAGGAATAAAAATCTTGAACAAATTGAACTTTCTACTTCCACTTATCGTAAAGGTGCGCATCGCTTTTATGAAAGACAAGGCTATGAAAAATTACATTATAATTATACGAAAGCACTAGATGACTAACTATAGTATACATAGTTATTGGGATAACCAATAGCTTTTTCTTTATAAAAAGTGGTACAATGGATAAAAGGTGAGATGAATATGAAAAGGTATTTAAAGAAGAATATTTTTAATTTTATAGTGTGTGTTATTTTGTTTTCGACATCAGGGATCATGTCCGTTTTTTTAGCAACTATTGTTCAAAAAATGGTGGATACATCGGTTGACAAGAATATTGATCAATTTTATAACGTAATGATTTTAGCTATTTTATTTATTATCATTAATTTTTTAATATATATTTTAAGAGGTGTTTTTAAAGCAAAATATCTAAAGAATGTAATGTTTTCATTAAACCATGATTTATTTAAAGGTATTTTTTCTATGACAGTCAAAGAATTTAATCAAGAGAATTCATCTGTGTATTTAAGTGTTTTTAATAATGATTTAAAGATTATTGAAAGAAATTATTTTGATAATTTATTAACGATTACTGCAGATTTATCACAATTTATTATTTGTTTAATTGCGGTGTTTTCGTTGCAGTTTTCTCTAGCCATTATTGTAATTATCATCAATATTATCGCAATATTTGTGCCTATATTATTTAGTAAAGTTTTATCTAAGAAGCAAGTTACTTCTACACAAAAATATAGTCAATTAAATGTCAAAATAAAGGATTTTTTCAATTCTTTTGAACTTATTAAATGTTTTCAAGTTACTCATCATATTATTCATCAATTTGATTATTTTGAAAATAAATACGAAACAAGTATGCAAAATTACCGATATGATGAAGGACTTATTTCAGGATTTTCAACCTTATCTTCTTTAGGCGTGAGTGTCATGACAACACTTATATCACTTTATTTTGTAATTATGAATAAAATAAGTATAGGAGAGATGCTTGCAATTACCCAATTAGTAAATAATATTGCTAATCCTTTAGGAAGATTATCAAATGAACTTCCATTATTGAAAAGTATAAAGCCAATCGAAAATAAAATAAATGAGTATCTTGAAATCAATAGTGAAAAGAGAACAAATTCAATTGATTCCATTGATGATATCTCATTTAACCATGTTTCCTTTAGTTATGACGGCAGTAAAGAAATTATTCATGATTTTAATTATACCTTTTATAAAAATAAAAAATATGTTCTTATTGGAAATAGTGGCTCAGGCAAATCAACACTAATCAAGTTACTTTTGAATAATTATGAAGCAAGTAGAGGAACTTTACTCATGAATGGTATAGATATTAATACGATTAGTAACAAGAGTATTTATCATTGTATTTCAATCGTTCATCAAAATGCACCAATATTAAATGATACTTTAAAAAATAATATAACATATTTTAAAAGTTATTCAGAAAAACAAATAAATGAGGTAGTAGAAAGAGCAGGATTAAAAAGCTTTGTACAATCTTTACCCAATGGTTTGAATACTGTTATTAATGAAAATGGTAATAATATTTCGGGTGGTGAAAAACAAAGAATCAGTATTGCTAGAGCATTACTTAAAAATGCAGATTTACTGATTTATGATGAACCTACTTCTAATTTGGATCGTACAACTGCAAAAGAGATTGAAAATATTTTGTTAAAAGAAAATAAAACATGTATCATGATTACTCATAAATTAGATGAAGAATTGTTAAATAAATTTGATGAAATTTTAGTGTTAAAAGATGGTTTTTTAGAAGAAACGGGGAGTTATCAACAACTTATAGAAAAAGGCAATTTTTTTAGGAAATTAGTAGAGGCTAAGGATTAATATTGAAGATATATAAAAGTTACTCAAACCTTTATGTGATAAAGAAATGAGTAACTTTTACTTATATACGAAGAAAAATTCTTGAAATAATTTTCAGTTTAATTAAAAAACAATTACTTGTACTTGCGAATATGGCAAAATTTATGAAATAAGCAAGGAAGTCTTTTTTCACATCTTTTACACATACACATGTTACAATAAAGTTGAAGAGGTGGTAGAAATGTATAAAGCATTGATGATTGAAGATCATAAAGAAGTAAGAGATTTTGTTAAAGAGTATTTTGATCATAAAGAAATAGAAGTTATAGAAGCACAAAATGGTTATGAAGGCTTATCTTTATTAGATGATACAATTGATATTATATTGCTTGATATTATGATGCCAGGAATAGATGGTTATGAAGTTTGTAAACAAATTAGAAGTCAATATAATACGCTCATCGTTTTTATAAGTGCTTTATCAGAAGATGAAAACCAATTAAAGGCTTATGAATATGGGGCAGATGATTATATTACTAAACCATTTAAACCTTCTTTATTATATGCAAAATGTTTAGCACTTTTAAAAAGAAATAAAAAGATTGAAACGAATCAACTTCAATCAGGAAAAGTGATTTTGGATTTAGACAAACATATTTTAGTAATTGAAGAAGATAATATTACTTTAACGGATAAAGAATTTAAACTTCTTCGATACTTAATGGAAAATCAGGGGATTGTTTTATCAAGAGAAAAAATTTTAGATGCTTTATGGGGCTATGATTATTATGGTGATGGACGAGCAGTAGATACGTATATCAAACGATTAAGAAAGAGATTAGAAAATTATTCTTATTATATTCAAACAGTTGTTAAAACTGGGTATGTGTGGAAAGGGGAAGAATCATGAAGAAGATAAGAAGTATTCAGTTTAAAGTATTTATCTGCTTATTTGTTTCTTTTATGGTTGTGTTTGGATTTCTTATTAATGAGAGATATACAAATTATAGAAACCAATTATATTATAATGATTATTCAACTGATTTTAATGAATATATTGATTACGTAAATTATCTAGCAGGAAATGAATTTATTTCTTTGGATAAGGAAAAAGAATTATTAGAAAAAATGCCTAAATCTATAGAGAATGTTGTTTGCTTACTAGATGGACAGGGAAATTTGGTTAAACAATATGGATTAAACAAACAAGATTCATTTTTATATGCAGATATGATGAGAACGGATCAAGAATCATCTAAACCAGGTATGGATTATTATTATATTGACACAACTGAATTGTCTAAAAAACAAGTAACATCTTTAAAAGAAAATATTAAAAGTTGTCAAAATACCTCGGATATTAATTTATATTTTATTGGCGAAATTCAAGAGTTAGGTAATTTTAAGGAATCTACAAAATATACATCAAATGTAGAAGATAGATATTTTTATGTTAAACCATCATATATTCGTTATAACAAAGATATTATAGGTGCAAATGAACAAAATAACTCTATAAGAGTTTATTTGGATTTTTTTTATCATCATGGCAAAATTCTTTATAAAAATGATGATTCATTTCCTTATAAAAAAGATACTCTTTCTACCAAAAAAATAAATCAACTTATTCATAGAACGATACAATCAAAATTTTCCGATGTCTATATAAATAATATGTCTGAAAGTACAGATGGAAATGCTGAATTAAGACATTTTGAGAAAACAGATGCAGTTACTAAATCTATAAAAAATAATTATTTGATGGATGCAAATATGAAAATAATCAACTCAACAAATTCTTATGCATGTTATATTACCCGCATTAATAATCTGGATTCAACGGGTACATCCGTTGGTTATTTTGTTGTATTTTATGATTTTTCAACTACGGGAATAAGGAATGTTTATCAATGGCTATTTACGGAAAATATTCCATTATTCGCAGGTGGAATATTATTTAGCTTACTCTTTTCACTATTTATTTCTTATATGACAACAAGACGTATTAAGCAAATTGATCAAGCAGCTTTAGAAATCAGTAATAATCATTTTGATGTTGTATTAGATACAAAAGGACATGATGAATTATCAAGTCTTTCAAGTCATATTAATACGATGTCTTCTAACTTGAAAAGAAATATAGATGCATTGAATTTAGAAATAGATCAAGTGAAGAAGATGGAACAATTAAGGAAAGAATTTATTGCTCAATTTACTCATGAGATTAAAACACCTCTTGCTATTATTAATGGAAATATTGATTTATTAGAAAATGTAGATGATGAAGATAAAAAAGCTAAGTATATAGAGGTGATCAATAAAGAAATTAGTGTTATTAATGATTTAGTATTACAAATGTTAGATTTATCAAAACTCGAAGCAAAGGCGATTACTTTAGATAAAAAAGAAATTGATTTAAGAGAGCTAACTGAAGATATTATTGATGATTATGAACAATTATTAATGGATAAAAAATTAAAGATAGAAATACAAGGAGAAGATGTTTTAATTGTAGGTGATAGAAAACGAATAGAAATGGTTATTCAAAATTATTTATCAAATGCAATTAAACACGCATATATTAATAGTACGATTAAAATTAAAATCAAAGAAAATGAATTTTCGATTGAAAATAAGGGAAAACAAATTGATGAAAATAGAATGGATAGCATTTGGGAATCTTTTGTCAGTGATGATCAAAAAGGTACAGGTTTAGGTCTTGCAATCGTTAGAAATATTTTAGAACTTCATGAAATGAGTTATGGAGTTTATAATTTACAAGACGGTGTAGAGTTTTATTTTAGATGGAAAAAATAAATGAAAACCCTTTCTTTAAAAAAGAATTATAGAATCGTTAAAAAAGTATTCTTTTTTTCATAAATTAGTTCCATTTAATGAAAAAAAAGCATATAATAGGCATTGCTTAAAGGAGAGATAGTAATGAATATAATTTTAATGGGTCCACCAGGTGCTGGTAAAGGAACTCAAGCTGCTAAATTGGTGGAAAAATATGGTTTAAAACAAATTTCTACAGGAGATTTATTTAGAAAAGCAATTAAAGAAGAAACAAAATTTGGTGTTATTGCTAAATATTTTATTTCTTTTGGTTATTTAGTACCAGATGATTTTACAATTCAAATGATTCAAGAATATTTAGAAGAAAATATTAACACTGAAGAATTTAAAAATGGTTTCATCTTAGATGGTTTCCCAAGAACAATCATTCAAGCTAGAAAATTAGCTGATATTTGTTCAATGTTCAATTTTAAAATTGATGCTGTAATCAACTTAGATATTCCTGAAGATGTTTTAGTTAAACGTTTATCAGGAAGAAGAACTTGTGCTGATTGTGGAAAATCATATCATATCGTTTATAACCCACCTAAAAAAGAAGGTGTTTGTGACGTATGTGGTGGTGAATTAACACAACGTTCTGATGAAAGTGAAGAAGCAGTTCAAGTACGTATTGATACTTATAATAAACAAACAAAACCTTTAATTGATTACTACACAATGTTAGGTGAACTTACTAACGTTGATGGAAATCAATCAATGGATGAAGTTGCTGAAGAAATTTATAAAGTATTAGATGAATTAAAATAGAAGTAAAAGCTTCTATTTTTTCATTTTATGAAAGAAACATACTTGTCTATACCTCTATGCTATAATAAATGTGTCAAAAATGGAGGATATAAAAATGAGTAAAAAACCTGTAAAAATTGTAACAATTGGTGGAGGA